>SKEJ01000006.1_pt1 | contig 167436 bp, 120 predicted proteins | sample 4826721 | NCBI WGS metagenome assembly SKEJ01 (sample SAMN11008812, study PRJNA524170) | human gut metagenome | biome: Human fecal sample; material: Feces; isolation source: fecal sample from pouch patient p31 | host: Homo sapiens | place: Israel: Tel-Aviv | collected 2015-06-02 | reverse complement strand
GTAGATAACTTACACGAGTTGGCCGACCAACGCAAATCGACAAGCCCCAAGACACCCAAAACCGTTGAAACAACAACATTCCATCGGCGTGTCGAAAATCGTCAAAATACGCCTTCAATACCAACTTCAGACCGTCTTTCGTTTCCAAATCGTTAGAAAAACGGTCCTTGTACGGCGTGTTGTGCAATGATCCCCACACAGACGGCGGCCATTCACCCACCGTTCAACGCCGGAAGGCAGACACATTCCTGTGGTAAGCCTGTAATCATGAAACACATCGCAGTATTGGCGGGCGCCGGCATCTCCACGTCGGCGGGCATCCCCGACTTCCGCGGCCCGGATGGCGTCTGGACCAAACACCCCGAGCAAATGAGCGTCTATGACATCGACTCCTTCCTGTCCGATAAGGAGGAGCGCGAATACTCCTGGCGCTGGCAGAAGGAATCACCGGTATGGAACGCGCAGCCCGGAGCCGCGCACAAAGCACTGGTCAAACTGGAGAAAGCCGGCATGCTCACGCTGCTCGCCACGCAGAACTTCGACGCGCTGCACGAGAAGGCGGGCAACAGCCCGGACGTCATCGTCAACCTGCACGGCACCATCGGCACCTCACACTGTATGAAATGCCATGCGAAATACGACACCGCCGACATCATGGCCCGCCTGGACGAAGAGCCCGACCCGCATTGCCACCGCACGCTTCCCTATAGTGGCGGTATGCCCTGCAACGGCCTGATCAAAACCGATGTCGTCTATTTCGGAGAGGCCCTGCCGGACGGCGCAATGGAGAAATCCTATAAGCTGGCCTCGCGCGCGGACGAGCTGTGGGTCATCGGTTCGACGCTGGAAGTATATCCGGCGGCGAGCATCGTGCCCGTGGCCGCACAGGCGGGAGTGCCGATCACCATCATGAACATGGGGCGCACGCAATGCGACCGTCTCGCGTCGCGTCTGATTCGCGACGACATCGCAGTTGCGCTGCCGAAGCTGGTGGACGAGACCATCTCCGCGGCACAGTAACGGCGCAGTAGCGGCACGGCTATGCAACGGCCAACCATGAACGGCCGGCTTATACGCAGCGGGGGCGCCCGGACAAGATGGTCCGGGCGTCCCCGCATGTCATCGGCGTCAAAGCCGCACCGCTTCATTTCGCATCTGCGAAAGCCGGCGGAAACCCACGGCGTCAGTAAATGCGCTTGGGCTGGAAGCCTGCCTCCTTCAGCGCCATGAGAATATGGTCGATGTGATCCGGACCATTGGTCTCGACGGTCACACCGAGTGAAACCGCATTCGTATAGTGGCCGGACGCCTTGAACTGGTCGTGATCCAGAGCGATAACGTTCGCGCGTTCACGAGCAAGCAGCTGCGCCACCTTGACCAGCTGTCCAGGGGTGTCAGGCAGCTCCACCTCGAAGTTCATGATGCGGCCGCGGGCGATCATACCCTTCTGAATCACCGCACCCATCGTCACCGTATCGATGTTGCCGCCCGACATGATCGGCACGACCACGTGCGGGCCGGTCGCGGAGGCGAACTTGCGCGAACGCAGGTTCAGGTGTTCCAAAGCCGCCAGAGATACCGCGCCCGCAGCCTCGATGACCAGCTTGTGCTTCTCCAGCATCAGCAGGATCATCTCGTTGATATCGCGTTCGGTGACGGTGACCAGATCGTCCATGAACTCGTTGAGCAGGGCGAACGGCAGATCGCCGGGGTGCTTGACCGCAACGCCCTCGGCGGACGTGACGACCTGATCGGCCTCGGTCACCCGTCCGGCGGCGAACGAGTTCTTCCATGCCGGGCTGCCTTCGGGGATCGCGCCAATCACGCGAACCTCGGGCTTGAACGTCTTGATGGCGAGCGCCACGCCGGCGCCCAGGCCACCGCCGCCCAACGGCACCACCACGTCGGTGACGTTCGGCACATCCTCCAGAATCTCCAGGCCAATGGTGCCCTGACCGCAGATGACCTCGTAATCGTCAAAGGGCGGCACATAGATCATGCCTTGCGTGGAGGCCAGTTCGGCGGCATGGGCGGCCGCCTCGTCGAACACGTCGCCGTACAGCACCACATCGGCGCCGTACGCCTTGGTGGCGTCCACTTTCAGCGGGGGCGTAATCTGCGGCATGCAGATCGTCGCCTTGGCATGACGCTCGCGCGCCGCATACGCGACGCCCTGCGCATGGTTGCCGGCGGACGCGGTGACGATGCCGCGGGCGATCTGCTCCTCGGAAAGCGACGCGATCTTGTTGTACGCGCCACGAATCTTGAACGAACCGGTCACCTGCAGGTTCTCCGGCTTGAGCAGAATCTCATGCCCGGTCAGCTCAGACAGTGTGCGAGAGGGAATGATCTCCGTGTGACGCGCGGTGCCTTTCAAACGCTTGGCGGCGAGCTTCAGCTCGGCCGCGTGGTCACGCTGCAATGCCTTAAGGACGTCTTTTTGTTCCATACTGCGTATTGTATGCGTCGCTCTGCCGAACGGACGCGGCCGTCTCACCTGCGATTGCCGCAGTCGCGGCGGCCCGTCGGAGGACTGGCCGGAAAACAGTTGCACGTATTCATAAGTCGGCTTCGTTGCGAGGCTCCCTTCGTCGCCGGGCGTCTGATGTATGACGGTCTCGATGGTAGACGAAACGTAATTTATTGCCACGGTATCGCGTGTTTCTTGCGCAAGGAAAGAAATAACCCGCATACCGGTCCGGCAATTATCGTCGTGAGGCGAAGAAGCCGGTGAGCAGACGGGCGCATGCCGCTTCGCGAACGCCGCCGACGACCTGCGGCACATGCCCGACATGCGGATCGCGGGGAATGTCCCAAATCGAACCGCACGCCCCCAGCTTCGCGTCCCAGGCCCCAAAGACAATGCGGCCGATGCGCGTCTGGATGCACGCCCCGGCGCACATCGGGCATGGCTCCAATGTCACCACCAGCGTGCAGTCGGCCAGATTCCAGTCGCCGCGGGCCTGCGCGGCCTCACGCATCGCCTCGATCTCGGCATGCGCCAACGGATCGTGCCCCGCCTCGCGACGGTTGCGCCCCCGGCCGATCACCGTGCCTCGCTCGTCGAGCACCACGGCACCGACCGGCACGTCACCCTGCTTCCCGGCGCGCTCTCCCAGCGCAATCGCCTCGCACATCGCCTCGTCAAGTTCGCCCATGCGCCCAGTTTATCGAAATCGCGCTCTCAAAACTTGCAGATACAAAATCAGAACCGCCATTTTCCAATACATCGACTTTTGTATCTGCGAGTTTTGAGAGCGCGATTCATGAACAACCACCAATCAGGCACCATGCCGATGCCGTATATTGAGGCTTATGGGCGAAGAAGCAGCACACGATACGACACGACGTCTTCCCGACGTGATTCCCGGACGATTCGGCGATCCGGTCTCGGTGCAGTATGCCTGGATGTCACCCGAAAACGCCGAAGCGATGCCGACACGGCCGTTGTTCCTCGCGCTGCATGGATGGGGATCCAATGAACGCGACATCGCCGGAATCATGCAGTACATCGCCGGAATCATGCAGTACATCGCCCCCTACAACGATGTGGTGTCGCTGCGAGCGCCTCTGGTCCTGCACGCGCCGGAAGGCGTATCGGCCGGCGCATACAGCTGGTTCCATGACGCTGTGCCTTCCGGAGACGACCTGGATCACGACATCGCGGCCGCCGCACGCGCGGTCGACCAGTGGGTCGACGGCCACATCCCCGCGACGCGCGACGTCGTGCCGATCGGGTTTTCGCAAGGCGGGGCCGTCGCGGTCCATCTGCTGCGCATGCACCCGGAACGCTATCGCGCCGTCATCAACCTGTCGGGATTCCTCGCGCCCGCAGGCGTGCCCGGCACCGCGCCGGCGGATGACCGGCTGACCGACTTCGAGATACCGGTATATTTCGGATACGGCAAGAACGATGCGGTCATTCCCAAATATGAGCTGTTCGCCGCGGCCGCGTGGCTGGAAGAGCACACGTGGCTGACGACGAAAAGCTACCGCGGGCTGGACCATGCGGTGAGCCTGGACGAGTTTTCGGATATCCGGCAATGGCTTGTATTGCACGACATCGCGTCCGGCGTGCTGTGACCCGCGCGACCCCATCGGCCGCGCCCACCCCGTTCAGATGCTGCTGTCGGCGTCCACACTCATGACGAACACGTTGCGGCGCAGGGCCTTCGCCTGGGCGCGTGTGATGTCGCCCGCCTCGAGCATGTCCTGGATGATGCCCAGCTCGATGCCATAGCTCTCACGCTTGATCTCTTCCGCCTGAGCGATCGCCTTCGCGCTGCCGCCCATGTTCGGCCGTGACTTCAACGCGCCCTCGGCCCGGCGATAATCGAGGATCAGCGCCGAGCAGTGCTCCGTACGGTAGGTGCCGCGTCCCATCTCCTCATACAGCCGATCCACCACGTGCTCCATCACGTCGAGCTGCAGCAGCCGGGAGTGCGCGAACATCTCGTCCTCGCTGATCAGTGGCGTGGTACGCCGGATCTTGCTGCTGATGCGCCGTCCGAGATTCTCCGCACGACGTTCGAACGCGCGCATGCGCCCGCGAATCTGAGACACCGCATGGCCCGAGGAGGAGACCGTGGACGTGTGCCGCAACGTGTTCATGATGTCATCCATCATGCGTTCGCATGCCTCCACGCGCATGTCCTGCTCCGCCGCATCATCCAGCGGGTGCATTTTCAATTCGGCGAGCAGACTCTTGAGATAGTCCTTCTCCCAGTGCAGCGCCTCGATCTGCAGCCGCTCCAATCCCTGTGGGTCGGATTCCCCGACGCGCTGCTTCAATCTCGTGATGCGCTTCGTATACGACTCGATGACCATGAGCACCGCGCGGCGGTTCTCATCGTCGACTCGCCCCGTCAGCTCCTCGACGGTCTTGCGTAGGATCTCTATGGTGATCTCCGTCATCTCGGGTGCCATGCGGTCACGGTTCGGAGCGAGCAGAGGCAGCATGAAATTCGCCAATAGTAGCGTGACGACGATGACGCCGGATGCGATGAAAATCAACTCGTCGCGCATGGGGAACGGCACGCCCCAAGTGACGGTGAACGGGATGGTGAACATCAGCGACAGGGTGATCGTGCCCTTGGCGCCTCCGAAGGTCATCACCGCGGCGCTGCGCCAACGGGCCGGCGTCATCTTGCGCCGTTTGCCAGTGTTGACGTCGCGCGCCAAACGCAGCATCCCGGCCACCCACAGGAACCGCATCGTCACCACGACCAGCGACACCAGCAGAATCACGATGCTCAGGCGCACGTTGCTCACGCCGGGATCGTCCCAACTGGCGCTCATCGCCTTCGGCAGCTGCATGCCGAGCAGGATGAACACGGCACCGTTGAGGCTGAACGACAGCACACCCCATACGCTGGACGACACGATGTTGGTGCGGGCGACGTTCGGCCCGATGCCGGTCCGGTCGAACCGCACGAACAGGCCGGACGCGACCACCGCGAGAATGCCGGACACGTGCAGTTCCTCTGCGGTCAGGTACAGCATGAACGGCAGGAACAGCTCCATCAATATGCGGGTGGTGGTGGTCTCCCAACCCAGCGAGCGCACGGTCTCGAACAGCCAGTTCGCGAGCAGGGCAATCACCAGACCGTATACGGCACCGCCGATGAACGAGAGCGCGAACTCGCCGGCAGCCCGGCCGATCGCGAACTCGCCGGTGATGGCGGCGGCGATGGCGAACTGGAAGCCGACGATGCCGGACGCGTCATTGAACAACGACTCGCCTTTGAGCACGCCCAACTGGCGCAGGCTCAGCGACGCCTCCTTGCCCAGCGAGCTGACCGCCACCGCGTCGGTCGGCCCCAGCGCCGCGCCAAGCGCCAGCGCGGCGGCGAGCGTCACGGACGGCCAGACGGCATGGACGATGACGCCGACCGCCACCATGGTGGCGATGGCCAGTCCGATTGCCAATGACAATGACAGTTTCAGCGATTTCAGCAATTCGGATTTGTCGATCTCGTGCGCTTCCAGATACAGCAGCGGCGCGATGAACAGCACCATGAACAGTTCGGGATTCAGGGAGGCGTTGGGGAATCCCGGCACCTGCGTGATGATCGCGCCCATCGCGATCTGAACCAGCGGAGTCGACACCTTGGGGATGAACCGGCTGGCGAACGACGAGAATACGACGACGCCGATAATGCACAGTATCAGCTGAAAGACTTCCAAGGCTCGCTCCGGCTCTCCGTCGGTTGTGTGGGATTACTTCACAATATAAACCGACTCCGCACCCGACACGTTAACTTCGGCGTCCGGCTTAACGGCTGCGCGCGGGCAAAAAGAAACCCCGGCGGTGTTGCCCGCCGGGGAGAGAAAGGAGAGAGAAGAAGAAAGGGGTTCAGTTATTGAGAATCGTGCTGCCGATTCCCGGTCGGCTTGTGCTGACAGTTAATAGTAAAACACCCGTTTCTTGGTGCAATGCTGAGATTGTCTGAAAGCTTCCTGTGAGTTGATGTCGCGGGCTGAATCCCATCACATGGTAATGGCTGTAGACTGTAGTGTGGCGCCGTGCGCCATACACGTGAGCGCGAAAAGGAGAATCCTCATGCTGCTGTCCGACCGCGACATTCTCGCCGCCCAGAAGGACGGTCATATTTCTCTTGACCCATGGACTCCGGAAATGGTGCAGCCCGCGTCGATTGACGTGCGCCTCGACCGTTTCTTCCGCCTGTTCAACAATCATGCCTACACATACGTGGATCCGGCCGAGAACCAGGGGGCGCTGACCGAGCAGTTCGACGTCGCTCCGGACGAGCCGTGGATCCTGCATCCGGGCGAGTTCGCGCTCGGCTCGACGTGGGAGTACGTCAAGCTCGACGCGACGGTGGCGGCACGCTTGGAAGGCAAAAGCTCGCTGGGCCGTCTGGGCATCCTCACACATTCGACGGCCGGCTTCATCGACCCCGGTTTCGAGGGGCATATCACGCTGGAGTTGAGCAACGTGTCGACGCTTCCGGTCAAGCTCTGGCCCGGCATGAAGATCGGGCAGATGTGCTTCTTCCAGCTCAGCTCTCCGGCCGAGCACCCTTACGGCTCCAAGGGCACCGGCTCCCATTATCAGGGCCAGCGCGGCCCGACCCCCAGCCGTTCCTACGTTAACTTCTACAAGGCCGACGTCAACGACTAGAGCCGATACCCAAGTTCTTTGACGCAATGTGCCGGCGACTCCATGACTGGGCCGCCGGCACATTGTTATGCTCCGTTCGATGCCGTCTGGCTTATTGGCGAATGGCGGTGAACAGCACCGACTGGGCCGGATGCAGCGATGGAGGGCGCAACCCGTAGGTCATCAGCGCCCGGCCCGTCATCAGCACGCCGTCTTTGGTCCACCAGCCCAACGGCGACTGGCCGCTGCCAAGACCAAGCCCGTCGAGATCGAGATCCAGCCACAACGGCTGTATGCGGTACGTGCCATCGGGGTCAAGACCGGGCACGCGAATCGGCGCCGCAGGGAGAGTCTGGGACGTTGTCAGTTGCGTGAACCGGTAGAACGCCGCGGAACGATCCGGCTTGACCATGCCGTCGACCCGGACGGCCGGATCGGCGATATCGGCGTGCACGCACGTGTCGATCGCGAACCATGCGCGGTGCCTCTTGTATTCGGCGACCCATTCGCCGAGCTTGTTCAACGCCTCGTCCGGCTCCTTGAGCAGATTCCATTCGACGCCCATGTGCCCGAAGAACGCCATCGCCATGCGCATCTCCTGGCTCGTGGCGCGATGCGTGGAATGTGCAGGACTCGCCCCCACATGCTCGCCCATCATGCAGGGCGGCACGAGCAGCGACGTGTACCGCTGAATATCGGCCCGCTCGACCGGGTCCACGCAGTCGGACGTCCACACGCGGCTGGCGAATTCGAGTATGCCCAGGTCGATACGGCCGCCGCCCGATGCGCAACTCTCAATCTCCAGTCCCGGATGCGCGACTTCGAGGTCACGGAACATCCGGTACACGGCGAGCGTCTGCCCGTGCACCGCCGGCCTGCCGGTACGTGGCGAGACCGCCTCGGTGACGAATTTGTTGTGGTCCCATTTGATGTAGTCGATGCCCAACTCGCCGACCAGCGCATCGATGGAATCATGGATGTATCGGTAGGCGTCGGGATTGGTCAGGTCGAGCACTTGCTGCGAGCGTCCCTGCATCGGCAGACGGTTCGCAGTCGGGCGCAGCACCCAGTCAGGGTGGGCGCGGGCCACGTCGGAATCCGGGTTGACCATCTCCGGTTCGAACCACAGGCCGAACTCCATGCCTTTTCCGTGCACGTAATCGGCGAGCGCCTTGAGGCTCTTCGGCCCGTCCGGCCACACATCCTGCGCTATTTGCCAGTCGCCGAGCCCGGATGTGGAGTCTCGGCGGGAGCCGAACCAGCCGTCATCCACCACGAACCGTTCGACACCGGAATCCCCGGCCTTATCGGCCAGAGCCTTCAACGTGTCGTAGTCATGGTCGAAATACACGGCCTCCCACGTGTTGAGAATCACCGGACGCGGCTTGACGGCGAGATCCGGGTGACAGGAGCGCACGTAATCATGGAATCTCGCAGCCACCTCGTTGAGCCCGTCACCGTACGACCCGTACAGCCACGGGGTGGTGTACGTTTCGCCGCGGGCGAGCGTGGCCTCGCCGCCGAGCAGCACCTCGCCGCCGCCAATCAGACCGGTCGTATACGGCTGACGCTCTGCCGACAGCACGGAATTGCCGCTCCAGCCCACATGCGCCGAATAGACCTCGCCATGCTCGAACCCGAAGCCGGGCTCGCCCGCGGAAAGCAACAGAGAGGCGTCAAAACCTGGGCGCCCCGCCATCGAGACCTTCTCGAAGCGTCCTTCGGTCAGCGGCTGCCGCTGCGGGCTGCGTTCGCGCAGATGATGGCCGGTGGTGGTGAGTATCTCCGTGGCAAGTGCCGGGAGCGGGAAGCCGAGTTCGACTTTACCGACTTCCAAGTCACCGGTCGGAAGATTACCGGCTGGAAGATTACGCAGCGTGGTGCGCTGTCTGATCAGTCCGCCGGGCAACAGTTCGGCCGTCCATGACAGTTCCACGCCCTGCTCGGCATCCGACGCGGTCACGGTGACGACCGGCACCTGTTGCGTGACGGTATGCGCGGCACCGTCCACGCCGTCAGACACGTCAACGCCTTGGCGTTCGTCCTGACGGATTGCGATGCCGGTCACCGTGAATGCACAGAACGGCGTTACGCCGGCGCGCCGGATATCCAGTCGCGGTGCCCCTATCCACGACTCGCTTTGCGTGGGCATGATGCTTGGCCAGGCGGTCTCGTCCAGCGCGCCGGACACGCGCTGCGGCCGCAGGGCGTCGTATGCGGCGAGTACGGTTCCCGGCGCCGCGAGCGGGCGGCCCCAGTGCACGAAGCGCGGAAGACCGTGACCGGCGAAGACCAGCGCGAACGCCACATCAGCAGCCGGCTGCTCAGCATAAATAGCGGTGAGTTCCGTTCCATCGGCGGCGGCGCCATGGAATTGTTCGATGAGTGACATTGCGAATCCCTTCGGAACGTGCCATTGATATATGGTTCGCCTCCGATGCTACGACATCGTTCCGTCATGTCACCGCATATTCAACGATTCCGGGGTATGAGAAGGGCTCCCGTTTTCCGATGTGGAGAGCGGGAGCCCTGACTGCCGGTGGAGGCTTGTGGCATTGTTATGCCATAATGCCGCGCTTGCGGTCGATGGCGCGCATGATCGCCTTGTAGATTTCCGAGGCGATCAGCACGACCGCGGCGAGGCAGATGCACTCGACCCATGCCCACGGTCCGAGCGGCGTGGTGCCGAACGCGGAGTTGAGGAACGGCACGTAGATCACCACGAGCTGCAGCACGACAGACAGGCCGATCGCCCCCCACAGCCACTTGTTGGAGAACAGGCCGACGAACGCGGACTGACGTGCGGAACGCGATGCGATCGCGTTGAACAGCTGCGCAAACACGAGAATCGTGAAGCCCATCGTACGGGCCTCGATCATCTGGAATTCGTGGGTGCCGCCGATGGAGCGGTCGGTGAACAGGCCACCTTCAAGGTGCATGTCCATGCCGATCAAGGTGACGGCCGCCATGATGATGCCGATGAACGCGATATCGATCCACATGTCCCTGTCGATCACGCGGTCGGTGAGCTTGCGCGGGCTGCGTGCCATCACGTCATCGGTCTGCGGGTCGACACCCATCGCGAGCGCCGGGGCGGCGTCGGTCAGCAGGTTGATCCACAGCAGCTGCGTGGCGAGCAGCGGCACGGCGACACCGGTGGTTCCCGGCTGCGTGATGCCAAGCACGCCGGCGAGCATGACGCCGCCGAACACGGTGAACACCTCGCCCACGTTGGAGCTCAGCAGGTAGCGCAGGAACTTGCGGATGTTGTCGAAGATCACACGGCCTTCGCGCACGGCGGCGACGATGGTGGAGAAGTTGTCGTCCGCGAGAATCATCTTCGCGGATTCCTTGGTCACCTCGGTGCCGGTGATGCCCATCGCCACGCCGATGTCGGCGGACTTGACGGCCGGGGCGTCGTTGACACCGTCGCCGGTCATGGCGGCGATGTTGCCCTGGCGCTGCAGCGACTCCACGATCTTGAGCTTGTGCTCGGGGGCCACGCGGGCGTACACGGAGACCTCGGAAGTCGCCTTGTCGAACGCCGCCTCGTCGGGCATCGCGTCGAGCTGATCGCCGGTGAGGGCCTTGCCGCCCTTTTCGATGATGCCCAGATCGGAAGCGATGCGGGCCGCGGTGAGCGGGTGGTCGCCGGTGATCATCACCGTGCGGATGCCGGCGCGATGCGCTTCGGCCACGGAATCACGCACTTCGGTACGCGGCGGGTCGATGATGCCGACCATGCCGGCCCAGATCAGGTCACGCTCGATGACGTCGCTCTGCTCGGAGATGTCGGTCACCTGGCCGGCTGCATTGGTCTTGATGCCGGGGATATCGGCCAGGGATGTGGTGCCGAGCGGGCGGTACGCCTCACCCAGCGTGCGGTATGCCTCGCCGGACAGACGCTCGACGGTCGCGAGAATCTCCTGGCGGTCGCCTTCGGTCATCGGGCGGACGGCGTCGCCAACCGCGATGCGCGTGCAGTAGCCGAGCAGCACATCGGGCGCGCCCTTTGCATATACGCTCAGGTTGCCGTTGTCGCTGCTGTCCTTGCCGATCACGGCCATACGCTTGCGCTCGGACGTGAACGGAACCTCGGCCACACGGTCGAGCTTGCCGAGGGCGCGGTCGGCCTTGATCTTGCGGGAGGCGACGACGAGCGACACCTCGGTCGGGTCGCCGACGATCTCCCACTGGCCGGCATCGTTCTGACGCAAGTCACCGTCGTTGGCAAACGCTCCGACGGCGATGGTGCGCAGGGCTTCGGCGTTGACCGGAGCGCTCTCCTCGATGGCGTCGCCACCCATGCCCAGCATCTTGCCCTTGGGCTCGTAACCGGTGCCGGTGAGCTGCACTTCACCGCTCGGGGTGACGATGCGCTCGACGGTCATCTCGTTACGCGTGAGCGTACCGGTCTTGTCGGAGCAGATCACTGAAGCGGATCCCAGCGTTTCCACGGAGCTCAGCTTCTTGACGATGGCGTTGTGCTTGGCCATGCGCTGCACGCCGAGCGCGAGAACAACCGTCAGAATCGTCGCAAGACCTTCCGGCACTGCGGCGACGGCCAGCGAAACGGCCAGCAGCAGCGAGTCGATGAGATCGTCGGGCATCTTGTGGAAGCCCTGCGTGATGAACAGCGCGACGAGCACGACGGCCGCGATGATGCACACGGCAATGCCCAGGATCTTGGAGACGTGGGTCATCTCCTTCTGCAGCGGGGTATCCTCGTCATCGGTCTGCGACAGCATGTCGGCGATCTTGCCAACCTGCGTGTTCATGCCGGTTCCGGTCACGATCGCGCGGCCGGTGCCCTGGGTGACGGACGTGCCGTTGAAAATCATATTGGTGCGGTCGCCCAGCGCCTTGGCGGAGTCGAGCGTGTCGGGCTTCTTGCCCACCGGCACGGATTCGCCGGTCAGGCTCGCCTCGGCGATGCGCAGCGACGCGGCGGCGAACAGACGCCCGTCGGCGGAGACGGTATCGCCTTCGCCAAGCACCACGATGTCGCCGGGAACCACGTCGGCGGTGTTGATGTGCACGATTTTGCCGTCACGCAGCACGGAGGTCTGCGGTGCCGTCATTTGGGCGAGCGCCTCCACCGCCTGCTCGGCACGGGCCTCCTGAATATAGCCCAGCACCGCGTTGACGATCAGGATCAGGATGATGACGATGGCGTCAAACGGCAGCACTTCGCCGGCCGTTCCGTGCGAGCGCTCGATGAACCATGCGATCAGTGAGATGACAGTGGCGGCAAGCAGCAGGTACACCAGCGGATCCTGGAACTGCGCCAGGAACTTCTTCCACTTGGGTACGGGCGGCGCGCTGGCCAACTGGTTCGGGCCGAATTTCTCCAACCGGCGCTGCGCCTCGGCGGAACTCAGGCCGGTGTTGGTATCCACATCCAGCGCCTTGGCGACTTCGTTCGCCTCGGTCAAGCTGGGATCGACGTCGTGAAGCAGGCCTTCCTGCGACTGCACGCCTGTGGATTGATCATTTGTGTGATCAACCATAATGGTCTCCTTGATATAGCCGCGGAGTAGTCAGCCCTCACGATCACCGGGATCGTCCCCTCCCCCGGTCATCTCGATAAAGCTGCGCGGTTATGGGCACCGGCGCAACTGCTGCCGATGCATACTGTTGCCATTATTCCACAAACCCGTCATCGCTTGGCGAAACAGCCCTTTACGTGTTGTCCAAATATCAGCATTCCGCGAACGATTTCAGGCGACACGCTCACACAGCGCGAGCAGCCAGCGGAGCGTCGCCATGGTGTAATCGAACAGTTCGTCGTCCATGCCGAAATACCGCTCGCAGCACTCCCTGCTCACATCGACCATCGCAAGACCTTCTGGCTCTCCGGGTGTGAATGACGCCGCCCGATCCTGCATTCATCATACGTGCCAAGGCAAGGAACTCCGGCGGCTTCGGAACCGGACGAGCTGCGTTCCGTTCCTAAGTGCGCGCCGAAACGACAACTCTGCGCACTTAGGAACGCAAACTATGCGATCTGCGTTCCTATGTTCGCGCACTCGGCGTTCCGGCGCGCACTTAGGAACGCAAACCGAGTCTCTCAGGAGATTGGGGCGATTCGCGCGCCGCGAATGGCTGTTTGGCGTGGGGGTCTGGGACAATGGCACGTATGGCAATCAAGAAAGGTCCGACCAAGGGGTCGGGAGGAAAACACCGCAATGCGCTACGCGGCAAGGGGCCGACGCCCAAAGCCGAGGATCGCGTGTATCACAAGGCATACAAGGCCAAGCAGGCGACGAACCGTCGCAAGATGGCAGATCCACGACTGGCAGCCCGCCGTCGCGCCGCGAAGTTCACGTCCGATTCGGACGATCTGGTCATCGGCCGCAATGCCGTACTGGAGGCGCTGCGCGTCGGCGTCCCCAGCATGCAGCTGTATATCGCGACACGTATCGAGCATGATGACCGTACACGCGAGATCATCAAGCTCGCCGGCGCACAAAGCCTGCACCTGCTGGAGGCCGACCGTCTGGAAATGGATCGCATCGCCCGGTCGTCGAACCATCAGGGCGTCGTGCTCAAAGTGCAGCCGTACCAGTATTCGTCTCTCGCCGAGCTGGCGGATATCGCCGAGCGCAAGGCCAAGGCCATGGACGTGGTGAATTCGCCGAGTGCGCGCATCAACGCACGCCCGCTGTTCATCGCGCTCGACGGCGTGACCGACCCGCAGAACCTGGGTGCGGTGATTCGTTCGGCCGCCGCCTTCGGTGCCAACGGCGTGATTCTGCCGGAGCGTCGTTCCGCTTCGGTCACCGCTGCCGCGTGGAAGGTATCGGCCGGTGCCGCGGCGCATATCCCGGTGGCTCGCGTGGTGAACCTCACCAAGGCCATCGAAAGCATGCGCGAACGTGGATATTACACGGTCGGCCTAGACGGCGGCGGCGATAAGCTGGTCGGCGAAACCGGTTTCGAGACCGATCCGCTGATCGTCGTGCTCGGTTCAGAAGGCAAGGGACTGAGCCGACTCGTGCGCGAGTCGTGCGACGCGATCGCCGGCATTCCGATCACGTCCATGGTGGAGTCTCTGAACGCCTCGGTCGCAGCCGGTATCAGCCTGTACGCGGTCGCCCGCGCCCGTCGCGAAGCAGCGGCAGCCGCCACGAAGTAATACCCATATCTCCCCCCTGCTGCCGGCGGGGTCATCGAGCGGAACGAAAATCGGGGTGGCCGCCGCAATCGGCGCACCACCCCGTCCGGTTCCGCTCAGCAGCTCCACATATCAGTGGCTCCACACCGCGGCATCAGGATCGTCGTCGGGATTGTAATCATCATCGTCGATGGGCTTTTCGTAATTCGCCTCATCGTCGACCACGCCGGAATCCGCTTCAGCGTTGAGCTCGTTCACGGCTTTGTCATCCAGCTTGTAGTTCGGCAGCACGGATTGGATGTAGCTTTCCACAGCCTCGCCCATCGGCACGTCGTGGCCGGCCTTCTCGGCAAGGAACCAGCGGTGATCCAGCACCTCATGGAAGAACTGTGCCGGCTCGATCTGCGAACGATATTCACGTGGAATCATACGCACAGTCGGCTCATACACCTCACGCATCCAATCGGTGGCGACGATCTCCAACTCCTCGCCTTCACGCCACGTGGAGGCACGGTACGCATCCAGATCGTTGAGCAGGCGCCGCGCCTGATTCTCCTGCACATCTAAACCGGTCAGTCGCAGAAGCTTGCGCGACGCATAGCCGGCATCGACCACGCGCGGGCGGACCAGCACACGTTTGCCGTCCTCCGCGGTCTTCATCTCCAGCTCGTCCACGTCGAAGCCCAGGTCGTTGAGCTTGTTGACGCGCTGCTCGATCTTCCACATCTCATCCGGGCCGAACTTGTCGGTGTCGGTCAGCGTGCTCCACAACGAGTGGTAGCGGTCGACCAGACGGTTGCCCACCTCGATCTCGTCCACGTCGCTCGGCAGCAGACGGCCAGAAGCCAAATCCATCAATTCACCGATGATGTTGGTGCGAGCCAAGTCGATATCGTATTCACGCTGGCCATCGGTAAGCTGCACCTGCAAATCACCGGTTTCGGCGTCCACCAGGAAGGCGGAAAACGCGTCGGCATCACGCAGGAACAGGACGTTCGACAGCGACACATCGCCCCAGTAGAAGCCGGCCAAGTGCAGGCGAACCAGCAGCACGGCAAGGGCGTCGATCAAACGCTCGGCAGTATCCGGCTGGAGATTGCGGGCGAACAGCGCGCGGTACGGCAGTGAGAACTTCAGGTGACGGGTGACCAGAATCGCTTCCAGCGGTTCGCCATTGCGGTCATGACGACCGGTGACCACGGCAATCGGGATGACGGTCGGCAACTCGAGCTTCTGCAGTCGGCGCAGAATCTCATACTCGCGCTCGGCCACCTGACGGGTGATCTCTTTCATGGCGTACACCTCGTCGCCCACGTGCACAAAACGCACCACGTGGCGGGAGATGCCTCGCGGCAGGTTGGCCAGCAGGTCCTCGGGCCAGGTGGCCAGGGGCTTATGCCAGGGCAGCGTGAACATCTTCGGGTTCGAGCTGGCGGCGGTGATCTTCAATGCTTGCGGCTCAGCTGAACTGGCATGTTCGTCTTCGGCTTTGACGGACGTGGCCTTCAGCGCGCGCGGATCCATCTGAGGCAAATCGTTCAACTCCATGTGTTCGATTCTACGTGGTGCTTGGGAAGTGCAGCGAGTAGCGGCGACTTCGGCGCGTTATTCTCGCATACGAATAAATCATCTGTATGGGATTTGCCGGCCGAATTGACGTCCCGTATGCGGCGCCTCATGCGCAATCTGAACAAAATGAACGCAACAAGTAACATGAGCCCCGCTGCCGCGGCAATGCTGCCTACGGCGGCACCCGTACGACCGATAAGGCCAGGATTGCCCGGCTCCTCGCTCGGGTTATTTTCGGGCGGGACAACAGGAGTTCCAGTGCTAAATTTCGGCTCTACTGTGATGTTGAGATCAGCGGATGTGTCTCCACTGCCAGGAATCGAGATGAGGAACGGATCACAGTCGTATGCTTTGTTGGCTTTCGCCGAGCTCGTGCGGGAGACCAGATATAGGCCGAGCGGCAGATTCTGGAAAGTGAGCTGACCAGCTACGTTAGTGGTGCCGGAATGCTGGTACAGCTTGTTTTTCGCCGCGTGCGCAGCGAGCTTCTTGGCAGCATCGTGATATTCACTTGATGTCAGGCGTTCCCAATCGGCAGTGAGGCCGGAAAAATCGCCGACGGTTTTATATGAGGAGACGCTACCATCATTGTTCGTTGTGACGGTGGCGACGCGCACGATGGAATAGGTATCGCCGGCAAGCAACTTGGGCGAAGCCGTGTCTCGGCCCCATACGGCATTGATGGTGAGAGCGCCGAAAGAATCAGCTTGCGCATACGGCACCATAGAGCCGAAGGCTGCAAGAACAGTGAGGACGATAGTAACGGCGGCGGCAATCATGGCAGCAATGCGCGCCGCACCATACTCGCTTCCGCTATGCAGGTCTAACATGTCTGCCCGGTCCTTTCCGCCGTGATGAATGTGATTGGTTATTTGTACTGTCTGGCTGAGGAGGCAAGTCACCGTCCGGCTCGATATCCGCAGAGTCAGAATCACCAGATGCGACCTTGGCGCTCCCACTCTGCCGGCGTCGCCGCTCATGGCGCTGCCATAAATGCCATGCGATGAGCAAGGCAATCAGTGCAAGAGACGGCAACAAGTACTGCAGCGGAATGTCCACGTGGAACGTGGATTTGGCGTCATCCTGCTGCTGCGGCGTGTATGGGATGCGATGGCCACGCACCAGCAGCCGATGCGTATTGACCGCATACGGCGTACAAGTGATGAGCGTGACCAAATCCTTGCCGGGCTCAATTGCCAGTTGTTTGGTATCGGTCGGCAGAACGGTAGTGATCTTATCGACCTGATACGCATACGTGTCTTTAAGTATTGTGATGTAGAACTTGTCGCCTTTTTTCATAAGGTTCAAGTCCGTGAACAGTTTTGCCGTGGGCAAGCCCCGGTGGCCAGACAGCGCCGCATGAGTGGACGCGCCACCAACTGGCAGTGAGGTCTGTTCGAGATGTCCGATGCCGGATTGCAACACTTTCTCGGAAGTGCCGTGATAAATCGGCAAGGTCTCCTCGAGCTTAGGCACAGTGATGTATCCCATCATGCCGTCACCGTCAATATTGAGCAGACTGTTGTATTCCTCGTCCGTGGATGCGGAATTGACGGCACTGGCAAGAGCGTCGGTCTCTCCTGCATCGTTCTGGGCGAGCTTTTCGTTATAGGCGTGCGCAGCATCCAGCACCTTCTGGTACTGTTCCTGGCTCAATGCTTCAACGCTGGCGTCGTAGTTATTTACGGCGCGGCTGGCGTTGCGCATAATGAGGAAGTTGCTGATCGTCGGATAGAACAAAATGAGCATTCCACCGAGAATGACCAGTAAGGGCAGGATGTTGCGCAGTCGTTTCATCGAGCGTTCTTTTCGCGAGGAAACCGTGTTGTGGGCGTAGCGGGTGTGTGCCCTTCACGCCCAAAACACGGCCATGCTCGTCAGGCGTTCTTGCGCTTGAGAGTCCAGGCAACGCCGAGCGCGATGACCAGCACACCAATCACCGTGAAGGCGATGGTACCCATGCCACCAGTGCCAGGCAGGGTAACACCGGACTTGTTCCGGACCGGGATGACACCGTTCGATGCGTGCTCGCCGTAGACGCTGCCATTGTCGTTGTTGTAGGTGATGGTGACGGTGGCATCCGTGTTGTCAGTGCCGTCGTTCCGGCCATCAACCTTCACGCCGATGGCGCTGGCGAGCTTGTTGTAGCCGGCCGGCGCTTCGGTCTCGGTGAGCGTGTACTCGCCGTTCTTCAGTCCCTGGAAGTCAACCTTACCGTTTTCAGGAGTGGTGATAGTCGTAGTACCTGTCTCACCAGCCTTAGCTACACGGTATACAGCGTTCGCGGTCGCACTACCGGCATTGACTTGCACGAAGCTCATAGGGTCGCCGTTCTTAGGTGCGAGTGTGAACTTAGCACCAGCAAGTCGAGTAGCGGCATCAGTATATTGGTCACCAGTGTACTTATCGACGGTGAAGCCATAAGTGAAGACGCGAACCTTGCTGGGTTCGGACTCACCGGTGCCATTGGTGCTCGGGTTGTTGGAGTACTGAATCGTTGCGGAGTTGACGTTACCAGCACCGCCCACAACAGCATCCTTGTTCAACGTGGCCGTGTAGGTGACGGTGATCTTCTTGCCGGCATTGACCTGCTGCTTGGTCTTGAAGTCCTTCATGGCGACAGTAAGCGTATTGTTGTTGGAGGCCGTAGGAGTGGTGACGGTGTAGTCAGTGTTCACGGTCAGTGGACTATTCGCACCTTCGACCTTAACGGAAGTGACTTGTCCAAAGGTGAGGCCCTTAGACAACGTATCCTTGAAGTTGAAGGTGTAGGTGCTATAGGCGGACATGTCCGGAATGGTGGAAGTCAGGGTAAAGGTCAGGGTATCACCGATCTTCGCGTCGGTGGCGTCCTTACCAGTGCCGTTTACCTGTACCTTCTTGTCGACGGTAGGCAGGTTGCCCTTAATCTCGGCAGTCACACTGGTGCTATGAACGGAAACTAGCGTGGCGTATTGACTACTGGCGTTGGCCAAGGTCGCACCCGGCACAGCGACCACGTAGTAGCCGTAGTCGAGACCAGTGAACGTCGCAGTGTACTTACTGTTCGAGGCATCGGCAGATACCGTAGCGGTCGCGCCAACCGTGATGTTGTTGGCCTTGGTCTGCGCCCAGTTCGATGCCTTGGTAGCGAAAGCAACCAAGGCATTACCAGTCAGCTTGGATACGTAGTCGTTTGCTTTATCGTTGATGTTCGCGTCGGTAACATCAGTTAGTCCGGAAGCAGTGGAGTTCTTGAAGAACGGCTTCCACTCGTCAGTCAACGTGTAGGAGACAGCCTGGCCGTCACCGCTCACGGTGGCGGAGAACATCTTGTAGGCGTTCACGGTCTTACCGGCGAACTTCGCGTCAGTAGTGCTGACCGTCAGCGTGGCATTACCACCCGCTGCGTTGGCCGTGGCGACTGTCGTCGCAGCCAATCCAAATACGGTGGCAATCGCCGCGGCGGCAGCGAAAACCTTTTTCATCAGTGACTTCATTACTGTTCCTTTCTCTAGATGGAAATCTTTTCTGTTTGGCAGGTACGGTTTGTCTATGTGGTCGTCACGAGGCATGGGCACCTCGCTTTCGTATACGGCTGGAGCCCGAGCGGACTGTGCCGGATTGAACGCGTTGATTACGCACGTACCAGACCACGCCAGCTCCCATAAGCAGCAAGCCGAACATCAGGAACCACATCGTGCCCGCGCCTCCCGTATCCGGAAGCAACGCCGCATTGGTAACAATGGCCACGCGTTCCTTGGTGTTGTAGGAGACCGATACTTGGTATCCGGCCTCCGCGGGCTTAATGGTCTTGGTGGTATCGCCGTCCTTATAGGTCACGGCGGTTTCTTCCACGGTGTACGTGTAGTAACGCACGATGTCCTTGCCGTTGGCATCCTGTCCATCCACGAATGCGACCGGCAGTCCTTGAATCACCTTGCGCCAGGTGTTGCTCCAGGAAGAGGCATCGGAGGAGTCCAACGTCACCGTCCATGGATTCTTCTGCGTCACGGTTGTGCAATCCGCGCCGAAGCATTGAATCGTCTGCGGCGTCACCGTATTGCCACTGCCATCGGTATAGTGCGCGGCGATCTTCAGTTCGACCGACTGCGGCCGTTCGAGGTTGCCGTCCTTCCATACCTTCTGGATGGTCAGGTCAATGGTTCGGCAACCGTCCTTGCCGCACGGGTCCTGGCCGTCGTCCGGTTCGGGGGTGAGTCCGCCGTTGTTGTCGGTCACGGTCGCGTCGAGCATGAGCACGGCCTTGGCCGGGGACTGGTAGGCATCGAGCTTCGTCTTGGTGCTGCCGTCCGTGGAGTCGACCACGGCGTCCTTAATGCCGACCCAAGTGGTGCCGGCGTCGCCGGATGCGGAGCTGTGCACAGCGCTGCTGTCGTATGTGTTGACCACGTCGAACAGCTTCACTTCCCAACGATCGAGTCCGGTGTTCAGCGCATCGTCTGCCGTGTTCTTCTGCGAGAAGATCTTGTTACCGTCCTGTGCGGAGGTGCGGGCCTCACTAGCGTTCGCGACCGCCTTGCGGTAGATGCGATAGGTGTTGTATGCCTTGCCGCCGTTGCCTTTATCGACCGGTCCGAGGATGTTGCTCATGGTGTTGAAGTCCCATACGGACTTGAGTTTGGTGTTCGAGAACGGGTCGACCAGTCCGCTGGCACCGCGGATCGTGTCGGCGTAGACCATGTGGTCGTCTGCCAGCACGCCTTCGTCGTTCAGTCCGGCGAAGCCGCCCGTGTAGCCTGTGGAAAGATCCTTCACACCGTCGGTGTCCTGAGTTGCCCCTCCGCCGAACACGTCATAGCCACTGGCGATGCCCGTTACGGTGGACTGTTCCACGCGAGTACGGTTGCCCTTGATGAGTTGGACGGTCAGGTTGCTGCTCGACCCATTCATATCAATGCCGTCTTTGCTGCAAGGCAGTTTGATGACACTATCGCCGATGGTGACAATCGCCACGTCGGTCTGCTGCTGGTTCTCATCATCAGCCTTGGACAGAGCAACACTCACCTTCAGTCCGAACAGGTTCACGTACAGCACGTTGCCTTCCGAAAGCACCTTGAGATCGAATACCTTGCCGAAGATGGCCGGGAACCACTTGCCTAAATCGATGACGCCGACCTGTTCCGCCTTGTCGAGGTACAGGAGCTTGACCAGCGCGTTCACCACATGCAGCAGCAGTTCCACAAGTACAGAGTTGACCTTCGCGTCAACCAAATAGGCACGGCTGGTTTCACCGACGAATCCGCCGGCAATCTCACCGCTAGTGACCTTCTTGAGATTGTCAGACGCGCAGCCCTTCACCCTGGCCAAATCCGCGTATCCAACAAAACCGCCTGCGACCTCGCGTCCGGTAGCCTTGTCGGTGGCTTTGCCGTAATTGTCGCCATGGTGTGTGGCGGTGACGGTATAACCGTCCGGGATGCCGATGACGCGCGAATCGCCAACGTGCGAGCCCCAGATGTCAAGTACGCCGGCCGTGGCACCAAGCAGATTGAGCGCATCTGTGCCGAGTTGTGCATTGTCGGCGGCGACCGTGCCGGATTTGCCAAGATGCCCGATGAAGCCGCCCACGTAGTTCACGCCGGTCACACTGTTGAGGTTGGTGACCGCAGACTGCTTCACAGAGCCATTGATCAGTCCACCGCCGAAGCCACCGCCCGCACCGGTGTAACGCTTCGAGTCAAGCATGCCCTTTGTGGTGGAATCATGGGCGACAATCTGGATGCCGTCGCTCACGCCGTTGACCTGACCGTCATAGATGAAGGTGCGGAATGCTTCGAGCACGCCCACGTTGCCGACCTTGAGCAGTTTGAGCAGCAGGTTGGTATTCTGCTTATCGCCGGCCTCGCCGCCGCCGACGGAAGCGACGCTGGATATATCAGCAAGACCAAAGAAGCCACCGGCGTATTGCCCGCCTTCAACAGCGCGCAGCCCGTTAACAGTAAGAGAAGCCGGGTCATTGTTCGGATCCGCTTCACTGCCGGTGCCTTTGGCGGAATCCTTGTCACCGAGGATCGCGGCCTGCAGCGAGCCGGCGAAACCGCCGGCGTTCAGGGCATACTTGGTTGTGGTATTACCCTTATCGTCCTTGCTCTCATATGCGCCATTGACCGTGTATCCCCATGCCGGGTCATCCGAGCTCACATGTGCACCGCGAATCGTCGTAACCGTGGCCTGCAATACGCTGACCAGACTTGCCGGGTTCGATACCAGCGAGTCGAGGATTCCTTGCAGGAATCCCTCGGACGCATTGGTGTCCACATCCGCAACCGCACCGGCAGTGGCCACGCCGATAAATCCGCCGACATTGTTGCGCCCTTCCACCTTGCGCAGGTTGGAAACGTTGGCACCGGCAGCGGTGACACCCTTGACAAGCTTCTGGCCGTTCTGGCCGAGATCGCCCCAGATCTGGGCGCCGACCGCGAGACCGACATAGCCTCCGGCATTACCGGTACCGTGCGTGATGTCTTCACCGGTGGCCACGACCTTCATACCCTTGCGGTAGCCGGCCACGCTCGAAGATTTGACGACGGGCACAAATACCTGTGCCACGTCGAGCATCTGTCCCAAATCAAGTTTGATGCCTTTGTCGCCGAATAGTTGGATAGAGCCGAACGAGGATGCCGAGCCGGATTCCATCGTGCCCGCATAACCGCCTGCCGCACGCATGGCAGAGACGGTCTTGACATCCATCGACTGGCCATCGGTGATCGTGCCGGTGCGCATCAGGCCGACGTGTCCGCCGGCGACGCCGGAATCATGCAAGTTCGCGCCAGTCTGATACTCCGCACGACCGGCGACGACGTTGAATCCGAAGATGTAGGATTCGAGGAACTTGTCCAGGGAATCCTGATCAGTAACAGAGCCCGCACCATCGCCCGTAGCTACCTCGGTAAATTCCTTGCCATACGCACCGTACTTGCCGATGTTGTCGACCCACGTCTTCCATTGGTCGTAGCTCATATTGCGCAAAGGACCAGTGACCTTCGAGTGCTCCTCGGTCGGGTGGACCACAGACAGCACGCCAGCGAGATTGCCGGCCTTGATGAGACCGCCAAGCAAAGAGAGCGAACCGCCTTGAGCGGTATCGGCCGCCTCCATGAAGCCGGTGTAACCGCCGGCGATTTCGGCACCGTATACGCTGCGGATGCGCGCGGCGTAGGCTACGCGCTGCGGCCCGTTGTATTTGCCGTCGGTATTCTCCTGCTTCCACGCTGCTGTGTTGTTGCCCCAGATATGACCGCCACGATTACGACCTGCATAGCCGCCGGCCATGCCACGGCGTGTGGTCGTATCCGATGCCGCCTGGGCACGCACCGCGCCGCCGCACACTGCGGCATCGGTCGAGCTGTTGCGAATCGTCGGCGTGAAGTCCTGCACGAGCGAGAGCAGGTTGTCGAGGTTGACAAGCTTCTTGAGCACGCTGCCGTCACCAAGCACGTTCGCCACGGCTCCCGGCTGCATGGCACCCACGTAACCGCCGGCCGAAACCTGGCCGATGATGTATACGAACTCATGAGAGCTCGAGTCCTGAATATGGCCGCCTTCGATGTCTCCGGCGAAACCACCAGCCATACCCAGTGGATCGGGCTCATTGTTGGCATTCCTATGATCTGCGGTGCTGGCCAGAACGGAGTATCCGCCGATGCCGCCAGTCACATCGGAGTGTTCAATCGTCGAGACGACGACATCCAGCACACTGAGTACATCGTTGAGATTGACGTTCTGGCCGAGCAGCCTCAGGCCACCGCCCACAGCTGCCGCCGAGCCGATGTCCATTTTGCCGATGTAGCCGCCGGCATACCGAGCGGCGGTGACTGCATACGAGCTGTCTTTGCTCAGATAGGTGTCGTCGATGGATCCGGCGGTTTCCAGATTCTTCGGTGCCTTGACATCAGTACGGCGCAGTTGGGTCACGCTGGAATGGGACACCTGCACACCGGAACCGTAGCCGATGTAGCCGCCGGCGGAACCGGATTGCGTATCGGACTGATCAAATCGGGTGGCGGAAACGGTGAAGCCGGGATCATCCGGGTCGGAAATCTTGTTACCGCTAGTGGTCTCCACGGTGGTGGCATCGGAATGCACACCCGCGTAGGAGATGAATGGCACATAGCCCTGCACCACCTGCAACAGGTTGGCGAGATCCACCGTACCGAATTTGCCGAGCAAACTCAGGCCGCCGTTGCCAGCCGAAGCGAGCGCGCCGGAAACGACCTTGCCGCCGAAACCACCTGCGTATGCGCCGCCGGTCACATGGTCAAGGTTGACAACGGCCACGGGGTTGGTTTGCACGCGGGACTGTACACCGGCCAGCGTTGAGTCGTTCTTGAGATCGGTTTCGGAGAACTGGTTGACCTTGCCGCTTTGGAAGTTTCCCGCATAGCCGCCCGCGATATCGCCTTCGACATAACCGCCGTTGACGTATGTCACGGTGGTATCCGTATAACTTGGAATCAGATACGGTACGGCACCGAGCAGGTCGTTCACGGACAGCAGGCCGCCTTTGATCAGGCCATCCAATACGCTGGAATCTTCTGCGTTGCTGAGCGCGTCGGCGAGGCCGCCGGTGGTGGAGAAGCCCACGAAACCGCCTGCCACACCATCGGACGTGCTGGTATCGGCTGTGACCGATTTGAGGTTTGTCACATGGCTTTCCCGGGTCTTGGTGCTGTTGGCCTGACCATAGAAACCGCCTGCAGCGTAATCGGTTGTTTCGTTGTTCTTGTTCTTGCCGGTTGCCGCAACCGTGAATCCGCCAGAGATGCCGTTCACGTTCGATGCAGTGACTGCAACCGAAGAATATTGGGCAACCGATAGCAGACCAGAAAGCTTGATAAGCCCAAGCACATTGAGACCGCCAGCGCCGATGGCGTCGCCTGGTCCAGAGAAGCCAATAAAACCGCCGGCTTCTCCCCTGGCCGAGACCGTGGCCAGATTGGTAAGGTTCGTGTGGGTCACGTCGCCGCCGGTGGCGCATCCGATGGCACCGCCTGCATAATATGAACCAGCCGTCACTGTCAGGCCGGATGCCGGAGCGGTGACAGACATGTTCTCCACGGTGAACGCGGCAAACTGGTCGAACTTCTTGAGCGTGGCAATATCGCCAATTTTCACCACACTGTTGAGCAACCCAGCTACCGTTGTCGGTTGCAGATTGCCGGCGATGCCACCCGCGTAGGAGCCCGTGGCCGTGACCGATTCAAGGCCTTCTATGGTGGTGGAGCGCTGCTGAGGGAAGTCACGATGATTGTTGTACTTCCAGAATGTGAGTTTTTGAAGGCGGTTCTGCGAGGAATCACCGATCACCGTACCCGATCCTTCGCCCACGAGACCGCCCGCGTAATCGCCACCAGCCTTAACGGTGAGGGAGCCCTTCATCTGCGTGCCGAGAATCACGGAGGGATTCACACCGACGATGGACAGCAGTTCTCCTGCACCGTTATTGCTGCCGCTCAGCAATTTAGTCACAGCCTTGGTGAGCTGTTTCAACAGCGATGCCTTCGTGGTATCGTCCGTACCGAGTTCCAGGCCCCATCCCACGGAGGCGAATCCGGTGAATCCTCCGGCGTGGGATCCGTCGGCAGTCACGGCGACCGAAGCCGTAATCGAATTATTGACCGCATAGGCATTGGCCATGGCACCGTTGAAGCCGCCGGCGTAGTCTTCGGCCTGCACGGTGATCTTATCGTCACCGTTTATCGTCAGGCCACTGTTTTCGATGAGGCTCTGCGGACGCAGCGCAGACAGCAAGTCGACGCCAAGCGAGTTAATCAGACCGCCTACGTTGCCGTTGCGACTTACTCCGGCAAAACCACCGGCATATTGCGTTGCCCGCACGGTGAAACCATTCGTGCTCGTCACCGAAGAGTTCTCAATGATTGCACCAATCTGCGCACCGACAAAGCCGCCGGCCTGCGGGTTGTCCTTGTTGCCGATCACCACGTTCTTTTTGAACCCGTTCACCGAACTATTCGAGATAACCGGGTTGTAGTAGCCAACCGGAATCAAGGCATTCAGCCCGAGCGTGCCGGACAGCAACCAGTCCACCAAATCGCCCAGCCCGAGGAACGGGATGACGTTCAGAATCTTCGAGAGTACATTGGTGAGCGCTCCTACGATGCCGGAGACTGCATCGTATCGGGTTGCGCCCTCAACATATCCCACGAAACCACCGGTCATACGGCTTACGCTAGATACCGAAACATCTGCTACCTCGCAGTCCGTAACCTTGGTGTCCCCGTAGATACGGCCGGCAAATGCACCCGTGGCGAGGTTGGAAGGATTTTTTTTCGTGCAGGGTGAGCAGACCTTGAAGATTGAGGTCAAGATCTACTTGTCCGAATGTCAATAGTTTTAACGCCTTCAACAGTGTGTCGAGCAGTAATCCCACTGCCGAAGTGAGCATACCGAGCAAGGTCGGCGGAATATACGATTCACTCGTATGATTCGTCACCGACACATCCTGCAGCTTGAGGTTCGACACTACGGCCGTACCGGCGCTGCCCAGACTGTTGCTGTTCATCACGGTCTTGTTCGTGATCGAGGCGAAGAAGCCGATGCCCTGCTGCTTGCTGACATCCAGCTGGTCGCCTTTGACATTAGAGACCATATCTTTCTGATTGACGACCACATGGCTGATGACCGGCCGAGCTGCGGTAGCGTGAACCACGCTTGCGTCATCGGCACCAACAGCCTTCCACAGGCTGGCTGCGGTGTCGCCGTCATTGGAGACCGCACCGAGCATAGTGCCGGAGAACATGAGCGGAGTCCACTCGGTGTTGTTGGTATCTGCCGCGTTCTTGGACAGGTCGATGTCACGGAAGATCAGGTAGTTGGCGTCTGCGGAATAGGTCAGGCCGGTGTTGGCAGCGGAGTAGTCCGTTTGCGTGCCATCAGCACCCACGCCGTAATACTTGGTGCGGGTCTTTCCGACGTCTAACCGCGTGCTGCACAGCAGTGGACTGTCGTGGTCGGAGGCATCAGCATCGCGCAAAGTATCTGAATTGGAGAGATCGGCGTCACCGGCGTATTCGGAAGACGGCGTGCCGTCCACCCACTGATAATTGAGGGGTCCTTGTCGCGTACAAGTCTGCTTGACCTTGTTGATGCGGCCAATAACCTTCTTGCCAGAACCAATCGCACGCAGCTGCTGCTCGTTACCAATCAGGATGTAGGTCTTGCCGCTGATCTCCTTGGTGACCTGACCCTCAAAATCACGGCCGCCAAGCGCCGTCGCGGCGACCTGCACATTGGCCTTCGCCGGCGATTGATCCGTCGCATTTGAGGAATCGTTCTTGGCATCTTGAGAAGAAGCATCGTTTGGAGCCTGAGTTTGGGCTCCATCATTAGCGGAATTGCCAGCGGTAGCTTCTGCTGAGTCGTCCGCCTTATTGTCTGTCGCACCATTTGAGGATTCGGAAGGTGTTGGCGCACCGTTTGATGTATTGGCCTCTTCTGACGTCTTATCGTCAACGTTGACATTGCGAGCAGAAGGAGCAGCTACGACAGTATTATCCCCCCCCCAGAAATTACGGCGTTAGGAGAGCTACTCACATCGTCTATATTCTGAGCATATGCTGCAGGCACCATGCACACGATGGACAAGGAAACAGCAATAACCGAAGCAAGGCAACGCTTCAAGGCATGGCGCTGCCTTCCAGATTCCTGTTCTGTTCCTCCGTTAAACCCGCAACGGACGAACTTCGATTTCGAGCCCATTGTTTCCCCTCATAGATTCGCAATCCCTTTTTCGGGAGGTCGCTGCATACAATTATATAAGAAGTTGGCCCGTTGTCTAATTGAAAGTGCAACACCCGTTATTGGAGATTGTCCAGATAACCAGTCCGAAGGGATGTTGCACCTATGGGGAAAGTAAATTCGCACCTGTCGGAAGAGGAACGCCAGGTCATCCAGATCGAGGTCGGCAACGGCACGAGCGTCAGGAAGATAGCCCGTTTGCTGGGACGCGGCCCGTCCGGCATCAGCAGGGAGATCAGGCGCAACACGTGGTTCCCGTCCAACGAGAGCGAGTCCTACCGGCCGTACCGGCCGAAGCGTCTGAAGACGGGCCCGTGGACGGGCCGCTACTACATCGCCGGCCCCGCGCAGCGCAAGGCCGACCGGCGCAGGGCGAAGCCGCGCAAGCCATACCGCCTGTCATTCGGCCGCCTGTGGGCGCGGGTGGACGAATGGCCGGGTAGAGGCTGGTCGCCGCCGCCGGTCAGCGGCATCATCCGCCGTTGCCTGCCCAAACGCACGATCATCGAACCCGGTATGGCAAGAGGGCTCCAGGAGATCGTCGACGAGACCGACAACCGGCCCATGCGCATGCTCGGCCACCTCACGCCCGCCGAGGCATTCGCCGACGAGCTGCTAAACTTGCAAGACAAACAAAGATGTCGCACTTCTAAATAGACAACGGGGACAAAAGAACAAAAAACGCTCATTTGCGGGGGCCGGTTAGCGTATGTCTTTCTGGGCAAAAAGAAAAGCCCCGCAACTACGCGGGGCTTTTCCAACGAGGCCATAAGAGAGGAAGAGAATCGCCTCGTTTAATGGTTGGCATGACCGGAGTCATACCAAGTATCTGCTAGTTCCTCTACTAGTTCAGACGCAGCTCGGTCGACGGAGCGAACAGGTGCATCTTGGAGGGGTCGATCTTGATCTTGACGGTCTGGCCGATCTTCGGCAGCGCACGCGGGTTCACACGAATCGTGGTGAGCTTGTTCTGGTCGGACATCATCGTGGACGCCTCGGCAGCGGAGCCATCGGTGATGATGGTGCCGTAGATGTAGCCGTCGGAGCCCAGATCCTCGATGTTCTGAACCTTCAGCGAGAAGGCGTTCGGATCGTCCGGGGTGGCCAGCGTGGCATCCTCGGGACGGAAGCCGACGACAATCTTGCCGCCATCCTCAGCGGTCAGCTTGTTGACGGCCTCGGCGGGCAGGTCGACGGTGTCCTCACCGATCTTCGCCTTGCCGTTGACGACCGGGTGAGTGTTGATGTTCATCGACGGGGAGCCGATGAAGCCAGCGACGAAGACGTTGGCCGGGCGATCGTACAGCTCGGTCGGAGCGCCGACCTGCTGCAGGACGCCGAGCTTGATGACGGCGATGCGGTCGCCCATCGTCAGAGCCTCGGTCTGATCGTGGGTCACGTACAGGGTGGTGACGCCGAGCTGACGCTGCAGGGCAGCGATCTGCGTACGGGTCTGCACACGGAGCTTGGCGTCGAGGTTCGACAGCGGCTCATCCATGAGGAAGACCTTCGGCTCACGAACGATTGCACGGCCCATGGCCACGCGCTGACGCTGACCACCGGACAGAGCCTTCGGCTTGCGGTCGAGGTACTCGGTCAGATCCAGGATCTCAGCGGCCTTCTCGACGCGCTTGCGAATCTCTTCCTTCGGGGTGCCAGCGATCTTCAGGGCAAAGCCCATGTTGTCGGCGACGGTCATGTGCGGGTACAGAGCGTAGTTCTGGAAGACCATTGCGATGTCGCGGTCCTTCGGCTGCATCGTGGTGACATCATTGCCACCGATGAGGATGCGACCCTTGTTGACCTCTTCCAGGCCGGCCAGCATGCGCAGAGTCGTGGACTTACCGCAGCCAGACGGGCCGACCAGCACCAAGAACTCGCCGTCCTTAATGTCAAGATTCAAATCATCCACAGAGGGCTTATCGTTGCCCGGGTAGATACGAGTGACGTGGTCGAATACGACTTCTGCCATGATATTCATCCTTTCAGAGGCAGGTACGTGCCTCACGATCCGTTGTAAAGGGATTACTGTGCCTTGATCATCAGTCCCTACACTGGCAACATCAAACCGCAGCGTTCTTTTTTCCTTCGGTTCATTGAAGACTCTCTTCGTTGAGCCACGTACTACTATACACGTCCGCTGGAACACGTCAACACGCGCGTCTGAAACGCGGACGTAACATCGACGGGCCTTCAACCGGCATCCCGCAGCCGGCATTATCCTTACTCCGACCTCATCTCAGTCCCCCTCCTCCCATCCATCTCCCGCCTCTCCCCTCCCCAAGTCCTCTCCTCTTTTTGCGTTCCTAAGTGCGCGCCGAAACGACGACCGTGCGCACATAGGTACGCAAACAGGGCCATTTGCGTCCGTATGTTCGCGCACTTGTCGTTCCGGCGCGAACTTAGGAACGCAACGGCGCTTCCGGCTCAATCGGCATGCTCGAATATCGGGTGCGCCCCGGCACGCGGTACACCGGCCTGCATCAGCTTCATGACGAACGGCGCGCGCTGGACCACTTCGATGTAATTCGTCCGTATCACAACGCTCACTCCGGCCTCTTTCAGATCCTGTTCGCGCTGCCTTTCGTCACGGACCACCTGCCGAACATCCCGGTTCGACGTCATCTCTGGATCGATGTATTTCTGCATACCGTCAAACTCCAGCACGATGATGCGGCCATCTTCCGTATGCCAGATGAAATCGACCCGGCCCGCCTCCTTGCCGGTCACGCGGCTGTAAAACGTATGCTGCAATTGCGGAGGAACAAACCCTTCTTCTATGGATACAGCCCGGCAGAACGACTCTCCTCCGTTCTCGCTGCGAGCATCCGCATAATGCAGCAGACGAAATACCGGCCCACAATCCACTCGCAGACCATCACAGACGGCGACGATCTCCTCGCGGGTCACGAGCCCCCGGCGCAACGCGGAATCGAACATCGACAGCACGTGCTCGAACGGATACAAGAGCGCGCAGTCCACCAAGGTTCTTGCCGGACTGGTCACACGTACCTCGCCGATACATACATTGTCACGCAATGCCCGTTCGTGGGCGATCCGGTCAGCCGACTTGCTCACCTGACTCCAGGTATTCGACCCGTCCTGTGCTGCTCCATCACCGCGAGGCCGGTACAAACGGACCACATGGCAGTCCTCCCGTATATCGGATCTACGCACCGAGATGCGCCGCAGCCGGTGGTACGACCGACGTGACTTGGTGAATCCGTCAGTCGCGATGTACACGTATGGCTCGTCATGCAGCGTCCATGAGTGCTCGAACCCGTAGATGACCGCCGCGCTCAGTCCGGCGAATACGCGCTCGGGATGCCGTCTCGCCATTTCGCGAATGACATGTGACGCTTGCTCAATGGGATTCAGACCATCCCAGTATTCACGACGCGCGTACACGCTGCGAAATGGCCGCACGACATCGCCGCAACGAGTTCGCCGCAGCATCGCCTGTCGTTCCGCCGGGCTGGACGCGGAACAACATCGCCCGTCCATTTCCGCCCGGTTCATCAGATCGTCTAGATGCTTGTGCTGTCTCATATGTTGATGATGACAATATGGACCGCCGCTGCGCAAGCGAATCCGGGGTATGTGGTCGAAGGCTAGGCGATTGTGGATAACTCGGCGCGTCGCGGCGGCATCAACGGCTGTGACGACACATTTGCGTTCTTAAGTGCGCGCCGAAACGACAAGTGCGCGAACTTAAGAACGCAAACCGGCCCATTTGCGTTTCTAAGTGCGCACAGTCGACGTTCCGGCGCGCACTTAGAAACGCAAACGATATCAGGGGTAGAGAGAACGGGCACAGGGCGGTGAGTAGGATAGGAGGGTATGAGCGATGCGTTGAATTTGGAGCCCGGAGCGTTGGTCGGCGGCTACACGCTGATGTCGCGGCTGGGATCCGGAGCCATGGGATCGGTCTGGCGCGTGCATGATGACGGTGGCGAGGAATACGCGATGAAGATATTGCGCGACTCGCTCGCCGATGACCGTTCGACGGCGTCCGCGCGCGATCAGATCACGGCACGTGAGCGGTTGCGCCGAGAGGCGATGGCGTTGAAGAAAGTCAATCATCCCGGCGTGTGCGGCATCGTGGACATGGAGTTGGATGATTCGCTGGCGTTCATCGTCACCGAGCTGATCGAGGGCAAAAACCTGCGCGACGACGTCGCCGCGAATGGGCCATACGTCGCCGATGACCTGGAACGACTGGCATCCAAGCTGATGGACGCAGTCAAGGCGGTTCATGCGGCGGGAATCGTGCATCGAGACATCAAGCCGACCAATGTGATGGTTTCAGCGACCGGCCCGGTTCTGGTGGATTTCGGCATCGCCATGGGCGAAGGCGAAAGCCATGTGACGCGCACCGGCCTGGTGATGGGAACGCCGGGGTTCATCGCGCCGGAGATTATCGAGGGAACCGAATCCGATGAGATCACGGACTGGTGGTCCGTGTCGTCGGTGCTGGCATTCGCGGCAACCGGAAAGCCCGTTTTCGGCACCAAGCCGATGATGGCGGTGCTGGAACGCGAGGCGTCCGGCAACGCGAACCTCACAGGTCTTCCCGCCACCACCATGACGGCGTTCCGTGCGGCGCTGAACCCGGATCGCAGCAAGCGCTGCACTCCGGAGCAACTGCTGCAGGCGATCACCGTGGACGCGTTCAACCCCGGCGCCTGGCAGCAGTACGACGATGACGCCGCGCAATCCGGTCAGACGGATGTGATGCGCCCTTTTGACCATACCGGTCTGCGCAACCCGCGTCTGTTATGGCGCCCGCATGAGCCGGCCGAATCAGGTGAGAAGCCGACTGCAGCCGTCACCAAGGCAGGAATGCCAAGGCAAACCGCGATGCCCGGCGTTCGGCCCGCTTTGCAGCGGATCATCGGACAATCGGCGCCCTCACCGTATGCGACGGTTCCGCCGATTCCGAGGCTCCCAAACGCCAGCCAAGCCGCTGACGCTGCACCGCCAGTCTTCGACGGCTACCATCAATCGGGACAGGAGCAGATGCCGGAACCTCGGACGGAACCGTACCGCTCCGGGGAGCACCGCTACCGGGAAATATCGCGTCTTCTCAGGCACCCGGCAACGACCGGACGGCGCCGATGTCCCGCCTCACCCCACCTATGCCGCCGCCCATGCCGGTCGGCACCGCAGCGCCCGAATCGTTGCGCCCACAGCCGACATCGGTTCTGCCCGCCTCCACCATGCCATTCGATTCCACGGTCAGCGTCGGACGAACCATGCCCATGCAACCGCAGCCGACGACGGCCCTACCCACGGACGATGCGGACATGACCGGAGCAACGGCCGTAATCGCGCCGTCATCATCCGCCGACACCGCGGCAACCCTGGCGATGGATGATCCAGTGTGGTCGGGGCGCCAGCAGATCCCCACCATGACCATGCCGCCGCTGAGCCCCCAGCAGATCTTCGCCGACCCTGATGAAGCCGCAACGCCGACGACCGCAATGCAACCCGGCCAGCCCGCACAGCTCCAGCCAGCCGCGCAATTCCAGCCGTCCATGCAAGCCATGCCGACAGCGCAGGCCATGCCGCCGATGGCCATGAACCCGGCAGACATCAAGCGCCAGACCTATCTGCGTCAAGGCACGCCGCTGCTTGCCGCATGGGCAGCGCCCATAGCCGCAATGGCCGCGAGCATGCCGTTGGCGGCAATGGTCGCAGCCACGTTGCTGTGCTGGCTGCTGCTGACGATAGGCTATTCGACAGACGCCCAGCTGCAACGCGAATACAGACGCGGCGGCACACACAGCGCCGGCGACACCGCGATGCGCATCATCACGCTGCCATGGCACGCCCTCAGGGGGTTGCCTGCGGCAATAGGGCGCGGGCTGCTCGCCGTCGCGACGCTGGCGCTGGGATCCACCCTCGCGACGCTGATCTTCAGTCTGCCGGTCGTAAACACGCGGTTCGCCATAGGCGGCATCACCATTGTGGTACCCATCATCGCCGCCTCCCCCGTGTCCCCGTCGGGTCTGGCTCTGGCCATCTGCGCGGCGATCAGCTGGATCATCGGTATGCTGGCGCCCGCACCGACCATGCTGCGACTTGGCACCGGCACCCTGCTCGGTCTCAACCGGCCCGCGGGCTCCAGCGGCGCAGGCATGCTCCCCGAATCGTCCGACAACGAAACCACTCCCGCGATATCCGCCCAACATTCCGGGCGTGAATTCGCCGTATGGATCGCATGGGCGGTGATTACACTCTCAGCGTGCACGCTGCTCGGTCTCGGACAGGGCATCAACTGGTGGCCGCTGCCCTCCAACGTCGCATAACATCCCCATCCCAGCTGCATGCCGAGCAACGGCAATGCCCGGTTTGTAGCCATTGTCACGTTCCATCATGCGGCAAACGGCGCAACCCGCCGCCGGAAAAGCGAACCCTTCTACTACTATGGGCAACAAACCGGCAGGAAAGGGATAACTGTGGCACAAAAGAATCAGAACGCGAAGCGCAACACCAGGGCAAGCCGTCGCGCCGCCGAAGAGAAGGCGGCGCAGGAGAAGGCGGAGCAAGCGGCCAAGGAGCGCAAGCAGCAAACCATCATCGGCGCGGTGGTCGTCGCCATCATCGTCGTGCTGGTGGCAATCGCCGGCTTCGCCATCTATGGAGCCATTCACAAGAACGACGTGGCGAAGAGCACCACCGAGGAGCAGGCATACCAGCAGCTGCAAAAGGTCGAGACCAAGCCATCGGCGGCCGACGACAAGGGCGGCATCCTCATCTCCAGCGAAGGCTATGGCAAGAAGGTGTCCGGCGCCCCCACCGTCGCCGTGTACATGGATCCGCTGTGCCCCGGCTGCGGCGAGTTCAACCGCCAGACCGATCCCACGCTGATCTCGCTGGTGGACGCGGGCCAGATCAACCTGGAAATCCACCCGATGTCGTTTATGGACGAATACTCGACCGACGAATATTCCAGCCGCGCCACCGGCGCCATCCTGTACATCGCCAGCAATGACGACAACCCCGATCACCTGCTCAAGTTCATCTCGAACATCTACGCCGAGGACTTCCAGCCCGGTGAGGCCAGCGAATACAAGTCGGTCAAGAACAAGGCACTCAAGCAGCAGGCGATTGACGCCGGCGTACCGCAGTCCGTGGCCGACAAGGCGTTCAACGGCGAATACAGGAAATGGATGGATGCCATCAACCTGTACACCCCGAAGCGCCCCGAACTGTGGCAGGTGTCCGGTTCGAACAAGGGTGTCATGAGCACGCCGACCATCACCATCAACGGCAATTACTGGGATCGCAACCAGCTGTCACTCGCCGGCATGAACAACAAGACCGGCATCATCGCGTCGCTGGGCCTGAAGGAAGACGAAGTCGGCCAGAAGGGCACGATGCCGTCGATCGGCGAATCGGGCAAGCCGATCTCGCTGACGACCGGCGAATGACGAATGACCCGTCATGCCCCGCAAATGAACGATGACACCCACGTAGACCCGTGTCGCGCTGCGATCTTCGACCCCGGCCGAAGGAACCGCAACACGGGTTTGCGACATTCTGAATTGACCAGCGCGGTGAAACTGGTAAGCTGGTCAATCGTTCGATGACACCTGTCCGCATTGTGCGAATGGGGTCCGCCTCCTTAGCTCAGATGGCCAGAGCGGCCGCCTTGTAAGCGGCAGGTCGTCGGTTCGATCCCGACAGGAGGCTCGCGGCACAGCATACCGCGTGTCATGTGCGATGCACGGTCGACATGTAGTAAGCTGTGTTTACATATAGTCTTACCTTGTGTAAGTGCCAGAAGCCTTCCCCCAACTTATGGCTTCTGGAAGGCAGAGCGTCCCCCAATTAGCTCTGCCCACAGGGGGGCGGGACAATCCCCTTCTCTCCCGCCCCCTTCTTCTTTATCTTGATATATGTGACCACCCCAGTAGCTCCGCGACAGCCCTTCGGGCAGGGCAAAAAAGTACCAAATGTGGGAGTATGGGTGACGGTCGTGCGATGCCCAGCGAAGCATCATCGTGATTGGTTACAATGCTAGCCGTAGCTCATGGAAGGATGACATATGGCCAGGCGGTGGACACCACGACGTTTTGTTCGATTGCGTCGCATTCGGGTGGCGATCTGCGCCGTCGCCGTGGCTCTTGCCTCAACGGTCGCATTCGGCGTCGCCGCACGCAAGACCATCGCACTCAGCATCAACGGCGACACCCAGACCGTCACCACGTATGCCATGAGCGTGACGCGCCTGCTTGAAGAGCGGGGCGTCGACGTCAAATCCCATGATCTGGTGCAATCCACCAGCGGCGACATCCTCAGCAATCATGACGTGGTCACGGTCCGCAGCGCATATCAGACGACCATCAGCATCGACGGACAGCGCGTGCCGTTCTGGACCGTGGCGACCAGCGCCTCCCAGCTGCTCGGGTTTTTCCAGCAGAACGAGAACGAGGCCGCGAAAGTCACCGTGGACATCGACAACATCTACAGCCAGCTCACCGGCGGCCTCGTCATCAACGAGTCCGGCCCGGTGACGGTCATCGCCGACGGCAAAACGTCGGTCGCGCCGAATGGCAAGCTTCCCGCCGCGTCGATTCTCGATTCCAAAGGCATCAGCCTCAACAAGGAAGACCGCGTCAGTGTCGAGAAGGACGGAGACAAGACCGTGCTGCGCGTTCAGCGCGTCACCCACGGGCAGGAGACGACGACCGTCGCCATTCCCCATGGTTCGCAGACGATTGTTGATAAGTCGTTGAAGCCAGGAACATCCGTGGTCCGCCAACAGGGGGAAGACGGCGAGAAGAAGCAGGTCTATAACGTCACGTATGTCGATGGCATCGCAGAGACGCGAACGCTGATTTCGGAGACGACCACCAAAATCTCCCTCGACACCATCGTCGCCGTAGGCCCGGAGAAGGCCGCCGAACCTTCCGACACCAGCAAGGGGCAAGCCGATAAAGGCAGTGACAACGCCGGCAAGTCAGGCAACAAGTCGAATACCGGCAAGTCGGATGGCAACTCCTCGAACGGCAGCACGTCCGGCGCAAACAAGTCGGATGATACGTCGAACAATGACAAAAACAACGACAAGAACAACGGGAATTCGGGCAACAACGGCAATTCCGGGAACTCAGGGAACTCAGGCAATAGCGGCAACTCGGGAAACTCCGGCAACTCGGGAAACTCGGGAAACTCCGGAAACAACGGCGGCAACGGCGGCAACGGCGGCAACGGCAACTCCGGCAACTCCGGCAGCAGCTCGCAGGGACGCCTATGGCACCCGACCGCCGCGCAGGCCAAAGCCTACGCATCCGGCGCGGCCGCACAGCGCGGCTGGACCAGCTACGACTGGACATGCCTCGACAAGCTGTGGACCCGCGAATCCAGATGGCTGTGGTACGCCGAGAACGCGAAGACCGGCGCCTACGGAATCCCGCAGTCGCTGCCTGCGAGCAAAATGGCCGAGTTCGGCGCAAATTACCGTGACGACGGCGCTGTGCAGATCGACTGGGGGCTGGCGTATATCGCCCGACGGTATGGCAGCCCGTCCAAGGCATGGGAACGCTCCGAGCAAATCGGCTGGTACTGATAGCGAGCGTTATGACTGACATGAATCCATCCCCTGCACCTTCCGGAGCATCCGCAGCCGCCGGGCGACTGCTCGGCGCGGCCGACATCCGTCACATAGCAGCCGAAGCCGGCATCAGCCCGACCAAGAAATTCGGCCAGAACTTCGTCATCGATCCCGGAACAGTGCGCCGCATCGTGCGCGAGGCCGCGGTCACCGCCGATACGCGGGTGCTGGAAGTCGGCCCTGGATTGGGGTCGCTGACACTGGCCATCCTGGAAACCGGCGCCACAATGACCGCGGTCGAGATCGACCCGCCGGTCGCGCAACGGCTGCCGCATACCATCGACACATACATGCCGGATGCGAGGAACCGCCTCACGGTCATCAACAAGGACGCGCTGGCCCTCACGTCGGCGGACCTCCCCGAGTTCAGCGGCGACGAACCGTTCACCCTGGTGGCGAACCTTCCGTACAATGTGGCCACGCCGATCATCCTGACGCTGCTGGAACGCTTCGACATGCTGACGTCCTTCGTGGTGATGGTGCAGAAAGAAGTCGCGGACCGTCTGACCGCCACTCCCGGCTCGAAGATTTACGGCGCGCCCAGCGTGAAGCTGGCGTGGTACGGCTCGGCGGAACGCGTGGGCAACATCGGGCGTCACGTATTCTGGCCAGCGCCGAACGTGGATTCGGCCCTGGCCGGGTTCACCCGTGTCCAGTCGCATGCGGGCCCGCGCGACCCCCAGTTGCGCCAGCTGACGTTCCAGTTGGTCGACGCGGCCTTCAGCCAGCGTCGCAAAACGCTGCATGCCGCACTCAAGCGCATGGTGCCCGATGAAGTGTTCCACACGGCGGGCATCGACCCGACACGCCGCGGCGAGACGCTGACCATCGACGAATTCGCCGCTCTGGCGACGGCGCTGAGGCAATCGCAGCATGAACAGGGGCAGGCATCATCATGAGCGCCACAGCAATGGACAATGTACGGTCAGCAACACCGGGTCAGGTACGGCGTTCGCCAAGCGTCCCCGCGCATTGGCCCATCCGCCGTCATGTAGCAGCCGCGGAAACGACACCGGCCGGGCCGCTGCACTCGGTGGAGGTCACGGTTCCCGCGAAAACCAATCTGACGTTGCACGTAGGGCCCGCCCATGAGGAATGGGGCGGACGGCACGCGCTGGACACGATATATTGCGCCATCGGCGTCAACGACGTGGTGACGGCGACTGCCAAGACCCCCGGCAGCGGGTTTTCGCTCGAACTGAGCGGCGAGCATCTGGGTGATCTGGCATCGAGCGGCAGCGACATGCGCCGCAACCATGCGGTGCTTGCGTTGTTCGCGATAGCCAGGGCCGCGGGGCGGGAGCCGGACGTGGCGCTGCATGTGGACAAACACATTCCCGTCGGCGCCGGATTGGGCGGCGGATCCGCCGACGCGGCGGCGACATTGCTCGCCGTGAACACCCTGTGGGGACTGCACTGGCCGATTGAACGGCTGCGTGACATCGCCGCCACGCTCGGCGCCGATATGCCCTTCTGCCTGGAGGGCGGATATGCGCATGGCACCGGTTTCGGCGAGCGGATCATCCCGCTGGAGGATGATTCATCGTGCGTTCAGACGCTGCGAGACCGTGGATTCGCCGGCCAATTGCTGGTGGGAGCGTACCGTGCGCAACTGAGCACGCCGAATGTCTACTCGACCTTCGACAAGTTGGGCGCGGGAGACGGCGACGACAACCATCTGCAGCGCGCCGCGGTCGCCTTGCACCCCCGCAGCGGCGAAGCCATCGAAGTCGCCCTGGCCGCCGGGGCATCCCGGTCATTCGTTTCCGGCTCCGGCCCATCGGTCATCGCGTTCGTACCGGACGATGCCGTCGCCCGCCGCGTTCGCACCGCATGGGAGCAATCCGCCACGGTGGATCGCATCATCGCTGCGCAGGCGCCGGCGAGACCGGTCATAACCGTCCTGCCATCCCTGTCTTATCGCGTCAGACAGTGACGCTAATCTGTGTACCAGTCTCGTAAGAAAAGGACGGACCCATGACTCAGCCTTATGACGAACGCGCGGAACGCAAGCGTTACATTCGCCGCCGCCAGCAGATCGTATTCTCCTGTGTCGGCGCGGTGCTTGCCGTCGCCCTGATCGTGTCGGCGCTGTTCTATTTCCATGTCGGGGGTCTGGGCATAACGGCCACGTCCGCAGTCAAGCCGAATTACGGCGTGCGCGTGCCCTGCTCGACCAAGGACGCCAACGGCAAGAACCAGACATATTCCAACTATGCGAACGTCAAGGTGCGCGTGCTGAACGGCACCAAATTCGTCGGCTTCGCGAAGGCCGTCAGCACCGCGCTGTCGAACCGCCAGTTCAAGGTCACCGGCTGGGACAATTACAAGGGCAAGAAGGTCGAGCGCACCACAATCTATTTCGGCAAGAACGCCATCAACGAGGCGTACACGCTGAACACGAACTTCACGGACGCGGTGATGGTGATGGATGACCGCGACGACAAGCTGATTGACGTGGTGCTCGGTGCCTCGTTCAACGATCTGGCCAACAAGGACAGCCTGCCGAGCGGCGACACCGCCATCGAAAACTTCGAGGGATGCGTGCCCGTCCAGTCAATGGGCACCTTGCCCAAGGCCCTCGATCATGAAAAGGTGGAATGACGGCCAGCATCGTCATGACGGCCTGAAACCCCCGATATTCGGCGGCTGCCTGCCTTACGCGGACAGCCGCCGAACCGTTTCTTGGGCGCGTTTACAGCGACGCGTGCCACCGCTTGAGCTCGGCCACCGCGGTGTCATGGTCGACCGGACCGTTATCGAGCCGGTATTCCAGCATGTGCTTGTATGCGCGGCCGACCTCCGGGCCGGGAGCGATGCCGAGGATGGTCATGATCTCATTGCCGTCGATATCCGGCCGGATGGCGTCGAAGTCCTCCTTCTCCTTGAGATCGCGCACGCGCTGCTCCATCTCGTCCATGGCGGACGAGAACACCATCGCCTTGCGACGGTTCTGAGTGGTCGCGTCGGCGCGGGTCAGCCGGTTCAGCCGCTCATACAGCGGACCGGCGTCCTTGACGTAGCGTCGCACGGCGGAATCGGTCCACGGTTCTTCGACATACCCGTGGAACCGCAGATGCAGGTTCACTAACTCGCTGACATCCTCGACGAGATGATGGTCGAACCGCAGCGCCTTGAGCCGTTTGCGCGTCATTTTCGCGCCGACCGCATCGTGATGATGGAAGCTGACCTTGCCGCCGGGCTCGAACCGGCGTGTTTTCGGCTTGCCGATGTCATGGGTCAGCGCGGCCAGGCGAAGCGTCAGGTCGGGAGCGGGCACGGGGCCTTCCGGCCCGGTCTCCAGCGCTATGGCGCGATCGAGCACAATCATCGTGTGCTCGAACACGTCCTTGTGGCGGTGGTGCTCGTCGATTTCCAGCTGCAGGGCGGGAATCTCCGGGAATACGATATCGGCGAGACCTGATTCGACCAGCGCTTCGACACCCGCCCTCGGACGATCGGACAGCAGCAGCTTCGTGAGCTCGTCACGCACCCGTTCAGCGGATACGATGTCGATGCGATCGGTCATGTCGCTGATGGCGGCAGCCGTGTCGGGGGCGATGCTGAACCCGAGCTGTGCGACGAAACGCACGGCACGCATCATGCGCAGCGGGTCGTCGTCGAAGGACTGATACGGATCCACCGGCGTGCGCAATACGCCTTTAGCCAAATCGCTGGTGCCGCCGAACGGGTCCACAAACTCCAGCTGCGGCACGCGCAGCGCCATGGCGTTCACGGTGAAATCACGGCGGGACAGATCGCCTTCGAGCGAATCGCCGTAGCTGACTTCGGGCTTGCGGGATTCGGGATCGTACGTGTCGGACCGGTACGTAGTGATCTCCACCTTGACTTCGGTGCCATCCTCGCGCCGGCGCATCGCACCCAAAGTGCCGAATTTGCGGCCCATATCCCAGAAACCGTCACGTCCCCAATGACGCAGGATCGGCTCGAACTCGTCGGGATGGGCCGACGTGCAGAAATCGAGGTCGTGGGAACGCCGGTGCAGCAACAGGTCACGCACGGGGCCACCCACCAACGCCAGCTCGTACCCGCGAGCCGCGAACAGGTGTCCAAGTTCAATGGCTTCCGGCCAAACTTCGAAATTCACACGAGGCCTTTCCATAAAGTATTACCGCTTTTATGCGTATTCAAGCATACCGTTACCCCACCTGCACACGGTATTGAGTAAGGTGGAAGTCATGATTACGCCCGCAGACCTCGCGCGCATGCTTGCGCATGCTGCGGGCGACCATACCCAAAATCCGCTCGAACCCGATACGTTGCTCTATACGTCCGAGGCTCCGCGCACGCCGAAAACCGTTGTCAGGCCGCCGGAACCACGCTTTCCCACGCCTGCGATGATGCCGCAGCGACGGGCGGGCGACGGGCCGACCACATTCGCGTCGCTGGACGCTCAGGAGCTCCCGGTGGTGCGCGAATACTCGGCCGGCGGCCTGGTGTTCGACGAGCGCGGCCGTGTGGCCATCATCGCGCGACACTCCCGCAACGGCCATCTCGAATGGTGCCTTCCCAAGGGCCATATCGAAAAGGGCGAGACGCCGCAGCAGACCGCCGTGCGCGAGGTGCACGAGGAGACCGGCATTCTGGGTGAGGTGGTCGAGTCCATTGCCACCATCGACTATTGGTTCACCGGTACCAGCCAGCGCGTGCATAAGCTCGTGCATCATTTCGCGCTGCGCCAGATCGGCGGCGACCTGACGGTGGAGGGCGATCCGGATCATGAAGCCGAAGACGCCATCTGGGTGGATTTCGATGATTTGGATGACGTTCTCAGCTATCCTAATGAACGCAAGATCGCTTGGCTCTACGCAAGGAAAATGAAGCAGGGATGATCGCGAACAGCCCCGAGCACGGTCAGGCCGTGCCATCGTTATCTCACCGAACGACACGCCTATGGCGCTTCTTTACCATCATGTTGCTGACATGCGCGATGCTGTTCGCAGGCCGCATGGTACCGGCCGGCCCGGCACATATGGCGATGGCGGATGACGAGACGGACACGGCCACGCAGACGACCGCCTTGTCGATCACCGAATCGACGCCCGTGGTCACCGACACATCCGGCTACCACATCACCATCAGCATCTCCAATCCCACGTATGCCGCGACGTCACCGGGCCTGGTGACCGTGGCCTACAACCCGTCATATACGTTCGTATCGCGCACTGACATCCAGCATTGGGCGACCGGGGACGTATCGATTCCGGTGCGCACCGTTCTCGGCACGGCCACGGTGCCGTCCATCGCGGCGAGCAAGAAGGTTTCCGTGAAGATCGACGCGGTGGCCGACAGCGACGCGTTGAAGGCGTTGCAGATGTGGGGGCCGAAACCGCTGCTGGTCACCTATCAGGCGACCCAGGCGACCGATTCTCAATCCACGGGCTCTTCTGACGGGTCATCCGGGTCGGACCGTACCGTCGATCCGAACGCCAAGCCGATTCGCCTGCACAGCTTCTTGACCAGATCATCCCAGGGATTGCGCAACGCACAGACCCCGCCGATGGCCATCACCATGGTCATGCCGTTGATGAACACCGGCCAGCAGGCCGACAAGAACGCCATCGACCAGCTGGTGGTGCATGACAACGGCGATGGATCCGACACAAAATCTACACAATCAGGTGGCGGCGGCACGGATGGCAGCACAGACGACGGCTCCGGCAACAATACCGACGGCTCCGAAAACACCGCGGCGACGCAATCATCAGTGCTCACCCCGCACGACAATGATGCACTCGCCGCCAAACTCTCCCTCATCGGCAAGCACAGCGATTTGCAGACCATAGCCGATCCGACGGCATTGGCTTCCGACACCGGGCAACGCATCGATGCCGTCATGCAGCCGGCCGGATTCGACATCACCGCCTATGCCGCGATCAACAACGTCCGGTCGTACGAACAGGCCGGCGTCGGCACCGGCGCATGGAACGCACGATCCGCACTGGCCGCGGCACCGGCATCATCCAATTCCCTGCCCATCGCCTGGCAAGGCAAGGGCGATTGGACCCGGCAGGCGCTCTCCACGGCCAGGAAGCAGGGATACCAGTACGTCATCGCCGGTCACGACTTCGACTCCAGCACCACGGCCACCGTGCACACAGGCACATACACAATCCCCACCTCGGCCGGCGACATCACGGTGCTGAGCGAGCAGAAGGAACTCGGCGACCTAGCCAAAGGCAAGCCCACCAGCAGTGATGCGGACGGCGAGACCAGTAACGCGGGACGCATCGCGCGGTTCGTCGCGCAGAGCGCCTTCTATCAGATGGAGCAGCCGTATGCGGCGATGAACCGCAACCTGCTGGTCTGCTTCGGCACTAATATGTCGGCGGCGTTCATCGACACGCTGATGACCGCGGTCGAACAGTCCTCATGGCTGCAACTCACCGACCTGAATGATCTCATTGACGCAGACGCCTATCGGACCGGCGACAAGGCGCTGCAAATCGTCCCCCAAGACAGTCATTTAAGCGAGCGGAACACCCGATCGGTCACGTCCGCGCTGGAATCGCTGGCCGAAAGCCGCAACGACATCAACCGCTTCGCCACGTCGGTCCTCACCGACCATAAGGCATCCGCGTCCTGGATCCGCAAGATCAAGGCCGCACAGAGCACGCTGGCACTGCATGCGCTCTCGTCCGCGCCGCGCGACATCGACAGTCTGGTCGACGGCGCCAAACGGCTCGGCGGAGGCATGTTCGGCGGCGTATCCATCACGCCGACCGACTCCATCACCGTCGTCAGCGAAACGGCCAAAATGCCCGTCACCGTCAGGAACAACCATCCGTATCCGGTACGGGTGAAGGTCTCATCCCTCACCGACTCCATGGAAATCGTCACATCGCGGTTCACTGAGGTCACCATACCGGCGAACAGCGAGGCGCAGGTCACGTTCGCCATCCGCGTCGCCACTTCCGGCCACGCCACAGCCCACATCACATTGCTGGACCGCAACGGCGACACGTTCGGTTCCGCACAGAACACCGACATCACCAGCGTGCTGCGCATCAGCGACATGACCGGATTCATCATCATCGGCTTCTCGCTGCTGCTCGGCCTGGTCGGCCTCTGGCGCCAATTCCATCGAAAGAAGGACCCCGACGAATGAGCACCACGGTAGGACGCAATTCGCTGATCATGGCGTGCGGCACGGCCGCGTCACGTGTGACCGGCCAGATCCGCACCATCTTCCTCGTCGGCGCGCTCGGTACCACCGGTATCGCAGCCAACGCGTATCAGGCCGGCGCGCAGATACCGCAGGTGATCTTCAACCTGCTGTCCACCGGCGTGTTCAACGCGGTGCTCGTGCCGCAGATCGTGCGCACGCTCAAGCAGAAGGACGCGGATGAGCGACTCAGCAAGCTCATCACCTTGTCCATCGCGCTGCTGCTGGCCATCACACTGCTGATGGCGTCCGGCACGCCGCTGCTGACGATGCTGTATCTCGACTCCAGCTGGACGCCCGCGCAAAGGGCGCTGGCGAACGCCTTCACGCTGTGGTGTATGCCCCAGATCCTGTTTTACGGCCTGTATACCGTATTGGGGCAGATCCTCGCCGCAAAGGGGCGTTTCGCGACGTATGCGTGGAGCTCCGTAGGCGCCAACGTCATCAGCTGCATCGGTTTCGGCGCGTTCATCATGCTGTTCGGCAACGCGGGACGGCAGCCGATGTCGTTCTGGACATCCGGCAAGATAGCCCTGACCGCGGGCGCCTGGACGGCCGGCGTGGCGTTCCAGGCCCTGGTGCTGTTCATTCCTTTGCTGCGTTGCGGCATCCACTACCGGCCTCGCTGGGGACTGCATGGGCTGGGGTTGCGTTCCATGGGCCAGGTGGCGGTGTGGAGCATCGCCATGGTGCTGCTCAACCAGCTGATGGGCATCGTCAATTCGCGTGTCAATACCGGCGCCCCGACCGCCGGCGGCGATTTGTACGGCATCGCGGGCAACGCGAGCTATCAGTACGCGTACACGATATACGTTCTTCCCTATTCGATCATCGCCGTGTCCATCACGACCGCGGTGTTCCCGCGCATGTCCCGCGCGATCAGCGAGCATCGTATCGGGGATGCCCGCGCCGACCTCAGCTCATCCCTGCGATCCACCGGTCTTGCGATGTTCTTCTTCACCGCGGTCATGATTGCCATGCCGGTGCCGCTGGTGAAGGCGCTGATTCCGTCCACGAATGTGCATGGGGCGATTCTGATATCCGGGCCTCTGATCGGCCTGCTGGTGGGATTGGTGCCCACCAGTGCGTTCCTGCTGGTGCAGCGCGCCTTCTACGCGTATGAGGACGGCCGCAGCCCGTTCCTGTTCGCGGCGGCCGACAACGCCGTGCAGTTGCTGCTTCTGCTGACCTCGCTGCGTTTCGCGCCGCCGAAATATTGGACGCTCATGGTGGCTCTGTCGCTGAGCCTGTCATATATCATCACGTTCCCATGGGTGTTCTGGCTGTTGCGCAGACGATTCGGTGGGCGGATCGACGGCAAGCGCATCATCATCATGCATGTCAAGGCCCTGATTGCCGGTGCGGCGGCATGCGCGTGCGGACTATTCCTCAACCCGCTGGCCACGCGTTTGGTCGGCGCGAAGGTTTCCAGCGTCAACGGACATATGAGCTGGTGGCAATCCATCGTCATATGCGCGATTCTGACGATTGTGGTGACGGCCGTGTATGCCGGGCTGCTATGGCTGATGCGCGTGGAGGAGTTCTCCAGCCTGATCGTCACCATGAAGGCACGGCTGTTGCGTAGGACTTCCACTGCGACATCGGTATCGACACCGGCTGAGTCGGAGACCGAGGAAGCTCAGGCACAAAACGCGGAGGTCGAAGAGGGTACCACGGCAATTGCGGAGAATGATAATCATTACGATAATCATTCGCTGGGTGACGATGGAACCTCGGAGAATGACGGTTCCGCGGAACGGGCCGCTGAAACTGTGACCGATCTCGAACGGCCGGTTCAGGACCACCCCAGGGGGATTCCGTCCGACAACCTTCCGCCCAGCTTCGCGCCGACGGTCAACCGTAAGGGCCAACGCCCGTCCATCAAGTCCGTCGTACTGCCGAACGTCGCGGCAAACGCAGCCGGTGCAGCGGCAGGTATCGCGGCCGGCAACAACGCCCAGCCGCGAATTCCCACCATACTGCCAACGCCGCATCATTCCACTCGTCAAGCCGCGTCCGTCGCGGCTGCACAGCCGACCATCCCCACGGCTAGAATGTCAGTATCACCACTATCTCAGCGCATGACAGCAGAGCACGGAGAAACAACTACTATGAAGCCTCAATTGGGAGATACCGTCATCGGTCGCTACACTCTCGTTTCTTCGCTGCGCGAAAGTGACGGATTGAGCGCATGGATAGCCAATGACCGCATGCTGGCGCAGTCCTGCCAGCTGTTCATCATCACCGACACATCCGTTCTGCCGCAGATCAACGAGGCGGCTTCCACGCTCGCGCTGGCCAACAGCCGGTACTGCACGCCGGTGCTGCAGCTGCAGCACGTCGGCGATGCCGCGGTGGTGATCACCGAGCCGGACTCCGGTCTGGCGCTGGCGGAATACATGAAGCGTTCGTCTTCCTCGTTCCTCAGCTACGACGCGATTCGATCGATCGTGGGACAATGCACCCAGGCGGTTCAGGAGCTGTTGGACACGGGGCTGACCCATACCGCGCTGAGCACCGATACCATTCGCGTGAGCGTCAATGGCGTGCAGTTCGCCGACACTCCCGTCGCCGCCGCATTGGCCGATATCTGCAGCGGCATCGACGGCGATGTGATGTCGTATGAGCAGATGGCGACGCGACAGCTGGCCGCACTGCTGTACGCGCTGCTGACCAAGACGCCTTCAGGCGCGAACACGACATTCGACCTGAATATGCTGCCCGCCGACGTTCCCACGGAATTCCGCGTGATCTGCAAGCGTGGACTGGCTCTGCACACCGAAGATGGGGAAGTCATCGTGCCGATGGCAACGCTGGCCGAGCTGAGCGCGCTGCTGGGCGCGTGGGAGCCATTCAGCAACCTGTCGGATCGTGACATCATATTGCCGTCGGTCAGTGGCAGCGCCTCGATCAGCATGGTGGCGTTGCGTGACACAAGCGATGACAAGATCGTGGAACTGCCGGATGGGCTGGTTACCTCGACGAAGCTGCCGGAATTGTCGATTTCCGAGGCGGGACTGGCAGCCGGCGCCGAGGCCAGGTTCGTCAACGAGCAGCGTCTCGCACAGCAGGCGTTCCTGGCTCAGCTGCCCGGAGATCCACCCTCGGCCGATCAGCCGGTCATCCCCGAAGCGGAATTGTTCGAACCGGATACCGCCGAGCCGTCGAAGACCCTGGCCTCCCTGCAATCGAAGGTCGGTCAGCTTATGGGCTCCTTGCGCAAGGACGGGGAGCCGGAGTCGCCGGTGACGACATCCACTGCGGAAGAGACCGCGATTGAGCAGCCGATGCCGGTGTATGCACCGCTGCCGGCATCGTTCCCGCCCGCCGCCAAGCCGCGTAGGTCCGCTACTGGCGCGACGAAGGCACAGTCCGGCAACGGCGTGAACGTACCGGCAAACGCTGCTGGTGCGTCTGGTGTTGCGGGCGGTACCGGCAAACCCCGGACGACCGGTGCAACCGGTGAGATACAGAGCATCGTGGCCAATATGCCGAATGTTCCGCTGCCGGAAGAGAACGACAATGAGCGCACCCACGCCGGCAGCATCCCGCCGTTGCCGCAGTCCGGTGAGGCGCAGGTGTCTGAAGGCGAGCAAACCGTGGCTGGAAGCCATCCCACGACCCATGCGGCTCAGCCCATTGCCACGAATGCCATGCCGCAGCCGCGCGCGCATATGTCGGAATCATTGGCCGCTCTTGCCGCCAGATCCGCCAAGGCTGCGGCGTCGGGCGACGCCGTAATGCCCCCGTCATTCGCAGTGTCGGCATCGGCGCCCGGAGCCAATGGAGCAGCCATCCCCGGATCATCGAAGTCGCGTACGCGGATGACGGCACCAATCAGCCGCGATGCCCTGCGGAACATGTCTGGCGGCCGTCCTGCGGCGGCTCCGGGTGCGAATGTGCCGGGTGTGCAGACACCGGCGCAGCGTGCCCAATCCGACGCCTTTGACCCCACGGTCACCGTTCCGCTGCTAGGCACTGATGGTACTTCGGTAGATCAGCTGCCGCCTATGGCCCAGATCATGCCGCCGAGCTTCGCGCCCCAGCAGGTGCACGATGTCAACGCAGCGAATGTCGGACGCAATATCGAGGAGGACCTGCCTGACCAGCCACTCTGGGGGCAGCTCAAGATCAAGGTCATCGCCATCGTCGTCGCGCTGGTTCTGCTGGTGGTGGGATTGGTCGCCGCATGGTTCATCCTGAACGGAGACAACCACGGTGGCGGATCCGACAATCAGGATTGGCCGAACAAGACCGACATCGATAACGTCCCGTTCGGCAACTCGACCACACAGAACTCCACGTCAAAGAACTCTGCGGCACAATCCGACATCGTGTACATCCGCGTTCTGTAGGCGACGCAGAAGTTCTCATAGACACCCCTTCTACTCACGGGTAGGAGGGGTGTTTCATCGTACGCGGTGACTCACGCTGTGGACTTATGCTGTGGGCCCGTATCGTGCTCATATTAGCTCCTCCGGTTTCCATAAACACGGCATGCCTGTTTCGCAATCTGAAAGCGACCAATCGGCATTCGAGGCGAATCCATGTCGTTGTTCACCCACCGCTGGACGAGGTCAGGTCAACTCGCTATCGTAAGGGACATGACTGAACTTTCAACCATCATCATCGGTTCCGGCCCTGCCGGATATACGGCCGCAATCTACCTCGCACGCGCCGGGTATCGCCCGACCATTCTTGCGGGTGAGCTCACGCCGGGCGGTCAGCTGGTCAACACCACCACCGTGGAGAATTACCCCGGTTTCCCTGACGGCATTCTCGGACCGGAACTGATGGATCGCATGCGCGATCAGGCGGAGTCTTTCGGCGCATCCATCGAATATCTCGATGTGACGAGCGTCGATTTCAGCTCCTCCCCCAAGACCGTCACGTGCAGCGATGGAAGCCAATATCACGCCGATGCCGTCATCATCACCACCGGTTCACAGTACCGCAAGCTCGGCATTCCCGGCGAGGCCGAGTATTCCGGTCACGGCGTATCGTATTGCGCCACCTGCGATGGTTTCTTCTTCAAGGACAAGCCCATCGTCGTGGTGGGCGGAGGAGACAGCGCGCTCGAAGAGGCACTGTTCCTGACTCGTTTCGGCTCTTCGGTGACCGTGTTGCACCGCCGCGACCAGTTCCGCGCCTCCAAGATCATGGTCGAGCGCGTGCTGAACAATCCCAAGATCACCGTGAAAATGAATACGGTGGCGACAGCCATTCGCGGGCAGAAAAACGCCGCCGGCGAGCAGACAGGCGCTGATGCGGTAACCGCTGCGGCACCCGCAGCGCAGAACACCGGAAATCTTCTCTCGTTGAAGACGACTCCGATGCTGAATGTCTCCGGATCGGCATTGAATGCTCCCTCTTCGACCGGCATTTCCCTGTCGGCAAAGGCTGAAACCGCAGATGATTCCGCCGGCTTTGTGGACATTCGCGACACCGTGACAGGCGAGACGGGCACGTTGCCCGCCGAGGGCATCTTCGTGGCGATCGGCCATGAACCGGCCACGCGTTTTGCGAAGGGTTCCGTGGATATGGATGACGACGGGTACATTCTGGTCTCCGGTGCCGGAACGCATACTTCCGTGCCTGGAGTGTTCGCCGCCGGTGACTGCGTTGACCGGGTGTACCGTCAGGCCATCAGTGCCGCAGGCATGGGATGCCGCGCCGCGCTGGACGCACAATCCTACCTGGCCTCACTGCACTGATCCAACAGCACAGCTCGACCTGTCGGCGAAATCAAACCTCATCACAGACGATGATATTGCTTCACCGGCGGGTTGAGCTACACAAATATTGCTTGCATTGTCAGTAATCACAAACGAAACGACAGACTGACCGAAATAGCGCTGCGGACGCTTACCAGCGCCGGAGAATCGCATCAGAACGACAATCCGCTCAAATCTAGCGCATTGTACTGGACCGATTTCAACTCATATTGCTCAACAGAGTTTTCGGTAATGAATTTTCAGGTGCATGCAATAGGACAGTTATACGTGCGGTTCATTGCATTAGTCCTCTGACTGCAAATGCCACGACAGTTGCTTTATACGCGTTCTGCCGGAGAGGCAATGAATACCTCTCGGCAGACCAGATCATACAGCTCATGAACGGCATGACCGTTGTTTCCCGTTGTGTGATGATGGCGGCTCACACCGTTGTGTGGCTCGCAACCTCACACCCATTTTGCCGCCGCGCCCTCGACTGCCGTGGGAATCAGCATGCTGAGGATGCGTTCCATATCCTCAGGGGAGGAAAACACGATTTCGATTCGACCGTGCTTTTGCGTACCCTTGATGGACACTTTGGTGTCAAAATGATTTTCAAGGTTGTTGACAATCGGAGAACCGGCCCAAGGATTGTTCTTCGTCGGCCTTACCTTCTTGGGCACGTTGCTTTCTGCGTTCTTCAGCGCCACGATTTCCTCGGTGCTGCGAACCGAAAGCCCCTCCCCTATGATTCGAGTGGCCAGCTTGTCGATTTCACTTTCGTCATTCAAACCAAGAAGAGCTCGCGCATGCCCTGCGGACAGTACGCCTGCGGCAACTTTCTTCTGCACGGACGCAGGAAGATTCAGCAGACGCAATGTGTTCGCGATTTGCGGTCGCGATTTCGAGATCGACTTGGATAGTTCAGCCTGAGTCAGGCCGAAGTCATCAATCATCTGCTGATATGCCGCCGCCTCTTCCAGAGGATTCAGTGCGACGCGATGAAGGTTCTCCAGCAGTGCATCACGCAGCATCTCGTCATCTGATGTGGTTTTGACAATCGCCGGAATCGTCTTTAGTTGTGCAAGTTGTGATGCACGCCAGCGACGCTCGCCCATAATGAGCTCGTATCTCTGCGATGTTTCACGTGAAACATCACTCTTGCTGGACTCCCCAGCCTGACGCTTGCGAACCACGATCGGCTGCAATACGCCGACTTCCTTGATGGACGCGGCCAACTCATTCAGCTCTTCCTCATCAAAGACGCTGCGCGGCTGCTGCGCATTCGGAACGATGGAGCTGACAGGAATATCCAGCAGATAGCCACCCTCGACAGGCTTCAATTCTGGAGTTTCCTTATTATCCTTTTCCTTGCCGGATGCCTTTGTGCTCTCGGAACGCTGAGCCGGCTGCGTTTTCTTGGAATCGCTCGTCCCCTGTGCTGTTGCTCCGAAAAACATGTCACTGGGGTGTGCCATATCACTGATACCGGGCATGGCAACGCGCTTGCCGCTCTTGGGCTTCTCCACCGTTGTGGACTTGTGTACGGCAGGAATGGAATCCTTCATGGCCGGAATGGTCTTACGCTTGATTTCGCCAAGACGAACCGGAGCGGTAGACTCACTGTGTTGTTCAGTACCGCTCTTATGGGATTCGACCTTCTCTGGTGCAGCCGCAGCTTTCTCTTGAGGGGCTTTCTTGTTGGCTGTCGTCTCCTCGGATTCAAGATCAACACCCAATTGCTGCTGTTCCGCATGAGCTGTTTTCGACTCACCGGGAAGTGCGGGGAACAGCGCACCCAATCCTTTACCCAAACGTGATTTTGAGGTCATGGGTTACTCTCCCCTCTTCGCGTCAATTGCAGCCAGCACCGAAGGCGATCGACGGGCGATTTCCAAGGCCGCTTCGCCATAGGCACTCGCTCCCATTCCACGCGGGTCATAGCTGATGACTGTCTTTCCGAAACTTGGAGCCTCGGATATTTTTACCGTACGTGGAATCGTCGTATCCAGAACGATACTCGGATAGTGACTCTTCACCTCTGAGAACACTTCCCTGCTGAGCAATGTTCGTTTATCAAACATAGTGACCAGCATAGTCGACACAGTCAAATTAGGGTTATAGTGCTCCTGCACCAATCCTATGGTATTGATAAGTTGACCAAGCCCTTCCAAGGCATAGTATTCAGCTTGGATCGGAATCAACATCTCAGACACCGCACACATAGAGTTGATGACCAACAGGCCAAGACTCGGCGGGCAATCGACCAGAACATAGTCATAATGATTGTTCGGATCCTGCAGGAATGATTCGACGGCTTCCTTCAGCAGATTGTTGCGATTCGGCAGATCCGCCACTTCCAGTTCCGCACCCGAAAGTTCAATGGAAGCGGGAACCACATCGAGCCCTGGGATATCAGGACAGGTTTTCAGTACCTCTCCGATTGTCATTCGTCCTTCAAGAACGTCATATACCGAAGGATCGCTGGTGCCGTGAGGAACACCGCATGCCGTAGAGGCGTTCCCCTGGGGATCCATATCGATGACCAGAACGTGAGCTCCATGAGAGGCGAGAGCTGCGGCAATATTCACCGTTGTTGTCGTCTTGCCGACGCCGCCTTTCTGGTTGGCGACGGCCAGGCATCGGGTTCTCGATGGCAGGGGGAACAATGCGGCATTCAGGCGTTCATAGCGTGACGCCTCATCTGCAATCTCGGCGCCCAAAGAGGAACCATCATTCCCGAAAATCCTTCTGACCGTTTCAGAAGCAGATTCCATGGCAGGAATCGCAGAGGATTCCTGTGAATCATTGGATGTCATAGTCCCTCCTAAAAAACGAACAACATCTAATTTTTCCTAGTCGTATGGACATCTCAAGTTGTGCACAGCAATGTGGATAACTGTGGATAAGTATAGTGCATTAGTGTGTGAACACTTCGATCAACACTAGATAAACCGTTTATTTCCGCCATTTTCCTAATGTGGATTACATGTCGCAAATAATGTGGATAACTTTGTGCACTGTTTGAAATTGTGGATAACTCCATTCTTGCGAAACCATCGCTTTCGTGTTTGACATCCATTGTTTCACGTGAAACAATCTTCGAACAGTCAGCGATGTCGATGAAGATATAACAGCATTGTTTATGCGATCAAAGGCAATGGATATCGTCCATCTCGCCCCGCAATCCAACCTCCGACAGCGGAAGCAGAATTACGATTCCCATCAGCGGGGGCATGGGATTATCGTGTGACTCCCACCCATGGGAGCCACACGATAATTAGCGCTTGTCTACGAGAACGACGTGCGTGGATTCGAGACCGGGAGCTACTGGAGCTTCAACGACACGAGCACGCACTCCCCCGGCATGGGAAATTTGATGCTTCGCCTTTTCAATCTCAGCCTGCGCCGAACGGCCTTTCAATGCGACCAGTCGACCTTGAGGGCGAAGCAGAGGCAACGTCCAACCGGCAAGCTTGGTCATTGGCGCCACTGCTCGACAGGTCACTACAGAGAATGGTTTCAATTCATCTTCGTGGTGCTTGATACGATCGATGACCTCGTCGGAACGTGCGCGAATAATCGTAACATTCTGCAGGTCCATGTCATCCACGCACTCTTGCAACCATTCGACACGACGTTCCATGGGCTCAATGAGTGTAAACGCACAATCCGGCATGCATGCTGCCGCAACGATTCCAGGGAAACCGCCGCCACTGCCAACATCGGCAATGGTCTTTGCCTTGCTTCGATCGGTGACTTCCCGAATGAACGGGACGCATGCGGCGGAGTTGAGGATATGACGTTCCCAGATGATGGATATGTCGCGTGGGCCTATCAATCCACGCAGCTCACCCTCGCGGGATAGTTTCACGTGAAACACTTCGAGCTTGTCGTATGCTTCGCCCAATGCCTCACGAACTATTGCTGAATCATCCAGCTCATCACCAGATGTTTCACGTGAAACAATATCGCTCACTCTTCGCTACCTTCATCGACGTCGGATTCATCGGCGTTGCTCTTCATGTAGATGGTGACATAGCGACGCGGCTCTTCACCGTGAGAACGAGATTTCAGCCCCTCCTCGCGAACCACATCATGAATGACCTTGCGCTCGAACGAATTCATCGGTTTCAAATCAACGGGCTCACCGGTGTCATGCACTTCATCAATGGCATCAAGTGCAATGTCACGAAGACGCTGACGCTTACGCTTCAGGAACCCGTCAACATCAACAATCAGATGCGAGCGTTCGCCGGTCTTCTGCTGAACAGCAAGCCGGGTAAGCTGCTGCAAAGCATCGACCACTTCACCATTGCAACCAATGAGATGCTTGATATCCGTATCGTCATCAGCGATGATCTGCACCATCGGACGACCGTTGCGAACACCCATCTCGATATCGCCTTCGTAATCGGCGATGTCCAATAAGCCTTCCAAGTAGTCGGCGGCGATGTCAGCTTCTTCATTGAGCTGATCGATCGTCGTGGTCTCCTCCTGCGCCATATCACCACTCCTTTAAGCGAGTATTACTTCCATAGTGTAAAAAAAGGAAACCTCACGGTCAAATAGAGGTTTCCAATCGTGTCACTTTTTCTTGCGATTCTTCCGCTGGGGCTGCTTGCGCTGGTATCCCCGCTCCAGACGAACAGCGGCTTCCTGGCGCGCCTTCTCCAGTTCCTCTTCCTCAATCGAAAGCTGTCCGGCCTTGGCGCGACGAGCATTCTCCTGACGATGATCTCGAATCTCCTTTTCCTCAGCTGCACGGGAACCCGGGGTCGGGAACTTGTACACCTGGAACAAGGAACGGGCAAGGTTGCATGCGTTGTTGGTCAGCCAGTACACCAGCACGGCGAACGGGAACATGATGCCGGAGAAGATGTACATGATCGGGAAGCCCCAGGTCATGGCCTGCTGCATCTTGTACGTGGATCCCTGCATCGAAGCCTTGGGGAGGTTCTTGCGCATGTTGTTGAACTGCATGTACCACATGCATGCGCACATCAACAGGATGAAGAAGCCGATGACGACCTTTCCGGAATTGTTGGCCGTACCGAAGGTATCGGTGACGCTGACACCGAAGACGCGGGTTTGCGCGAACTGCTTGGCAGTCGCCTGATCGAATGCGCCAAGCGCTCCCCTCTTGCCGGTCGCGATATACGGAATGGCGGAAAGCATGTAGAACATGCACATGAACACAGGACCCTGAATGACGGCGGTCCAACACGACCCCATGGGGTTGGCGTCATTGTCCTGGTAGAGCTTCATCATCTCACGGCTCATGGCCTCTTTGCTGGCCTGATCCTTTTTGCCCTTGTACTTGTTCTGAATATGCTGCATCTTGGGCTGCAAGGCCTGCATCTTGCGCATCGACTTCATCTGCTTGAGATAAATCGGCAAAATACAGGCGTGCACCACGAGCACAAGGAACACGATCGCCAGCACCCAAGAGATGCCGATCGGTGCCATGCCCAGCAGGGTGAGGAACTTATGGAACAGGACCATGACCTGGGTCATGAGCCACTCAAGTGGGGTCAGCAGCTTATACAGCCAGCCCCAAATGCCTCTGTCAAGAAGAAAATCTCCGGAAGTGTTCATCAGGCCATCTCCTTAATCATCGGCCATTGGTGTGAGTCGAGGCTTCTCATATGCCTTCGACCAGCGAAATCTGTAGCACAGTGAAAAATGTTGCGGAACATCATCGATGCCGCCACGACTCCAAGGGTTGCAGCGAAGAAAACGCCAAATAAACAGCACGATTCCTCTTACCGCGCCGAAGCGCCGAACCGCAGTGATCGCGTAATGTGAGCAACTCGGATAGTACTTGCAGCATGGCGGCGTTTTCGCCGAAATGGCCCTCTGGTACCACTTGATCATGCCGATAAGCGCCGATCCGATGGCTGACATCAGCGACTCACCCTGCGTTCATGCGTAGTCGTGACTTTGGCGAAGCAACGGGAAAACTGTCGGTCAAGGTCAGCGAAATCGACACGCGATGCGCTGGGTTTGGCTCTCACGACGATATCGCACTGCATCGGAAGCATATCTTCATATCGTCTTGCGAGCACACGAAATCGACGCTTCACACGATTACGCGTTACAGCGTTACCAACAGCCTTGCTGACGGCAAGTCCCATACGTCTCATGATATCCGCAGATGCCTGAACATCACGGGTATCGTCATGCACCACAAAGTGCACGACGATATCCGAATCCGTCACCTTGAAGCGACGCTTCAGCACTGCGATGAAGTCACGATGGCTTTTCAGCCGCTTCACTCGCCTTCGTCACCTACCGCAATCAGGCGGACAGAGACTTACGTCCCTTGTTACGGCGGCGGTTGATCATCGCGCGGCCGGAACGGGTGCGCATGCGCACGCGGAAACCATGCTTCATCGAGCGACGGCGGTTGTTGGGCTGGAATGTCCTCTTCATAGTTATGCTCCCGGTTTTTGCCATGCTGATGCACGGCTCTCATGAGTCAAGCTCTATAACGATACTCTGAGCCATGCCCAAAAATCAAAATGAAAACAATTTCTTCACGATTTATCAGTGTGTCGTGCCCCTTGCAGAGCAGCGGAAAACATTGGAAACACGCCAAAACATGTAGAAAAGTTATCCACAAATTACATGAATGTTATTCACAATTGAGGCGACACAACACGCTAAGCTGTGGATAACTTGGCTAAAGTGGAGTACATATATCCTGTTGTTGTTGTACTTATTATAGCTACCGTAGCGTATCCGCTGCGGTGCGCACCGGCACACATACCTGAAGGAGGTCACAATGTCGGATGACCTTCTCGGTCCAGCCGGGCAAGCCACGCGGATATGGTCGGACACGCTGCGTCTGCTCAAGCAGAATCCCACGCTGTCGCCGCGCGACAAGAGCTGGCTTGAAGGAGTCGTACCGGAAGCGGTATATGGCACGACCATCGTATTGTGCGTAAGCAACATGGCCACGCAGCAAGCGTTGCAGAATGAACTCAATGCGCCGCTGCTCAACGCTTTGAAAATCATATCCGGAAACGACATGTTCCCGGCGTTCAAAATCGTGGCTCCTCAGGTGTCCCAACCGGAACCGCAGCCGCCGGAATACCGGCATCCCGATACTGCGGCGAAACCGAGCGAACCATTCCCTGCGAATCCGTCGCCGACCGTCGCCGATCTGGCTCAGGAATCCTACATGCCCAACAGCATGCAGTCAATCTCCTCCATCGATTCGATTTCCGCGGAAATGACGGAGGCGAATCAGCAACCAGGCGCCACGGCTCCTCGAATACCCGGCGAGCCGAGTTTTCCGGTACGGCAGCAGAAGGTGATGCGCGATCCGGAAACCCATCTGAACAAAAACTCGACGTTCGACACGTTCGTTCCCGGTGATTCCAACCGTTTCGCACGCACTGTCGCGCTTGCGGTCGCCGAGGGAACCGGGCAGGAATTCAACCCGTTGTGTATCTACGGCGGATCGGGACTGGGCAAGACCCACCTGCTCAACGCCATCGGCAACTATGCATTGGTCAAGGATCCCACGCTCAAGGTTCGATACGTCAACAGCGAGGAATTCACCAACGAATTCATCGAGGCACTGCAGACCCCGGCCCAGAGCCAGAACCGTATCGCCGAATTCAACCGCCGATACCGCGAGGTCGACGTGTTGCTCATCGACGACATCCAGTTCCTCGGCGGCAAGGAAGCGACCCTCGAACAGTTCTTCCACACGTTCAACGCGCTGCATCAGGCCAACAAGCGTATCGTCATCGCGTCCGATGTCGCGCCCAAGAACCTCAAGGGCTTCGAGGCACGACTCATCTCGCGTTTCGACTCCGGACTCACCGTCGATGTCAAGCCGCCTGATCTTGAGACCCGCATCGCTATTTTGCGCATGATGGCTTCGATGAACGGCACTTCGACACCGAATGACGTGCTGAATCTGATCGCGGAGCGCTTCACCGAGAACATCCGCGAGCTGGAAGGCGCCCTGATTCGCGTGAGCGCGGTGGCATCGTTGAGCAGTCAGCCGGTGACCCGCGCGCTTGCCGAGCAGACGCTGCAGGACTTCTTCACCACCGACGTGGAAATCAAGCCGACCGACATCATCGGGCAGACGGCGAAGTACTTCCATCTGACATTCGACGACATCGTCGGGCGCGCGCGAACGAAAAACATCGCGCTGGCCCGTCAGGTCGCCATGTATCTTGCCCGTGAGATGACCAGCATGAGCCTGGTCGATATCGGCGAAGTGTTCGGCGGCCGCGATCACACCACGGTCATGCACGCGTATACCCGCGTCAGCGATGATATGCAGGAAAAGCCTGAAATTTACAACTACGTGACCGAGCTGACCGCGCGCCTCAAGCAGCGCGGCAATGAGTGACGACAGTCGTTTTCTCTCGGCTGTGCAATGGTCCCGTCTGGCACGATCGCGCTGAGACACCAAAAAACGCCTTTTTTTCGTCGCTGTGCGTGATTCTGCTGGATGAAGGCCTGATTCGTCACCGTCGACAGGGCCTATCAGACTCAGATAATATAGACATACATATTTAATCTGTACAATAAAACAGGCGCAACACGCCGAACGATCTGCTGATTGAAGGAAAAGTTATCCACATGCTTATTCACAAATGTGGGTAGAGCCTGCGGATAACTTGTGGACTACTGCACATTTTTTGTGGATGAACAGTGGATTAATCCACAGGAAATGTGGACAATCAAAATAGTTCGCCGAAAATGTGGATAACTCGGTACTTATGCACATTTTGTCCGGAAAGTTATCCACATAATCTGTGGGTTACTCAGCCCATATAAACACAAGGATTCGCGCAGTTATCCACACTATCCACAGGGCTTATTACTACGACTATCTTATTTCTCTTTCGATAACCGTCGTGATGATAACTCACTTCGCGCATGAGAAAAAACAATCCGAACATGACCCGCTAGAATGTTGCCAAGCACATCGTGAAATGAGGGAACCCATGAAAGTAGAAATCGATTCCGCGGCTCTCGCCGACGCCGTAGCCTGGACGACCCGCGTCATCGACGCCCGACCGGCGAGCCCCATCCTTGCAGGTATCCAGCTCGAAGCCATCGACGGCACCCTTCAACTGTCCGCGTTCAATTACGAGATTTCCGCCCGTCACCACATCGAGGCCGGTATCGACGAACCCGGAACCGCACTGGTACTCGGCAAACTCCTCGCCGACATCACCAAGTCACTGCCTGCCGAAAAGACCTACCTGTCGACCGACGGCTCCACCATGACCATCAACTCGGGCAAGTCCACGTTCACCATGCAGCTCATGCCCGATGCCGAATACCCGGATCTGCCGGTCGTGCCGGCAAAGCTCGGCCAGGTCGACGCACCCACGTTCATCCAGGCCGTAACCCAGGCCAGCGTCGCGGTCTCCCGCGAGGAGAACCGCCCGGTGCTGACCGGCGTGCGCATGCAGTTCGACGGCGACAAAGTCACCATGACCTCGACCGACCGTTTCCGCCTGTCCCGCGCCACGTTCACCTGGACGCCGCAGAACATCGACACCTCTACGACCACACTGGTGCGCGGATCCCTGTTGCGCGACGTCGCCCGCGCACTTGACGATCACCAGAACGTCGTCATCGATTTCGACGCCGACAACCCCACGCTGCTCGGTTTCGAGAACGCCGGACGCGTCTCGACATCCCAGCTGATCGACGGCGAATTCCCTGCGGTCGACCGCCTGTTCGCCGACGAATACCCGATTCAGGCCGTCATTGACAAGCAGCTGCTGATCGCTGCCATCAAGCGCGTCGCGCTGGTCGCCGAACGCAACGCCCCGATCCGCATGGTGTTCTCCGGCCAGGAAGTCACCCTGTCCGCCGGCGCCGTGGACGAAGCCCAGGCGCAGGAAATGCTGGACATCGACATGGACGGCGAAGACATCACCGTCGCGTTCAACCCGTCCTACCTGATCGAAGGCCTGAGCGCCATCACTGAGCCGTTCGTGCGCATGAAGATGACCACGGCCGTCAAGCCCGTCGAATTCAACGGCCAGCAGGAGGCGGACAGCGACGAATCGATGGATTACCGCTATCTGCTCGTCCCGATGCGTTTCAACAGCTGAGCCCGACGGCTGAACACTGGAATCCGAATCGAATCGCCGGCACCGCCGAAACACACGGTGCCGGCGATGACATGACAGGAGCCCATCTTGTACATTTCGCGTCTTGCGCTTGACCATTACCGGTCATGGAACCATTGCGTGCTCGACCTCACGCCGGGCATCAACATCCTGCAGGGGGCGAACGGGCTTGGGAAAACCAACATCGTCGAAGCGATAGAAGTGCTGTCCACGGGCCTGAGCCATCGCACATCCAGCTCGGTTCCGCTGGTGCAGCGCGGCGAACATGCAGCGACGATCCGGGCCAATATCGAATCCGTGACGGATCCGGAGCCCGCTGATGATGGCGTCAATACCAGCGCTGATGCCGTGGATATCTCGGACATGAAACCGGTCCGGCAGACACAGACCACCACCCTTGAGGCCACGATTGCGGCACGCGGCGCCAACCGCGCCCGCATCAACGGCGGGCAGTCGCGGTATCTGCGGGAGATTCTCGGCACGCTGCCGACCGTGAGCTTCACCCCGGAGGATCAGCAGCTTGTGGCGGGCGACCCCGCCGTGCGCCGCTCGTTCATCAACCAGGTCGCCTCGCTGCTGATTCCCGGATATGCGAACCGGTTGCAATCATTCACGCACGTCGCCAAGCAACGGGCGGCACTGCTCAAACAGCTCGGTCAATGGCAGCGTGCAGGATCCCCGATTGACGCCGCGCTCAGCGGGCTGGAGATCTGGACCGGACAGTTCATCGAGGCGGGAGTCGCGCTCAGCCGCGACAGGCAGCGCATCATCGCGGAACTGAACAAGTCGTTCGGCCCGCTGTATGCCAGATTGGCCGGTGTGGCGGGCGACTTGCCGTCCAATGCGGAAATTCAGGATGCCGCGCAGGATGGTGGTGAGCAGGCAGCGGTCGAATACGTGCCGTCATTCGACGAGATCCTTGGAACACAGGCGCCCGAACCGTTGATAAGCCAGCATTTCCAGCGCATCTATCCCGGCGAGGTGTCTCGCGGCGTCAATCTGATCGGCCCGCAACGAGATGACCTGTTGGTGACGCTCAATGGCATGCCGGCCAGGGAATTCGCCTCCAACGGCGAGATGTGGACGTTGGCCCTGGCATTGAAGATGGCACAATACCGGGCCCTCTGCGAGTATTTCGACACCAGGCCGGTGGTGATTCTCGACGATGTGTTCGCTCAGCTCGACGAATCGCGCCGCACCGAGATCCTGCGTTTTGCCGCGGCTCAGGATCAGGTACTGATCACCGCGGCCGCGGAAAGCGATATTCCGATACTGCCGGCGAATGAGTCGGCAGAATCCGGCGAGATACCGGTGAACCGCATCGCAGTGGCCGATCTTAAACGGTGCGACGAAGCGGATGCCGAGAGGGCCGGCGAACAATGACCGAACCCCGCAAGCCGAATACGCCGGGCGGGCCGGGGGCACCGAGCAGGCCCGACAAGCCGGGCAGCGCGGTCAAGCCGGGCAATGTACACGATTCGCACGAGCCGATTTGCGCGACCCTGCATCTCGACCAGCGCAAACTGCCCGCCACGGTGTTCGAGCACATCGCCAAGATGGCGGGAGGAAGGCGTCAGCGGATGATTGACGCCGAGGCCGCATGGGAGAACTTCGGCAAGCCGGGCCGTGACCCGAGCACCTTGGGCAGCGTAACGGCGCTGATTGCGAATAACGGTCATTGGATACCGTATCTGAAAATCGCGCAGCTGCGCAATCACTGGGATCAGGTGGTCGGACCGGTCATCGCCCAGCATTCGCAGGTCATCGGGCTGCGCGACGGAGTCATGACCATCCGTGCCGATTCCGCGGCTTGGGCCACCCAGCTCACCTACCTGATTCCGCAGCTGGAACGTACCATCAAGGAGCGCCTGCAGGGATTGGACGTCCACAAGATCCAGGTAACAGGCCCCCGTGCCGCGACATTTCGCGGTTCAAGGATGAAGAGGCGCTAAATTCGCTCAGAGAGCCAAAGTCCCCGTAGACGGGTAGGATTGGCGGATAATAGGTTCAGCGCTTAGAAACCCCCGTTATTCGCGTTTTAGAGCGTATCGCCCGCAGAACAACCTTTCATGACGAAAGAATATGCAGGAAGGAAACCGTTAGTGGCAGTTCTTGAATCGGATTCCGAACATGAATCCCGTGACGAGTCCGGCATGCCTGAGCAGGCTCCGGGCAGCGGTCTGACGGCGAGCAGCGCCGAGCAGCATGACCGCGAGGTCGATGAAGCCATCGCCCAGGACGAGCTCGATGACGCCCAGCTTGACGACACCTTATCGCCCGACCATTATGACGCCAGCGACCTGAAGGTGCTGGAAGGCCTTGAGGCGGTGCGCATCCGCCCGGGCATGTACATCGGCTCCACCGGCCCGCGCGGTCTGCACCACCTGGTCTACGAGATCGTCGACAACTCCGTCGACGAGGCACTGGCCGGCTACGCCACGCATATCGAAGTGACGATCCTGCCGGACAACGGCATCCGCGTCGTTGACGACGGTCGAGGCATCCCGGTCGACGAAGTTCCCGGCGAAGGCGTCTCCGGCGTCGAGACCGTGATGACCAAGCTGCACGCCGGCGGTAAATTCGGCGGCGGCGGATACGCGGTGTCCGGTGGCCTTCACGGTGTCGGCATCTCCGTGGTCAACGCGCTGTCGACGCGAGTCGATATCGAAGTGCGGCGCCAGGGATTCCACTGGACCCAGACATACGTCAACCAGCATCCGACGGCCCGCCTCGCCAAGGGCGCCCCGATGGCCGAGGATGAGTCGACCGGCACTTCCGTGACGTTCTGGCCCGATGCGGCGATCTTCGAAAGCACGGTATACGACTTCGAGACGCTGCGCTCCCGCTTCCAGCAGATGGCGTTCCTGAACAAGGGACTGAAGATTTCACTCACCGACCTGCGCGAGCCGGATCTGGCCGGCGACGAAGTGGCCGGCGATGACGATTCCACCGAGCCGAAGCACCAGAGCGTGACTTACCAGTACATGAACGGCATCAAGGATTATGTCTCGTACCTGGTCAAGTCCCGCAAGGCCACTCCCGTCGAGGAGGATGTCATCGATTTCGAGGCCGAAGACCTCAAGATCGGCATCTCGGCCGAGGTCGCGATGCAGTGGACCACCGCGTATTCCGAGGCTGTGCACACGTTCGCGAACACGATCTCCACCACAGAAGGCGGCACGCACGAAGAAGGCTTCCGTGCAGCGCTGACCTCGCTGGTGAACCGGTATGCGCGAGACAAGAACATCCTCAAGGAGAAGGATGACAACCTCTCCGGCGACGATGTGCGCGAAGGCCTGACCGCCGTCGTGTCCGTCAAGCTGACCACTCCTCAGTTCGAAGGGCAGACGAAGACCAAGCTCGGCAACTCCGAGGCGAAGACCTTCGTGCAACGCGTGATGACCGACAAGCTCGGCGACTGGTTCGACGCGCACCCCGCAGAGGCCAAGAACATCATCCAGAAGGCCATCGAAGCCTCCCGCGCCCGCATCGCGGCGAAGAAAGCCCGCGAGAACACCCGGCGCAAGTCGATTTTCGAGTCGGCCGGCATGCCCGACAAGCTCAAGGACTGCCAGTCCAGCAACCCCGAAGAGTGCGAGCTGTTCATCGTCGAGGGTGATTCGGCAGGCGGCTCCGCCATTCAAGGGCGAAACCCGGAAACGCAGGCCATCCTGCCGCTTCGAGGCAAGATTCTCAACACCGAACGCGCCTCCATCGACCGCATGATGAAGTCCGACACCATCGAGTCGCTGATCACCGCGGTCGGCGGCGGCTATGGCGAGGAATTCGACGTGAGCAAGGTGCGCTACCACAAGGTCATCATCATGGCCGATGCAGATGTGGACGGTGCCCATATCGCCACGCTGAACCTGACGCTGTTCTTCCGTTACATGCGACCGATGATCACCGCAGGATACGTGTATGTGGCCATGCCTCCGCTGTACCGTCTCAAGTGGACGCGCGGCGATCATGATTACGTGTACACCGACCGCGAACGCGACGAGAAACTCGCCCAGGGCAAGGCCGCAGGCCGGCAGCTGCCCAAGGGCGAAGGCATCCAGCGCTACAAGGGTCTGGGCGAGATGACCTACCAGGAGCTGTGGGAGACCACCATGGATCCTGAGCACCGCATCCTGAAGCAGATTCACATCGAGGATGCCGCGGCAGCGGACGAGACCTTCTCGATGCTGATGGGCGACGACGTGGAACCGCGCCGTCTTTTCATCCAACGCAATGCCAAGGATGTGCGCTTCATCGACGCTTAAGGTTCTAATCCAAGCCCCGCCGGCGGGGGTCAGCGCAGCTGACTGGGGGTGGTCCCGATCCACCCGATGACAGCGACAGAAACGACGTCCAACATACGGTCGAACAGAATTTAACCAAAGGACAACCAAGTGGCAGACGAAAACAGCAACGGCACCGACCTGCCGGAGCAGAATGACGAGCGTGCCGAACACTCGATGGAGCCCATCAGCCCTCAGGCCAACGAACAGTTGGTCCTCGACGACAATCGCGTGGCCCACACCGACATCCAGAAGGAGATGCGTCAGTCGTACCTCGACTATGCCATCTCCGTCATCGTCGAACGAGCCCTTCCGGATGTGCGCGACGGCATGAAGCCGGTGCACCGCCGCATCGTGTACGCGATGTATGACGGCGGCTACCGTCCTGATCGCGGCTATTCCAAGTGCGCCCGACCCGTCGCCGACGTGATGGGCAACTACCACCCACACGGCGACGCCGCGATCTACGATTCGCTGGTGCGCATGGCCCAGCCGTGGTCGATGCGATACACGCTGGTCGACGGGCAGGGCAACTTCGGCTCGGCCGGTGACGACCCGCCCGCAGCCATGCGTTACACCGAGTGCCGCATGATGCCGCTTGCGATGGAAATGGTGCGAGACATCGACAAGGACACCGTCGACTTCGTGCCCAACTACGATGGCCGTACGCAGGAACCCACCGTGTTGCCCGCGCGCTTCCCGAACCTGCTGGCCAACGGCTCGTCCGGCATCGCCGTCGGCATGGCGACCAACATTCCGCCGCACAACATGCGCGAGCTGGCGGAAGGCGTGCATTGGACGCTCGATCATCCCGAAGCGAGCCGTGAAGAGCTGCTGAACGCACTCATCGGCATCATCAAGGGACCGGACTTCCCGACCGGTGCCACGATCCTCGGCCACAAGGGCATCGAGCAGGCGTACCGCACCGGCCGCGGCCTGATTACGATGCGCGCGGTGGTCAACACCGAGGAGATCAAGGGCCGTATGTGCCTGGTGGTCACCGAGCTGCCGTATCAGGTGAATCCCGACCGTCTGGCCGCTTCCATCCGAGAAGGCGTGCGCGACGGCAAGATCCAGGGCATCGCCGACATGCGCGACGAGACGTCGGGCCGTACCGGCCAGCGACTCGTGCTCGTGCTCAAGCGCGACGCCGTGCCGAAGGTCGTGCTCAACAACCTGTACAAGCACTCCCAGCTGCAGCAGACGTTCGGCGCGAACATGCTCGCGCTGGTCGACGGCGTGCCGCGCACGCTGAGCCTCGACGCCTTCATCCGCCATTGGGTGAACCACCAGCTCGAAGTCATCGAACGCCGTACCCGTTACCTCAAGCGCGAGGCCGAGGAACGCGACCACATCCTGCAGGGCCTGCTCAAGGCCATGGACGCCATCGACGAGGTCATCCGCCTCATCCGCTCCAGCCAGGGCCGCGAGGACGCCCGGCCGAAGCTGATGGAGTTCCTTGACATCGATCAGGTGCAGGCCGACGCCATCCTTTCCATGCAGCTGGTTCGACTGGCCAACATGGAACGCCAGAAGATCATCGACGAGCATGAGGAACTCATGCGCAAGATTGCCGACTACAACGACATCCTCGCCAAGCCGGAACGCCAGCGTACGATCGTCGGCGACGAGCTCGACGAGATCGTCGCGAAATACGGTGACGAACGTCGCACGAAGATCCTCCCCTACTCGGGCGAGATGAACGTCGAAGACCTGATCGCCGAGGAGAACGTGGTGGTCACCGTCACGCACTCCGGCTTCATCAAGCGCACCAAGGCCAACGAATACCGCGCACAGCATCGCGGCGGCAAGGGCATCAAGGGCGCCAAGCTGCGTGAGGATGACGTGGTGGATCACTTCTTCCTCACGTCCACGCATAACTGGCTGCTGTTCTTCACCAACAAGGGCCGCGTCTACCGCATCAAGGCGTACGAGCTGCCCGAAGGCTCGCGCGATTCCAAGGGCCAGCACGTGGCGAACCTGCTGCAGTTCGGTCCCGACGAGACGATTCAGACCGTGCTGTCGATTCCGAACTACGAGGTCGCCAAGTATCTGGTGCTTGCCACCCGCACCGGCAAGGTCAAGAAGACCGCGCTGGCCGAGTACGATTCGCCGCGTCAGGGCGGACTCATCGCGGTTCGTCTCGCGGCCGACGAGGAGACCGGCGAGCCCACGGACGAGCTGATCGGCGCCGCGCTGTGCAACGCCGCAGACGACATCATCCTCGTCTCCAAGCAGGGCATGAGCCTCAAGTTCGCGGCGGACAACGACCAGCTGCGTCCGATGGGACGCCAGACCGCCGGCGTGCAGGGCATGAAGTTCCGCGGGGATGACGAACTGCTCGCCATGGACGTGGTTCCGGAGGACTCCAAGCAGGACCTGCTCGTGGTCACCAATGAGGGCTTCGCCAAGCGCACCGCGATCAGCGAATACCGACTGCAGGGGCGTAACGGTTTCGGCGTCAAGGCGGTACAGCTCGCCGAAGGTCGCGGATCGCTGGTCGGTGCCCTGATCGTAAGCGAAGACGATCAGGTCATGGCGATCATGAAGTCCGGCAAAGTGATCCGTTCCAACGTCACCGAAGTCAAGCGCACCGGCCGCACCACGCAGGGCGTGACGCTCGCTAAGCCCGACAAGGGCGACGAGATTATCTCCATCGCCCGCAACGAGGAAACCGGCGAAGACGAAGTCGAGACGACGGATGATACGGCTGCGGCCGCATCCGCGACCACGTCTCCCGATACGGCCGAAAACACTCCGGATACCGCGGATAGCGTCGCATCCGGCAGTGATTCGGGCGCGGCATCTGACGAGAATGTGAACAACACTGATGACGAGGCATAATCGTCTCAGAAAACTGGTAGCCTCGGCTAAGAGTCATCGGGGAACGACAAGGAGCAACGATGAGTGACAACCTCGAACCCGGACGGACCGACATGTTCGTGCCCGGTCCGCATGACAATGCAGAACCGCACGAAGGTGTCCGCGAAAGCGCCCCTCGGGTCGCGCGCTCTATTTCCAACCAGCCGCAGTCGGAGAGCGAGCCGCGCGCCAACAAAACGCGTGCGTCCCTGCGTTCGCCGCGCCGTTCGACGCCGCGCGCCCGCCGCATGAACCTGTCGCTGACCCATGTGAACGCATGGTCCGTGGCGAAGGTGACGTTCATGCTGTCAATCGCCGGCGCGATCATCGAAGTGCTTGCCGCCGCCTTGGTCTGGCTGCTGCTTGACGCGGTCGGCGTGTTCGACCAGCTGAACAATATCGTCTCGTCCACCGGTCTGGCCGCCGACAGCCTGAACCTGTCCAGCGTGTTCAGCCTGTCCACGGTACTGTCGGTGGTCACCATTCTGGCGATCGTCGGCGTCGTGCTGGTGACGCTCCTTGCCACCATCATCGCGCTGCTGTACAACGTGATCAGCGCGCTTGTCGGCGGCGTACATATCACTCTGGGCGACGACTGATCCAATCGAATCCCTGATACATCCCGTTACGAACCCCGCGGAGGCAACGCCCGCGGGGTTTGTATATCTCATCATCGCCGGCGCAGGAAAAGACTACACCGCCGCTTCGTGGAAGCCGTCCGCTCAGGCCTTCAGGAGGCCAAGGTTCGTGGCGTTGCCGCTGATTGGCGACAGCGCCACATGACCGCGTTGCCGGCGCGGGTTTGTCAGCACATGACGACAAATAATGGGGGTTCCCGATGCTCGGGAACCCCCATTATGTTGTTGATAGGAAAATCACGCTCTCAGAACTCGCAGATACAGACCATTTTTGTTGAATTCGGCCCTGTATCTGCGAGTTCTGAGAGCGTGAGCTCGCGATAATCAGGCCGTGAACCTCACCGAAGCCCATGTGACCGGTGGCAACGAAACAGTCATCCGACCCTCATCAAGCGCGGCGGATAGCGGCTGCAAGGTGACGCCGTCCGGCTCGTCGGCCGTATTGGTGCGGTAGATATCGTCGCTGGGCAGCATCTGCGAGCTGGTGACGGACGGCCGCTCCCCCAGCCTAGGCAACGATGTCAGGTCGATTGTCACATCATGGGCGTTGTGCTCGTCACGGTTGACGAGCAGAATCATGCCTTCGCGAGTCTTTTGATCCCAAGTGGCCACCGCGACCGTGAAGAGCCGTAAGGCCGGCAGCGGCACCGGTTCCGCATGGGCACAGTACACGGACGAGCTCGCCACCGCATCGACCACCGCCGACACGAAGGCGGTGAGCCGCAGTACGTGACCACCACGTTCACCGTGCCCGCCGACGCCGCGCCTGAAGGCGCTCTGTGGCTGAGCTTCTCCGACATGGGCCTCGCCGATGACGCCAACGGCTACATCGACGATGTGGTGCTCATCCGCTCCGACTCCAAGCCGACGCTGAAGACCACCGCGTTCACGCCGACAGTCGTCGAGGGTGAAACCGCCTCCGCATACGTGGAGCTCGACGGTCAGCCCGCCGCCAAGGAGGTCTCCGCCAACAAGAACGCAACCGTCGACGAAGTGGCCACCGCACTGAAAACCTCACCGCCGCACAGAACGCTCTGGCCGAGAAGCCGAAGCCGGCGACCGTCGAATCGATCAAGGTGGCCGCGAAGCCCGCCAAGACCGAGTACACGGTCGGCGACACGTTCTCCGCCGATGGTCTGAAGGTCGTCAAGGTCATGTCCGACAAGACCGAACCGGGCAAGAAGCCTGGCGCGCAGAAGCCTGCCGGTCAGCAGAACGTCTGTCCAAGACCGGTGCCTCGGTGGCTGGCGTGGCCGGTTTGCGTGCCTAAGTGCGCGCCGAAACGACGATCGTGCGCACTTAAGAACGCAAACAGAGCCATTTGCGTTCTTATGTTCGCGCACTTGTCGTTTCGACGCGCACATAGGAACGCAAACCGGCCGTACCTGCTGCTGTTGCGTTGCTGTGCCGTCACGCCGTTGTGCCGTCACGATGTCGCTGCCGTCCGGGGAACGTCGAAAGACGCGAAACGGGCCTGCGGCAAATCATGCCACAGGCCCGTTTCTCAATGCCGGACCACGTCGGCTAAATCCGTGATCCGCGAAAACCCGCGAAAATCAGCGGTGGGTGGTGCCCTCGTAGGTGTCGCTCCACGTCAGCGACGCCACGCCGTCGGCGATGGAAATCGGCATCTGTACGATCGGCGAGTTGCCGAGGTCATGCTCCTGCCAGCGGTCGCCGATGAACAGGAAGTGCTCGCTGTTGTACGGGTCGTCGTCCAGCGGCACCACGATATCGACCTGCGAATCGTAGGTCTTCGCACCCTCCGGCGCGAACAGCTTCCACTCGCTCCACGGGCCGTGCAAGTCGGTGGCGGTGGAGTACTTGTTGTCGTTGGTGTCCCAGCTGGTCAGTTGCGAGCCGAACCAGTAGTACAGGCCGTCCTTCTTGATGATGGTCGGCGATTCCAGGCCGTATGGGTAGTCGGTGGCACGCTCGCAGGCGACGTCCTCGACGATGGTGAGGTAGTCGTCGGCGAGACGGTAAATGTGCGTGCCATGGTCGCGGTCCTCGCTCATGATGTAGCCGCTGCCGTCCTCGTCCTGGAAGACGCCGATGTCACGGCTCAGGTAGCCACGCCACGTGATGGTGGTCTGGAATGCGAACGGGCCGGTCGGGGCGTCGGCCACGGCGACGCCGATGTGCGCGTATCCGTAGTCGGGCGTTTCGGCATGAATATACATGACATATTTGCCGGTGGCGGGGCAATGCAGCACCTTCGGCCGCTCGCCGATACGGTCGGAGGCGAGGGCGGAGCCGTCTTCTTGCACATCAAGTACGATGCCGTGGCTGCGCCATGCGATGAAATCGGTGGTTGTATAACAGCACACGCCCTGGAACAAATTGCCGTTTACCTTGTTCTCGCCATATGCATACCAGGTGTCGCCGAATTTTTGCAGACCGATGCCGTGCAGCTGGGCAACGTCGCCCGAGGTGTCGTGAGGCAGAAAAGCTCCGAATCTATCAGCCATGATTTCCCCTTTCGTGATGATCTGCTGTTGATTATCTGTCGTGTCCGCAACTGCTTGTGACCGGTTACAGACTGAACCATTGTATCGTGAAAACCTTGCCGACATACGGAAGAATCGGAGTGCGCCCGGCGGTGGCGCTCCGGCAACGGCCGCGTGGGGTCGTGCGTTGCAATATGAGGCTCTCAAAATTCGCAGGTACAAGGGACTATTCGTTATTTTCGCCCTGTATCTGCGAGTTTTGAGAGCGTGGTTCTTCCTAGATCACGCCGATTGGCGTTCCGCGATGGTCGTCGGCAGCAGCTGCACGTAATGCGGCTCCACGATGTCGCCTTGCAGCATGGACAGCAACAGCCTCGACATCGTCTCGCCGTGCAGCTGCGAATCCTGCCGCACGGTGGTCAGCTTCGGGTTCGCCAGCAGGGCGATTGGCGAATCGCCGAATCCCGTGACCGCGATGTCGTCCGGCACCCGATACCCGAACCGGTTCAACTGGTTGATGACGCCCAGCGCGATGCTGTCGTTGGCGCACACGAATCCGTCCAGCTCGTCAAGCATGGGTTGGAACTCGACCACGGCCATTTCGCCGCTGGTGCCCTCCCAGTCGTCCGCGTAGTAGACGTGGCGCTCGTTGAACCGGTCACCCATCGCCGCCTTGAAGCCGTCGAAGCGGTTGTTCGACGATGGTGAGTATCCGGGGCCGCACACGTACACCAGCTTGGTCCTCCCCTGGTCGAGCAGGTAGCGCGTGATGTCGCGCTGCCCCTCGGTGTTGGTGAAGTCCACGGCCGGGAACGGCAGGTTCTCGCGTTCTCTGACTTCCGAGAGGACCACCGGCCGCTTGACCGATGCGAACGTGTTGGCGAGCATGCTGTCCTCGCTCAGTGAGAACAGCAGGTACCCGTCCGAAAAGTCGCTTTGCACCAGCTGCGCGATGCGGCGCGTGGAGTCCTCGCTGTTGGCGATCAGCGTGACCATCTGGTAGCCCGCGTCGCCGAGGACCTGGTTGGCGCCGGCCATCGCCCTTGACATACTGGCCTGCGCGATGGTCTCGTTCGATTCGACCTGGATGATCAGCGCGACGGTGAGCGTGCGGCGTTGCGCGAGTGAGCGTGCGGCGTTGTTCGGCGTGTACTGTGATTTGGTGATGGCTGCTGCGATGCGTTCGGCTGCGTCCTGCGAGACGTGGGTGTTGCCGTTCAGATACCGGGAGACCGTTCCGTACGATACTCCCGCGAGACGGGCGACGTCGCGGATGGTCGGCTTTTTCTGTGCATCGTCCATGGAATCCATGGCATCGGTGTTTGCTTCGTGTTGCTGGATATTCGCCGGTTGCTTATCGCTGTTCTGGTCTACCGGTGTTTCGTTGGAACGTGCAGACGACTTCGTCCGAGTGCGGTTCGCCAGACGCCGGGTCGGTTTGCCGCTCGTTGATGCTACCTTGTTCGGCGCGTGAATAGTTGTTGACATCATTGTTCCTTTACGCGTGCGGCCGTCGTCGGACGACCGCGTACAGGTTCGAGTATACGCAGATGATGTAAACGGTCACAAGGGGTGTCTGTCGTTGTGCCGGCCGTGGCATGCGGAGCCTTTCCTCAGTCGCGGTCCGCCGCCCGACCGCCGTGTGGCTCGCCATCCGTGGCTCGCCTGTGTCGACGCATTCCGACATGGCCGCGCAATCTGTTGTATTTCGCGTTCGCGTTCAGATAATGCGGGGCATAGTCGTCCTGTCGGTTCCCGCGACGCGAGTACATTGAAATCATGACCGATCCGCTGCATATCCAACTCACCGCGCGCCCCACCGTGGACGACTGGCAGCCCGACTGCGTAATGGACGGCTACCAGCAGGCGACGATCCATCTCGGCCATGATGACGAAGGCGATATCGTCGCCACATTCGTGCGCCGGGACCCCTCGAAGCTGCCCATGAGAGCGCGATGGAGGCGTCAGCGGTTCGCGCTGCGCGGGCACCGGCTCGCGGTGATGTACGTGCACGGGTGGAACGACTATTTCTACCGCCGTCACGAATCCGAGTTCTGGGAATCGCTTGGCATTCCCTTCTACGCCGTCGACCTGCGCAAGTTCGGGCGGTCGTTGCGGGATGGACAGACCCCTGGATATATCGAGGATCTGCACGATTATGCGGCGGAATTCAACGCCCTGCGCGACCTGGTCGTCGCCGAGCAGGGCGAGCAGGTGCGCATCCTGCTGGTCGCCCATTCGCAGGGCGGGCTGAGCTCGGTGCTGTGGCTGAATTCGCAGCGGCCGCATCACGTCGAGGCGGTCGCGCTGGACTCGCCTTGGCTGGAATTGCAAGGCAACCGCATGTTCCGCATACTGTCGACGCCCGTGGTGCAGGCGTTCCAGCTGGGCGGCGGCAAAACGGTGATGCCGATGCGCGATCCGGGGTTCTACGGCCGCTGCATCGATTGCGAGACCGGCGGCGACTGGGATTATCTGCGCCATCCGCTGGTGGACCCGCAGCGTTTCTTTCCCCGCGCCGGGTGGATGCGGGCGATCTACAATGCGCAGGCCGAGGTGTCGCGCCGGCTCGACATCCGCATTCCCGTGCTGGTGTGCACGTCCGACCGGACCATGCTGCAGCCCACATGGGATGAGGCGATGCGCGAGGCGGATTCCGTGCTGGACATCACGGCGATTCGCCAGGCGGCGCTCAACCTCGGCGATGTGGTGACGCTGGCGACGATTCGCGGCGGCCTGCATGATCTGAGCCTGTCGCGGCCGGCCGCGCGGCGTAGGTATTTCAGGATCGTGGCCGACTGGGCCTCTCTGATGGCGTGGCGGAGGGTGATTCCGCCTGCGCATCTGCGCACCGCGTTGGACGCAGTCGCGGCGGCCGGCAGCCATGTCGGTGGCGTGAATCCCGATGTCGGCCCCGACGCAAAATCCTGAGGTCCCGCAACGGCTCGCGGCCGGCGTCCAGCCGCGAGCCTGCGCAGGTCACGCCGACTGCCGCACCACCAGCTCGGTCGGCAACATCACCGTACGCGGCGAGTCGATGCCGTGAATCTTTTTGATGACGATGTCGGCCATCACCTTGCCGCGCATCTCCATGTGCTGATCGACAGTGGTGATCTGCGGGTTCGACTCCCTCAGCATCCGCGCGCCGTGGCTGGCGGTAAAAAGCCATTTCTGCCATTGGATTTCCTTATGGCGGTTTGGGTTAGATGACGGGCAACCCCTTGCTACAATGAGAGGGCTTATAAATCCGTTTGTTTTAAGCAAACCCCGAGCTTACTTCCACCGTAATCGCCACGCTCGGCGGCTTCGCCCCAACGGTCAAACTCGGCATCACTAATCACAACACACTTCCTACTTTCATTTCACAACGCCGATAATATCGGCTGAACATTAATATTTCGTGGACTAGCCACGCCATAAAGACGCGCCTAGCCGGTAAGCCTGTTGATCTGGCGAAGCCGTTCGCTGCGGCCGGCAAGGTCACGGTGACGGTGGCGCTCAAGGGCACGGACTTCGCGAAGTCCTTCGAGGTGACTGTCAAGTCCGCCGACAAGACAGCTCTGAACGAGGTGATCGCGGAGGCCGGCAAGCTCGCCGAGCCGGATTACAAGTCCGGCTCGGACGAGTTCGAGGCCGCCCTCGACGCTGCGAAGAAGGGCGCCGCCGACGAGGGCGCGACTCCCGCCCAGGTGGCTGACGCGCTTGCCGCGCCGCAGAAGCCGGCGGTCAAGCCGAGCCCGAACGGCAAGGTGGATGCCACCGAGCCGAGCGGCCTGAGCAAGACGGGTGCCTCGACGATGGCGTTCGCCGTGGCCGCGGTCCTGCTGCTGGCCGCCGGTGCCGGCGTGGTGCTGCTGCGCCGCCGCGCCGAGTAAGGCGCGAGCCGCCTTCCCGGCCGCATTTTTCGTTGTTGCGGGAATCGCGCTCTCAAAACTCGCAGATACGGGCCGTTTTTGTTGGATTTAGCCTTGTATCTGCGAGTTTTGAGAGCGCGGGGTTGGTGGCAGCCCGTGCCTCATCCCGTAAAGGTCCCGTTTCTGGCCTGCGGGATGTGACTTTCTCCGGATGCGGGGGCAATCGACATGATGGCGACCCGGTGATCGCGCGCCGCCCCCGTTGGCGGGGAGCTGTCGCGAAGCGACTGGGGTGGCCAAACCTGCTGCAGGACACGAAAGGCCCGACGAAACCAATGCGAATACTGGTTTCGGCGGGCCTTCGCGTTATCCGCGAATGCGCGCCAAACGTTACGCGCCTACGCGATCACAGGATGCCCTGCGCGACCATGGCGTTGGCGACCTTGACGAAGCCGGCGGCGTTGGCGCCGAGCATCAGGTCACCCTCGTGGCCGTACTCCTTGGCGGCGGCCAGGGAGTCGGCGACGATGGTCTCCATGATGTTCTTGAGCTTGGCGTCGACCTCTTCGAAGGACCACGACAGACGGTAGCTGTTCTGGCTCATCTCCAGGCCGGAAACGGCGACGCCACCGGCGTTCGCCGCCTTGGCTGGGCCGTACAGCAGACCGTTCTTCTGGTAGACCTCGATGGCCTCCGGGGTGGACGGCATGTTCGCGCCTTCGACGACGACCTTGCAGCCGTTCTTCACCAGAGCTTCGGCGGACTCGCCGTTGACTTCGTTCTGGGTGGCGCACGGCAACGCGATGTCACACGGCACGGTCCACACGCCGGAGCAACCCTCGTGGTACTCGGCGGACGGCACGCGCTCGGCGTACTCCTTGATGCGGCCGCGCTCGACTTCCTTGATCTGTTTGACCACGGCCACGTCGATGCCGTTCGGATCGTAGACATAGCCGTTGGAGTCGGAGACGGTGACGACCTTGGCGCCCAGCTCCTCGGCCTTCTGCACGGCGTAGATCGCCACGTTGCCGGAGCCGGAGACCACGACGGTCTTGCCCTCGAAGGAGTCGTTCTTCAGCACGCGCAGGGCTTCCTGGGTGTAGTAGCACACGCCGTAGCCGGTGGCCTCGGTGCGGGCGAGCGAGCCGCCGAACTCCAGACCCTTGCCGGTCAGGACGCCGGAGTACTCGTCGCGGATGCGCTTGTACTGGCCGAACAGGTAGCCGATCTCGCGGCCACCCACGTTGATGTCGCCGGCGGGAACGTCGGTGAACTGGCCGATGTGGCGGCACAGCTCGGTCATGAACGCCTGGCAGAAACGCATCACTTCAGCGTCGGAACGGCCCTTCGGGTTGAAGTCGGAGCCGCCCTTGCCGCCGCCCATGGGCAGCGTGGTCAGAGAGTTCTTGAGGATCTGCTCGAAGCCGAGGAACTTGATGACACTCTCGTTGACGGTCGGGTGGAAGCGCAGGCCGCCCTTGTACGGTCCGATGGCGGAGTTGAACTGCACGCGGTAACCACGGTTCACCTGCACCTTGCCCTCATCATCGGTCCAGGCCACGCGGAACTTCACCACGCGCTCCGGCTCGACGATGCGCTCCAGCACGCCTGCCTTCTCGTACTCCGGGTGCTTCTCGACTACCGGCTGGATGGTCTCGAACACCTCGCGTACAGCCTGAAGGAACTCCGGCTGGTCGCCGTCGCGCTGTTCGACCTGAGCGTAGACGCGCTTCACATACTCGTCAGTGAGCATAATTCTCCCCTTAATGGTTGGGTTATCAATAAGACGGTTTTATTGTAGGTGCGGTGTCAAGGGGCGACAAGAAATTGCTCAGGATGTGGCGCGGATGTGTGCGTCAGCTGAGCTGCAGCGTTTCGGCGACTTCGTCGACGATGCGGTGCATGGCCTGGCGCGCGTTGTCCGGACTGCTCTGCCAGATCGCCTGGGCGACGGCGTCGTGTGCGTCGAGGGCTTCCGGCTTGGGCTTTTGCGGGTACATGTGCAGTTCGACGCGTCCGGAGAGCACGGTGGCGATGATGGTGGATAGGGAAGCGAACATCTCGTTGCCGCTGTTGCGCAAGATCAGCGAGTGGAATTCGATGTCGAGCTTGTGGAATTCGTCGAGCCTGCCGTTCTCGCCGGTGTGCCGGAGCTCCGCTGCGAGCAGGGGGAGCCGCGATTTCACGTCGATCGGCGTGTATCGGGCGGCCGAGATCGCTGCGGCCGGCTCGATGGCGAGGCGCAGTTCGGTGAGGGTGCGCAGCTGCTCCTTACGGTGTGTGGAGTGCAGCTTCCAATGGATGATCTGGGTGCTGAGCGCGTCCCACTCCTCGACCGGTTGGGAGACGAGCCCGATGCATCGACGGACGGTGACGACTTTGGCTGTTTCGAGGCTTTTCGCGACTTCGCGTGCCACGGTTCGCGAGACGTCGAACCGGCGCTGGAACTCGGCGTCCCCACGACGGCCACCGCGGCGGCGCTTTACTCCCGGCAGGCTTCGCGCGGCGGCGCCGACGACATCCTGCGTGTGGTCTCCACGATGCGCGCCCAATTCGGCGGCCACGTGACCCGTGCCTGAAGCGGGGCGGCCGCGGAATGCCACGAGAATGATGCGATAGTCTGGGAGGTGACGATGCGCGGGTTGCAATCCGCGCATCCGGGCGCGGACACGAGCCTGCGCCTGCGAATCCTCTCACCATAGGAGGCGTCATGATCGATGGTTTCAAGAAGTTCATTTCCCGCGGCAATATGATTGACATGGCGGTCGGCGTCGTCATGGGCGGTGCGGTCACCGCCGTCGTCAATGCGATCGTCAACCATCTCATCAATCCGCTGATCGCCATGATCTTCGGCAAGCCGAACATGGACGGTCTGCTTGCGTTCACGTTCAACGGGGCGACCGTGTCGGTCGGTGCGATTCTGGGCGCATTGCTCAATTTCCTCATCATCGCCGTCGCCGTCTACTTCTTCATCCTGGTGCCGATCAACAAGTTCCGTGACATGTCCGATGCGCTGCTGGCGAAGGCGAAGCTCAAGGAAAGTGAGGCCGAGGACGCCGACGAAGTCAAGGAACCCGAGCCCACCGCCGAGCAGCAGACAATCGCGCTGCTCACCGAAATCCGCGACCAACTGGCCAAAGCCTAACTAGAACTCGCACCACCGCTGGCGGGGCTATCGGCGAGCCGACTGGGCGCCGGCAATCGCATGCTCCTAGTCGGCGAACTCGCTGTTTTCCGGGGATAATGCGTCACGCTGCGCGGGTACCGTCACCGTGTGCGGGGGCGCACAGCGTGACGGCATTCCGGAACCATTGCAATCACTGGGTTCTTGAAGAATGCGTCACCGTGTGCGGGCGCGCACGGTGACGGTACCCGCACAGCGTGACGCTCTGATGTCGCGAATCGCACCTGATTCCGTTCTCATAGGCGGCGCGCACTTAGGGACGCAACAACGGGTTATGCGCCCCGCGGCCAGAGGGTGGCCGACCATGCGACCTTCGACCGCGGGGCACGCGCTCCGTCAGCTCCGCTTACGACGGAATGTGGCGATAAGACCGCCTCCGATGGCGAGCATTGCGGTACAGGTCAGCGCGACCAGGACGCTGGCACCAGTATGCGACAACTTTGTTTTGCCGTTGTCTGCCTGTTGCCCATTTGTCTTGCCATCCGGCTTCTGGTGGGCTGCTTGATCCGTCTCCTCGTCTGGTGCCGGACTGGGGGCAGGTTCCGGCGTGGGCTCGGGGCCCGGCGAGGGATCAGGCTCAGGTTCCGGAGTCTCCCCACCTTCCTTCGCCTGCACGACGACCGTAAAGGTCTTGGAGGTAGTGGCTCCCTGACTGTCGGTGACGGTGATAGTGACGTGATAGGTTCCCGGAGTATCGGGATCCACATCATCGGCGGTCACATTCGCCGCAGCGAGCGGCATGTCGCCATCCTCCGCGTCGTGCGCGGTCACGCCGTCAAGCGGATCAAAAGCGTCACCGACCGTAATGGTCCGGTCACTGGCGGTGATGACGGGTGCCGCGTTGATCGTTCCGGCAGCACGCGGCCGAATCTTCAGCGTCGTCAACGAATGCGGCGTGACGGTGACCGTCGGCGTCGCCGCATCGAACGTGACGCTGCTGTCAACGGGAGTCACATTATCTTGGTTTTCCAACGTGTTCTCTGCGTTGATTGCTGCGTCCATGGTCTGCACATCCGCGACTCGGCCAGACAGATCCTGCCCGAAATTCAACTTTAGCGTGCGGCCGAGCGCGCGATCCAGATTGACGATGATCACGCGCAGATTGCCATCATCATCCTTGGAAACCAAAGCAGACAGAGACGTTGCGCCATTGCCCAACGTGGGCGTCGAGCCGAGCGTCGAAGTCAGCACGCTGTCGCCGATGCCATTGCCGAGCATCTGCAGGGCATACGCGCTCGGCGTCAGGAAGAACCCAAACCGCCCCTCGCCCGTCACCGTGCTTGCGCCGTCTTCCGGCACGGCCTGAATAACCGCCTGCTGGGTCGGGCCGAGCGAGTCGGCGCCGCTGCTGTACCAGTCGATCAGGCAGTGCTTCTGAATATAGGGGCTGCCAAGCCGAACATATTCCAGCGCGACCTTGGCGATGTACAGCGCGTGCGATTGCGACCGGACCAGCGCGCTGGTATCGCGGAAAATGCCGTATTCGCTGATGACCGGCACCTTGCCTGCCGGCATGAGTCTCACATACTCCTTGACGCGGTTGACGCCCGCCGTCTCGGCCTTCTTCATCGCGTCGTCGTACCATGCGCCCGCGGTGGCTCCCGTGGGGGTTCCGGAATAAGGGTGGATGGTCATGCCGTCGTACCACTGGTTCGCGTTCAGGTTCGCCATGCGGGTGATGAACCCTGTGGACTCGTAGCTGGTGTACACGTTCGCCGTGTGCCGTGTGCCGTCCGTGCGCTGTTCGGCCGTGTTGATCTGGTCGGTGGTGTTCTTGATGGCCTTCGATATCTTGACGAACCCGTCGCGGTCAACGGTGTAGCTGACATAAACCTGCTGTCCTTTGGCCGGAATCGCACCATGCACGCCGTCTCCGAACCTCAGCGCGCCCGTGCTGTAATCGACCTGCACGACTTTGTCGCCGGCACCGGCGGTCTCCAAGTCGTCCACGATGCGCCACTGTTCGTTCGACTGGTCGTTGCCGACCCATACGCTGACGCTGCCCTTGTTGACGGCCACGAACGACGGGTCGTCGACGATCGCGCCATCGTCGCCGTTCATTTTCGGGTTGACGTTGGCGTAGCGCATGTAACGGGTCAGACCGGCCTTGCCGTCGCTGACCGACGCTGCCTTGTTCCAATCCTCCAGGCTCACGGCGTACTGCTTGGTGAAGCTCGCTGTGCCGCCCTCCGTGTACGCCTGCTCGCTGCCGCCGCTCACCGCGGTGGTCCAGTAGCCCTGCGAGGCGGTGCCGTCGGAGTTGGCCCATGCTTGGTTCATTTCGTTGCCGATTTCGAAATAGCGCACGTTGTACGGCTGCGGGTGTCCGTTGTCTGCGCGCACCTTCGCCCAGTCGATGCCGCCGTTGGGATTGGTGCCGACCTGCGCGTTCAGATATTCGATCAGATCCGCCGCGTCCTGTGCGTTGCCGCGGCCGAGGCTGTACACATAGACGATTTCTGAATCGACCTCGTCCGCGAACGTCGCGATTTCACCGATGCCGAAATTCGGTTCGATGCCGCCCTGACCGGGGTTGTTGTAGAAGCCGTGCACCTGCTTGAGCCGTTGGGCGCGCGGACCGATGGTGGTCTTCCAGTTGAACAGGTTGGAAATCGTGCCTCCGGGGTAGCGAATCGAGCCGAATCCGACCTGCTTGTACAGTGCGGTGAAGTCGTCTTTCACACGCATCGTATCGGGGTCGAAACTGCCGTACCCGTTGAAGGCGTACCGATGATTGACGCCGAAGATGGAAGCGCTGTCGACCGTGCGCTCCACGGTGCTGGGGTCGGCCGTGAGCGTGATCGGTACATGCGCCTGATACGCGGTGATGGCCGTCTGGAGCGCCGTGCCCGCGGCATTCATCGCCGTCATCCGCGCGGCGGCGCTGCCGGAGGTGTTGTCCATGGCGTTGACCGCGTTGCGTTTTGCCGTGGCGAGTGCTTGCGCCTGCGCCGACGCGGCGTCGACCTCTCCCGCGGCCAGCAGCGCGTCGGCCTGCGAGACCAGTGTGCCGAGTTGTTTTCTGACAAGGGCCGTGCCCTGCTCGGCGTAAATCGCAGCTGCCTGGTCGTCGGTAAGCGTGGCATCATATACGCGGATGTCGTCCACGTCGCCCTTCATCGAATGCGGGTCCATGGTGCCGATGTTCTTGTGCGAGCCGACCAGCAGCGCGGTGACGGCGTTGACGGCCGAGGTTCCCATGTTCTTTTCGCTGTCGAGCGCGCCGTTGACATAGAACTTGACCTTGTGGCTCGTCTGGTCGAAGGAAACGGCGATATGCTGCCATCCGCCGCGTGCCACCGTATTGTTGCTGAGAACGTCGGTCGCGTTGACATACGTGTGGTACTGGTTGGACGGGCGCAGCGTAAGCAGGGAGCGGCCGGCGCCATCCTGCTGCAACAGCACCGCAGGCTTGTCGCCTGTCGGGTCGAGCGTCGTATCGTACCGGTACCACATCGCGAATGACGCGTTGCCGGCTCCGGTGTTGACGTACTGGTTGATTTTCATGTAGCTGGACGCGCCCGCGCCGAAGTGCAGTACGTTGCCGAATACGCCGGCGGGGTCGGCGATGATGGAGATGTCGTCGCCGATGAGTTGGGCCGTTGCGCTGCTGGAGCCGCCGTTGTTGGCCGCTTCGCGGTCGCCGGCCGCGGTGTTCTCGAAGTTCCATGCGCCTCGAAGGTTTGCGGACGCGGTGGTTGCTGGTGCGGTGGCGTCGGCGTCGGCCGCATAGGCTGCGGCTCCCGGCGACAGCGCCATCGCTGCTGTGGCGATGGCCGCCATGATTGAGCGCCAGAGCTTGCCGCTCCGACGGTGTGATGTGATATGCGTCATTACATGCTCTCTGCTTCTGTTTCGGGGATCACTGCCATGTGATCGTTGGGGTGAGCCTTGCCTCTGTGTGAAGGTCTGCTCAATTCTATCAATGCGATTCCGTGATGCAAGTAATGGCGTGGCGCTGAACCGGTGAGAGCCGGCTCTGTGCCATCCGCGTGCCATTAGCCCTGACGATTTTGGCTGATTCGAGATGGAAACGAGCAGAAAGTGCAAATAGAAAAACCCTCAGAATCAGCTTGATTCCAAGGGTTCTGAGAGTGGAGCTAGCCGGGTTCGAACCGGCGACCCTCTGCTTGCAAAGCAGATGCGCTACCAGCTGCGCTATAGCCCCGTGATTCCGCCGTTGCGGCGTTGTCAGTGAGAAAAAAAGAGCGGCTGAAGTAGCCGCTGCAATTTTTCTGTGGGCCCGGGAGGACTTGAACCTCCGACCTCATCCTTATCAGGGATGCGCTCTAACCACCTGAGCTACGGGCCCGATCCATACACTTCAAAAGCGCACGATGAACTAGACTACCAGAATTGCCGTATGTGTCAAATCCAGTCGGGTTTTTGTGGATTTCGGCGTGTCGTTATCGTCGTTGTGTCTTCACATGGCTTCCTGCGCCGACAATCGCGGGTGCGCCGATAAGGGACATGGGTTACTGTAGGTGATGGCTATGGTGATGTCTGGCGCATCGGCGGCCAGACCGACTTCCTGCGACGAAAGGGTGTACAGTGCAGTATCGATACTGTTGTGGCGATGAAGACATGTCATTCGATCTCATTCCGGAACCGCAATCCGTGACATTGAACGGGGATGCCGCCGATTCGGATGATGCCGGAGCTCCGGTACCCGTCGCGTTGCCGCTCGTAGGCCGCATCTCGGAAGATCGCGACATCGATGACATCGCCGGCGTTTTCCCGACCCAGCTTGCCGATGATATCGAAGCGGCGACGGGCCTGCGCTGGGACATCGCCAGCGATGTCATGGTGGCCGGACTGCCCGCGCCAAATGCCGCGATTGCGCACCCGGTTCCGCCACACGCTTCATGCTGGAAGTCGTTCATCACACTGAGACTCGACCCCCCATCCCTGGAGCCGCAGGAATACCGCCTGACCATCGCACGCTCCGGCATAGACGTCGTCGGCGGCGATACGGAAGGCGTGCGCAACGGCGTGCAGACCCTTCGCCAGATCATCCGTCAGTGCGCGCCGGCGCTGCCTCGACTCGTCATCGCGGACAAACCGGCGTACAAGGTCCGCGGCTACTATCTCGACGCCACGCGCGGCCGCGTCCCCACGCTCGACTGGCTGAAAACATGGGCCGACCGGCTGTGCCTGTACAAGTACAACCAGCTTCAGCTATACATCGAGCACACGTTCATGTTCGACGATCTGAGCGAGACTTGGCGCGGCACCAGCCCGCTCAAGCCCGCCGACATCATCGCGTTCGACGAATACTGCGCGCGGCTCGGCATCGAGCTGGTGCCGTCGGTCTCGACTTTCGGACACCAGTACATGGCGATGCGCACGCGCGAGCTGCGCCATCTCGGCGAGTTTCCCGAGGACGCCGACCGTCGGTACGGTTTCGTGGAGCGGCAGCGTCACCACACGCTCAACATCACCGAACCGGAGTCCCTCGCGTTCTCGTTCAAGCTGATCGATGCTTACATGCAGCTGTTCCGCACACGCAAGTTCAACATCTGCGGCGATGAGACGTTCGACTTGGGTCGCGGCCGTTCCAAGCCCGAAGCCGAACGCCGCGGCGTGGCCGCGATGTACGCCGACTTCGTATCGCAGCTGTGCCGTCACTTGTCTGAGCGCGGCCGCGATCCGATGTTCTGGGGCGACATCGCTGTGGAGATGCCGCAGATCCTCGGCCTGTTGCCGGATAACGTCACGCTGCTCAACTGGCTGTACGCGCCGGGCATCGGCGAAGACAAGGTACGCCTCGTCGCGCAGGCCGGGGCCCCGCAGTACGTGTGCTCGGCGGTGTGGTGCTGGAATGCGCTGCTGCCGCGCCTCGACGACTCGTGGAACAACATCTCCCGACTCGCGCGCTACGGCGTGAAGTACGGTGCGGTCGGGTACCTGGTGACCGACTGGGGTGATTACGGGCATGTCAACGACCCGCGCATGGCGGTTTCCGGCATGATATTCGGCGCGCAGTGCGCGTGGAATCCGATGGCTCATATCCAGGGTGAGGCCGGGTGCGGCGACGGCGAAGAAGGCTCTGCTGCCGGTTATGCCGATGCCGCCGCCGATGTCGTCCGCGAGAACAAGGCCGCCGCGGACGGGGATTCCCCGGCGCCGCTCCCGTCGAGCTCGGAAAGCGACGATTACACCGGTGGCGCGGCCGACGCGATTGCGGGCGCGCCGGCCGGCGGCGATGGGTCGTGTGCCGAGATGTGCCGTCGCGTGGCCGAGGTCGAATACGGCGACCGTTCGGGCGGCATAGTCGAGGCACTGCGAGATGCCGCCTGTCGTGTGGCGTTCGGCTGGGATGACATGGTCTGGTACTGCGAGCTGGATGAAGGCGACGGACGGATGAATCGCGATGCCGCATCGGCGATGCATCTCGGCGTGCATGGGTTCAGCGGGGAATACGGGCGGGAGTGGGAGGCCCGACTGCTGGGCAGTGCCGATCTTGATGAGGCTCGGCGCACGATGCTGCAAGGGCTGTCGCCGCATATCGTCCGCGCGGCCGAGGCGAACGAGGCGCTGCTGTGCGACGCCATGCGACTCGGCGCCGCCGCCGGTCGCGCATCGCGTTTGGGTGCGGCTCGGCGTGATGTGCCGGCGATGCTGGCCGCCATCGAGGGGCAGCGCTGGTTCAACTTGGTCGGCTTGTGCCTTGCGCGGCGGCATGACGTCATCACGGTCGATGCCGGCGATATCGCCCGCGCGTCGGCCGGATTGATCGAACCGGACGCAGGCTCTTCCGCAGGGCCGGAAGCCGTGCAGGATGTCTCGATTCGAGTGGCACGTGGTCTGGAGCGCTGGTTCGAGACCTACTGCGACTTGTGGCGTTCTGTCAGCGCGGAATCGGAATTGGCCCGCATCGCCTCCATCGTGTGGCGCTGTGCCGACGCCCTGCGTTCATAAACCCAAGCGCACATCAGAGGCGGGGCGTCGCGCGGTAGTGGCATGAGCCGGTCGTTGTTGCCGTGCCGGCGCTCGCTGGCTGAGACGGCGCGAAAATGCGATCCATGCCGGGTCTCATATGTGAGATCCGGCATTTCGTTGTGCCGCAAGGCATCGTCGCCTCGTGCAGTGGCGTTTTTCAGGTCCTGACAGGCGAGCTTGCCGGGTATCTGCGCTTCAAGGGGGTGATTTTCGGTCGCCGGAACATCTATCTGCATTTCAAGGGGTTGCGGCACAGAGGCATCCGAGGTATATGAGCCATTCACTTATTGGAATGACGCGGTTCTAGCAGTGTTCCTACTTGGTCACCAACCCCTTGAAACGTAGATAGATGTTCGGGAAGTCGAAATCACCCCCTCGAAATGCAGATAGCCGTGTAATCCACGCCTTTCGCGCAATATTCGTACCGCTCAGGGCACCGACATCGAGTTTTTCAGCTCTCGTCGTCGGGCAGCGCCATGTCGCTGGAGCCGAATCGCGGCCCGCTGGTCGATTCGCGCTGCACTAGCTGCGGCGGGTACGCGGTGTGCGCCGGAAGCCAGTGTTTGCTGCTGGCACTGACGCTGATGAGTCGCAGCGCTTCATGGGCGATGAGCCGGCACGGCGGGAGAATCGACGAGAGCGGCGGGTCGGCGATGGCCGCCGCGGGGGAGTCGCCCGACCCAATGACCTTGACCTCGTCCGGCACGCGGATTCCCAGTTGGTTCAGCGCCATCAGCGCTCCGATCGCCACATCGTCGGTGGCGCAGATGAGCGCGTTCGGGCGGTTGCCCTTGTCCCCGAACAGTCTCATAACGTCGTGATACCCGCGCTTCGCGGAATTGTCGCCGAACGTGGTCCAACCCGGTTCGGTCATCAGGTTCATGACCCTCGTTGACGTCTGCAACGTGGCGAACAGCTCGGCGGCGCTGGCGGAGTTGACGTTGCCGCTGAGGAATGCGATGGAGTTGGCGTTGTACTCGGCAAGGTGCGAAAGCATCAGCTTCATGGAGGCGCTTTCGTCGACGCCAACCCAGTTCACGTGGAAGGACGTGGAGTGGCCGAACGCCTGAACCAGCGAGGTCATGCCGACGTGGTCATTCAGGAACGCTGCGGTGTTGGCGTCTTGCGGCGGCATGACCACCAGCCCGTCGACCCGGCGGGCGAGCATGGCTTCGATGCGTTCCGTCTGGGTTCGCTGGTCGTCGCCGAGGCCCAGCAGCAGCTGGCGTCCCGAGCGGTTGACTTCGGGCTCCAACTCCGCGAGCAGTCGGGCTGCCAGAGGGTCGGTCGGGCCGGGCATGATGAGGCCGATGGTATTGGTCGTGTCGCTGCGCAGTGCGCTGGCGGCGGAGTTGGCCTGATAGTTGAGCTGTTCCGTCGCGTCCCGCACGCGTTTCGTGATGTTGTCGTCTTTGGTGCGGCGCCCTGAAAGAACGCGGGAGACAGTGGCTTTGGATACGCGCGCCAATGCGGCGACGTCGGTGATGGAACTCGTTGAGCTCATCGTTCATCACCTCGGATTGTCTGCTTCGATTACTTCTGCCGGGCACCGCGTCGCTGCCCGTTGTATATAGGATACATGAACGCACATTGCGCTCATTGGTCGCCGCGATGCCGTATGGGCGTGATTATTGCCAATGTTTCCAGTGGACAGACGTAATGGTTTCTGTATAAATCATACCATTTCATTACAAAATTGAGAAATCGGTTTCCGGGTTTACCAAGCGGATTTTAGGGTGTATAGTGACGGATGAAAGAAACGATTTGCTCGCGATGGTGTCAGCAAATCACCAACCCATCCAGCGGTGGATGGCTCAGCACGGAGGAGATGCTATGGTCGCCGATATTGACGGGTTCCTGCCGGACAGCGCGTTTCTGCTCGACGTTCCCGCCACCGATTGGAAAGATGCCATCCGGCTTGCCGGCAAAGGACTGGTGGCGGCTGGTTTCACCACCGACGCGTATACGGATCAGATGATCGAGACGGTCGAGAAAATGGGCCCGTACATCGTCATCGCCCCGGGTCTCGCGCTCGCGCACTCCCGCCCGTCCGAGGCCGTGCTGAAGACCGGCCTGAGCTGGGTGCGCCTGTCCACGCCGGTGAAGTTCGGCAACAAGGCCAACGACCCGGTATCGCTGGTCATCGGTCTGGCCGGTCATGACGAGAACGAGCACATCACCGTGATGTCCGCTATCGCCTCGTCCCTGATCAATCCCAAGAAGACCGCGGCGCTCGCCGCGGCCCCCACGCCGGAAGCCATCCGCGACATCCTGCATCAATAGCAGGGCGGCGCAACCCGGGCCGGGCCGCCGGCGAGCGGCACACCCACACTTCCATGACTGAATCCAATAACTGAAACCCAATGGCTGCGCGGCAGTCATTCCAACGAAAGAAACGAGGGAATCATGAACATCCTCTGCGTATGCGGCAACGGCATCGGCACATCGGTGCTGTTGAAGGTCAATGTCGAATCGGTCGCGGCCGACCTTGGCATCGATGTCAATGTCACCACCTCCGATGCGGGCAGCGCCAAGGGCACCGCCAACATGAACGATCTGGTGCTCACCTCCGCCGAGCTCGCGCCCGAGCTGGAAGGCACCACCACGCCCGTCGAAGTCATCACGAACTTCATGGACACCGACGAGATTAAGTCGGTGCTGGAGAAGTACGCCGACTGATACGCTCCCCGTTACGGCCGGCGTGAGATGTCGGCCAGAAACCATGACAAGAAAAGAAGGAATCCATGAACGTTGTCGTTCAAGTGCTGAATTTCATCAGCTAGGAAATACTGAATGTGCCGGCGTATCTGATTGGCATCATCGCGGCCATCGGCCTGATCGCACTGAAGCGCAGCGCCGGGCAGGTCGTGTCGGGCGCCCTGAAGGCGGCCATGGGCTACCTGATCTTGGGTGCCGGCGCTACCGTCGTCACCTCGGCTCTGGCCCCGTTCGGCGACCTGGTGCTCAAGTCCACCGGCGCGCACGGCGTCGTGCCCACCAATGAGGTCATCACCGCACAGGCGTCCAGCCAGTACGGCGCCTCCTCGGCGTACATCATCGTGCTCAGCTTCATCGTGATGCTGCTGCTCGCGCGGTTCACCCCGCTGAAATACATCTTCCTGACCGGCCACCACATGGTGTTCATGTCCACCATGCTGGCCGTGGTGCTGTCCGTGGGATTCGGCACGGACCACCAGCTGCTCATCGTGATCATCGGCGCCATCCTCATGGGCGTGATCATGGTGGTCATGCCGGCGTTCGCGCAGCCGTTCATGAACAGGGTGACCGGTAGCGACAAGCTGTCGATCGGCCACTTCAACACCCTCGGCTACATTGTCTCCGGTGCTGTCGGCGCCGGCGTGGGCAAGAAGTCGAAGTCCACTGAAGACATCAACTTCCCGAAGGGCCTGAGCTTCCTGCGTGACTCCATGGTCTCCACCACGCTGCTCATGGTCGTGCTGTACCTGGTCTTCTCCGTGTGGGCCGCCATCGTGCTGCCGGCCAAGGAAGCGTTCAAGATCTTCTCCACCAACCCCGACAACTACGGTTCGTTCTTCATGGCCGCGTTCGCGCAGGCCCTGCAGTTCGGCATCGGCGTGAGCATCATCCTCTACGGTGTTCGTATCATCCTCGGTGAACTCGTCCCCGCCTTCCAGGGCATTGCGAACAAGGTCGTGCCCGGCGCCCGCCCGGCGCTGGACATCCCGATCGTGTTCCCGTACGGCGCCAATGCTTCGCTGATCGGCTTCCTCGGCTCCTTCGTCGGTGGCCTGGTGGCTCTGGCGATCATCGCCGTGTGGCTCGGCCCGGTCTGGGGCGTCGCGCTGATCCTGCCCGGCATGGTGCCTCACTTCTTCGATGGTGGTGGTGCTGGTGTGTTCGGCAACGCCACGGGTGGTCGTATCGGTGCCATTGTCGGCTCGTTCATCAACGGCCTGCTGATTACCTTCCTGCCGGCCGCGCTGATGACCGTGATGGGAAGCTTCGGTCTGGCCAACTCCACCTTCGGTGACGCCGACTTCTGCTGGTTCGGTACGATTACCGGCAACATGGCTCACCTCGGTCCTGTCGGTGGCGCCATCTGCCTGCTGATCTTTGCCGCGGTGCTCTTCGCCGCCGCGTGGATCTGGCAGGTCAAGGTCGTCAACACCGGCTGGACTCCGGGTGCCAAGCACGCCGAGTACATCGAGCAGGTGAAGGCCGAGGAGAAGGCCGCCAAGGCCGCTGCTCGCGCCGCCAAGAAGGCCGCTGCGGAAGCGTGATACTGTTCCGCCGCCGCTGAGCGATTATGCGGGAGCGTGAGGGTGCGAGTGCCCTCGCGCTCCCGTTTTTGTGTGTGGGAAGGCGTGAGATCGCGGGTGGTTTCGCGGAGTGCGCAGTATTGTGCTCCCGCTAGCGGGAGCTGTTGAGCGCAGCGAGACTGAGGGTGGTTCTGTGCAGTGGCTGGTCAGACCACCCCCAGTCGCTGCGCGACGGCCCCCGCCAGCGGGGGCGTTGTATTCCTTGCCTCATGCTGACTGGGGACAGCGTCTGCGACAATGGCTCGTATGCCATTGCCCAATCAGCGTCGTCATGCCCGAAAAGCACCCGCGTCCGCCTCAACCGCCGCCGCGTCGACCGTGCTTGAGGTGGACGGCCTGCAATTGCATGTGACGCGCAAGCGCATCAAGAACCTCTATCTGCGTATCAAGCCGCCTCTGGGAACCGTCGAGGTGTCGGCGCCGATGCGCATGAGCCAGCGTCAGATCATTGGTTTCGCTCATGAACGGCACTCGTGGATCGTGCAACAGCAGCGGCGTATGGCCGAGGCCCGACGGATGTCATTGCGGCAGGCCGAGACGTTGACGCCCCTCCCCAGCGCTCCTGCCGGTGATGGAGGGCATGCCGGTGTCGATGGCCGCCGGGGCGGCGATCAGCCGCAGCTCCCCATGTTCGACCGTTCGGCCATGTGGACCGATGAGCGCAAACATGCCGCCGCGGCCGCGATCGATGCCGCGCTTCCGGGGCTGTTGCGCAAGTGGGCGCCCATCGTCGGGCGTTCGCCGAGCCATGTCACCTTGCGGGTCATGACGTCGCGCTGGGGGTCATGCACGCCGAAAACCGGGCGTATCCGGCTGAATCTTCAGCTTGGTCTGATGGAGCCGCGATTTTTGGAGTACGTTCTCGTCCATGAAATGACCCATCTGTGGGCCAATGGTCACGGGGCTGATTTTCAGCGGCGGATGAGCGCTTATCTGCCGAGCTGGCGTGAGCTGCGCCGTGAACTCAACAAGCGCGTACTGCTGTGAAACATATCGTGAAACATGCTGCCGACATGTCGCGGCAGCAAAACAAATGATGGCGGCAGCTCAACATTGCCACTGAACCGTCGCCATCATTGATGTGCATCTTTTGCGTCAGACCATGCCGGTGTGCATGGGAGCGGGCATTCCCCCGCCATGCACGCTGCCTGCTGTCTGCCGCGATCTATCGCGTCACGCCAGATGCGAACGCATGAACCACTGGAACTTCTCAAGCTCCTGCACGTGGTCCTGGATGATGTTGGAGCTGATCACGTCCAGCTCGTCCAGCTCGGCGATGGCCTTGCGGTCATCGGCGATGAATGCGTCGTAATACTCGATCAGGGCCTCAAGGTACTTCTCGGTGCCGGCGCGACCGTCGACGTCGAACGGCTTCCAGGTGCGGTTGCGGGTGATGGCATCGGCGCGGCCGTCAGGCGTGCCGCCCAGCGTGGCGATGCGTTCGGCGGTCTCATCGGCCTGCGCGAGCACTGCCTCGACCTCAGGGTCGAGCATCTCGTGCACGGCGATGAAGTTCGGCCCGGTCACGTTCCAGTGAGCGTGCTTCAGGACCAGCGCGGCCTCCTGCTCCTGGCTCAGTCGGTTCTGCAGAATGGCAATGGCCTTCTCGGAGGCGGCTTCGTCCAGTCCCGGCACAACGAATGCAAGTGTCATATTCGTTCCTTTCTTCTGGGATATCAGTCACCCTCCAGTTTATCGATGAAGCCTGCGCGATGTGTCAGCCGCCAGCATAGTTATCGCTCACAGTGAGCGACGTAACAGCAACGTAGGCTGATGTTCATCAGCGGTACAGGTCGGGTGGAATCAGTGTGCCACACCAGGCTGATTTCGCGCCGTTTTTACGCTGGTGTGGCACGGACTGGGCTGAGAGATGGGACATGCGGCGGTGCGACTGGGCAAGGCATGTGCAGCGGGGGCAACACGAAACACGGCAGACGGCGTGACTGAACGTAGCTGCACATTCAGCAGGTACAATACGGCAGGTCAATTCGCGTCAGTCAGTGCGGTCAGTCGCCACTCGCCGTCATCCGCGTCGGTGCCGGCGGACACACTGGAGTAAACAGCCGGGACCCCGCGGCGAAAAGGAGCGTGCAGATATGGTCGATTCGCGTCGCGATGTGGCTGGCCAGGCCGGCCGGAGCCCCAGCCCATCCGTGCAGGCTACCATGATTGGTCTGATGGCGATTCTGCTGTGGAGTCTGATGACCGGGCTGGTTCGCGTGGTCGCCGATGCGTTCGGCGCGACGCTGGGATCGGCGTTGATATACACCTGCGGCGCGGTGCTGCTGCTGGTTTTTCGCCGGCCGGCACCGTTGCGCAAGTATCCGCGAACGTATCTGATCGTCGGCGGCCTGCTGTTCGTGTTCTATGAGTCGTCGATTTCCTTGTCGATCGGGCTGGCGTCTTCGGCGGCCTCGTCGGTGGAGGTCAGTCTGGTGAACTACCTGTGGCCTACAATGATGGTGTTGCTGGCGGCGGCATTCGTACCGAGCGGCGAGAAGCGTTCGGCGCGGAACGAGGGGATAGGACGGGAACCCGCAGCGCCCAGCGACGCGCAGGCTCAAGATGACTCGGTCCAGTGCGGCACAAACTGCAGCGCAGGCAAGCCGCCCCGCCATTCTCGTGGCCGCGCGGTGCTCCGCGTATTGCCTGGCGCTGTCGTCGCCACCGCCGGCGTGATACTGGCGGTCGGCGGCAACAGCGGCTTGGACTGGGCGCTCGCCGCAGGGCATGTCGCGGCGAATCCACTGCCGTATCTGCTGGCATTTGCGGGCGCGCTCGCATGGTCGGTGTATGCGGTGTTCACGCCCGCGCTGTCCAAGGGATTCGACGGTACGTCCGTATTCTTCCCCTTTGTGGCCGTGGCGCTGTGGATCATCCACTTCGCTTCCGGCCAAGGTTGGCCGTCTGCCGCGCCGTCGGTTTGGGGCTACTTGGCTGTGGTGGCGGCCGCGGCGGTCATCGCTGGCGGATACGCCTGCTGGGGCTATGGAATCTTGCACGGCAGCATGAGCACGCTTGCGATGGCCTCTTACGCCACGCCCGTGCTGTCCACGGCAGCCAGCGCGGTATTGCTGGGGTTGTCTTTGACGTTGCCGTTCTGGTGCGGCGCTCTGCTGGTCGCAGCCGGTTCGATCATCAACTGGTGGATTTCCTCGCAGCGCCGATGATCGGCAATGGCCGGCGACCTCCCGCCCGCGCCGCGCTATTCGGCGGAAACCGGCGCGTGGTCAGGGGCGCCGGCCTTGCGCACCTCGATGGTTTCGATACGGCGGCCGTCGACCTTGGTGACGGTCATGTCGTACCCGTCGTCGGAGTGCAGCACATCGCCCTCGGCACCCATCTTGCCGGTGTGTGCGAGGAAATAGCCGGCGACGGTCTCGTACGGGCCGTCCTCCAGTTCGATGCCGGTCAGATCGGCGAAGTCCTCGATGGTCATGCTCGCGTCGATGGTGGCGACGCCGCTCACGAATGCGGGCTGCTCCTTGCGCTCGCCGCCCGGTTCGCTGGGCAGGTCGTATTCGTCGCGGATGTCGCCGACGAGCTCTTCGGTCATGTCCTCCAGCGTCACGATGCCGTCGGTGCCGCCGTACTCGTCGATGACCACGGCCAAGTGGATGCCGCGCTTGCGCAGCAGTTCGAGGCTCGGCAGCAGCTTGGACGTGCCGGGCAGCGAAATGCCTTCTCGCGTCACGTCGGCCACGGTCGTTGCGTTGGGGTCGCGCACGTCCAGCAGGTCGCGCACATGCACGAAGCCGATCACGTCATCGAAATCCCTGCCGGTCACCGGATAGCGGGAGTACGGCATCTCGCGCACGTACGCCGCCGCGTCCTTGATGCTCTGCGAACCGTCGAGGAACACGACATCGGCGCGCGGACGCATGACCTCGGCGACGATGGTCTCGGACGCGTCGAACACGTCGTCGAGGATCGTGCGCTCGTCTTTGCTCAGCGACGTGTTCGTGTTGACGAGCACGCGCAGCTCCTCGTCGGAGACCTCGCTTTCGGTCTCGTTCGGGTCGAAGCCGAGCAGACGCACGATACCGTTCGTGTTCTTGCCGATGAGCCAGATGATCGGCTTGCAGACCTTGGCGAACACGTCGATCGCGGGCACTACGGCGCGGGCGATCTGTTCGGTGCGCTGCATGGCGATGCGCTTCGGCACCATTTCGGAGATGACTATCGAGCAGTACGAGATGATCAGCGTCAGCACGATGGTGGTCAGCGGTGCGGCGATGTTCGCCGGCACGCCCCAGCTTTTCACGACGGGCACGATGAACGGCGAAATCGACGATTCGCCGAACGATGCGGACAGGAAGCCGGAGAGCGTCACGCCGATCTGCACGGTGGACAGGAACTTGTTGGGGTCGCGTGCGATTGCCGCCACACGTGCGCCACGGGCGTCCTCCTGTTCCATTTGATCGATCTGGGATCCGCGCAGGGAGACCAAGGCCAATTCGGTGCCGGAGAAGATGGATCCGAGCACTAGGAATATGAAGATCAGAAGGATGTTTAAACCAAGTGACATGGACTCTACTGTAGGGGGGTGGCACGTCAATTGTCGCAGCGAATCATTCTCAGTAAGAAAGGTGCGAGCCTGCCCACGCCCGAAACGAACATCAAAATCGACAAAGTCCCGAGATGCCGCCCTTTATGGTTTTGTGCGCTTGTGCGCAAATGTGAGAAATCCTCGCACCTTTCTTATTGAGAACCGTTCGCTGCGACTTGCCGGCCGGTCACTTGCATCCGCAGGACTGCCTGGTGACGAGTTCGGCGGCGATGAGCTGCACGTCGGGCGTGTGCGCGGGGTCGAGCGCCGCGTTGACCGCGCAGCGGGCGAGCTCGGCATCGGTCTGCGCGGAGGAGACGAACATCGCGTCGATGTTGCGCTCGACGAGTTCGTTGATGCGGCGGCGCTCGCCTTGCGGGTCGCCTCGCGGCAGGTTGATGATCAGCGCCCGTTCGCGTTTGGATGCAGCGGCTTCGAGCTGGTCGGTGAATTCGGCGAAGTATGGGTTTGAGAAGTCGGGCACGATGACGCCGAGCGTGTGCGTGGTGCCGGTCTTGAGGGCTCGGGCGACGGAGTTGGGGTGGTAGTCGAGCCACTGCGCCGCGTCGAACACCCGCTGCGCGGTGTCCGGTGAGATTTTCTTGGGACTGCCGTTGAGCACGTAGCTGACGACGGCGGTGGAGACGCCTGCGGGACGCGCCACGTCGAAACGGGCGGCGCGTTGCCGTTGCGGATGCGGCGTCTCGAATGCGTCACGCTGTGCGGGGTGCGTCACTGTGTGCGCCCTTGCAGCGTGACGCATATTGTATAACCATTGGAAAATAAGGGTTTTACTGATGCGTCACTGTGTGCGGGGCCGCACAGCGTGACGCTACCCGCACACAGTGACGCGAAATGCGGCGATAAGTCACGCTCCCGTCAGAAGCTCAGTACCTCGACCTTGCCGGTGGACAGCTGGTAGCGGGCGCCTACGATCATCAGTCGATCATGCGCCAGCGCGTCCTGAATGATTTCGCTGCGCGTGACCAGCTCTTCGATGGTACGCGCCACATGTACGCGTTCGAAGTCCTCGCTCGTATCCAACTCGGCCTCCCGCGCCTGCCATACCGACATGCCGACCGAGCGCAGCACAATCGAATCCGAGCTGGCGATGCGCTCATCCAATTCGGCCATCGCATCAGCGGACTCCAACGAGCTCTCCGGGTCGCTCGTGCTGTCGGCGATCAGCGCGTCAAGTTGTTCGGCGCCCAGCGCCACCGCCCCGCAGCTCTCATGACCTATGACCATGAGCAGGCTGACGTGCAGATGATCCACGGCATATTCCAGCGATGCCAATACCGCGTCGTCGATGATCTGCCCGGCCGTGCGGATCGTGAACAGGTCCCCGAGCCCCGCGTCGAAGATGATTTCCGGCGGAACGCGCGAATCGGAGCATGACAATACCGCCGCGTCGGGGTTCTGCCGGTCGATCAGTGATTCGCGGGTCTGCATGTCCTGCCACGGGTGCTCGCTGTGCCCTTCGGCGAATCGCCGGTTTCCCGCCAGCATGCGGCTAAGCGTCGAGTTCGCGGTGGATTCCTGATCCGGGTCTTCCTCTGCCATGACATCTCCGTTCCGAGTCTCAGGTTCGCGTCGGGTCGGCGTGTATGTGCCTGTATGTGTGAGCATAGCGGAAACCTGTTTGATAAGTATGAAATATCCAAGGAACGTTCATCACCTCTGCTCATAGCGAAACCGCGGATCGGGCGCGGCTGTTTTTACCGGTTTGTGAGCGCAAACTGTGATGATTGTCATGAAGAAACCCTCGTGCGTCCGTATCGGCGAAAGCCGCTTGACGTTACGATGGGGAGACGCAATGACCGGATTGCGTGGAAAGGAACGATGATGACACTGCTTCAGCATGAACTCACCGATTTTACGGTGCAGGCTTTTCAGAACAACGAATTCCATGAGGTGACCAAGGCGGACGTGCTCGGTCACTGGTCGGTGTTCTTCTTCTACCCGGCGGACTTCACGTTCGTGTGCCCGACCGAGCTGGAGGATCTCGCTGCCAAGTACGAGGACTTCAAGAAGATCGGCTGCGAGATCTACTCGGTCTCCTGCGACACCCACTTCGTGCACAAGGCTTGGCACGACGCCAACGAAAAGATCGCGAAGATCCAGTACCCGATGCTTGCCGACCCCACCGCACTGCTCGCGAAGGACCTCGACACCTACAACGAGGCCGACGGCGTGGCCGAGCGCGGTGACTTCATCGTGAACCCGGAGGGCAAGGTCGTGGCCTACGAGGTCATCTCCTCCAACGTCGGCCGTAACGCCGACGAGCTGCTGCGCCGCGTGCAGGCCTCGCAGTTCGTCTACGAGCACGGCGACCAGGTGTGCCCGGCCAAGTGGACCCCCGGCGAGGAGACCATCGAGCCGAGCCTCGACCTCGTCGGTCTCCTCTGATTTCCCGCCTCCTGACGGGCTGAGTTGTCAAGCAAACAGCAGAGCTGTTTGTAGGCGAAGGCGAGCCGACAGGCAAGCACAACAGGCTGCGGCTGGAGGCCGTCCCTGATTGCAGGGGCTGGAGGGCTGTCGGTAGCGGTCAGAGTTGGCTGGGGATCGCCAACTCTCTCGCCCCCGCTGGCGGGTAGCGATGTAAGGCGAGTGGCCTCTCCGCCCCCGCTGGCGGGGGGTGGCGGCGACAGCCGACTGGGGGTGGTCGCGGTGATAGGCGAACTACCCCACCCGCTTCGCGGGAGCCCCCGCCGGCAGGGGCATATGCATATGTAAGGAGTTCCATATCATGACCCAGATCAACCGAAGCGATCTGTATGACGTTGTTGTCATCGGTGGCGGCCCTGCGGGACTCACCGCCGGCCTGTATCTCGCTCGCGCCCGCTATCGCGTGCTGATTCTCGAAAAGGATGATTTCGGCGGGCAGATCACCATCACCGACGAAGTCGTCAACTATCCCGGCGTCGGCCGTACGTCCGGTCGTGCGCTCACGCAGACCATGCGCAACCAGGCCAAGGATTTCGGCGCGGAATTCCTCTCAGCCGAGGCTACCGGCCTTGACGTGAACGGTGACATCAAGACCGTGCACACGTCACGTGGCGACCTGAAGACGTTCGGCATCCTGATTGCCACCGGTGCAAGCCCGCGCAAGCTTGGTTTCGCCGGCGAGGGCGAGTACGCTGGCCGCGGCGTGGCCTACTGCGCCACATGCGACGGCGAATTCTTCACCGGCAGGGAGGTGCTGGTCGTCGGCGGCGGTTTCGCCGCGGCAGAGGAATCCGTGTTCCTGACCAAATACGCCTCCAAAGTCACGGTGCTCGTCCGCGAACCGGACTTCACCTGCGACGCGGCGGTGTCTGCCGAGGCCAAGAACAACCCGAAAATCGACGTGCGCTACAACGTCGAGCTCAAAGGCGTCACCGCCGGCCAGGGCGGGCTGCGCGAGGCGACGATCCTCGACCGCGGAACCGGTGAGACGGAATCGTGGAAGCCATCCGACGACGGCACGTTTGGTGTCTTCGTGTTCGCCGGATACGTGCCGGCCACCGAGCTCGTGCGCGGTGTCGTCGAACTGGACGACCACGGCTACGTGGTCACGCGCGGATACCTCGAGACCTCGGTGCCGGGCGTGTACGCGGCCGGTGACCTGCGCGTCAAGAACCTGCGTCAGGTCGTCACCGCCACCGCCGACGGTGCCATCGCCGCAGTGGAACTGGAGCGGTACGCCAAGCAGATGAGCGAGAAAACCGGTCTTGTGCCGCCTCGCCCGACCGCATCCGCATATGAGCAGGCCGAAGCGCAGACCGCGGCTGCCGCCAACAGTGCTGCCGCTGCCGGCACCACGCCCGCCCCGGCTCCTGCCAAGCGCAGCGCCGATACCGCCGCCGCGACGGCCGCCGCCAAAAAGCCCGGCGAGCTCTTCTCCGCCGCCATCAAGCAGCAGCTCGGCGTGGTCTTTGGCCGTATGACCCGCCCGGTCACGCTCGTCCTCGAACTGGATGATACGCCATTGTCGACGGAGTTGCAGGGATTCATCGGCGAGATGGTGGCGTTGTCGAACGGCAAACTGAATTCGGTCGCGGTCGATGCGGCGGGCGTGATCACCGCTGAGGACGGTTCCAGCGCGCCAACGTCGTTGACGGTCGGCGAGCCGTTGGCCGTCACCTTGCCGGATGGCGCCGAACTGCCGGTATATGGTTCGCTGGATGATTCCGGTCGAGCGCAGTTCGACGTATCAGGGGTGCTGCCGTCTGCGCGGCCGGTCGTGCGCATGTGCGTGCCGGCCGAGAATTCCGACGCCGGTACGTTGCTGTTCACCGGCTTGGCCTTCCACGGTGTACCGTCCGGTCACGAGTTCAATTCGTTCGTGCTCGGCCTGTACAACGCCGCGGGTCCGGGCCAGCCTCTGGACGATGACCTCAAGGCTCGCGCCGAGGCCATTGACACGCCGATCGACGTGATGATCCTCGTCTCGCTCACCTGCACGATGTGTCCGGAAACCGTACTGGCCGCGCAGCGCATCGCGTCGCTGAACCCGAACGTGCGTGCCGAAGCCTACGACGTCGCGCACTTCCCCGAGCTCAAGGACCAGTATGGCGCGATGAGCGTTCCCTGCATCGTCATCAACCATCCCGGCGGCGAGCAGAAGGTCGAATTCGGCAAGAAGAGTGTCCCGCAGATGTTGACATTGCTCGGCGCATAGTGGGCGCTGTGCCCGGCGCTGTCCTTTCATCCCCTTTCAATAATTCTTACATGTTAGAATTCTCCGTTAACATGTTAGAATTATTGAAAGCCGTGAAAGGAAGAGCCGATGCTGCCGACCAAGGAAAGCCTGACGGTGGAGTTCAAAAGCGAACGCCAACGCCCGCAAACCGATGACGAAATCGTCGACAATGTGGTGGCAATGGCCAATACCGAAGGCGGTACGCTGTACCTTGGTGTCGAAGACGATGGCATGGTGACTGGGGTCTGTGACCGGCATCGCAATGTCAATGGTCTGGCGGCATTCATTTTCAACAAAACGGTTCCTCAGCTTTCCGTGCGGGTGACGTTGCTGAGCGAGAGCGGCAAGCCGGTCGTCGGCATTGAGGTTGACAGCAGTCAGCAGATCGTGTCCACCAGTCAGGGGAAGACGCTGCAGCGCCGGCTGAAAGCCGATGGCGCGCCAGAAGTCGTTCCGATGTTCCCTGCGCAATTCATCAGTCGTTTGTCACAGCAGCGTAGTTACGACTACAGCGCGCAGCCTGCTCCGGGGTCGACGCTGTCCGATCTTGATCCGTCTGCGCGCGACCGTCTCAGGGAGAGCATACGCACGGCCAATGCCGGCAGCTCATTGTTGGCGTTTGATGATGAGGACTTCGATCGGGCCCTAGAACTGGTAGTCGACGGCCCTGGCGGCCCGCAGCCTTCCGTGGCCGGTCTGCTGGTCATCGGTACGGAGCGGGCGCTGAAGCGTTCCGTACCGTCGGCCTCCGCCGTATTCCAGGTCATGAAAGGCACGTCTCCCAAGGTAAACACGGATCCGTTCTTCATGCCGCTGGTCGATATGCTCTCTCGTATCGGCGCACTGATGGAACCATGGAATCCAGATCATGAGGTCATGAGCGGTCTGGTCCATGTCAATCTGCCGGACTTCGATCATCAGGCGTTCCGCGAGGCGGCAGTCAACGCGTTCTGCCATAGGGATTATGCGAGGATGGGATCGGTGCGGTTCCTCGTGGACGACGATGGCCTGACCATATCCAACCCGGGAGGTTTCATCGAGGGATTGAGCGAAAACAACCTGTTGACCGCGCAGCCGCGTTCCCGCAACCCTCAGCTCGCCTCCATCCTCAAGACGGCGGGATATGCGGAACGCACCGGTCGTGGTGTCGATAAGATATATGCCGGCTCCTTGGCTTCCGGTGGGGCATTTCCCGATTATTCGCAGTCCACGGCGTCGGAGGTAGTGCTGTTCCTGCGTCGCGTGGTGCCGGATGAGGCATTCGTTGTGATGATTGCCAATGAAGAGGCTCGCCGTGGCGCTCCGTTGTCGGTGTGGTCTCTAATCGTGCTGTCGTTGCTGCGGGAGCACCGCAGACTCAGCGTGGCGCAGATGCGCGAATTCTCGCGAGTGGAGTCTCGGCGATTGGTCGGCGCGGTCGAAAGCCTAGTGGAGAGCGGGCTGGTGGAAGCCTGTGGCAGCGGTGTCGCACGAGATTATATGCTGAGCGCGCGTGTATATAAGAGGGATGATAAGTTGCCGGCTTATGCGAGGCAAAAGGGCCTCGACGGTCGGCGGGAGAACCTGGTGACGGAATTCGCGCTGAACAATGGGGGCGCGGCGACCACGTCTGACGTGATGAAGCTGCTGGATTTGTCTTATATCAGCGCGTACAGGCTCATGAAGAGACTTGAGGGGGAGGGCGTATTCCGGCATGAGGGGAGTGGTCCCTCATCCCGCTACGCGTTGGTGTAAGGTGACTGGCGCTGTCCTTTCATCCCCTTTCAATAATTCTTACATGTTAGAATACTCCGTTAACATGTTAGAACTTCGTTGACCGTGGCCGGCGGACATGGTGCTTTCGACGCGCCACACGGCATCAATAAGGGGGCCCGCTAGGCGTAGGCCCCCGGATCAGTCAACTATGAGAGTCTATTGTCGCGGATGTGGGCAGTTACCTCGTTCTTGGACGAATACTGTCCGGGGCGATTCAGGAAAGTGATTTACTTTCAGTATCTGAAGCCCTCCGCCTTGCGTTACGGTTCAGGCCCCGATGGATCTCTTGCCCTCGCCGTTCCTGCCGCCGAGATACTTGACCAGGCTGATGCTGATCAGAGCCAGGGCGAACAGGCCGGTGAGCACCGGAATCAGCGCGGCGTAGCGATGGGCCTGATCGGGCGTGTGCGTGACCACGAACGAGGCCAGCTGGTTGCCGGACAGGCCGGCGAACGCCCAGGCGCTCAGCGCGAGACCGTGCGTGGTGGAGACGGTCTTGGTGCCGAAGTGCTGGTCGAGCAGCACCGGCAGCGTCGAGAAACCACCGCCGTAGCCAGCGTTGATGAGGAACAGCATGGCCAGCACGGCCCACAACAGCGCATTGTTGATGCTGTTGGTGAAGATCTGCAGCAGGCATACCGCGATCGACATGATGAAGATCACCTGATAGACGGTCTCGCGGCGCTTCAGGTGGTCGGAGAGCGTGGAGAAGCCCACGCGGCCGGCCGTGTTGAACACGGAGTCCACGGCGAGCACCAAGCCGATGATGCCGGCGATGGCGGCGGCGAACTTGGCGGGGCTCAGGCCGGCATACTGCGGGAAGGCCTTGAGCACATCGTGCAGGATGTCCTTCTCCTGGCTGATAAGCGCCAGGCCGCAGGTGATATTGATGTAGAAGGCGATCCAGATGCCCCAAAACACGGGCTTCCTGAGAATCTCCGCGCGGCTTACATGCGAGGTCGCGGGATCGTAGACCCAGTCAGCCGGACGCTTGATGAGCAGGAAACCGAAGAACATCATCACCGCATAAATCACGGCGAGGATGAAGAACATGTTGACCAGCCCCACCGTGCCGATCAGGTACTCCATCAACGGGCTGGCGATGGCCTTGGCCAGCCCGAAGCCGGCGACGGCGATGCCGGTGGCGAGGCCCTTGTTATCGGAGAACCAGAGCATCAGGTTCTTGACCGGGGTCAGGTAGCCGACGCCCAGGCCGATGCCCATGATCGCGCCGTAGCAGATGAACACACCCGGCAGGAATCCCAGTGCGATGCTCACGCCCGTGCCGGCGAAGCCGACCACGAAGCAGACCATGGAGACGAGTGCGGATTTCTTGATGTTCTTCTCCACCATGGGGCCGGCGAATGCGGCTGACATGCCGAGGAAGAAGATGGCGAGCGAGAAGCCCCATTCCACGGAGGCCGGGCTGGCGTTGAGCCTGTCGGCGATGAGCTGCTTGAACACGCTCCAACAGTAGACGGTACCGATTGGGATATGAATCAGCAATGCGGGGATGATTGCGCTGGTCCAACGATTCTCGGTAAACCTTGCCATTCGGTAGGATCCTTTCGTAACTGGCTGTACGATGACCTGCCGGCCTGAACAAGAACCGCATCGCTCACTCAAGGCACATCATGCAGGACTGTTCGTGAACATGCGAACAATCACTGAACATCATTGGTGTGCATTCTATCAGCGTTCCAGCTCTTGTCGACGCCGACAGCGCTACTATAACGCCACTTCGCTGGTGGGATTGCCGATGATCGCGGTCTTGATCCGTGAACTTATTCACATCGGAAATGATTATGAAATCGTATCAATGTGATTGATAGGGGGGGGGAAACGCGAAAGCCCCACCCGTGTAGGGCAGGGCTTTCGCGATATGTGCTGATATAAAACGGAGCCTCCGCTCGTCGCGGAGGCGCTGTGCTGCGGTGAACTTTGCGTGCGCAAAGCTATTGCGCAAAGCCCACCGCTACGTTTTGGCCTTGGAAAGCCCACCGGGCTTTCCAAGCAGTGCTGGCCGCGCATGCGGCCCAACACCGGCCAAAACGTCAGCCCGTGTTCTGCAGGCCGGCGGCGACACCGGAGACGGTGCACAGGATCAGATAGATGAATCCCGCCTGCTGGCTCTTGCTGAGCTCTTCCTTGTCCACCTTCTTGCGCAGCGAACGCAACGCAAGCACCTGAGTGACGGACAGCGCGTCCACGTAAGGGGAGCGGATGCGGATGGCCTGACCGAGCACGTGACGGTGCTGCAGCGGCCATTCGTCGTTGACGATCTTGAGCACCCACTTGGTGGTGAGCTTCATCTCGTCGAGCACCTTCTTCGACAGGTTCTCGTCATCGCCGAGCGCCAAGTACATCTTGGCGATGCGCTCATCGGTCTTGGCCAGCGACATCTCGATGTTGTCGATGAACGTGGAGAACAGCGGCCACTCCTCGTACGCCTCGCGCAGCGTGTCAAGGTCGCCGAACTTCTCGCAGGCCGAACCAAGGCCATACCATGCAGCGAGGTTGATGCGCGCCTGAGCCCAGGAGAACACCCACGGAATCGTGCGCAGGTCGTCGAGCGACTTCGCGCCCAAACCACGCTTGGCCGGGCGGGAGCCGATTGGCAGCAGGCCGACCTCGGTAAGCGGCGTGACGATCGAGAACCACGGGGCGAAGTCCGGCGTGTTCAGCAGGTCGAGGAAGCGCTCATGCGAGGCGTTGTCCAGAACCTCGGTCATCTGGGCGTACTTCTCGGTCATCTCCGTGTTCGTCTTCTCGACGCTCGGAGCGGACTGCAGCAGCGTCGCGGCGGCGACGGATTCCAGATGGCGGATGGCCAGCACCGGGTTGCCGTAGCGGGCGAAAATGACCTCGCCCTGCTCGGTGAGTTTGAAGCGGCAGTTGACGGAGCCCTTCGGCTGGGCGAGCACCGCGCGGTTGGCGGGGCCACCGCCTCGACCGACGGCGCCACCACGGCCGTGGAACAGCGTCAGGTCGATGTCATGCTTCGCGGCCCAAGCGACGATGCGCGATTCGGCGGAATGCAGCGCCAGCGTAGCGGTGGTCGGGCCGGCGTCCTTGGACGAATCCGAGTAGCCGAGCATGACCTCCATCTTGTTGCCGGTGGCCTTCAGACGAGCCTGCACCTCGGGGATCTTGACGATCTCTTCCAGCACGTTCACGCAGTTCTGCAAGTCCTCAAGCTGCTCGAACAGCGGGATGACGTCGATGACCGGCACATCCTCCGGGTGCGAAAACGCCAGACGGTTCAGCTCGTACACGTCGCGCACGTTCTGGGCGCTCTTCGTGAACGAGATGATGTAGCGGCGGGCGGCCTTGATGCCGTTGCGCTTCTGGATGGCACCGAGGGCGCGGAAGGTGTCGAGCACCTCGTGCGTCATCGGCTGCAGTTCGCCACGCTCGCCGTGCAGGCCGTGCTCGCGGATGTCCTCCAGCGCGCGGGCGTGCACCACGGAGTGCTGACGGAACTCCATCTCGACCATGTGGAAGCCGAAGGTCTGCGCCTGCCAGATCAGATCCTGCAGCGGGCCATACGCCGAACGCTTGGCGCCGGCTTCGGCCAGGGAACGCTGCACGACCTGCAGGTCGGCGATGAAATCGTCGCAGCTGTGGTACATGAGGTCGGCGTCGCGCTCGATGGTGTAGCGCAGGCGATCGGCCATCACCAGCATGACGGCGCGGTGCAGCTCCTTGGTGGAGATCAGTGCGGCCTTGTCGGTCAGGCGCTCGCTCATCTCCTTCTGGTGGCTCCACAGGCTCTTCAGCTCGGCGCTGGCCGGGGTCGTCTCGGACTCCATGGTCAGGTTGCGGCCGACCGTGCGGGTGGCCTCCTCAAGGGCGCCGATCACATGGTCGCTGAACTTGCGGGCGACCTGACGGCTGACCTTGGCGGTGACGTTCGGGTTGCCGTCGCGGTCGGAGCCGATCCAGCTTCCCGGATGGAAGAACGCCGGGCACTGAGGCTGTTCGAGACCGGCCTTGTCGCCCAGCAGCCAGTCGTTGAAACGGTGGTAGACCTTGGGAATCGTGGTGAACAGCGTGTTGTCGAAGATGTCGAGGATGGTATCGGCCTCCTCGACCGGCGTCGGCTTCTTCAGCGCGATCGGGGACGTGCGGAACAGCGCGTCGATCTCGTTGTAGAGGCGGCGGACGTTCTCCTTCTTGTCGGAGCCGCCGAGGCGCTTGTTCTCTTCCAGCAGCTCTGCGATGCGGCGGATCTTGCCTTCGACTGCCTTGCGGCGCGCTTCGGTCGGATGCGCCGTGAACACCGGGTGGAATTCGAGCTTCTCCAGCAACGCCTTGGCTTTGGCCGGCCCCATTTCGGTCAGCAGCTGATGGTAGGCGGTGGTCAGTTCGTTCACCGGGTCAACGGCTTCGTCGTCTTCCACCTGGTTCTCGCGCTGGTGCAGCACGGAAACGCGGTAGTTCTCCTCACTCAGGTTGGCGAGGTGGAAATATGTGGCGAATGCGCGGGCGAGCAGCTGGGCGTCGTGCAGATTCATCGCATCGATGGTGGCGACGGCCTTTGCCAGACCATCCTCATCGGGGTGCGGATCCGCCGTCGCTCCGGCGAAATGCTCGGCGCTTGCCTTCACCGCGTAGTTGCGCACGGTGTCGAACGTCGCCAGCAGCTGCGGGTCATATTCGCCCAGTACGTCGCGCAGAATGCGCAGGCACAGGCTCATGTCGTTGCTGAGCGACTCAGGCAGCTCCCGCTCTTCGGGGCCCTTGGTCCCGGTGCCGGTCGACACGATGGTCGCGTCGGCGGGCGTGATCTGTTGATCGGTATCGGTCATTCATAACCTCCTTTGTCTTTTGGGTCCGGTTGCTCGGTCAGTCGGTCCTCCGCGGCTCCTCCGCGGTTGTGTTGGCCGTCAGTTGCGAGCCCACAGCCGGTTGCGCCAAAAGCTGTGTGCCCATTCTATTGCCCTGAAATCGCAAGTTGTATTACGAAGTCCAATTTTTCTCTGAAGGATTACTGGTAAACATGCAACCTTCACCATATCTTCACGCTGTTGGATGGCCCGGGAATGTCGTCCTGAATATCCTCGTCGCCGAATCGTCCATAATCTTGTCGAAGGTAGTCCATCATGCGAACGCCGGTTTCGGTCATACCCCATGAGTTCACGGCGCGGAGTAAGAATGACTACTGTAACCATCTTGAAAACACGCCCGAGCACACCCATAGGGCGGCAAAAACAACGGCATGATACGGATAGAGAAGAACATGCAACAGCACAAGAACGGCGACGCGCCCCATCAGGACGCGGCGACGGCGGTGAGTCATTTCCACACCCACTCCGTTCCCCTTGACATGGAAGACATTCGACGCGACTGGGACAAGCCGATCTCCGAGGCCGGCCTCGCCGCCAAGACCAGCGTCGTCGTGCGCGTCGGCGCACTGGACCTGGGTGCTGGAACCGGAAGCTTCCGCGTGCGCGAGATGATGCACCGCATCGCGTACCCCCTGGGCGTGCACGTGCGCGCCGACGTGAACCTGACGGACATCGAGGCCACCTGCACCGATGACGCCAACCGCATCACCGAGGTCATCGACCTGCCCACCACCGGCGTCAACACCGAGCGCATCTGGCTGCTGGAGCATTACACCGACTGGTTCAGCGTGAACCTCGGGCTCGATTCCATGTACCATCGCGCGGGCGACGTGTCCGAAGGTGTGGTGCAGAACCTTGAGCAAAGCGACATGTCCGAGGTCTCCGCGCAGCTGGCCAAGAAACTGCGCGCCGAGAAGAAGGCACAGAAGGAGCTCAGCGGCGAGGCCTCCGACGACCCGGTGCTCGACGCCCTGGAGGCGGCCGAGGTCACCGTGCCCGTCTCCATGGTCCGCGCGGCCGCGGCCGACATCACCGCGGAAGGTTCGACGGACGACGAGCTGCGCTCCGAATCCGAGGCCGCCCTGGAAGAGGATCGCGAGGCCAAGCTGCTGCATGACCGGTTGATGCAGCAGCGCTCCGGAAAGCATGATTTCGTGGAGACGCCGGATCTCGACGCGGCCGCCGCGGCGGCGGGTGGTGCGGGCGCGGGCGCGAGCAGTGCGGAAGACCAGAACCTGAACGAATTCGGGACATCGATGTCGGCGGAGGCGCTGCTGGGCGCGAAACGCCGGAAAACCCGCGCTCACAAGCCGCTGACCGGCGAGTACGCCGAGCATTTCGACCACGTGGGCCGTTCCGCGGGCGAAGGGCGCAAGCCCATCACCGTGCGGCAGGCGCATGAGCGGCTCGACCTGATCGAGAGCCGTAAGCCGCTCTATTCCCCGGCGTTCGCCGGCTTCGCCTCCGCAGTCGCCTGCGCATCCTTCGTGTTCCTGCTCGGCGGCGGCCCCTACGACATGATCGGCGCGTTCGTCGGCGCCGGACTGGGCCACTGGCTGCGCCGCAAACTGTTCGCCCGCCATCTCAACCAGTTCTTCGTGACGTTCGTGTGCGTGGCCCTGGCTGCGCTCGCCTGCACGGGCACTCTGCGCCTGATCGGCCTGCTCGACCCGATCGCGCTGACGCATGACACCGCGTACATCGGCGCGATGCTGTTCGTCATCCCTGGCTTCCCGCTGATAACGGGCGGCCTCGATATGGCGAAGATCGACTTCCCATCCGGCATCCAACGAGTGGCATACGTGCTGTGCATCATCCTAATGGCCACGCTGGCAGGCTGGGGAGTGGCCATGATCGTGCATCTGAACCCGACCGGGTTCGAGCCGCTGGGGCTCAATCCGTGGGTGAACACGGGGCTGCGGGCCGTCACCGCCTTCCTCGGCGTGTGGGGCTTCTCGATCATGTTCAATTCGCCGCAGCGCATGTGCCTGGTCGCCGCCACCATCGGCATGATCACCGACACGCTGCGACTGACGCTGGTCGATTTCGGGGTGCCGGCCGAGGCCGGGGCGTTCATCGGCGCGCTGCTGGCCGGTCTGCTCGCTGCCGGATGGCGCACCGCCGTGCACAACGGCCTGCTGCCGCCGCATCTGGGCTATCCGCGCATCTGCCTGACCGTGCCGTCCATCGTCATCATGGTGCCCGGTCTGTATATGTACCGGGCGATGTTCTACCTCGGACAGTTCGATACGCTGCACGCGCTGGACTGGGCGTTCCGAGCGTTCATGGTGATTATCTGCCTGCCGATAGGTTTGGTGATGGCCCGCGTGATCACCGATAAGTCATGGCGGTATGACGTCTGACGCCTTGCCTGCGCAGCGGACGGTTCCCGATGGGATTCGTGTGAGGAATCCTCATGCGTTCCTTGTCGGGAATCATTCACCGTGCAAAGAGGAGTACGTCCAACGGCCTGCGAGCATGGTCGCCGCCACCGGCATCGCCCGCATCTCCTCCGGCGTGGAGACAGCATACGGGTCGCGGTCCAAGAGCACCAGGTCGGCTGGATCTCCGGGCTCAGGGCGGTCGCGGCCGACGGCTGTGGAAGCCGCCAGCGCGGTGCGCGCATCCAGGCATTGCTCCGGCTGGAACGGTTTGCGGTCTGAGCTTTCCGTGCCGAACACAGCGGCCGATATCGCCATCCACGGGTCGAGCGGCGCAACCGGCGCATCCGACCCCATGCGCAGCCTGACTCCGGCATCGTGCAGTGCCTTGAATGCGTAAGGGATTCCACCCGGATTCGCCCAGAACCGCGTGATGACATCGCGATCGTCCATGGCGTGCTGTGGCTGGATGCTGGCGGTCAGCCCGAGCTTCGCGAATCGGGGAATATCCGCCGGCTTCAGCATCTGGGCGTGCTCGATGGAACCGTGGGCGTGTGTGCTTGCCGCCGCGTTGAGCACGATGGTGTTCGCCTCATCGCCGATGGCATGGCACGCGATGGCGAACCCATGGCATGTCGCCACGTGGAAATACGCCTCGATCTGGTCGGGCGCGTAACTGAGCGTGCCGTAAAAGTCGGGGAATATATCGGAATACGGCATCGAGCAGAACGCCGAACGGGTGTTCAGCGAGCCGTCCGAGATCATCTTCATCGCGCCGACATGGCCCAGTCCATCGCTGCCGGGCAGCTCGACGCCCGTCTTCCAGCCGGCTTCAATCGCATCCTCCAGCCGTTCGGGATACACGCCCGCCTCCACGCGCAATCCTCGGATGCCGTGGGTGAATGAGCCATCCCAATCGATGCCTGTCCAAGCGGAATCGTTAGCGTCGCGCGGGCGGGGAGACGCCGCGGAGAACCGGCGGGTCCACGTGTCGACGTTTTCCGCCATCTCATAGTCGCGGATGCCGCCCACGCCTTTGCGGGCGGCATCCGACTCGGCCTTGCGAATCAGTTCGAGCGTCTCCTCCGCCGCTCCGGGCGCATTGTCGAGCTTGCAGTAGGCGTCGAACCATTCGAGCTCGCCCACAAGACCGGACTCCCTCACGGTCAGGCCCAGTCGCCGCGCCGCCGGTTGCCGTCACCGAGATCCGGGAGCCGGCGGGCGTGATTGCCGCAATCGCGCCGCCCTTGATCGCGATGTCTACGCGGCGGGCGCTGCCCGGGAACCGCGCGTTGGTGATTATCGTCATAATCGCCTGTACCTGCCATCCTGCATCAGATCAGAAGGTCATGGGCGCATGTGGCAGAAACATCGTACATATCCGTTCGCGCCTCGGTTGCTTGGCCAGTTACACCAATCCCCTTCACCGTACCCCCCCCCTAATTGTGTGGCGTCACCTTCGACGTCACGTTTAAATCGTCTTCCCAGTGTACATGCAAGTCTTCTGTGAACAGAACCCGCCGGTGTGTACAGTCGTGCGAAAGAAGGCGGCCGGCGATTTCCTCATGCGCGGTCTCCGCCGAGCCGAGGTGAGTTATCCACCGCGTTGCGCACATTCATCCACATTTGTCCACATTTTTTGAGGCGCGGTAGACGGGGAACTGCCCGGTTCCCTACACTCGGCTCCACGGCAATATTCGAGTCACAAAGGAGCGGCCGACCATGGGCGGATCAATCGCACTGGTGCAATTGACGGAGTTGAAGCACCAGCGTATGAAGCAGTGCGCTGAATTCCAGCAGCGCAGCAGGTGGCAGCCGCCATACGCCTTGACCACGGCCCTGGAGCTTCAGGCGATTGAAATACCGCGCCTGCCAAAAGGACGCGCCATGTTGAACGGTATTACAGTTGTCGTCCCGAGTGCCAATGAAAGGCGCAATCTTGTCGGCATAAACGAAGTGACATGGTCCTTCCCTGTTGATGTCGTCATGGTCGAGCAATGCTTGTGCGTGTCTCCGGCCTGCACATGGGCGATGTTCGCCGGATGGCTGAATCTCGAAGAGCTGATCGTACTGGCGGAGTCAATGATGCGCCGGGATGGGCGTCTGCGCAGGACGACCATTGAGGAGCTGACGGCATATCTGGATTCGGCGCGGGAATTCACGGAAGCGGTCTTTGAAGAGACGGGCCGCCGGCCGAATATGTTTCGCGGATATGCCAATTGCCGGCGTGCGTTGCGTGTGATTCAGGAGGGGACGGATTCGTCGATGGAAACGCGCACCCGACTCGTTCCCCTCAAATACGGGATAGACGCGCCCTGCGTCAATTACAAGATTGGAGTGAAGCGTCTGAACCGGGCCGTATATCTTGACCTCGCTTACCCGGAATACAAGATCTGCATTGAGTTCGACGGAGGGCATCACGCCGGTCAATGGCTGGAAGATGCACGCCGGCGGCAGGCAATCGAAGACGAGAAGTGGCGGTATATCCAAGTCACCAAGCTTGACCTCGGTGATGAATGGAGTGAGGAAGCTTTGGCCAGACGGATCGCGGATAAGATCCAGGAGGTCACTGGAATTCCCGTGCCCGTCACTGCGCGGAAGACCATCCAACAGGTGTGCGATGCCAGAGCGATGAGACGCAAGCCACTGTACGAGCGGATAGGGTTTGAACCACTGCTGCCGCGAGTCCCGAACGCCAATGCCGATTTTCCTGACGCGGATGACCTTGACGGTATCGCGTGATCGAAGGCAGGGGTGCGGCATCGCACGATTGCGCTGATGTGATTGCGTTGGAAAGAGAAGCGGGGGCTGTAGCTGGCTGCGCCTTGGCCGGATGGCGTCTTCTGTGACGCTATCTGCGTCTCAAGGGGTTGATTGGGCGTCCTCTGGGCATCTATCTGCGTTTCAGGGGGTTGCCGAAACGCGATACCCGGAGTATTGCCGGTGAAATGCCATTGGGGTCATGCGGTTTGAGGTGCGTTTATACTTTGGCACCAACCCCTCGAAACGTAGATAGATATTCGGCGCGGTCCAAATCAACCCCTCGAAACGCAGATAGCCTTATCTCGGCGAGTTCGACGGGTCGGGGCAGGGGCGTGCAGACGGCTTTCTGTCCCGAAGGGCGACACCGTTATGGGAAGGCCCCTTCGTCGCGTGCCTCGGGGCGGCGTGACGAAGGGGCCTGATGCAATCGTTGCGTTCGACTGCCAGAAAATCAGTACTTCATGCCCATGGCCTCGCGCACCTGGTCAAGGGTCTCCTCGGCGATGGCGTTGGCGCGGGCGTTGCCATCGTGCAGGATGTCGCGGATGGAGTCCATGTCCTTGGCGAGCTCTGCGCGGCGCTCGCGATGCGGGGCGAGGAACTCGTTCACGGACTCAATCACGTACGCCTTGAGCGCGCCGGCGCCCGCATCGCCGATTTCGGCGGCAATGTCCTTCGGGTCGCGGCCGGTCACCAGTCCGGCGGTGGTCAGCAGCGCGGACACCTGCGGGCGGGCGATGGGGTCGAAGGTGATCTTGCGCTCGGAATCGGTCGGGCTCTTCTTGATGAGCTTGGCGGTCTCCGCGGCGGTGGCGCCCAGCATGATGGAGTTGCCGTACGACTTGCTCATCTTGCGACCGTCGAGGCCCGGTATCTCCGGTGCGTCGGAAAGGATCGCGGCGGGCTCGGGGAACACCGGGTTCTTCTTGGCGTAGCGCTCGTTGAAGCGGCGGGCGATGGTGCGGGTGATCTCCACGTGCGGCAGGTTGTCCTTGCCGATCGGCACGACATTGGCCTTGCAGAAGAGGATGTCGCACGCCTGATGCACGGGGTAGGTGAGCAGCAGGCCGGTCAGCGCGTGGCCGGAAGCCTCCATCTCGGACTTCACGGTGGGGTTGCGGTGCAGCTCGGCCTCGGTGACGAGGGAGAGGAACGGCAGCAGCAGCTGGTTCTCGGCCGGCACGGCGGAGTGGGTGAACATCATGGTCTTGGTCGGGTCGATGCCGGCGGCCATGTAGTCGAGCACGAGGTTCAGCACGTTGTCCTGGATGTGCTCAGTGGTGTCGCGGTCGGTGATGACCTGGTAGTCGGCGATGATGATGTTGGTGTTCACGCCGCGGTTCTGCATGGCCACGCGCTCCTTGATGGAGCCGAAGTAGTGGCCGAGGTGCAGGCGGCCGGTCGGGCGGTCACCGGTGAGCATCGTGAACTTGCCCGGCTCGGCCTCAAGTTTGGCGAGCGTGGCGTCCGAACGCTTCTTCGCGGCCAGGAAGCTGGCGCTCATTTCGTTGCCCGCTGCGGTCAGTTGCTGCTGTTCTTGGTCCGTCATAAGTCGCCCTTTGCTTGCTTCAAAACGCCGAAAATATCGCTTTTATCGTAAAAGTCCAAGCAGACAACCATTTCTCTCATAACAAGTGGTACTCTCTTATGTGATGAATTGATAGTTACATTTACATGCCAGGGGGTCACATGGGCCGCGGACGTCAGAAAGCAAAACAGCAGAAAATAGCCCGGAAGCTCAAGTACCTGACCACCGATACCGATTACGATGAGCTCGCCAAGGAGCTGAGCACGCAGGAGCCGGGCGAGGGGTCGCCCGATCCGTTTGCCGATATCGAGGCTTCGTATTCTCATGATGCGAACGCCGCCGTGGACAATACGCAGGGATCCGTCGCTGAGGATGACCTTGACGAGTACGCCAAGTGGGCTGCCGAGGCTGCGGCGAAGGCGACCAGTGGCGAAATGCCGGCCGTGAAGGCACCTGAATCTCAGGCTCCGAAGCCCAAGCCGATGCCGCGCAAGCCGATTCCCATGCCCATGCCGGCCGCGCTCAAGCCCAAGAAGGCATGATTTTCGGATTTCGTCGCTGCTGGCCCGGTGGTAGGGCCGCATTGACGCGATTTCGTATGTCATGATGACGATTCCGTTGCGATATGCGATGACAGCGATGTCGACGCCCAGTACGTGCGCTCGCTGACCGCATCATGGGCGGCCGCTCGGCAGCTGGAGCCAGATAGACGTATTCCCGTCGGCAGAGCGGTTTCTGACGCGCTATGAGCGGCGGCGTGACGTCGATATTCTGCTGCTGGACGTCGAAATGGGCGCGATGGACGGCGTGGCGTTGGCGAAGGCCGTGCGCAAGGCGGGCGGCACGATGCAGATCGTGTTCGTCACTGGGTATTCGGATTACATCGCCGAAGGATACGACGTCGAAGCGCTCAATTACCTGATGAAACCGGTGGATGCGGCCAAGCTGTTCGACGTGCTCGACAAGGCGGTCGCGCGCATGCGCCGCGATTCCAGGTGCCTTGATCTGCAATGCGCGGAAGGGCTGATGCGTATTCCGCTGGCCGACATCCGCTATCTTGACGTGCGCCGTAATTATGTGACGGTGCACGCCGACCGGGATTATACGGTGAAACGCCCGCTGGGCGAGTTCGAGGCCGAGCTCGGCGACGGATTCTGCCAGGTGGGACGCGCGATGATCGTGAACCTGCGGCGAATCCGCTGCGTGGGCAGGTCGTCCGTGCAATCGACCGACGGGACGACGCCGCCACTGCCTCGTGGGGCGTACGAGCCGTTGAATCGGGCAATCATAGACCAGACATGATTACGCATGGCCGGCTCACGGCCGGCAGGGTGCCGGAAAGCCGTCCCCGGCTGGACGGGGCAGAACGCAAAGGAGGGGCACGATGTGGTTTCGTGGGCGAGGCAAGGCCGACAGGGCCATCGCGTCATATCAGCGCGAGCTGGTCGACACGCATTACCGCGAGGTCGAGAACATGTACCGTCAGATGCGCATGTGGCGGCATGACTACCGTAATCACCTTCAGACGATGAAGGCGTTGGATACCCCGATCAAGTCCGGCAATGCGATGGCTGACGCGATTCTGAGCAGCAAGATGTCGCTTGCGCAGGCGCATGGCATCGACGTGCGCGTGGACGCCCATACCCATATTCCGATCAAGCAGCGCATTTCGGAACTCGATTTGTGCTGCGTCCTCGGCAACCTGTTCGACAACGCGATCGAGGCCAACGACGGGTTACCTGAAGCCGATCGCATGATTCGCGTGTATATGGACATGAAGGGCACGCAGCTGTACATCTCGTTCACCAACGCTTCCTCGGGCGGCAAGCAGCGCAAGGTCGGTGGACGCTTCCGCACCATCAAATCAGACGAGGGGCACGGTTTCGGGTTGGTCCACATCGACCAGATCATCGAGGCTGCGGGCGGCTACCTGAGTCGCAACTTCGAGGACGGCGCCTCCACCACGGAGATTCTGCTGCCGCAGTCCTGATGACGGCGGTGCGGGCTCATGAGAGCGGATTGTCGATGTGCGTGCTGCCCGCCGGCGAGGGAGGAAGCTGGGGCCAAAGCCCTCTCCTTGGACTCATTACCGGTGAATCCGTGCAAGATAGCGTCCGCGCCCGGACCCGAACGCCGCAGCCGTTGGCATGCGACGGTATGCTGGAATGGTGAACAGCATGGCGTGCAGCGGCGTATTCGAGCCGCGTAATATTCTAGTGACCGGCGGATGCGGCTTCATTGGCGCGAACTTCGTGCGATACGTGGCGCGGAACCATCCACACGCGCACATCACCGTGCTCGACAAGCTGACGTACGCCGGCAATCCGGAGAACATCGCCGGCCTGCCGCCGTCGCAGGTCGATCTTGTCGTAGGGGACATCTGCGACGTCGCGCTATTGGAGCGTATCGTGCCCGGTCACGACGCCATCGTCCACTTCGCCGCGGAATCGCACAACGACAATTCCATCGCCAATCCCGAACCGTTCATCCGCACGAACGTGGAAGGCACGATGCGGCTGTTGGAGGCCGCCCGGCAACACGACGTGCGCTTCCACCACATCAGCACTGACGAGGTATACGGCGATCTGGCGTTGGACGATCCGGCGCGTTTCACGGAAGACACGCCGTACCGTCCCTCAAGCCCGTACAGCGCCTCGAAGGCGTCGTCCGACCATCTGGTGCGCGCATGGGTGCGCACATACGGTCTGCGCGCCACCATCTCCAACTGCTCCAACAACTACGGCCCGTACCAGCATGTGGAAAAGTTCATTCCACGGCAGATCACCTCCATCATGGAGGGCGCGCGGCCGAAACTGTACGGCACCGGCGAGAACGTGCGCGACTGGATACATACGGAAGACCACTCCCGCGCAGTGTGGGCGATCCTCACCCGCGGGCGCATCGGCGAAACGTATCTGATCGGAGCGGACGGCGAGATGAGCAACATCACCGTGCTGCGCATGATCCTGCAGCTGATGGGCCAGCCGGAAGATGCGTTCGACTGGGTGCGCGACAGGCCCGGGCACGACAGACGATACGCGATCGACGCATCCAAACTGCGCGCCGAACTGGGCTGGTCGCCGATGCACACCGACTTCGCTAGCGGATTGCGCAACGTCATCGACTGGTATGCGGAACACCGCGACTGGTGGGCGTCGGCCAAGGAAGCCACTGAGGCCCGCTACCGCGCGCAGGGGCAGCGAAGCGACCGCCTCTACAGGCGGCCTTTCCGCGGCAGGTCAACGTTGCGCAGCAGCCGTTGCAAGGGCTTGAGCACCACGGTGTCGGCGACCACCGCGAACGCCAACGCCGCGAGCAGCGTGGCGGCGAACATCAGCACGCTGATGCCCGCGTACGACCATCCGTCCGTGGGAGCGGGAATCCGCGGGCCGATCAGCACCTTGGACAGCGGCAATGCACCAGATACATCGTGTAGGAGTATCCCGCCAGCCAGGTGGGTAGCAGGGTGTGGTTAGAGTTGGCGGTTAGGGCGTTCGCGCCGAATTATTTGGGTTTGATGACTTTATTCGAGAGAGGCTGACGAATGGTTTCGCCACATCATCTTTTGAAGATTGCGACTGCGCTGTCTGCGGTTGCGTTGACGGCTTCCGTTGCGGTTACGCCGGCTTACGCATTGCAGGATATCGCGATTGAGGATGCTGTCGCGCAGAGCGGTCCCGTTACTGCAGATAATGGCGTTGTTGTGCAGTCTGACGATCAGCCGGATGATCAGTCGCAAGACGGCATGCCTGACAATCCGAATGCGAAACTTCCGGATACCGTCAGTGACGAGATTTCCGACGATGCCACCGTGGTTTCGGAAGACCTGGCCGTTACCCCCGAAGGTGAGGTCAAGAATATTGAAACCGGCGAAACCGTGACCGATGCGACACTGGTCGGTACGCAGGATCAGCAGCCGGATCCGCTCGCCAAAACCAATGGCGAATCCTTCATTCCGGTGAGTGCGGAAGATGTCAAAAATGCTGTAGCCGACGCGAACGTACAGCTCTCCAAATTCGAAGGCAATGAATACGGCGCGCACTGGGGCACTTACAACAATACGAAAGCCTTCTTCGACTACCAGAACAACCTGTTCGTGCAGCAAGCCAAAGGCGTGATTGACGTTTCCGAATGGCAGGGCGACATCGACTGGGCCAAAGCGAAAGCCGACGGCGTGGAAGGCGTGATCATCCGCCTCGGCTACGGTTGGGGCAACAATGCTGACAGGAAAGCACAACGTAACATTTCCGAATGCAAGCGATTTGGCATCCCGTTCGGCATCTACTGGTATTCCTACGCGGACACTCCGTCGATTGCCAAAGAAGAAGGTGCCGGCGTGGTCGCCAAACTCAAGCGATTCGGTGTGCGCGAGCGACTTGGCGTACCCCGTGTACTACGACCTGGAAAAGTGGACGTGGAAGGGGCATCAGCCGCCCACCGATCCGAACGTGTACAACGATATCGTCAACAATTGGTACGGCGCGCTGCAGTCCGCCGGATACAAGAACCTGGGCGTCTACTCGTACACCAGCTACCTGCAAGGCCCGCTGAAACATGCCGACATTTACGCCAAAACCACGTGGGTGGCGCAGTATGGCGCTCGCATGGGATTCGACTCGTTCCCGACCAACAGTCGCGGATGGCAATACACCAGCTCCGGCAAAGTGGGCGGCATCAGGGGCAATGTGGATATGAATGCGTTTGGGAATAAGGAGTATGTGAATGGCGGGAGTAGTAATGATTTACAAGCGGCCATTGATGTACGCAAAATGACTGCAGTTACCATTCCGAATGGCAATTATTACATCAATGTTCGTTCCAAAGTCGCGTCCAGTGTTGATGTTCCTGGTGGAAGTGCTGCGGATTCCACCGCCATTCAGTTGTATTCCGGCAACAGTTCCAAGGCTCAGCAGTTCACTTTTACTAGGCAGTCTGATGGGAGCTACGAGATCGTCAATGTGAATTCCGGCAAGGCTTTGGACGTGCGTAATGGTGTTGCTGAGAATAACGCTATAGTGCAACAGTATTCTCGAAATAATTCCCAGGCTCAACGATGGTTTATTCGTGATTCCGGAGCGGGATATTATTTGCAGTCCGCTCTCGGTAATTGGGTTCTGGATTTGAGCGGCGGAAATACTGCGAATGGTGCTGCGATTCGGCTGTATACGCCAAATGGCACTGCTTCACAGCTATTTGTTGTTTCGTCAAGCGATGTCAATATAGCTACTGGAGTGTCGATGATTATCACTTCGGTTGCGAATAAAAAACTTGTCACGGATGTGACGGGTGCGTCAACGGCGAACGGGGCGCGAGTCCAGCTTGATTCAAGTAATAATACGAACGCCCAGAAATATCGATTTGAATCAATCGGCAACGGAACTTACAAGATTATCAATGCTAATTCAGGCAAGGTGCTGGATGTGGCTGGCGGATCCACTGCTGATGGAGCGGCATTGCAGCAATATACGAGTAACAATACTGTTGCTCAGCAGTGGACGGTGCGGAATTACGGCAGTGGCAGGATTGCGCTGGTGTCGGTGAACGCCAACAAAGCTGTCGATATTCCAGGTGGCAATGCCGTGCAGCAGGCTCAGTTGCAGCTTTATTCGCCGAATGGCACTGTTGCTCAGCAGTGGTTGGTCGCAAAGGCGCCGTTGACGTTGCGCGAACGTTTGAATGAAACCGCAGCCAAGCATAGGCAAGATCTGCCGGATGGCACCTACACGTTCGGATCGAAGCTTAGTACGTCCATGAAGATGGATGTAAGCGGCGCTTCCCGTTCAAATTATGGAAACGTGCAGATCTGGGCCAATAATGGAACCAATGCTCAGAAGTGGAAAGTGACGCATGATTCCAACGGATACGCGACCTTGACCAGTGTGAACTCCGGCAAAGTGTTGGATGTGAATGGCGGCGTATCTGCCAGCGGAACCAACGTGCAACAGTACGATTCCAATGGAACATACGCTCAGAAGTGGATAGCAGTCAAGAATTCCGATGGCTCATACACGTTCCAATCGGCGCTCGCGGAAAACAAAGTTCTTGATGTTTCGGGTGCTTCTACCTCGAATGGTGCCAATGTGCAGCTGTATACCGCAAATGGCACGAATGCCCAAAAGTGGGTGAAATAGCAGACAGATTAACCAATAAAATATGGCTGAGGACAAGTATCTTTTTGCTCTCAGCCATATTTGGAATCTGTGCTATTTCTGGCGCCGCATCATGGCGAATTGATTGGCGTCAATGATGAATGCTTTGCGGTCGTTTTTGGCCATGACATCGAGGATGATGCCGGTGATGAACAATAGCAGTCCGGCAATGACGAGCATGACAGCGCCGATAAGCGTGGGGAATCGCGCCACCATGCCAGTGTGCCAGAAATCCACGGTCACGCTGCCGCACAGCACGATGCCGATGATGCCGAGGATGGCGCCAAGTCCGCCGAAAAACGGCAGCGGCTTGTATTCGCGAATCATGCGGAAGATGGTGCTCATCACCTTGATGCCGTCGCCCACGGTGTCGAGCTTGCTGACGGAACCCTCGGGGCGGTCGCGGTACTGAATCGGCATCTCAAACAGGCGCAGATTGTTGTTCAACGAGTGGATGGTCATCTCGGTCTCAACCTCGAAGCCTCGCGAAAGCACCGGATAGGTTTTGACGAACGTGAACGAGAAGGCACGGTAGCCGGTCATGATGTCGGTGACGTTCGCATGGAACAGGCCATTGATGGAACCACGTACCAAACGGTTACCGAAGTTGTGGAATGGTCGTTTGTTCTCTTGGAAGTAGGTGGAGCTCAGTCGGTCGCCAATCACCATATCGTAGCCTTCGAGCACCTTATCCACCATGGCAGGCGCCGCGTCTGCCGGATAGGTGTCATCGCCATCTGCCATGACGTACACGTCGGCGTCGATGTCTTCGAACATGGCGCGAATCACGTTGCCCTTGCCCTGTCGCGGCTCCTTGCGGACGATTGCTCCCTCGCTGGACGCGATTTCCGCCGTGCTGTCGGTGGAGTTGTTGTCATACACGTAAATGTCGGCATTCGGCAGTGCTGTTTTGAAATCGCGTACCACCTTGCCGATGGTGACTTCCTCGTTGTAACAAGGTAAGAGGACGGCGACGGAGGCGTTCAGGTTCTTAGACATGCTATTTACTATATATGGCTCTTGTGTTGTTTTCGTGGGTGTCGGTTCGTCGGTGAGCCGTTGAGTTCCAGGGTGTGAAGGGGCGCTTCCTGTAGGTTTGTTTTTCGACCAAGAAATACAACCGAAGAAAGCGCCTTGGTTGAAGAGGATATTCAAGCGATTGCTGAACGTCAATGGCATGGTCGTCGAGGATGTGTCGTTGGACGACTCGCCGCTGCGCCCGGCGCCGGTCCTGGTGGCCCGGGTGCGGTGCAGGAAGGCGGCGCTCAGGTGCTCGCGCTGCGGACGCAAGGCGCCCGGGTACGACAACGGCGGGGGCGAGCGGCGTTGGCGCCACCAGGACTTCGGCTGCTTCCGCGTCGAACTGGCCGGACCGGTTCCACGCGTGGCGTGCGCGGAGCACGGGGTGGTGGTGTCGCGCGTGCCGTGGGCGGAGCCGGGCAGCCGGTTCATGCATGACTTCGAGACGCAGTGCGCGTGGCTGATGACGGTCGCCAACCAGAAGACCGTGTCCGGCTTCCTGCGCGTGGCGTGGCGGACCGCCGGCGAGATCGCGCGCAGGGTCGCCGACCGGCTGGAGGCGTCGATGCCGTCGATGTTCGACGGACTCACGGCGATCGGCGTGGACGAGACGTCGTACCGCAAGGGCCACACGTACATCACCGTCGTCGTCGACCACGAGCGCAAGCGGGTCATCTGGGCGCACGACGGACACGGCAAGGAGATCCTCGACCTGTTCTTCCAGCGGTTGACGCCGGAGCAGCGCGCGTCGATCAGGATCGTCACCGGCGACGGCGCCAGGTGGATCGACTCGTCCGTGGCCGAGCACTGCCCCAACGCCGAGCGCGTGCTGGACTCGTTCCACATCGTCTCCTGGATGGAGCTTGTCAAGTTGTTTGTGTTTGGGGTGTGTTTTATAAATAAGGTTCCATTCGTTCGGGGTATGCGGCCGCGAGTTGGGCGAGGGCCTGTTTCCAGTTGGTCGTCATGCGCCCCTCGATGAGCCTTCCCTCGCTTTTGCGCCTGGTTGTGTTGCCGTTTTCGGCGCGTCTGAGACTGCGTTTGTCCTCGATGTCGCGGATCGCCAGCCAGAACAGCTTGACCACGGCCTGGTCGTTGGGGGAACCGGCCGCGGTCGCGGCTGACCTTGCGCAGCCGGTAGTTGAGCGATTCGATGCTGTTGGTGGTGTACACCACCCGGCGGAGCATGGGCGGGAACCGTGGGAACGGGACGAACCGGTCCCACGAGCGTTTCCACGTGGCGGCCACCGACGGGTATCTCCGGCCGAGCCCGCTTTCCGCGAACTCGCCGAGCGCCTTTTCCGCGGCCTGCCCGTTGGGCGCGCAGTACACGCTCCCGAGCGCCGCGCACACCCTCTTCCTGTCGTGGTCGGCGACGAACCTGTTGGCCGCGCGTATCAGGCGCACCACGCAGGTCTGCACGATCGCCTTGGGCCACGTGGCCTCCACGGCCTCGGGCAGGCCCTTGAGCCCGTCGCAGCACACGATCAGCGCGTCGGCCATGCCCCGGTTGGCCATCTCGGCGCACACGTGCGCCCAGAAGGAGGCGCCCCCGTCGTCCTGGACCCATACGCCAGGCACATGCTTGAACCCGTCCATGTCGACGCCGATGGCGATGTGCGCCGCCTTGGGCGGCACCCTGCCGTTGTCGCGCACCTTGACCCTGACGGCGTCCAGGTACAAGACCGGACAGAACTCGTCCAGCGGCCGCTCCTGCCATTCGAGCACGGCGTCGCTCACCGCGTCGGTGATGTTGGATATCGTCTCGGGGCTCAGGTCCGCGCCGATCGTCTTCTCAAGGTGGTGCTGGATGCCGCGCACCGTCATGCCGCCCGCGTACAGGGATATGATCATCTCGTCCAGTCCGCTCAGCCTCCCGGAACGCCTGGGCACCAACCTCGGGGCGAACGAGCCGTCCCTGCCGTAGGGAACCTGCACGGCCGCCTCTCCCACCGGCGTGGACAGCGTCTTGGGACACGAACCGTTGCGCGAGTTCGCATGCCCGCCGCCCGCCTTCGACCCCCCGTCGCCGGGCGCGTAGCCCAGATGCGGCGTCGTCTCGGTCTGCAGGCCGCGTTCCAGGGCGACCCTCGTGAGCTCGCCCGGCAGACTGCCGTCGCCGGTGAGCTCGATCCGCCCGCCGTCTATCCGTTCGAACAGGGGATCCAGCGCTCCCGACGCGACCAGCGAGTCCACCAGGGGCCGCGAATCCGTCACGGCGCCATTGTCATTCCCGGCCACATCGCCGGCCATAGGCTTCACTGCCTCGGTCACCATGATCGTTTCCTTTCCATCAGATGATCCCATACACAAACAATTAGACACCCTCCCTGGATGGGCGACGCCCTCGACCAGGTGCGCAAACGACTGTGGAACCAAGCCCGGCGCGAAGGCGACAAGAAGACGACCGGGACGATGCGCGGCCTGAAATACGCTCTGCTCAAGAACCCCGACGATCTGACCGACCGGCAGAACACGGCCCTCGCCACGCTCGGGGACGTCGATCCCAGGGGCCAGCTCTACCGCGCCTGGCAACTCAAGGAACTCCTCAGGACCCTCCTGCGCCAACCCGTCGAACAGGCCGAAGCCGAATTGAAACGATGGATCGGCTGGGCGTCCCGCTGCCGCATACCCGAAGTCACGGACTTATGCGGGAAGATCAGACGCCGCCGCGACGACATCCTGCGCACCATCCGCCTGGGCTACTCCAACGCCAGGCTCGAAGCGTTCAACAACAAAATCAAGGTCACCATACGCATGGCCTACGGCTTCCGCGACACCGACAACCTCATCGCCATGATCAAACTCCGATGCAGCGGCCTACCGATCCACCTGCCAGCACCCATCCCCTAACCCACGAAAACAGCAGAAGCCTCCTATAATTCTGTATTGGTCTTTTTCATTGATTATGATTAAAGTTCGCAAGAAGATTTGAATCCCATTCCTGATGTCGAATAGAGGCTTTACATGGCGGAAAATAAGGTGAAAAGAAAGCATCTAGTCTATGTTGACGTACTGAATATTATGTCGTGCTTCGCTGTGGTCATGCTGCATGTTTCTTTGAATGTTTTCAATCCCTCCGACACTTACTGGACGCAAGCGGTTTTATTTCAGGCGATTGCCATTTTCGCTGTTCCGATTTTTTTCATGATTAGTGGTATGAACCTTATTGGTTATGCTGATAAATACGATACGAAAACATTTTTTAAAAAGAGACTGTGGCGTGTAGGTCGTGCGCTCATTCTGGCAAGTGTCTTCTGCTATATCTTATTCTGCATATTTCCGTTCTCTTTTTATGGCGCCGAACAGTATGCGAGCGGAATTGGTGTTAGGGATTTTGTATCGCGTTTTTTAACGAATTCAATAAACGACATTTATTGGTTTTTGTACACAATAATTTATCTATATATGTTAACGCCGTTGTTGACTCAGATACGAAATAATAAAAAAACTCTGCAATATTTGATTGTGCTGCAGTTTGTTATTAGCATTTTAATTCCGTTAATTGAACGATTTGGCGTACCTAAAAAATATTTCGGAACCCTTTTCAATTGGCCGCTGTTCTCTTCAAGCGCATTGCTTTATTTTTTGTTGGGATTCTATATCGCCAATTACCTGTGGAAGCTTCCTCCCCTTTGGCTTGCAGGAATCATTTGTGTAATTTCAGCTGGAGCGATGTTTTTCGGTGGTTTGTACACTAACGGATACTTCGCAGTACGCGATGTTGAATACCATAGCTACGTGATTAGTGCTTCCTCTCCATTGTGTGTTATTGAGGCGGTTGCATTGTTCCTATGTGCCATGCAAGTGGAACAGCGTTTGCGGGAGATGTCTCCTACGGTTTTGCATTGTATCCGCGAGGTTTCCGGTGCATCCCTTGGCGTATACCTTTTCCATATTTTAGTGATTAATTGGATGGGAAAGCGCAATTGGGGCAATGTATCTCAATTCTGGGGAGAACATATGGGAGTACGAGCCATGGTTGTATATTTGGTTACGTTGATTGTCGTTGTCATATGTAGACATATTCTGATGCAGATTAAGAAAATATTTACTAAGCGGAGGCCTGATTGTGTTGCCTGAAATAGTATTGCACGGAGATGAGAAGAAACGATTTGCTGGATGGGGATTCCCAGTGGTACTGGGTTTTGTCTTCGCTTGTGGAACGAATGCTTCGACTGATGCGATAGTTCCATTTGATCGTCCGTATTTTTATGCGCAGTGGCTGCTCTTTGCAGTTCTCTTCCTCGCGTTTTTTCAGATTGGTTTCAAAATCGTTCAGATGGGAGCATCTGACGGTTTAACGAAGCAGGCTTCGAAGACGAATGCATTTTCGAATAAGTTTTTGTTGCTTCGATTTGAGTATGGCCAATCAAAAAAGTCCAAGTTCAAAGATTCTTTGAGAATCTTGGCTGCTTGGCTGCCGTATATTGTTTTGCTCTATCCAGGTGTTTTGTATTGGGATACCGGAGATCAAGTCGCGCAGTTCTTCGGAATCTCCGCTTTCGGGCAGAAGCCGGGCAAGATCTGGGATCACCATCCTTTCTTCGATACCTATCTATACGGAGGATTCATTTGGCTTGGTCATGCAATTACCGGTAGCTACAATGTGGGGATTTTCCTATATGCCATTGCACAATGTGTTTTTGTTGCCGTCGCACTTGCGTGTTGGTTGAGTTATTTGAAGGAACGTGGCGTCGGACGAGTTCCGTTGAAAATATGCGCCATGTTCTTCTGCTTCTTCCCGATCTTCCCTATAGCGTTTATGAGTCTGTCGAAAGACATCACTCATGCCGCGTTCTTTATCGCATGGCTTCTGATGTTCATGCGCTTGGTTGACACGAAACTTGAAAAAATCAAGCAGCCTTCTTTCTTCTTTGGTTTCTTGATTCTCGGGCTGTGCTCTTCCCTGAGCAAGAAAATGGGAATGTATATCATTCTATTCTGTTTGATTATCCTCGTCTTTGGGAAATTTAGGATACGATTCAAGGCAGTGGTTGCGGGGATTGCCGCATTTCTTTTTGCAATCGTCAGTATCGTTCTGCCTAATTACTACTATCCGAGGGCGAATATCGTTCCTGGAGGTGGACAGGCTGCATTCGCGATGCCGATTGAACTCTTAGGACGTTCGGCTCACGCGTATCCTCAGGATGTTACCGATTCGGAAAAGAAAGCCATTGAATCATATCTGGTATATTCTTGGGATCAGATTAGCACGCAATACAATCCGTATATTGCCGATCCTGTTACGGGATACAAGTTACGCAAAGGGGCTTCTACGCCGGATTTCCTCAAGGCATGGTTAAAGATTGGTTTGAGGCATCCAATGACATATCTCAATGGTTTTGTCTGTCTTGAATCTGGATGGATCTCCTTTTCCGGAAATGATAAATCTTCTGTTTCCTATAAGGATGTAAAGAAATCGGTACAATATCCAGTGCAGTTGCAAATGGATGCCAGCGTATACACTGTCGCGAATGAAGACACTCTCGGCAAGCTAATTCCCAATAAAGACAAGAATTGGGCACAGGAAATAGTCGACAGCATTACTTCTATACTGAAATCGATTCCTGTGGTGAATGTTCTTACCTATGTGGCTTTTTGGGCATCGGTATTTCCTACGTTTATCGCTTACCTGCTATGGCGTAAGCGTAAAGAATATGTAACAGCTAAAACGATGTTCCAATTGCTGCCTTACTTCGTATCGGCAGCTTCGCTTTTCGTCTATCCTGTGTCCCGTGTAACGGGAGGTAGCCATGGTGGAGATGCTACGAGATATATGTTCCATGCATTGTTGCTTGCGCCTATCGTGATAGGGCTTTTGCTCTCGCTAAAGAAAAAGCCCCAAAAAGAAAAAAAATAGATGGAGTCCCTACCAAGGACAATCGGGATAACGTAAGGGCGAATCATCTCGCCCTTACGTTATCCCGATTGTCTTACCGCCTGCCGCGTGCTACGCGCGCGATGGCCTTCAACGCATCACGACGCCTCGAACCAATCGGCATCAATGGGTCGATGAACTTGCGGATCGGATTGTCCTCTCCGACCGCACGCTCATGTTTCGGCAGGAAGACATCCTCCGGGATTTGCGGCTCGTTCGCCAGCACCACGCGCTTGATCAGACGTTCGTAGAACGGTGTTTCGCGGGCATAACGCCAGTAGATCGAGGCGTAATCGCAATCCGGATCCACCCACGGCTTCTGGTAGCCGGCATAGTGGATGATCTGCGGATTGCTGCGCGACTTCATGTATGCGTCGTAGATATTGTTCGGTGACTGGGTGAACAGGTTGCCCACACGTCCGCCGCAGTCGTGCAACACGTTCCATTCCCATGGCAGATACAGCACGTTACCTTCGCAGTGTGCGTTGAGCACATCCTGGTCGTTGTAGATGAACTCGTCATTCGATGCGTAAGCGAGCCATTGCTCGATGGTGTAATGCTCACGCATCGCCTTGGTATTGAGCACCAGCACACCAGCCTGGAAGTAATCGTAGGGGTTCTGCATCTTCAGCACGGTCTTCGCATAATTCATACGCTTACCATGCTTTACGTTCAAATTGCCAAGGAAATCGATATCGCGCACTGCGCCAAGCAGCTTGCCCTGCAAATCGATGTTGTAGAGCTTTGCGATATCACCGTTGATGATGATGTCGGAATCAAGGTACAGCACCTTGTCATAGAACGGCAGGAGCTTTTGAATCAGGAAACGATAGTATGTTTCCACACTGATATGGGCGTTGTTGGTGGAAAGCTCATATCCGGCAAGTTCGCGGTCCACGTTGGTGAATCGCAGATTCATGTTCGGGAACTGTTTGAAGAACCCGCGCATACGTTCCTGCTTGTCCCAAGCGATGTTGCGCTGCAGTACGGTGACATCGTAGAAATAGCTCGGATCAGCGTTCTTCATGGCCGAATACACGGTGGTAGTCAGCTGTGGCACATAGTTGTCATCTGCTGCGTACACCACCGGAATGATCGGCTTGTCGGTGATATCAAGCGGTTTAAGCTGCTCAGCTGGCTCTGGATTGGTGAAGTGCACGCACTGCAGCTCCTTGAACTTCCAGTTGGATCCGATGCGCTTGTGATGCATGAGATAGATATTCAGCAGGCGTTCGGAAAGATGGCCTGGCGTACGCAGTGCCTCTTTGCTGTACGTGCTGTAATCGGTGTTCTTATCGAATTCCTCGAGAATCGGGAACATCCATTCACAATAATCGAAGAAGATTTCCTTCTTCATGATGAACATGTTGCAGAAGCATGCCTTGTTGCCGTTGAAGAAATCCTGCGCATCCTCCTTATAATCGGGATACATGGCGCACAGAATCTGGTAGCAACGCTTCAAATCGTCATCATGCAGCAGAGGAGCAGCCTCCCACAGAGCGCGTGGGCTTCCATACTTGTTGATGATTACATCCAGATTGCCGAACGGTGTGGTGATGACGTCATACTGTTTGACCACGCGGGCGATGTTCTCATCGTCCAGACCGTACTTCTTCTCAGCCTTGGCGTCGATATAATCATCCATAATTTCACCAAAGGCATTTTCCTCATGCGCTGTTTCGGAGAAATCAAAATAACGGCGGTAATGGCAGAAGCCGTAGTAGTCGGCATTGATGTTTTTCCATGCCCAGTACTGCGTGGTCAGTTCGCAATAGCGTGGATTGAGATTGGCGATGTTCTCGCCTTCGTCATCATGGAACGCCCAAGGGAAGCGCTCGTTCTTCGGGCCGACCTGCACTGGTTGCATGATGGCGCTGCCAAAACGGTCGACGTTTTTATGCGCGGTGACGAAAATGCGGATATCCTGCTTGTCGTAGTTTTGGAACGCTTCGGTATTGCGGGTTTTCTCGATGAGATTGGTCATATGGGAAGTGGCGATTCGCTTCATCTCATGGAATCTTATGGTGTCTGCAGATACTTGATCGGTAGGCATACTGATGGCGTTGGCTATGCTGAACCAGCTGTTCAGATCAGCGTCATGCGGAAGGAGCTGGTTATCGGAAAGCAGCGCATAAGCATCATCGCGTACGAAACGGTACAATTCGCGCCCCGTGATGGCCAGGCCGAACACAGCTTCCATTTGCTTGGCGGCCTCAACCTTCTCCGCTTCCGGAACCCTGACCTTCCAATCATTGGCAAGGATTTCGGTCGCCTTGCGCTGGAAACCTTGTGCGCAAGCGTGAAGCATATCGGAATGCTGCTCATCGGCGAATTCGTAGGCTGCATCGAAATCCGCCTTGAAATGGCTGCAATAGCGGGCATACTTCGCAGCATCGATCATATTTGTGCCGCTTATGCCGCGACCGTAGTAATACACATATCCGCGGCATTCCTTGAAGGAATGGTAGCTGTTGGCGAATGCCGAAACTACGAAGCACTCGTAGCCGTCCTGAGATCGGCCAAGACGATCGCGGGTCATGGCGTTGAATGCTTCCTTAAGTACGGAAGTCTTGTATAAACGCTGGGTTACGCGCCAATCGACCTTGTAGCCTCGCGTTTCATCGAAAATGTCGCGGACGATATCTTCTCCAGTGGAATCGGGCGTGGGAGTGTTGTTGAAGGTTTCGAAGGCTTGGCGTTCGTTTTCCAAAAGGTCATTGGCTGCGACAACGGTAAGACCGAAATGCAGTACGTCCACGGGATGCTTGTCGATCTCCGCGGCGAGCTGTTCGCACATATCAGGCTTGAGGGCATCATCGCCATCAAGGAAGAACGTGTATTCGCCGGAAGCGTTTTCTACGCCCGCCATGCGAGTGCGGTGTGTGCCCATATTCGGGTTGTTGGTGACTACTCGGATGCGTGCGTCCTGTGCAGCCGCCTGTGCTGCGACCTCTCCGACATTATCTGGGCTCGCATCGTTTACGACAATCGCTTCTATATCGGAGAAGGTCTGATTCCGTACTGAGTCAAGACATTCCTGCAAATAATCGCCGACATTGTATGCGGGAATGACGATTGAGATTTTGGGCATTGCTCTTCCTTATTTGGCCGCATTGATGTATTACTTGCTGAGCAACAGTGTACTGTTCGACTTCGAAAAGCACACTTTGGACTACTATATACCCAGTGCTCATTGAGAAATAAGGAGGGCATGTGCTGTTTGCAGATTGGTTGCGCGTGAAGAAAAATAAGTTGCGTCGTGCGGGCACGCATGTTCTGCGTGCGATGAAGAGGCGTCATCCTCAGATTATCGTTTCCATGACTTCATATCCTGCACGTATCAATACCGTGCACCTGGCGATTCGTTCGTTGCTTGCGCAAAAAGTGTTGCCGGACAAAATCGTGTTGTGGCTCTGCAAATCGGATTTTCCGAATCGTGAAACCGATTTGCCCCAAACGTTGCGCGACGTGTTGTGGCATGATGTGGAAATCCGTTGGGTGGATGAGGACCTGAAGCCCCACAAAAAATATTTCTGGGCTTTGCAGGAATTTCCTGATGATTACGTCATCACCACCGATGATGATTTGCTGTACCGCAATACGATGATTGGCGATTTGCTCGCAGCACACGAAGCCCATCCTCATGCGATTGCCGCTGTACGTACGCATTTGATTATGTTCAACGAGGACGGATCCCGTACCAATTATGAGGATTGGATTTACGAGGCACCTCATTACCATCCCGCGCTTGTAGGTGTGCCGTCCATGCGGATCTTCTCCACGAATGGGGCAGGCACGCTGTATCCGCCGCATACGATGCCTCCAGAGACGTTTAATGCCGAGGAAATCAAGGAAACTTGCCTGACCGCTGATGATTTGTGGCTGAAGGTAATGCAAGTGAAAGCCGGTATCCCTGTGGTTGCGGCAACAGACGATCAGTTGCTGAATTATGTGCCTGGCACGCAGGGGGAGGAAGCGTTATGCCACCAGAACACCGAAAGCGGTGTAAACAATATTGTGCTGAAGTCGATTCTGGAAGAGCTGCAAGCCAAAGGTGTGTTGGCTGACGATTTCGACAAGCGCGTTGCCGATCCTAGCTTGGATGCTTTGATTCACTAAGTGCATAGGCAGAAACTGCCGCGATATTTGCTGTGGCTTGTTTGACATGAATAATTGCGAGGTGGCCTCAAACAGCCACGGCTTGGTCTGCGCATTTTCCGGTTTTATTAAGCCACTGTGATTGATTCTTCCTGTGCGTTTTGCAGTCGCCGTGAGCATAATATGGTTTTGTTGTTACTGCAACACGTTAAGGAGAAAAGATGAGAAGGAATCATGGATTTTCTCGTGTGTTAGGGGTAATCGTCGCAGGTTGCCTTCTAGTCTCTGGATTTATAGCGTCACCGGCAAATGCTGCGGAGGACATTAAAAAGTCAGTGCAATCGCAGAAAATTATGGATGAACGGCCGGCAGCGCTTGACGAAAACACTCCATCAACGTTTTCTGAACGTTCGAATGAGCCGGTTTCATCGGTGACGGGCGTCACTTTGGGAGATGGATACAAGGCGCGTACCGATTACATAAGCATTGACCAACGTAATACCAAACGGGATGCATTGAATGCCGTTATCAAGTGGCGCAAAGATGCACTCAATGATGCGCGTATTAAATTCAAATACGACGGTTCTTGGAAAACGGTGCCGGAATATTTGAAAGCGGTTGGTATCAGCCAACAGGAATACCTTTCTCCAAAGTGGTCGAATGCTTTGGAGCGTATCGCTATTCAGCGTGCGCTTGAGGCATATACATGGGCTGATGGGCACACGCGTCCTGATGATGATTGGTGTTTTGGGGCTAGTTACAAAGGTTTGACATCCAATGCTGAAGTACTTGCTTGGGGTACAAGGAACATATCGGATGCAGTTGATTTATGGGCGAGCGAGAAATCCGATTACATTAATGAGGTGAATGGTCATGGCTCCGGTGTGACTGGTCACTATACGACGTTGACAGATCCCGATTACGGTTCATATGGCTTTGCTGGCGGATTCAGCGATAGCAGTGCATATTCTGGCGAAGCAGTTTCCAGAGGGTATGCGTCGGAATATTCGGATGAAACGCCAACCAATTTAAATGGCTACGGACGATTTGAGATTTCAGTCAGCCAAAGGCATATCAACGAGGGCATGACGTGGAAGGGATTGCACTGGAACAGCTCATCCGCTCTCGAGCCCGGCAAAAGCGATGAAGCAGTGGTGCGGCTTTCCTATGGTGCTAATCGGTACAACCTGCTTGGTGGTACATGGTCATCGTCGAACACGGCCGTGGCAACGGTGACCGAAGGAAATATTAAAACGCTCAAGCGTGGCAATACCGTCATTAAAGTAAATGCTGGCGGGCGGCTGGCGCAAGGTAATGTACGTGTGGCTCCGGCAATGCAAAGGATTTTCGGTGCCACACGGTACGACACTATGTCTCAAGTTGTGCAAAAAGAAGGACTTAAGCAGGGGCAGACGGTAATAGTTGCTTCTGGCACGAACTACCCTGATGCCTTGGCCTCATCTAGTCTGGCTGGTGCTTTGGATGCGACAATTGTGCTGACTGATCCGCAGTCGTTGTCAGCTCAGGCCTCGGAACGGATCGCCGCCATTAAACCGAGTCGAATCATCATTGCTGGAGGCCCTGCCGCTGTTTCGCAGAATGTCGAGCAACAGCTGAAGCAATATAGCTCCAATGTGAGGCGATATTACGGTGAGACCCGTTATGACACTTCGCTGGCGTTGTACAAAGCAGGCGAACGGCTGGGAGCGAAGTGGGGTGCGATTGCTCTGCTGATGACAGGTGATAATTATGCTGACGCTTTGTCGATATCGTCGTATGCGTATATGTCGCATATGCCTATTTTCTTGTGTAGCTCGACGAAGGGATTCACCGATGGTGAGATTAAGGAAATCAAAAAGATGAAAAAGATGTGGGTCATTGGCGGCGAACAGGCCGTTCCACAACGTTTTATCGAACGGCAAATTGCTGGAGGCATGGATGAGCGCATAGCTGGCTCGACACGGTATGAGACCAGCATCAATGTGGCAGATCGATTTGCCGGAGATTATGATGGTTTCCTTCGTATGAATAATGTGGTATTCACCACGGGAATGAATTTCCCGGATGCGCTTGCTGCTGGTCCTTTTGCCGGGCGCAATAAGGCGGTTTTGCTGCTTGCGGATCCGAACGGGAGCACTGCCAATTTTGTGAAGCAGTATGTGAAGCAGCATGGCAATGTTGACAATGCCTATATTGTTGGCGGTGAGAATGCCGTCTCTCGCAATACTGCGAACGGTCTTGCTGACGCTTTGGATATGCTGCGGCCATAAGGCGGAAACTGTAGCAACGTTAAGAGGGGCTGACCATGGTTCACATGGTCAGCCCCTCTTAACACGTTTTATGTCGTCATTGCGCGTGTCTGAGGCTGAGGTTGTCGGCGATGGCGTTCGCGGTGCCTTGGTCCACGGCGTTCACGCCGTCGACTACGAGCACTCTTGAGAATGATTTTAATGCGGTCTTTTGGTCAGACCGTTGGCGGAATCGCACAAGAATACTGGATCTTTTGTCGTGTATGCATATGAACTTACGGATAAGGCGTCCGCATAATTCGCGTTTGTCGCAACAATTGCAGTTGATCCCCATCCTGAAGCGTTCTGATATAGCGCGAAAGATGTATCTATACGAGTGGCGCCGGATACACGGTTCACGCTTTGCGCATATGTATGAAGAGTATGAAGAACGTTATCTGATACGGCAGCTGATCCACCTACCACAATAATTCGTGATGGTGCCAACTGCCGAAGCTGATTGGCGAACTGCGAAGAAAGCGCGGACTTCCCCGTTAGTATGATCGGAGCATTGGTTCGCCAGCCAATCCGGAAGCTGCCAATGCATCTGGATAGTTATCGCCTGAAGCTATAATCGCGGTACCACCAGTTTTCCAGTTCCCCTCTGAGACGACTGCGGCCATGGTGTTATAGCGGGTATTGACTGTTAATCTCTTAACTGTGGTGTTTGATATGTATTCAGTTCCACCCATATGGAAGCAGATGTCCTTATCGATCGGGCCACCGATAGTTACTGACCCTTTAGCCGGAATCTGCACTTGTGTCCATCCACGTCTGTCATAGCCTCCTACATAAGTTGAAGCATAAGGAGCTTGTGCCATGAACATGGTATTCCCATAGAAATCTTTGATTGCCAGATGAGGTTTTTCCTTTTACGGCTTTGACCAGATAATTCTCTGCTGTGATATGCTGCACACTGTTTTCTCGAGCGGTGGCAGAGTACGTTCCATCGGTAAGGGCTCTTTCGGCTCCGGGATATAGAACTGGATTATCAGCATTTCGAGGATATGCTTGAAGTAATTTCCAAGAAGAGGCGCATAGGCCAGATCCCTCGAAAATATGCACAAAATAGCCGTCTTTTACTTCGATTTTTTGAGGTTTATCTTTTTCAACGGCATACGCGTCGGAGATTGAATTGTAATTCCCGGTCGCATCGTTAATGCTGGAATGAGAAGAATATCCTGTACTGACTGCGGACACAAGATAAAGTCCCGGAGCCAAACCTGCCTCATGGAAATTTGAGACATTCGTGTAATACTTATTGCCCGGTTACAAAATTTTTGACGAAGTAGGTGTTCTTGCTGATTCGTTTAATTCAGTTCACTCAGCTATGTATTCGTTTGCATTTGACAATTGCTCAGATTGATTCGATGAGTCAATAGTATCCTTGGCATACGCCGGCGCGCTAATCCCAAAAACCAGTACAGCAGCAATAGTGAGAGAAGCAAATATTCTTCTTGGAACTTGCATGTTACTTTCCATTCCTTCAAAGAAGCCTTCTTATATATATGAGAGATACTATACTCTTTTGGATAAAGTGACTGCCCTTTGTGATGCATAGCAGAGTAGCCGTTGTGTGCAATCGATCTAATAGATCCTTATGCTGGTTGGGCAGGTAAACGACTGCGGATTGCCTGCCCAACCATATCTATTCAGACATAGTGCCAACGAGGCTTGTTATCACCGCTGGCTACTTTGCAAACGATTAGTTTGCCATTCCTGGCATCGTGGTCCGTCTTGTTCAGATCAGATTTTTTACAGAATTCACCTGCTTTATGTGTGCCGTAAACTGGATCGTCCGGTTTGGGCTGCGGCTTAGGCGTTGGCTGCGGAACGTATTCTCTGTCACTCAATCCAAAGCTCTTAGCAATTGCATTGAACGTTGCCGGCCCAATGGCGTTCTGCCCACCGAGGACGTAGACGGATTCAACATTCGGCAGTATGGATGATGCCCCGATTGTCGGGGAGGAATCGTTTTGCGCAAGCAACAGCACTGTCTTATTAAGACCTGCAAGGGCGCTTCCTGAAAGTGCGTCCGGGAAATTAGCTCCAGTGGCGTATACGACGCTAGAAGGATCGATAGAGAGACCTTCCAACGTGAACTTGCTGATTTCCAAGCTAGTCTCATAACGAGTCGTTCCCTGTATTCTCGACGTTGCAACGCCTATGGATCGGAGCTGCTGTTCTACGGATGAAGGGACCGCGTTTGTGCCACCGACGATGATTGCAGACTGAAAATCCTTGAGTGCAGCGAGAGATTCCTCATCAAGCCCCGACTGAGAGCTCAGGAAGAAAGGTGCGGATTGCATGTATGAATACGGGGACACGGAAAGCGCGTCGGCAAAGTTAGCGCCAGTGGAAATAATGGCGGTTTCGGATTTTACTCCGAGCTTGGTGAGTTCGCTATAAATTTGATATGCGGTATCAAAGCGAGTGCTTCCTGCGAGTCGTGTAATAGTTGCCGACGGACGAGATGCTTGGATTACTTTTTCAGCGTTGTTTGAAACTGCGTTTGTACCGCCGATAATGTAAATCGTGTTGACATCAAGCCGATCAAGTTCGCTGACTGTTGCGTTGGAAGGCGTTTTGGGGTCAGTAAGCAGAATCGGCGCATTGAGATACCCCGCGAGGGATGAGGCAGCAAGCGCATCTGGGAAGCTGTTTCCTGATGCTACTACTGCAGCTCCGGATGCAGCAGAAGGGAGCGCAGTCTGTGATACCATCGCCATGGTCTCATATCTGGTGCTGCCGGATATCCGAGTAATCGATGTGGCTGATGCATCAGCTATTAATCCTGTCCCCGCAAAAGCAGCGGAGGTCAGGAAAACGCTGGATAGCACAGCGGTGATTCTTTTGAAATAGGTGGCAGTTTTCCGGTTCACGGTTCCTCCCCTTTCCTCATTGATTGTTAATTGTCTAAGAGTATAGAAGGGTAATTCCTCTAGTATGATTATCCTCCATTATGAAGTGAGAGGATGACAGTGAATGGTACGACTTGCAAAACGCGTGACGGGCTTTTTGAGGATGTTGATAGTTGTTGTTTTTCTCTTTCAAGGCGTTGCCACGGCAAGTGCGGACGAAGGAGAGAACGCGCAATCTGCGCTACAGTCATTGTCTGTAATAGAGCAGACGGACGATTACCGATCGTCAGAACGTACAGAATTATTTGGCACATGGCTTCACAGCAAGACTCTTGGCGGTAATGCGACTACCCGAGACGATATTTTGAGTCGTGACATGAAGAATGTCACATATACCAATGACCATCATGTCGCAACAGGCGTCCTGAATGATCCCTATACCGGCGAGACAATCGCTTTTCAGCGCGGACAGGGCACTTCGAATGCGGGTGCAGATCGATCATGTTGTTGCTGTCGGAGAGGCATATGAAAGTGGTGCCGATTATTGGACCAAAGAACAACGCATCGCATATGCGAATGATCCATATGTGCTACCTGCAGTAAAAGGATCTGCGAATGCTTCCAAAACAGACAAGGACGCTGCACCCTGGCTTCCAGGGCATGGCTATGATTGTGCCTATATCAGCAGGCAGATAGGGATTAAGCAGCATTATCATCTATCGGTGGATTCTTCAGAGAGAAATGCTATGAAAACATCTCTTTCACAGTGTCCGTCTGGGCAGACAGTTCCGCTTTACGACGGTAACAATGTAATGCCGAACACTCCGGAGCTTCCGTCTAATCCATCAAAACCCAATACGCCGTCTGCTCCTAGTGAACCTACATCTGGTAAATTGGTTCGGCTATCCGGCATAACGCGGTATGACACCATGTCGCGGATTGTTGACACCGTTTTTCCGAAGTCCGCATCAACGGTAGTTGTCGCTTCTGGAGAGAACTATCCAGATGCGCTGGCAGCGTCGGGATTTGCCGGAGTGCTGGACGCTCCGATTCTTATGACGGATCCTCAATACCTCAGTAATCAGACAAAAGATCAGATTAGTCGTCTGAAGCCGGAAAGGATTATTATCATCGGTGGGCAGAATGCGGTATCGGGGAATGTGGAGCAGTCGTTAGCCCAATATGCCACAGTGCAGAGGATTGGAGGCGTTACTCGAAGTGACACTGCTTTGAAACTGTACGACAGCGATGTCCAAGGCGAAAAGAATTGGGGAAGAACGGCAATAGTCGTTACCGGGGGAAGTGGCTTATCGTTTTGCTGATGCCTTGTCTGTTTCGTCATATGCTAATGAGTCCCAAAGTCCCATCTTCCTTTCAAATATCGACTCTGGCTTGTCTTCTGAACAATTGGAGGCATTGTCCAACGGACAGTTTGACAGGATCCTTGTCGTGGGTGGGCAGCGTGCTGTTCCGGATTCGGTGGTGAAACAGATTAGAAATTCCTCTGGTTCTGTGGTGTCTCGTATTTCGGGGACGACGCGTTATGAAACGAGTGCTACATTTGCTCAGTGGACTTCTGAACATGGAGGGCTCCATATGAACAATGCAGTATTTGCGACTGGTGCGAATTTCCCGGATGCACTTGCGGCTGGTCCTTTTGCCGGGCGCAATAGTGCGGTTCTGCTGCTTGCAGATCCGAATGGGAGTACTGCCAATTTCGTCAAGCAGTATGTGAAGCAGCATAGCGATGTTGATAATGCTTATGTCGTTGGCGGCGAAAGCGTTGTTTCCCGTAGCACTGCGGATGGCCTTGCCGATGCATTGAAGATGGGGCGTCCGTAATTTCCCACGTGCGAAGGATAACAAAAACAAGGGGACTGTTGGTACTGATCGTAATTCGTGCCAACAGCCCCCTTATCTGTTAATGTGGCAACATCACTGTGCGTGCCTGAGACCGAGACTGTCGGCTATGGCGTTCGCGGTGATGTGGTCCACGACATTTGTGCCACCGACCACATATGCTTTATCGACCTTGCCTTTGTACTCTGCGGAGAAGGAGACCGCAGGGCTATTGGCGTTTTCGACCAGCAAAGTCGCGCTGCCGGATTTGCCGGCCAGCGGTCCCGCGGCGAGTGCGTCGGGGAAGTTCGCACCGGTGGCGTACACCGCTCCATTCATGCTGAGGCCATTGTTCATGGTCCATCTGGCGATTTGCTCGCTAGTCTCATAACGGGTGGCACCGGATAGACGTACCAATTGCGCTCCGGTTATGGATTGAGCGTTCGCTGCCACGTGGTCGGATACGGCGTTCGTGCCGCCGACCACAATGACTTTGGAGAATCGTCCAGATACGAGAGCTGATCGCTGGCGGGCGGTCAAGTCATTCGTGTTGACCAGGAACACAGGAGCCTTCATATGATAGGCATATGAACTGATACTCAGAGCATCTGCAAAATTGCCTGCTGTGGCCAATACTGCGGTGGAACCCCATCCGGAGCCTTCACGATACAGGTTCAAAGACGTATCAACACGAGTTTCGCCAGCTACTCGTTGGACATTCGGACAGATGTTTTTCAACGAGTTCATCACGGTATTCGATATGGCACTGGCGCCACCTGCGATTACGATTCGAGAGGGTGCGAGTTGGTTGAGCTGGGACTGAGCCTGTGGGGATAGAATGTTTCCATCTGTCAATATGATGGGTGCATTCATGGTACCGGCCAATCCGGAGGCGGCCAGAGCATCTGGATAGTTGCCGCCGGAGGCGACGATTACGGTGCCGCCGGTCTTCCAGTTTGCAGCGTTAACAACCGCTCCCATCGTGTCATAACGGGTATCTCCCGCTAAACGTTGCAATGCGTTTGGCTCCTTGGCCCAGTGTGCGTACAACGTCATGTCGCCATTCACCGTTTGGCTGAAATCATATTTTGTTCCACCGTTCTTGGCGGTGTACCAGCCTTGGAACGTGTACCCGGAGCGGGTGGGATTCATTGGTTGTGTTGCCATTGTTCCAATATGAATATTTTGAGAGGCAATGGTTGAACCACCGTTCGAATCGAACGTTACCGTAGCGTATGCGTCACGTCCTGCCTGGAACTGAATGGTTTTGCTTACGTCGTCGTTCGATACGTCGTAATTCAGACCATAAGCTTTGAGTACCAGTGAACAGGTTTCAACCGCCGTCAGCGTTGAGAAATCAACGTCAACGGTTGCGGTCGCGTTACCGTTATAACTGTCACCGCCCTGGGCTGAACGATTCTGCCCATCGACATTCATCGATACGCTTGAAACTGCGCCGGTGGCTGTTACACGAATGGTGGCCTTGCCGGAGATTCTGGCGTTGGCCAAATCGTGCCAACTGGAACCGCCATCTGTTGAATACTGGGCAGAAACGGTAGGTTGTTCTTGATCTTCTGTCACAGCGGCATAAGCGTTGACAAGCCCCGCGCCACGGTATTCAGCGCCATCTGCAGGCGCTTCCAAGTCGTTGTATCGTTCCTTAGCTTGTTTCTTGAGCAATTGCTCAATCTGCGAAACGGAATAATCTGGATGCACCGACTTGAGCAGTGATGCCACACCTGCTACATGGGGAGATGCCATGGAAGTGCCGCTCATATACGCATAGTTGGTTCCATATGTTGAATAGACATTGCTTCCAGGAGCCGCCACATCGATAGAGCTGCTGCCGTAATTCGAATAATTGGCACGGCTCAATGGGGCCACGGAGTATGTGCCCCGTTTTTGCACTGCGGATACGGCAAGCACTCCGTCAAGCATAGCCGGAACGATGTATCCCTTGTTACTAGCAAGAGAAAGCCCCGAACCCCCAAGACCCTGGCTTTGCTGATTCGCCAAGCCGGTCAGCGGGTTGAACGTATTTTCGTTGTTGCTGGCATCGATGGCTTGCCCGATGACCTCACGCGGCTGGCGCTTTTCGATTTGTCTGCGCATCCGATCCAAAGACGTGTCATCGTGTATATTGTCGATGTCAAGCTTGTTATTTCCGGCAGAGGCAACGTTGACGACGTTGTTCTTGGTCGCATAACTCACAGCTCGTTGCAGAACGGTGTCATACGCCTTGTCGACTGCATACTTGCCAGGATAGTCAGGTGACCGGTTGCCTATGCTGGCATTGGTGACGTCCATTCCCGCTTTGGCTGCCCATACATATCCGCAGACTTCCTGTTCGAGGTAGGTGTGGTTATGCTTGAGCACACGTATGGCTGCCAATGTCGTATTCGGATTTACGCCATCGACGCCACTGCCATTGTGGGACGCTGCGATGGTGCCTGAAACGTGCGTGCCATGTTTATCGGCATCGTCGCCTGCGGTAGGCCACCATACAGGATGTCCCGTCGAGGAGTCGGTTCCCTGTTGCGGGATTCCATTCACTGTGCAATCAACGGAATAGGTGCTGTTCACCTGCCCTTGCAGATCTGGATTATCATCCTCGATGCCGGAATCGATTACGCCGGTCAGAGTCGGCTTATACGCGACATTGGTCTGCTGCGCCTTATCTGCACCGATGGCGGTAATGCCCCAAGCATCATAAATGTTGGTGTTCGGATCCGAAGAGTCTTTCTGTGGTTTGCGGATCGCGTTTCCCGACTTCCATTTTGTGGTTGTCGCGACGTCGGAAGATGTGGTATTCCCATAGCGAATTTCCTCTTCGCGGAGTTTATCGCGTGTATATGCCACCGTGTCCACAGCAATGCCATTTGCTGCGGCCCAGCGCGCGAAGTCGGAAGCGAATGTCTTGGTATGTGCTTGTACAAAGAACACACTGATTTCCGGATATGACATCAGCTTGTAGGCATGCAACGCTTCGGCTCCAGTGACGGCCTTGTCCAGCACGTCGGTTGCCGTGCCTTCTTTGAGGCTGACGACGTAATTGGTAACTGTTTCGTCGGAATCCGCTATCGGATGGCTTTCCTCCACTGTCGGCGCAGCTGAGCCGACAGTGATGTCGAACCACGTTGTCTTTGCCGTATTGGACTTCAATGTCAAGGTAACGCGCTTGGTGCCGTTGGAATTCATGTTCGGCTGAGAAAGGGTGTACTCGCTCCTTGGTAGTTGCACAGTATCGCCATTGTTCTGTATCGCAGATACCACAAGTCCTGTCGTATCGAGCGTTTCGCCTGTCTTATACGAGGCTTTTTTCGGTGGGGTCTGTACAGAGATGGAGCTGTAGCGTATTGGGCTATACCACGCATATAGAGTTATGGAACCGCTTGTCAGCAGATTCTTCACCGGAGCGCAGTAATCATACCCCGTGCCGGTGCCGTCGGCCTTGGTGTTCCAACCGGCGATCATTTTGCCGGCCGGCGCCTTGAATGTCGAGCGGTTCAGTCTCTCGTTCTTGTCATATGTCAACGTCTGCGAGGGCATGGTGCCGGTACCGCCGTTGGCGTCGAACTTCACTGTATACTTGTTCGCTTCCCATTGTGCATACAGATGTTGGCCATATCCATACTCGTTATAGATGTTTTTGACTCGCTGCCCGTCGGAATAGCTGGTGCCGGAGCCATCGGATTCGGTATTCCACCCAAGGAACGTATATCCAGGTGCGTTGAAGCTATTGTCCGCAAGATTCTCATATTCGTCATACTTGATGTTTTGCGATACGCTAGCTTCGGTGCTTGATTCGTCAGGGAAATTCGGGTAGAAAAATACGGAGTAGAAGGCGCGCTCCCATTGTGCATACAATGTTATTTTTCCATTTGCCGGGACATCAGAATCATCGAAGATCGCTTTATTCCATGTGTAGTAATTTTTGCCGGTGCCGTCGGCTTTGGTGTTCCAGCATGTGAAATTGTAATGAGTGCGAACGAGGTTATAGGATCGCAACGATTGGTATTCTCCAATGCCAAAAGTTTGCGGTGCCACGGATCCACTACCACCATTGGCATCATACGATACCGTTACGATTTCGTTCTTCGTCACGTGAATTGTACGATCGCCCGTTACTTCGTTACCGGCATTATCTTTTACCGTGTAGGTAAGTCGATAATCTCCAGGTGCCGAAATATCAAAATTGCCGGAAACCGTAACATTGCGGGTTATATCGCCATCATGGTCGTCGATGGCGCTTATGCCATACATCGTACTGAATGAGCGGTCTCCTGCCTTGGCGCTAATGGTGTCCAATCCCTTTAGGGACGGTGCAGCGATATCGGATACCACCACTGTTGCGCGGATTTTTTGATTGGGGAACCCAACGATGCTGACGCTATCGACATGGAACACATCACCTAAGTGAAGCTCAGATGCATCTTTGTTCCAGATTGCAGCGGCTTGCTCCTGGTTCCAATCCACGTTTTCCGTAATGGTCTTGCCATTGATTAAATGGATTGTCACTTCGTCCGGAAGGGATGGATAGCATTTGCCATAGCCGCATTTCGTGGTAATGGCGTCGATGGATTTCACTGCGGCATCGGTCCACTGCGCATACAGAATGATTACCTGATCGGAATTTGTAGCGCCGAATTCGCCGTAGCTCGTATTGTCTTTGTATGCAGTGCCACTGCCATCTCGCTTGGTGTTCCAACCAGTGAATACTTTGCCGTTATATTTGAATTCGTTTGGTTTCAGCGTCGCTGTGTTGTTGCTCGGGCTGGATGCTACTTTTTGATCGGGCATGCTTCCTGTGCCGCCGTTGGCATCATAGCGGATGGTGTACGGATATGAATCCCATTGCGCATTTAGCCAGATATCGCTGGTTACAGGAGTGCTGAAATCATACAGAGGTGAATCATCGGAATATCCGGTGGACCATCCTCGGAATGCGTATCCTGGCCGAGTCGGGTCGGCAGGTCGTGTGGCGGTTTCGCCATCTGCGACCTTCTGATCCTTGAAATATTCAGGTGTTGCGTTATACGCTCGGAAATGCACGGTATGAGTGGTTTTCCACTGTGCATATAAATATATGCTTCCATACTCGTCTGCGGTGAGGTTCTTTACCGATTGTCCCGCTTGATATGACGTTCCCGAGCCATCATATTCGGTGTTCCAAGATGTGAAAGTTCCATTGATGTTGCTTATTCCCACATCTGCTGGATTTGGCAGATTTTGCGCCTGATCATAGGTGAAGCTCCGACTGCTACCTCCACCTGAGCCAGTGCCGCTAGAGTAGAAATACACGGTATAGGTATTTGGCGTCCATTGCGCATATAGGTCAACCACTTCACCGGCGTTCGCGATGTTATAGATGGGATTGTAGTCGGAGTACTGCGTTCCCGAACCATCTTTTTTCGTGTTCCATCCGCTGAACTGATATCCCGTGCGAGTGAACATATTCCCATACAATGGGACGGTTGAATCCATATCGAATTTCTGATCGTCCATGGATCCATTGCCGCCATTCGCATGGTATTTCACCGTGTATGTAGAACCGACATATTGCTTGAGGGCATCGCTTACGGATTGTGTAGTGCCCCTGTCGCTGTGGTTACCGGTGTATCCGATTTCCAGAACGACGATGGTTGCGCCTTCCCAACGGCCGCTAGTCACCTGCGCCGACGCCATGCCGGCGGTATCCGCCAGATTGCTCACTTCGGTGAGGTAATGGCCATACCCTTGTCTGTTGCTACCAGCTGCAGCGGACAGTTCGCTATACCAAGATTGAATTGGATTATGATTGCTTTGTCCCGTTTCAGGGTATCCGATGAACAAGGCTTCAGGGCCAAACCAATATGTTCCGCTTTGATAGTTTGGACTCTCTCCAAGATTATATTTCGAAGTCCATGATGGTGCGCCTACATACATGTCGTCATGGCTAATTGGTTGACTCTGATTCACAGAGGCTCGTTCGGCCAAGGCATCGGCGCGCTTCTGAGCCCAACTCATCAAATCCCAGTTCACGTTAAGTTCGGGAACAGGAGAGCCGTCGGCCGCATCTTCCGCAACCTGCCCTGAACGCATGTTTGCACTGTTGTCGGCATTCTGCGCCTCAATGATTTGTTGCGCAGTCAAGGCGGTACGTCTGGATTGGCGTAGTTTGTTGAGCTCGCTCATATACTTCAATGAAGCAATAATATTGCTATTTTGCGTCGCGCTATCTGCCATGGCGATATGATTCGTAGTCATGCCCACGGTGATGCACGTGGCCAACGTGCAGAATACGGTCCATAGTTTCTTCGCTGCTGTCAACGGCCTCGGCATAGCTGCCCTTTCAGTCTCTCATCTTGGTATAGAGCATTGATGCTCCACAGATGGATGCATTGTATCGCCAACGCATATAAAAAAGGGGTCGAAGTCCACTTCGTCCCCTTTTGAATGTTTCGTATTGGAAATCAGAATCAGTCGCAGGCACTCATACCAATTTCATCAATGCGCATGGCCGAATCGTTGAGCAAACCGGCAAAATTCACCGTTCCTGGATTGCGCACTGAGAAGTAGCATGAATTCTCATCGCTGGTGAACGCGAGTTGCTCGAAATTCTTCAGATTGCTGGTATCAGGAATAATGCGCATGGTGGCGATGATTTTGAAGTCACCGTCATTGAAGAGATGCAAAGGCAATGCGAAATGCACCTTGTTATGGCCTGTCTTGTTGACCTTGAATGAGACGCCACAATCATACGGAACGCCGCCGCGCTTGACATCCAATACCGACATGGGGATGTAGAACTCGATGTCCTTGCTGTCGCGCAGATCATATTCGACGTCGAATTCGAATGTATCCTTGCAAGTGAGCATCTGTTCGGAAACCGGCAGAATGCGGAATGTGGGAACGCGCTCGCTGAGACCAAGCGGGTATTCGCCTTCCTTTTCCTTGTCTTTCTCCTTTTCCTCGTTCTTGCGCTCTACCTTGAGGTTTTCGAGAGTGTAGCGATCCGCGACATCGTTCTTGTCGCCACTTGCGATGATCTCGCCATCCTTGATGAGGATGGCCTTATTGCAGTATTTCTTCACCGCGTCCATGGAATGGGTGACAAGGATGACGGTCTTGGTCGGATCTTTCTTGATTTCCGCGAAGAAATTGTCGCATTTACGCTGGAACGCCTCGTCTCCGACGGCAAGCACCTCATCGAGCACCAGAATGTCTCCCTGGGCCTTGATGGCTACGGAGAAAGCAAGACGAACCTGCATACCGGAGGAATAGTTCTTGAGCTTCTGGTCCATGAAGTCCTCAAGCTCAGCGAACTCCACGATGTCATCGTACATCGCGTCAATCTGCGTACGAGTGAATCCAAGCAGAGCGCCGTTCAAGTACACATTCTCACGGCCGGTCAGTTCCGGGTTGAAGCCAACGCCAAGTTCGATGAATGGCACCAGTTTGCCTTTGACGGTGACCGAGCCTTGCTCCGGGGTATAGATCTGGGAGATGATTTTCAGTAATGTGGACTTGCCGGAACCGTTACGGCCAACAATACCGAAAAAATCGCCTTGGCGTACTTCGAAATTGATGTCACGGAGCACATGCTGCTTGGTGTAGCCTTTGATGCCTTTCGTCCAGTTTAAGAACGCCATCTTCAGGCCGGTCGCCTGCTCGGTGGGCAGACGGAACATCTTGGCTACATGGTCGACCTTGAGCACCACCGGGCGCTCGTCCTTGGCTTCTTCCTGTGTCTTTTCAGTCAATGCAATTTCAGCCATGATCAGAGCACCTCCGCGAACTTGGAGCTGTATTTACGGAATACATGAATGCCCAGCCATAGAATGAACGCGGACAGCACGTACGGCAGCAGGCATAGCAGTTTGTTATCGACCATGCTCCACGCGGTCGGCACATATTCTGGGGAAAGCAGGTTATGGCGAATATCCATGATTACCTGAGTGGAAGGATTCAGCATAAGCAATTTAGCCGCCCAAGAGAAATCTGGGTTGTTAGCCACCATCGAAATCGGATAGATGATAGGTGTGGCATAGAACATGGCTTGCAGCACTACCTCCCAAATATGTGCCACATCACGGAAGTACACAAACAGCGAGGCGAGCAGCAATGCCACGCCCAGCCCTAGACAGTACAACTGGATTATGCTGAACGGCACGAGCAGCACGCGCCAAGTGTAGTGTGCATGGGCGAAGAAACCGAACAAAATCACCACGCATAAGTTAATACCTAATGAAATCATGGAACCCATCGTGGTGGAGGCCACGATGATGTAATTTGGGAAATGCACTTTGCGTAGCAAATCACCGCGTCCCACGATGGATTGCATACCCATGCTGGTGGACTCGGAGAAGAAGCTCCACAAACAGGTGCCGCACAGCAGCGAAATCGGGAAGGTCGGGGTGCCGTCGGAGAACTTCAGGAATTTCACGAACACCACATACATCACCGCGAACAGCATCAACGGCTTCAATACGGACCATACCATACCTAGGAACGAACCTTGGTAGCGCAGCTGGAAATCGGTCTTCACCAGTTCCTTGAACACCACCATCGCGTAGTGGTACCTCTTCTTGAGGCTCTCAAAAAAATCTTTCACAAACATTCCATCCTACTAGTGCGAAGCGTTTGGACGCAAAATCATGTGGCAGTGCGGTTGGTGCGCTCTCCTTCGACAGTACTCTCATATATTCTAGTGAGGAAAGGACGTTTGTCTTAGTAAGGCGGAATATCTCACATGGTTCTCACAGCGGAACAGCATCATCCGAACATCAAGGTTTTCGTGTCGGCGCATAAGCGGGCCACGTTCCCCGAAGGGAAAAGCCTCCTGCCGGTGCAGGTGGGTGCGGCGAACGCAGCAATCCGGTTTGCAAACACCTTGCATGACGACGAAGGTGAGAACATTTCCGCGAAAAACCCGTGTTACTGTGAACTGACCGCGCAATATTGGGCTTGGAAGAACGAAGACGCTGACTATTACGGTTTCTGTCATTACCGCCGATACTTCGACTTCACTGACACTCCGCATAAGGAAAACGACTACGGCGAGATCATCGATTCGTACATCGACGACCACGCGCTCGCCGAATACGGCATCAACGATGAGGCGATCGCACGTGCGGTGGATGGATGGGATGTCATCACCACGCCGTTGAACGACGTCCGCCGTATCGGCGGATTCTCGAATCTCAAGCAGCATTGGGCCGCCGACGAGCATCTTCGATTGAAGGATCTGCGCCACATGTACGACATCCTGTGTACGCGCCATCCCGATTACAAGGTGGACGCCGACGCCGTGCTTAACGGTCGTACCGCCGCGTTCTGCAACATGTTCATCATGAGGAAAGAAATCTTCTTCGAATACAACGAATGGCTGTTCCCGCTGCTCGACGAATTCGCCGATGCCACCGATTTCAGCAAGATGGATGTGCAAACCACGCGTACTGTGGGACATCTTTCGGAACGGCTGCTCAACATTTTCATCGCGCATAAGCAGCGTACTGGCGCACATTGGAAGATTAAGCGGATGCAATGCGTGCACTTCCTGCGCCCGGATCCAATGACTACGCTTGAACCGCTCGGTACGGAATACGGACGTATTGTGCCGGTGGTGTTCGCCGCGGACAACAACTATGTGCCGATGCTTGCCACTACCATCTATTCGATGCTGAAGAATGCTTCCACGAATCGATCGTATGACGTGATTGTGCTGGAACGGGATATTACCAACGAAAACAAGCGGTATATGGAACGGTTTTTCGCACAGTTCCCGAACGCCGCAATCCGCTTCTTCGACGTGAGCCGCTATCTGGCCGGTTTCAGTCTCACCACCAGTAACGCGCATATCAGCGTCGAAACGTATTACCGTTTCATCATTCAGGAGGCGCTACCGTTCTATTCGAAGCTACTGTACTTGGATTGCGATCTGGTGGTCAATGGCGATATCGCTGAACTGTACGATACTGAACTCGGAGACAACGCGATCGCCGCCGTACCGGATATCGATTTCATCGGCAATCTCAATATGAAAAACGGCGAGCGTGCGGAATACGTGAACAAGCAACTGCACATGCGTGATGCATATGGCTACTTCCAAGCCGGCGTACTGGTGATGAACCTCGACCGCATGCGCGAAATCCATACGGTGCATGAGTGGCTGGAAATCGCGTCCAAGCCGGGGTACCTCTACAATGATCAGGACATTCTCAACGTGGAATGCGAAGGCTTGATTTCGTATTTGGATTATTCGTGGAATGTGATGCACAATTGCGCAGGTCGAGTCAATGGCGTGTTCGATTTCGCGCCCGCCGACGTGTACCAGGCATATATGACGTCGCGTAAGGCACCGAAGATCGTGCATTACGCAGGCTTCGACAAGCCATGGAAGAATCCATGGTGCGATTTCGCTCCGATGTACTGGAGTTACGCGCAGGAGACGCCGTTCGTGGCACAGATGGTTGCCGCGATGAGCGGTGTGGAGCGTCCTGTTCCGTCAGAGCATCACGAACGTGCAATCGCCGCGGACAGCCCCATTCGCAAGTATGTGGACGTGTTTGCTCCGACTGGCTCGAAGCAACGCGAGCTGATGAAGGTGATGGCACGCAAGGTGCAGGGCAAGCGATGACAATATGGGGGTTGGTTGGATGAGCCTATCCAACCAACCCCCATATGTATTAGTGGGAAGTCAGTCCCTGCGGAACAGATCTCGGGTGTAGACCTTGGTATCCACGTCAGCGAGGTCACTGTTCCAGCGGTTGGCGACGATCACGGATGCACGGGTTTTGAAACCGGCAAGGTTATGGGTGACTTCGCTGCCTTGGAAGTCGGGCTTGTTCAACGTGGGTTCATAGATGAGCACGGGAATGCCGTTTGCCTTGAACTGTTTCATCACGTCCTGAATGGCGGACTGGCGGAAATTATCGGAACCGGACTTCATAGTCAGTCTGTAGATACCGACAACAGGATCCTGAATGTCCTTGATACGTTCCATGACTTCGGAAGCCACGAATTCCTTGCGTGTACGGTTTGCGTCCACAATGGCTTCGATAAGGTTTTGCGGTACCTGATTGTAGTTGGCAAGTAACTGCTTGGTGTCTTTCGGCAGGCAATAGCCGCCATAACCGAAGCTGGGATTGTTGTAACCGTCGCCGATGCGCGGATCCAAGCAAACGCCGTCAATGATTTCGCGAGTGTTCAGTCCGCGGCTTTCCGCGTAGGTGTCTAATTCGTTGAAATATGCCACGCGAAGCGCTAGATAGGTATTGGCGAACAGTTTGATGGCCTCAGCCTCGGTGGTGCCGACCACCAGCGTGGGAATACCGGTACTGCCATCATGATTGGCACGGGTGGCTTCAACTGGGTCTGCGCCCTCGGCAAGCAGATGCGCGAACTGATGTGCAGCCTTGACGGATTCAGCATCGTCCTGTGGAGCGCCAACCACAATACGGCTTGGATGCAGATTGTCATACAGCGCATGTCCTTCACGCAGGAATTCGGGGGAGAAGAGGATGCGATCGTCATTGAGAGTCTTGCGCAATTGCTGCGTGTAGCCAACGGGAATTGTCGATTTGATGACAATCCAAGCATGTGGCGAATACTGGCGGACTGCCGCAATCGCAGCTTCGACGCTGGAAGTATCGAAATAATTCTTCTTCTCGTCGTAATTCGTCGGCGTGGCGATTACAGCGAAATCGGCATCCGTGTACGCTTCCTGCGCGTCGATGGTGGCGTGAAAATCGAGCGGACGCTCGCCAGATGCGTTCCCCACCAGGAAATCGGTGATCACCGGATCGACGATAGGACTCTTGCCGTTGTTCAGCAATTCGACCTTCGCCGGAATGATGTCGAGCGCATGCACCTCGTTATGCTGGGAAAGCAGCAACGCGACGGACAATCCAACATAGCCGGTTCCTGCAACCGCGATCTTCATAACCAAACTGCCTTTCCCACTGCTGCCGTAATCCTAACCTATTGTAGACGGGTCACTTCGGCAAATCGACAAAGTCGATGTCCTTCAGGTAATTCTTGCCGACACTCATGTCATATTGAATGAGCTGATAGTCATGGAGTAATTGCTTGGCCTGCTTCGAGAGATTCTTTTTCTTGATGAGATTGCCGTTCGCATCCAGATAGGTCGGAGCGCTGCTGCTGCCTGAAGAATCCGGCACGGACATTGCCGGAATTGCCTGATGCATTTCAGTAAGAAACGCAAGATACGGACTGACTTTTGCATTATGATGTTCGGCGAGCTGAGCGGAGAAATAGTTTGATGATGTGTAGTCGCTGGAAACAGCGTGAAGTGGCCTGATTTTTGATGCTCCTATACATTGTCAAATGTGTTGGAGTGTTGGCTTTGCCCGAGGATTGAGTCCATCCACTCGATGATTTGTCGTTCGAGTTCGGGCAGATCCCGAACCCCACGTTCGATCTCGCTGACGCGGCTGGACGGCACGCCCAACGCGTCGCCGACCTGTTGCTGGGTTTTGCCGAGCGAGACGCGCACTTCCCTCAGCCTGGCCCCGCGTTCGACGGCGGGTTCGCGTCCGGCTTCGCCGTTGCGGATCGCGATGAGCGCCCGGTAGGCCTCGCGGGCGATGTAGCGCTTGAGACACCGCATGATCTCGAGTTTGCCCTTTCCCTCCTTGGTTTTCCTTACCACGTAGTCCTTGGTGGGTTGGTGGTGGCTCATGCGCACCAGGGCGACGTTATACAGGGCCCGGTTGCCCTGACGGTTACCGGATCTGTTCAACCGGTGCCGGTTGGTCTTGCCGCTGGATGCAGGCAGCGGGCAGGCGCCGCAGAGCTTGGCGAACGCCGCCTCGGAGCGGATTCGTTCCGGGTTGTCGCCGCCGATGACGGCCAGTTGGGCCGCCGACATGGTGCCCATGCAGTACACGTCGAGCAGGGGACGCGCGTTCTCTTCCAGAATCTGGCGCATGCGGCACTCCAGCACATCGGCCCTGTCGTGCAGTTCGCGCCATGACGACGCCAGCGTCTTCAGCGATGAGAGCACGTTCCGCTCGACGATGCCACCGGAGGGACGGCAGGCCGCGAGCTTGCCGATCCGTCTCTTGGACGGCAGCGACCGGTACCTCTCCCTGATTCCTTCCGGAGCGGTGGTGAGCAACTCGGCAAGACAGTTCGATATGGCCGTCATGGAGGTGACGAGCTGCTCGCGTGCAGCGATCAGGTGGCGCAACGCCTCGCACCAACCGTCGGATGCCTTGGGCGTGCTGATCCCATCGCCGGCGAGCACGCTTCTGGCGGCGGCTATGGCGTCGATGGGATCGGACTTGCCGTCGCTGCGGCGCACGCTGCGTTTCGGCCGCAGCACCTCGTGCACGGTGTAGCCGGCTGCGGCGAGCCTGCGCGAGAGCGCGGCACCGTACGAGTTGGTGCCCTCGACGCCCACGCCCAGGCACAGGGCCGGGTCACCTATCATGGCGATCAGCCGTTCGTAGCCCTTCGGGTCCGCATTGAAGGTCTCGGTGTCGGTCACCCGCCCGTGTTCGTCGAGCAGGGCCAGTGTGTGGGTTGTTGAATGCGTATCCACTCCGGCGAGGATCGTTGGTATAGTCGACTTCATCGTCGGTCCTTTCATGCGTTTGTCGCGATGCCGTTGCCGATGGCTTCCGGCACAGACAGAACGTTGACGGGGCACGCTACCATGGTCTTGCTGGGAACCGATGGAGCAACCACGCTCCTATGAGGTCATGTTCCATGGCCATCGGGTCGGTGGGCGGCGCGGGACAAATCAAAAACAGGACAGGTTCCAAGGAATCGTCAGTTCCGCCCGGGGTCACCGCACCGTCCATCATCCTTCATTATCGCCGGTCAGCTAAACCGGCATAACCATTATCAACGTTCCGCGCTTACAGTGAGGCGGCTTGTGCCGCTTGGTTCGTATGATACTCGGTTTCCACCGCTTCCGGTGTCCTGTAGCCCAGGGACTGGTGCAGTCGCTTCGAGTCCCCGCCACGAGACCCATCGGAACGTCGCCAGTTCCAAATCCTTCGGATCGGCGAAGGGCTTGCGCCGCCATACCAGCTCTGTCTTGTACGCGCCGTCGGCGCTTTCGGCCATGGCGTTGTCGTACGGGTCGCCGACCGTGCCGGTCGATGGCAGCATGCCGAACTCCCTGACCCTGGTGGCGTACACGAGGCCGATGCACTGGATTCCGTGATCGCTGTGGTGCACGAGCCCCTCGGTGCCGCCATGGTTGGCGGCCCAGGATATGGCCTGCTCCAGCGCCTGCAACGGCAGCTCCTGCGTGCCCATGCCGGTGGCGCACGCCCGGCCCACGATGCGGCGGGCGAACACGTCGGCGACGCACGCGGTGTAGCCGAACGAGCCGTCGGCCATGCGCACGTAGGTGATATCGGCCACGTGCGACCGGTTGGGAGCCTCCGCCCCGAACTTCCGGTCCACCAGGTCGGGCCCGCCGCCCGCGCCCTTCGCCGGTTCCGTCGTCACCGGGGTCTTGCCGCGCCTGACGCCCCGGACGCCGAGTCCGCGCATGACCGAGGGCACCTGGCCGGGGCCGACCTCCTTCGGATCCCGGCCCCGGGCGATCAATTGGGCGTGCGTCTTCCCGTACCCGTACACGGCCATGAAGAAATCCGCGCGGATGCCGAGGATGTCGCGCGCCAACGCCTCGTGACGCGCCCGCATGCGGCTCACGGGCCTGGCCTTGAACATGCGGCAGCCGCGCGGCGTGACGAACCCGCAGCCCAACGATCCGGCCAATACCCTGCAGATCGGCCCGACCCCGAAACGGCCCCTATACTCGCCGATGCACGCGGCCATCAACGCCGTGTCGGGTCGAGCCTGGCCGCGAAAAAAGCCGGAGCCGTCGTCAGGATCCCGTCCGCCCGGCGCGGCTCGGCGACCTCGGCCCTCAGACTCTTGAGCTCCGCCATCGCGTCCTCCGCCGACTGTTTGGTCCCGGCGGCGACCGTCGCGTCCGCCTGGTCGCGCCAACGCCGCAGTGATTCCGGCGCTATCCCCGGATCCTTGGCGACCTGTTCGATCGCGTTCGTCTCCGACGAACACGAGCCCCGCGACTCCGTCAGCAGCCGGACGGCCTTCGCCTTGAACTCCGGCGTGTATCTCGTGCCCTTTGCCATGGTCCCATCATCTCCCATCGAGTCAGGGGAAATGCAGAACAAAAACCAGTTCATATCAGTCCCTCATAGAACTCGATGGAAGCATGCTCAAAAGAGCCAACAGATAGACCCACTGAGCTTTGTGCTGACTGTGAGTAGGACGGGCGTGAGTCGAGGGCGTTTCACCGACGCACGGCGTACTATTGCCAGTAGGGTTTCATGCGTCGACAAGGAGGCACGAAGATGTGGAGTTACGCGGCGTTATCCAAAGCGGCGAAAACAGTTGGAGGACCAGCTGGGCTTGTCCTTACGTTAATCGCTGGTGGTGTTGCCATCGGAGCCGCGAGCGTGGTAGCTATTCAGAAAATGGTTGAAAATAATGCTCGTCAAGAGATAACTGACGGGCATGACGATGATGACAATGATGAATCAAACAAGGAGGATTGATTCATCATGTATTGGTGTGGCAAGTGCAATACGGATATGAACTACATCGGGGACGGTCGGTATGAGTGCCCATCGTGCCATGCCACCGCTGGCGTTATTCCAGAAGATGGGTGGAACGATGATGACGACGAGACTTTGAGCGTTTATGACGCGGCTCTCATCTGGGCTTCTAATGGTAAGGATGAGGATTACATGTTCGGATACACGGAGGAAGAGCTTGAAAACGCTTTATAGCTGGAAGCGGAAGTGAGAGACAGTTCATGGTTCGTTATCGAGAAATGATTGGAAGTAGCTATCATGTGCTGTGCAGAGACTCTACGTCCGCTGAAGTACGTTGCGACTTCCTGTGTCCTTATTGCGAGCAGATGATGTCAGCAACTCTGACTGCCTATCCGTCCAATTATAATCTGATTGACAATGAGGGGTTCTTTGATAATCTCGCCTGTTCCTCGTGTGGAAAAGTGGCGAAGGTAAGGTTCCATCCCTCACAGAAGGTCTGAATCGTCATCGGGTTCATTGGACTGTTTTTCACTGTCGGGTTTGTTGTGCGATACGTCATTACTAGGGTGTGTTTACACTATTTAAGTTTTGCGTGATCATTGTCGTATGTGTACGCCGAGGTATGACATCACGCTGGATCAGTTCATGAGGGTCGCGCACCTGCTGCCGCGCCAGAGGGGCAACGTGGCGGTCGACAACTACACGTTCGTCAACGCCTTGCTGTGGATGTGCAGGACGGGGCCCGTGGAGGGATTGGCCGGAGTACTATGGCAAGTGGATCACCGTCTACCAGCGGTTCAACCGCTGGTCCAGGAACGGCGCGATGGAGCGCCTGTTCACGGCATTGCAGGAGGAGCGGATCATCGGGGTGGAGATCCGGGTGCTCGCCATGGACTCCACGAGCGTGAAGGTCCACCGGCACGCCACGGGCGCCCCGGAAAAAGGGGCCGCAGTCCGTCGGCGTATCCCGGGGAGGCAGGAACGCCAAAGTTCACGTGGTGTCCGACGGCGAGTCGACGCTCGTCGAAATCCATTTGAGCCCGGGCGACGGGCACGACGCGGCCACGGGCGCCGCTCCATGGCCGCGCCCGTGGCGTTCATGGGCGCGAAGCTGCTCATGGACCGCGTTTACGAGGGGGATTCCACCCGCTTGCTGGCCGGGTCGTTCGGCCTGACGCCGGTCGTGCCGCCCAAGAGGAACTGCGCGGACCCATGGGACCATGACAGGCAGGCGTACAAGGGGCGGAACGTCGTGGAACGCGTCTTCAACCGCATGAAGCACTGCCGCAAGGCCGCCACCCGCTACGACAGGCTCGACGCCACCTTCCTCGCCAACCTCCAACTCGCCCTCATCGCCATCCAACTCAAAAACACCAGCAAAACAACTAGTGTAAACACACCCTAGGACGGTCGCTTACTGCAGATAGCCATCGGGAGGGATGACGCCGCTTTGGACAAGCTTGGAGTACCAGCGGGCGCTGTCCTTCCAGATGCGCCGCTGCGTGCCATAATCGACGCGGATTAGACCAAAACGCTTGGTGTAGCCCCAAGCCCATTCGAAGTTATCGAGCAGACTCCAAGCGTAATAGCCGCGCACATCAGCCCCTTGACGCAGGGCCTCAGCCACGGCCTTGATGTGCCGCTCAAGGTAGGAGACACGCTTGGCATCGTGGACAAGGCCGTCGTCACCAACCTCGTCATCCCAAGCCGACCCGTTCTCAGTGACCACCAAAGGCAAATCCGGGAACCGACGAGACAGTCCGACCAACAAATCGGCCAGGCCACGGGGATCCTGATTCCAACCCATGGCGGTCAGCTCACCTGTAGGCGCAAGCGTATCGGTGCCGCCGACAGCCGGAATGGCTTCGCGATCGCGTCCGACGCGCGGCTCCAAAGCGTTGAGCGGTATTCCCGGACGCCGACGAACCGTATCCGTGCTGTAGAAATTGACACCTAGATTAGCCAATCGCTGTCTGATGACGGCCAGATCGCCGTCATGAACGAATGACCAGTCCGTGATGGCGCGCGTCCGTTCGATGATGCGAGGATCGTAACGTCCCTTGAGCATCGGGCCGAGGAAGACGTCCCGTGTCATGAGGTTACGATGTTCGGTGGCTTCGCGATCGGCTGCACTGTCGCTGGCAGGGTAGGCCATGGGCAGATTGAGCGTTACGGACAGCCGAGCACCATCGCCCAATTCGGCCCGCACCGCTTCGACGGCCAACCCATGCGCCAGATTGAGATGATGCACGGCCTTCAGCGCAGCCAAATCACTGGAGATGCCAGGCGCGTGTACACCGCTGCCATAGCCAAGGAACGCCACGCAGAAGGGTTCGTTCAACGTGGTCCATGTGTCTACTTTCTCCCCCAACGCATGCGCCATGATCGCAGCGTATTCGGCGAACCACTGAGACACGTCACGGTTCTCCCAGCCACCGCGGTCCTGCGCCCATTGCGGCAGATCCCAATGATACAGCGTGACTACGGGCTTGATGTCGGCGTCTCGTAGCGCGTCGAGTAACCGTACATAATGTTCTATGCCTTTGTCGTTCACTTTCCCCGGTTCGGGGACGATGCGGGGCCAGGCGATAGAAAGCCGATAGGCGCTGACGCCCAGTTGCTTCATCAGGCCGATGTCCTCTGCGTAGCGATGGTATTGGTCGCAGGCCACCGCGCCCGAGGAATGGTCAACGATATTGCCTGGTTGTTCGCAGTAGGTGTCCCATATTGAGGGCACGCGCCCATCCTCGGGATAACGTCCGAATTCTTGCGCACTTTCGGATTCCGGCCCTGACGTAAGAGGGCATGGCCCGCGTCCTGTGTACGATTTTCATTCGCCAAAACAAAAAACCGCGATTGGAAGTCAGGAGACGGAACCATGCCCGAACACATCATACAGATCGACCAGAACCTGCTCGAGACCAGGCTCGACCGGCTGATCGCCGAGAAGATGACGCAGATCCTCAACGCGATGCTCGATGCGGAGGCCGACGAGATCGCCAACGCAGCCAGATACGAGCGGAACGGGGAGCGGAAGGCGTACCGCGCCGGCCACTACGAACGCAGCCTGACCGCCAAGGCCGGCAGGCTCGAACTCAAGGTGCCGAAACTCAAGGGCGCGGTCTTCGAGTCCGCGGTCATCGAACGATACCGGCGGCGCGAGCAGAGCGTCGAGGAATCCCTGATCGACATGTACCTGGCCGGCGTGAGCACCAGGCAGGTCGACGACATCAGCCAATTGCCGTGGGGTGACCGCATGCCCTCCCAGACATTGAGCGACAAGCTCAAGAAGGTGTACGACGAGATCGACGAATGGCGCACGAGGCCGTTGGAATCGGAGTATCCGTACGTGTTCGTGGACGGCGTGTGGCACAAACGCTCCTGGGGCGGAAGCGTGGAGAACGTCAGCGTCCTGGTCGCCATCGGAATCAACGCGGAGGGGCATCGCGAGGTCATCGGCGTGGCCGAGGGCATGAAGGAGGATTCCGCCAGCTGGGAGCAGTTCGTCCGCTCCATGATCGAACGCGGTCTGAAAGGCGTCAGGCTGGTGGTCGGCGACCGATGCGCCGGACTGGTCTCCACGGTCGGCTCGATGCTGCCCAAAGCGAAGTACCAGCGGTGCATGGTGCACTTCATGCGCAACGTGCTCTCCAAGACGCCGCCAACCCACAGGGAATGGGCGTCCGCCGCCCTCAAGGCCATATTCGCCATGGAAAGCCGGGAATCCGCCCTGTCCAAGGCCGAACAGGTCGCCACGGAGATGGAATCCAGGAAGCTGAGGGGCGCGGCGAACTGCCTGCGCGAGGGGATCGGCGAGACCACCACCTACCTCCTGCCCGAATTCCCGGACGGACACCGCAGGCGCATCCGCACCAACAACATGATCGAGAGATTGAACAGGGAGATCCGCCGGCGCACGCGCGTGGTGGGCGGCTTCCCCGACGGGAACAGCGCGCTCATGCTCGTATGCGCGCGCATCCGGTACGTCACCGCGAACGAATGGTCGACCCGCCGCTATCTGGACATGTCCCGGCTCGATGACACCCTACAAGCAGCGAACTGATCATCGCGCCATGGACGGCCATGATCCAAAGTGCGCAACCTTTCGGGCACTACCGAGTCAGGGGAAATGCAGAACAAAAACCAGTTCATATCAAACAGCGCTGTGTTGGAATGAGCGCGGTCTACGGAGTTGGTTCTTGTTTCTGCGCATGCATATTCAAAAAGGGTTGCTTACGGAACCTTATCCTCTTATTAATAAAATGGTGACGTCGTAACGAGTCATGTTCGTGGGTAACATAGATGAAGCTGCATTTTGTAAGTAATTTCAACTGATGGAAGGAATGAGCCATTATGACTGATGCGGTGGAGTATCCCGATCTGGTGGTCGTGGGCGCGGGCCTGTTCGGCCTGACCGTGGCCCAGCAGGCCGTCGAGCGTTTGGGCGTCAGGGTGGAGATCATCGACGTGCGCGACCATATCGGCGGCAACGCGTACAGCTACATGGACGAGGAGACCGGCGCGGAGATCCACAAGTACGGCGCGCACCTGTTCCACACGTCCAACAGGCGCGTGTGGGATTACGTGAACCGTTTCACGAGCTTCACCTCCTACGTGCACCGCGTGTACGCCACGCACGACGGCGAGGTGTATCCCCTGCCGATCAACCTAGGGACCATCAACCAGTTCTTCCACGCGCGTTACACGCCGGCCGAGGCGAAGGCCCTGATCGCCGGGCAGGCCGGCGAGCTGGCGGGCACGGATCCACAGAACCTCAACGACAAGGGCATTTCGCTGATCGGCCGTCCGCTGTACGAGGCGTTCATCAAGAACTACACGGGCAAGCAGTGGCAGACCGATCCGAAGGACCTGCCGGCGGGCATCATCAGCCGTCTGCCGGTGCGCTTCAACTACGACAACCGCTACTTCCGCGACACGTGGGAGGGTCTGCCCGCGGACGGGTACACCGCGTGGATGGAGCGCATGATCGACGATCCGCGCATCCACGTGACCCTGAAGACCGACTTCTTCGACGGTTCCCAGCCGTTCAACAAGGCCGCGCTGGCCGCGGCGGGCGTGCCGGTGGTGTACACGGGCCCGGTGGACCGCTACTTCGATTATTCGCTGGGCGAGCTCAAGTGGCGTACGGTCGACTTCAGGGAGGTGCGCTACGACGAGGGCGACCATTTCGGCTGCCCAGTGATGAACTTCTCCGACGCGGACGTGCCGTACACCCGCGCGATCGAGTTCAAGAACTTCAACCCGGAGCGCAGGGACTCGCAGAACCCGGACAAAACGGTGGTGTGGGAGGAGTACAGCCGTTTCGCGGAGCGCGGCGACGAACCGTACTATCCGATCAACACGGAGGCCGACAAGGCGCTGTACGCAAGGTACGAGGAGCTCGCGAAGGCCGAACCGCTCACGGTGTTCGGCGGCCGTCTGGGCACGTACAAGTACTACGACATGCACCAGGTGATCGACACCGCGTTGACCGCGTACGAGGAACAGGTCGAACCACTCCTCAAGAAGTAGGCCGCACCCGCTTTCCACGCATGAAGGATCTCTAGCATCACCTTATGTTAGGAATCCTTCATGCGTTTGTGCCAAACAGAAAATGAGCGCAGTACACGGACCAGGCAGCAAGCGTAATTCCATCAGTGATTTCTCCACCTGCAATCATCTGACACACGGTGCTGGCAGGAATATAGAGTGAATTCGAAAGTTCCCAGTCGGTAGGATTGCAAGATTGCGAATCTTCTTCCGAAAGCAAGACCCTCGCAACGGCAATATCATCACGAAGAACGCCTGTGTCGGCATGAATATGCTGCAGAATCTTAACCTGATCCCGTGAAACCGTGATTCCTGTTTCCTCAGATAACTCACGGACAGCAGTATCTCGAGAATCCTCATCATCGGCACCCATGCCTCGTGGAAACTCCCAAGCCCATTGGCTGGTAGACACCCTCCAGTGGCGTGCAAGAAGGAAAGCGGATGTTCCATCTGGCAAAATCTGCTCTGCAATGCAAACAGCACCCGTCTTACCGTCTCGAACCGAAGCTACGTGAAATTGCAGGCGTTCTCCAGTTGAACGTACAACCGCAGTATTTCTAGTTACAGTAAAATCTGCCCCACCCTGCTCGCGGAACACTTCAGTTTCAGACTGAATATCAAGTGGAGGAATCCCATCTTCTACGGAAACAACGTGTTGGATTGAATCAGTAGCCATGTATCAATCCCCCATAAACACAACAGTCTTGGCGCTCGAATGCACACCTCTGATCCAGGCGAACAACTCTCCAAAATCAGGAACCACAGAAACAAGCCAAGTAACAATAACAACCAGCCAAAGTGGGACTGTGCCATCGTTAAACCAAATTTGATCGCAAAACGCCGAAATAAAAGCAAGCACAAATGCAAGTGCTGTCTTGTTCCGCATACCTTTGGCGTCGTCAAGAAGGCTGACTTCTTCGCTTGCCTTCTGAATAAGATAAGCAGTGTTTCTGGTGTGCAGCTTCTGCGTTCTTAGCGGAGTTGTAGGAGAACAGTTCCTCCAATTATCAATGGTCGTGCGCGCCTCGTAGCAGAAGCAAGAGAAAACATGATATGGCATGCCACCCAGAATTTTCGTTATGGATCCAGACAAAGTGAGGGAAGATGAAGGATTTGCAGTGGTGAGATGTTTGAAAGAACGTACCATTTTGCGGAATATACCAGCTTCCTCTTCAATGAAATCTGCCATACTCCTACCGGCAATCTGCTCATATGCATTTGGCGTGGCTGCGACAGCGATAAGACATGCACCAAGATGAGTGGCAAGAGTCCGCTGATAAACGAACTGATACCAAGATTTCAGCAACTGATTCGGCGTACTATCCGTACCGTCCGTGCCGTCGGGAATCTTTTCAGTTGGTGTTTTTCCTGTGTGAGCTTCGACTATGCCTAACTTGTCTGGATATGTCTTATCAATATAGGCAAAAGCTTCTGAACGTTGTGACATCTCAGCAACTTGATGAAGTGTTTCGATTGCATCTACTGTTTTTGTCCCAAAAGGTTTCTTGGTTTTCAGGTGCGTTTCCAAAATCAGGTTGTTCTGACGAGAGTATCTCGCAAACAGCTTATCGAAGTCCATGTTTTTAATCTGTTCTTCACGTCCCTTGTTGATACGGTTACGCACGTCTTCAGCATTCTGATTCTCGTATAACACTAATCCGCAGGCAACCGCATTCAGCCAGTCCCGCCACCGTTGGGCAAGATAAGCGTAAGTATCTTCGGGCTTTTCGAAAAAAGAAGAAAAAGCAAAGGAGATAATTTCAGGTAAGTTTCCGATTTGTTGTTGCTTCCAAAGGTTGATTTTCTCGGTAAGATTTTGGTAAAACTCCGCGGGCTGCGAAAGCGCGTCAGTATAACTGATTGTGCAATCTAGCGCGCAATACTCCAACGGACGAATAGTGTATTGGTCAGGCATTGCGGGACATTTTTCAATTGCATTATGTAAATAATCGTCTCGTTTTGCCGCCTTCTGAGCCTTCGCTTGAACAGCCCCAACTGTGCTGAGCGTGAAATTGAACAGGCATTCCTCAAACGAATCACATCGGCCAGAAATAATGATGGACGGGCCATCTTTATATGATTTTCCAAGCAGCGAATTGACGGTATTGGGACCGAGAGCGAGGAAGAAGAGGCCGTCGCAAACCTCTGCGTCAGACAGCATGATCTGCGGGCAATACAGATATGCGGTGCGAATTATGCCGGCGAAATGCGTGGCGAACGAAGTGTGGGCGTTGAGTAGGCTTTCACAGGTTCGTGTATTGATGTTCTTGAGCCATAGCTCTTCGATAGATGGAATCGTGGCGCTGGGGATGTTTTGAGCTGATGACTGTTCATCTTCCTGGCTTTGGGCTTCCTGGAGAAGCCGTTCCCAGCTACGTTTCTGTTCCGTTGAATCGAAGTTCGTCACCATGGTGGCATAAGGGCGTTGATTCATGATGATTGGTTCTTTTTGAGATAAAAAGCTCACAATTTCGATTGTACCGACGTGTTTGGTAGATGAGTGCCTTCGGAGTTCGAATCAGTGAACGAATACGGAAGAATATCGATGCGTAATCATAATGCTGTTTAACTATGCAACCCTGCCGGTACTCTGAAATTGTGAGTAGTGAGATTTTCAAGCCGCGCAACATTATCGTGACTGGCGGATGTGGGTTTATCGGAGCCAATCTCGTGCGCTATGTGGCGCATAACCATCCTGACGTGCACATAACCGTGCTCGACAAACTGACCTATGCCGGAAATCCGCAGAATATCGCCGGTCTTCCGCAATCGCAAGTCGAACTCGTGCAAGGCGATATTTGCGATGTTGCATTACTGGAACGTATCGTGCCTGGTCATGACGCGATCGTGCATTTCGCAGCCGAATCGCACAACGACAATTCCATCGCCAATCCTGAACCCTTCATCACAACAAACGTGGAAGGCACGTTCCATCTGCTTGAAGCCGCCCGCAAGCATGACGTGCGATTCCACCACATCAGCACCGACGAAGTGTACGGCGACCTCGCGCTCGACGATCCATGCAAATTCACCGAAAGTACGCCGTATAAGCCGTCAAGCCCATACAGTGCGTCGAAAGCGGCGTCCGACCAGCTGGTGCGCGCATGGGTTCGCACGTACGGGCTTCGTGCCACGATCTCCAACTGTTCCAACAATTACGGGCCGTACCAGCATGTGGAAAAATTTATTCCGCGGCAGATCACTTCCATCATGGAGGGCGTGCGACCGAAACTATATGGCACAGGCGAGAACGTGCGTGACTGGATCCATACGGAAGACCACTCTTCTGCGGTGTGGGAGATTCTTACGCGCGGGCGGATCGGTGAAACATATCTGATCGGCGCAGATGGCGAAATGAGCAATATTGCCGTGATGCGTATGATTCTGCGACTTATGGGGTGTGCCGAGGATGCGTTCGACTGGGTGCGTGACCGTCCCGGACATGATCGACGCTATGCGATCGACTCCAGCAAGCTGCGTACCGAACTCGGCTGGAAGCCTGTGCACACCGATTTCGAAGCCGGTTTGCAAGCGACCATCGCTTGGTATGCTGCCAACCGCGCCTGGTGGGAGCCCGCCAAAGCCGCCACCGAAGCCCGCTACCGTGCACAAGGCCAGTAAAGCGCGTCGGACGGGAGTGTTTGCGATGGTGCGTCATGGTGGATGCGGCGCAGCCTGGCAATTAGGTTCGGTAAGTGGCGATTGGGAAATAGCGTGCTGCAAGTAGTCGGCTTCGTCAGGAAATGGCTGCGAGAGCCGGATGTACGTTCTGGCCTAATGACCCAGCTGTGAATCCAAGTTTCCCGAATCTGCCGTATATAAGCCAAATACGGTGCGAAAGTATATTTAACGGGGTGACGTGAACGGCCAACATCACCATGATTGATGGCGGCCGTTTGCATATCCACACATGGCTTTGATGTCTCAGTTGTCCAGAGCGAAGGTGATGGAATCCCGTCCTAGAACCGCCGCGTTACGTGCGCGGCTGGCGGCAGCATCGCGGTGGCCAGGACGAACGTCACCGCCAGGACCGCGCCCGCCGGGTAGACGCTGTACGCCCAGCCGTATGCGATCTGTCCGAGGGGCTGGGCGCACATGCTCGCGGAGAGCGCGAGCGACATTACCTTGCCGGTCATGTTCTCGGGGCAGCCCATCTGGATCGCCGGCACGGCGATGAGGTTCGCGAGGGTGATGACGATCATGGTTCCGCAGGTGCTCGCCGTGAGCACCGCGAGTCGCATCACTCCACCTGCGGGAATCGTCATGGCGAGCGCTTGGGGCAGGATGGTGAGCGAGAAGGCGGCGATCGCCATCGGGAATCGCCGCATGGACAGCGACCTCGCGACCCGCCCACCGACGAGCGCGCCGAGCAGTCCGGATGCTCCCACGAGACCATATGCAAGGCCGTACGCCGTGGAGCCGAACCCCAGTACGGTCCGCACCATGTAAGGGAAGCCGACCTCCGCATACCCCGTCACCAGGAAGTTGAGCGCGGCGCAGATCAACACCAGATGCAGCACATGAGGATGTTCGCGGGTGAGGAAACGTCCGGCCGCGCGCAGGTCGTCGACCGCGGTGACGCGGCCGGCGTCGCCGCGGTCGGGAGCGCCGAGCCGGATGAAACACTCCACGACGGCGGCCGCACCGAACCCCACGATCGTGATTCCCATCATGGGCATCGCACCAACCGCCGCGTACAGCACGCCGCCGAGCACGGCGGGAACGAGCGTGCTCGTCTGGTTCACTACGTTCACCACGGCCATCGCGCGACGCATCACATCCTCTCCATGGGAGCGGAACATCTGCGGCAGCGCCGCCTGCACCGTAGGCGTCTCCATCGCGTCAAGCACGGCGAGCGCCACCTGCATCACGGCTATCGCCGCCAGATTGAAACCGGCGGACGAAAAGATCGCCGCGCAGACGAGCACCGTCACGGCGGAAAGCGCGTCAAGCGCCACCATGACGGTCCGACGGTTCGTACGATCCGCCATCACGCCGCCAAGGGGCGAGAGCAGAATCGTGGGCAGGATGCTTGCAGTAAGAATGGAGGCGAACGCCGCCGCCGAGCCGGTCTCGTCAAGCACCCACATGGACATGGCAAACCGCAGCATAAGGTTGGCGAAGAGCGATATGCCGAGACCCGCGACGAGCAGGCGGAAGTCGCGTGTGCGAAGAGGATCAGCGGCTTGGCTTCTTTGTGGTTGGGTCGTGCATTCGTATGCGTTCGTCATCGTGGATTCCTTTCTTGTGATTGGCCACGGCCATTTATACAAACCGACCGTCGGTCTGTTGTTGTGATAACAATACGCCCAAGGGAAAAGGCGCGGAAGCGCTTCGACATCTGTGACGTCAGGATGTGCAAGATGCGGCGCACCCGGGCGCGTCTCCTATGCGGACGCTGTATCCTCTTCCGGCGTCAGGGCCGTGAGCCCTTCGGTCATCCGCAGGATGAGCGTCTCGTCGAACACTGGCACGCCGATGGCGTCGAGCATCGTGGCGAGGCAGCGGATGCGGTGTTCCATGCCGGCACGATCGGCGGGGTAGAAGCAGGGCATGAGCCAGTAGTTGCCGAGGAGCGAGAGCAGTTGCGCCGCCTCCTCGGGGTATGCCGTGGGAATGGAGCCGTCCTGCACGCCCATATCGATGAGCGAGCGGAAGGACTCCGGCAGTCTCGTCGACCAGAAGCGCATGTTCGCCGTAAAGAACGCAGGATCCTTGAGCAGCGCCAGCTGGGAACGGACTAGGTCCAGATGATCGGGGGCGTCCACGGCGGAAACGATGAGCACGCGCAGCTTCTCAAGCGCACTCATGTCCTTGCGCTCGATGAGTTTGTCGAGAAGACGCGCGGTGACGGCCCACTCGTCGGCGTTCAGCCGGTCGAGAATCGCCTCCTTCGATTTGAAGTGGTGGTAGAGCCCGCCCTTGGACAGTCCCAGGTCGTCCAGGATGTCCTGGATGGACGTCTTCTCGTAGCCCTTTTCAGCGAAGAGCCTGCGGGCAGAATCAAGGATTCGTCGTTCGGTGTCTCCGGAATGCATATCGTGCGCCATGCGGATGACCTGCCTTTCGTTCATGTCCCTGTCAAGCATACAGACCGTCGGTCGGTCTGTCAAATGATCGAGGAAGTCACCCCTGCGATGCGATTGAATATCCGCGGCAAGGCAGGACGAAGAAGACCGGTAAGACGCCGAGTTCAAGTTCAACATCTCGAAGTAAGTGTTTCTCTGGCTCCCCTCTTTGAGGGGAGCTGTCGCTACAAGCGACTGAGGAGCGGCACGGATAAGGCCTGAGAAGTCGTCTTCTCGGGCCTTTGTCATGACATTGTTCTGCAAGGACTGGCTGCTGCAGCAGCATAATGTGTGTTTTATTATTCGGCCTTGGCGGCTTGCTGGTCAATCCAATTGTTGACGCCGGTGACCGCCTCGTCAAGGGTTGCTTTGGCGGCTTTGTAGTATTTGGAATCTACAGGTCGGCGATTTCCGCTCCGAATGGCCGGAGCGCAAGCTTGGCCATCTTGAACGATTGCAATCCGAACGGAATACCGATAATGGAGATGCATAGAATCAGTCCCACCAATGCCCATCCGATTGCGATGGCCAACCCACCAAGAATGATCCACGGGATATTGCCGAGAACTCGCATGATTTGCCCCTTTCCGATTCCGGTCGATGCCTCGCATGTCCGGCTTCACTTTTTTGCCAGACATCATGACGGAAACACGAGACGCAACCCTTGGCTCGCCCCTGATTCATCCTCGGACCGCTACCCAGGCGGATCGTATGCGGTAAGCCCAATCCTTTTGTAAAGATTTTGTGTATTGTCGGGCATGCGTGGGTTTCACCGTCGATCTGAATGATGATAGGCTTCTCGATGTCTGCCGTACGAAGACCCATCAAGGAGATGCCATGAACCTGTATCGCTACGCGATGTTCATCGCACACGCCTGCCGTGGGTCGTTCGTCGGCAATGTTCTGTTTGCCAATCCACAAATGGCCCTATTCTCGATGCTGGTGTAGCGGGGGCACGTCTTATGCCGGGATGTACCGATGGCCCATCCGCAGTCGACGTCGCATGAATCGCTCACCATAGCCATCAACTTACGCAAAGCCGCGAATCGTTTGCCGTATATGAATGCGGAACGGATGGCGGCTTTTCCTTTACCCCGGACTCATCGGTGTCCCCGCGTCTTGACACAAGTATGGGGCCGGATCGCCCACACATGCCGTTACCAACAGAAGGAAATGCTGTGACCTCACAGAAAACCGCGGAATCCGGGTCCGCCGCCAGTTCCGTAAAGCCTATTGATTCGCACGCCCGATTCATCGTCGTGGGCGTGATCGTCGTCGGCTCGTTCATCGCGCTGCTCAACCAGACCGTCATGTCACCGGCCTTGCCGGCACTGATGCGTGATTTCAATATCACCACCGGCACCGTGCAGTGGGTGACCAGCGTCTACATGCTGGTCTCGGGCATCATGGTGCCGATTTCAGGCTATCTGATTGATAAATTCTCCACCCGAAAGCTCTTCGCCGGAGCCCTTGCCACTTTCATGGTCGGCACACTGCTGTGTGCCGTTGCGCCGAATTTCGTGCTGTTGCTCATCGGACGCGTATTGCAATCCGCCGGCTCCGGCGTGCTGTTGCCATTGGTCGCCGTAGTGCCGATGCTCGTCTATCCGCCGGATAAGCGCGGCACCGCCATGGGCATGGCCGGTATCGTCATGGCCGCCGGCCCGGCTATCGGCCCGGTTGTCGGTGGTCTGGTGATTGACCGTTTCGGATGGCGCCCGATGTTCATTGGCATTGCAGTCGTGGCACTGGTCATCCTTGTCGGAGGCACGATGATGCTCAAGAACGTCAGCGAGTTGAAGAACCCAAAGCTCAACGTCCTGTCCGTGATCCTTTCGACCATCGCGTTCGGTGGCCTGCTCTATGGCTTCTCGTCCGCTTCCACGATGGGATGGGCCAGTCCGGTCGTCATTACCTCAATCGTCGTTGGTCTTGTGGCCTTCGTCGCATTCGTATACAAGCAAGTCAAGCTCGATGAGCCATTGTTGCGCGTTGACACCCTTGCCACCCGCAACTTCCGCAACTCCGCGATTCTGGTCACTCTGATCAACGCCGCAGTCGCCGCAACCAACGTGACGTTGCCTATCTTCATCCAGAATGTGCTCGGCCAAACCGCCACCGTCACCGGCATGGTCATGCTGCCCGCTGCGGCGGTCGGCATCATCCTGAGTCCGGTCGCCGGTGCCGCATTCGACAAATTCGGCCCGCGCGGCGTGGGCATCGGTGGCCTTGCGCTCATGACCATCTCTCTTGGTCTTCTCGGCACCATCAACACCAAGACATCAGTGCTGTTTGTCGCCGTGTTCTGCGCATTGCAGGCATCTGGTCAGGCTATCGCCAACATGCCGATCAACACTTGGGGCGTCAACGCTTTGCCGAACGACATGATCGCCCATGGCAACGCTATCGCCAACACCGGCCGCCAGATCGCGGCAGCCATTGCGACCTCGCTTCTGGTCACCGCAGAAACATCCGTGACCGCCTCGCACATGTCCCAGGGTGTGAAGTCCGCCACGGCCAGCGGCATTGCGTTCTCCTACCTGCTGTGCGCCGCCATCTCGCTGGTCGCCCTGATCATCTGCATCTTCACCGTCACCAGCCGTGCCAAGGAGAAGGCCGCACGCAACGCCAATGCCTACGAGGCGCAAGCCTCCGCCGAAGTCGCGGCCGAAACCACTGAAGGCCAGCCCGCCGAGCATCACTACGCCGGCGCATACGTGGCTCCCGCCTCCTCCCTGTTCAAGCAGGCCCAGGAACAGTCCATCGGCGGGATCATGGACGATCAGCCCTACAGCTGCTTGGACAGCGATGACATCACGCATGTGGTGCGCGAGTTCATCCGCCTCAACGTTTCCAGCCTTCCCGTGGTGAACGGCGATGGCAGGCTCGTCGGCTTCGTCAGCGACGGCGATGTCATGAAATCGATTGCCACCTATGAATCCCGTACGGTTTCCACCGGCACCGGTTCGACGATGGTGGTGTTCGACGACGAAACCGTGGCCTCCAAGGTGCAGGCGCTCTCCGGCAAGAAGGTGATGGACATCGCCACGCGTAAGGTCGTTGCCGCCACGCCCGACCAGCATGTTGGAGAGGTGGCCCGAATCCTCGCCAAGAAGCAGTTCAAGAAACTGCCGGTGGTGGATGGTGATGGCAGACTCGTCGGTGTGATCCGCCGTAAGTCCGTGATGGAACATGCCTTCGACGCGCTGTTCCCAAAGGATGATCGGTGATTCGGCGTCATCATCGCTGAATAGAATGAATGGAATATGAGGCTTCCCTTCTCACGGGGGAAGCCTCATTGCTTTGTCCGCGGAGTCTTACGGCACCTGCGCAAGGGCAACGTCACGCTTTCATGATGCACTATTGAATAGTGTGTTCCTATCGTTGCATGGTGATGCTAATGCATGGCGTCACGATACTGAAGCCTGCCATCTAACGGCGGGTACGGCTCGTTGCTGGAGTCGTGCACGCATACGCGCGTCGGCGTGCGTATGCCGTGATGTGACCTTTGTGGTGGAATTGAAGAGTTGAGGGGCTTCTGCTGTTTTCGTGGGTTAGGTTCTTGGTTGTGGTAGGTGTATGTCGAGTCCGTCGCAGCGGAGCATGACGAGCGCGATGAGGCTGCCTGACGTGGCCTGATTTCTGTTCCCCTTTTATTGTGAGACGGTTTGTGCCACTTGGTTTGCATGATACTCGGTTTCGATCTGTTCCGGTGTCCTGCAGCCCAGCGACTGGTGGAGACGCTTCGAGTTCCACCACGAGACCCACCGGAACGTCGCCAATTCTGGCTCGGCCAGGTCGGCGAATGGCTTGCGCTGCCACACCAGCTCGGTCTTGTACGCGCCGTTGACGCTTTCGGCCATGGCGTTGTCGTACGAGTCGCCGACCGTGCCGGTCGAGGGAAGCATGCCGTGTTCCCTGACCTGGGTGGTGTACACCGTGCTGATGTGTGTTTTTGTCAAATTGAAGTAGTCCAGAATGGCGTGTCAATTCAATCTCGTGCTCTACGGCCCGTCGGCGCCGGCAAGACGCATCTCGCGGTCGCGTTGGGCAGGCTCGCGTGCATGCGCGCGATACCGGTCGGGTTCTTCACCGCGACCGGGCTGCTCATGCGGCTGCGCCGCGCGAAACGGGGGCGGCTCGACGCGGAGCCTCGGCAGATCGCCAGGGCGAGGCTCCCGGTCATCGACGAGTTCGGCTACATGCCGATCGACCGCACCGTGCACCACGGAAGACTCACCGGATTCGAGGAAGGCTCCTACCGTAGCGAGCACGCCCTCATGACCAGATAGCAGGAAGAAAAGGGCGGCGGGTTCCGACGGCGCAGTTTCTGTTGGAAACCAGCCGCCTACACTGCTGAAAAATAGTGCCCATACTGTGGACACCAACTTGCAGAAACACACAACTTGACCACCGAGAAGCGCGCCGACCGCCAGTACGACGTGGAGTTCCGCGACGTCTCGTTCCGCTACCCAAACGCGCTCGAGGACGCGTGGGGCGGTGCGGCACGTCAACCTGAAGTTCAAAGTCGGCTCCCGTCTTGCGGTAGTGGGCATGAACGGCAGCGGCAAGACCACGTTCATCAATCTGCTGTGCCGGCTCTACGACCCGATCGAAGGGCAAATCCTGCTCAACGGCATCGACATCCGCAAATACCGCTACGACGAATACATGCGCATCTTCGCCGTGGTGTTCCAGGACTTTCGGCTGTTCGCCCTGCCGCTCGGCCAGAACGTGGCGGCCGGTGCGCACTACGGCAGTGAGCGCGTGATGGACTGCCTGAGTAAGGCCGACTTCGGCGACCGGTTGAAGACGCTGCCGGACGGACTTGACACGCCCCTGTACAAGGAGCTCGACAAGAACGGCGTGGAAGTCTCGGGCGGCGAGGCGCAGAAGATCGC
>SKEJ01000002.1_pt2 | contig 191737 bp, 167 predicted proteins | sample 4826721 | NCBI WGS metagenome assembly SKEJ01 (sample SAMN11008812, study PRJNA524170) | human gut metagenome | biome: Human fecal sample; material: Feces; isolation source: fecal sample from pouch patient p31 | host: Homo sapiens | place: Israel: Tel-Aviv | collected 2015-06-02 | reverse complement strand
TACGAAAGAACCGCACCTCCGATCATCGAATCTGAATTTCTTCAGTCCAACAATCGGGGTGCGGTTCAGGTTGCGACGTTGTGCACTTTTATGCTGTCCATATAGTGCGATCACTGCGGAATCTTTGGAACCGGAATCTTCGAACTCGAAATTCCCGGAATCAATCGGCGGTGATCAGCTCGCTCGAATCCATGTCGAAGTCGGACATGGCAAACGAGCGGATCGCCGGATCCTCATACGTGTTCATGTAATACGTGTTGGTTTTCCCGGAATAGCCACTGGTGAACAGCGTGCGCTCGAACTGGCCGTTGCCCATCTTGGACATGCCGTCAACCATTTGCACGGAAACCAGCGTGTGGAACAGACGAGACACATTAGCAGCCTCGTTGTTCTGCTGCGGATAGTGCGTGTTGGTGTAGGCGACGCGTACGAAACGCGACGGCGAACTCACGTCACCGGGAATGCCGTGCATGCTCACACCGGCACCCCATGCGCTCAGTTCCGCCTTGCCCCAAGTGGTCGGCTCCGCCATCTCGTTGCTCACACACATGTAGTTGCGCAGGTTTTCCATATGAAAGTCGAAGGTCGGCTGGTTGGTAAGCACGTCCACATCGTCATGATGAACGTGCATGCCGTCAGCCATCTGCTCGACGACGATGCTGCGGGTGCCGTCACCAATGAACCAGTGCAACAGGGATTCCTGCTGGCCGGGCACGACCTGCGAAACGAGCGTCACGTTCTTCAACGCCTCTTCGACTTCGTCGACAGTATCGAAATTGCGCGTTACCCACAGTGGGAATTCGAAAGTGGCGACGTTTTCGGTTCCTTCGACCGGCTCGTGCGCAAAGGAGGCGTACCCAGGGAAGTTCAGTCCGGCAATGGCCAGACCATGCTCGTTGGCGCAGTCGAAATACATGGGGCGGTCGACCATGACCACGCCCACGCCGATCACCGCATTCGGTTCGCTTTTACCTTCGGCCCCATACGCATAGTCGTACTGGTAGCCTCGCGGAGTGACCAGAATGGTCTCGCCGTAGGAGAAGCTCCAGTCGAGATTACGGCCGAAATACATGTTTCCCTCATCGTCGGAGAAACGAACACCAGTGCACATATGGACTCCTTTCCATGATTTGCCGTGATTTTCTTGCTTGCGTGTTCATGGTAAGCGTCACTTGCTGGGAAAATCTTAAGTTTTGCCCGCGGAAGAATCTGCTTTGGCTACCTCATCCATAGTATCGTCCTCCTCAATCATGTATTTCGTGTAAGATGTGCCTGCCGCAATATCCGTCACACATGTACGCCCGCAGGAACATGTCGAGCGCCTTCGCATGATCAGCCGCACAGCCTCTGCCCCTCGGCCAGCATGTCTCCCAGCTTGTAGCAGCTCTCCGCGATCCCCGCTTCGGCCGCATGACAAAAGCACTCGTATGCCAAAACGTCCGTATCCGGTTTGGGTGGAACTTCGCCGAAATTGTTGTAATACGAGCGGAAGTACCTACCCTCGCAGCGGTCGTACGCGTACACGTACCCCAGGCACAGCCATCCGGATCGCTGATGTCGGCCGTGGTGCATTCGTCGTCCTCATCGAAGGTATCGTCGTAGTACGGCACGCCCGCTTCCGCCTCGTTCGCATGACCGATGCCGACCTGGCTGATTCGCGCGATCTGCGCTTCCGATAAGCGCGACACGCCCGGATTGCTCAGCACAATCGTCAGGGGATCACTGAAGTACAACGGTGCACTTTGACATTCGTGCAGCGCAATCCGGGCGTGTCGTGCGACGCGTGTGGCCGATTCCCGGGCCGCATGCGCGTCATACGGGAAATTTGTGTCAATCCCGCAATTGCGGGTCTGCGAAGCGTCGGTTCTCCAGAACCGTCAGCGTGCGTCGCGCGGATTCGAGAACTTCTCGGTGCAGCCGGGCAATCAGCATTCCGGCCTGTCCGCCCGCCTTGCCCTGTCCGTCACCCGCCTGCGCGATGACCTCGCCCAGCGGGTCAATGACACGGCTGCAGCCGATGTTGCGCGCGCTCACCTCGCTGCATGCCAGTACGTAGCACGTGTTTTCCAGCGCACGCGCGGCGGTCATCATCTTCCAATGTCGCTCCTTCAAACGCCCGCGCGCCCATGCCGCACTGACGATGATCACATCGGCGCCGCGCACGGCCAGCGACCGCGCGACTTCGGGAAATCTCACGTCATAGCAGGTCATGACGCCGACATGCCAGCCGTCGATCTCGACGATTGGCGGCAGCTCGGTACCGGGGCGAACCGTATCGGACTCCCGCGCGGCGAATGCATCATAGAGATGCAGCTTCCGATAGGTCACGATAAGAGCCCCGTCACGGATGACGACGAAAACGTTGGAGACCCGGGAATCCGTTGCGCAAGACGCCGGCTTGTCCGGCACCGCATCAGCCGCGCCGAGCACAGCATGAACCGTGCCCATCAGCGTAATATGACGCTCTTCGCTGATCCGTCTCAGGCCGGTGACGAACGGCCCGTCTAGTGGTTGCGCGTGTGCGGCCGTGAACATGTCATCATCGCCGTCACGCGCGATCAGCCCTTCCGGAAGCACCAGCAAGCGGGCACCGGCATCCGCGGCCTGCCAGGCATATCCGTCGATAATGTCAAGGTTCCATTCCGGCTCCCGGCGAACCGTGAACTGAGCTACGGCGACCTTCAGCTCTTGCGTGCCATTCATGGCTACCGTTATATCAGATGCGTGGGCATGGTTCCTCATGAATCCTGCCAGCGACCGATACGCCTCGGTCTCACACCGCGAACGCCGACCAGCGCCCGTGCGTGTGTTGCACCTCGATCGGCATGCCGAACAGCTCCGACAGTCGCTCGTCGGTCAGGCCGGCCTCCAGTGGACCGGTGTAGACGATGGTGCCGGCGGACGGGTTGCCCATCGCGTCAATGCCGTCGTTGGTGGCGTCCTCGGCGGAGACCGGCTTGCGTCCCATGATGGCGATGTGGTCGAAGCCCGCGGGAATCTCCTCAAGTCGATGGGTGACCAGCACCACGGCACGCCGCGAATCCTCTTCGCCGATACGGCTCAGGGTGCGCATCACCTGCTCGCGGCCGCCCAGGTCAAGGCCAGTGGTCGGCTCATCCATGATGAGCAGTTCGGGGTCGCCCATCAACGCGCGGGCGATGAGCACGCGGGTGCGCTCGCCCTCGGAGAGCCGCCACATCTCCTTGCCTTCGAGATAGGAGACGCGGAAGTCGCGCAGCAGCTGTCGCGCCCGCGCATACTCCTCGTCAGTATAGGTGTCGCGCCACCGTCCGGTCACGGCGCTCAGGCCCGTGACGACGGCGTCCAGCGGATCCTCGAATTCGGGAAACTGCCGGCCGAGGTCGGCCGAAGCCAGACCGATGCGCGTGCGCAGTTTGAATACGTCGTATTTGCCGAGCTGATGGCCGAGGATGAATACGCGACCGTCCGAGGGGAACGTGCGCGTGGCGAGCATGCCGACCGCGGTGGATTTGCCGATGCCGTTCGGCCCGAACAGCACCCATCGCTCCCCCGCGTGGATGATGAGGTTCACGTCTGTGATGATGACGCGCCGGTTGCGGCGGAATTCGACGTTGTCGAGCTTGAGGACTTCGTTGTCAGCGGTGTCGGTCGTGGGCATGTTGTGGTTCCTTGTCGTGGGGAGGTTTGCCGGCAGTGCGGGTTTGGAATGGTTGCGGTAATTCGCGAAGCCATGCCATCCGGCCATGCCGCGCATTACGGCCCCGCAGGCGGGGGCATCATTCCTTGCCCCCGCCTGCGTCGGATCGCCGTTACTTGTTCTGCTCGTCGAGGACGGACTGGTAGACGGCCACGGTCTTGTCGGCGATGGACTCCCAGCTGAAATGGTCGCGGGCGCGCTCGTAGCCCGCCTGGCCCATCTTCCTGGCGAGTTCGGGGTCGGCCATGATCTTGTCGATGGCGGCGGCCATGTCATGCACGAACTTGTCGGGATCAGTGGGCGTGCCGGTACCGTCGCGCAGCTGGTCGATCGGCACCAGATAGCCGGTCTCGCCGTCGACGACGACCTCGGGAATGCCGCCGGTGGCGGAGGCGACTACGGGCAGGCCACAGGCCATGGCTTCCAGATTCACGATGCCCAGCGGCTCATAGATGCTCGGGCAGATGAACGCGTCACAGCCATGCTCCAGCGCGTTGAGCTCCGGACGAGGCAACATCTCCTCGATCCAGATGATGTTGCCGCGTTCCTCGTCGAGCTTGGCGAACGCGGTCTTGACCTCCTCGGCGATCTCCGGGGTGTCCGGGGCGCCGGCGCACAGCACCACCTGGATGTCCTTGGAGATCAGGTGCAGCGCCTTGAGCAGGTATGGCAGGCCCTTCTGACGGGTGATGCGGCCGACGAACAGCAGCGTAGGCTTGCTGCGGTCGATGTGGTAACGGTCGAACACGGCCCAGCCCGGGTCGTCGTCGGCCGGCGTGGCGAAGTCGCTCATGGTGATGCCGTTATGCACCACGACGACCTTGTCGGGGTCGAGGTTCGGGTACGCGGCGAGGATGTCCTCGCGCATGCCGCCGGAGACGGCGATGACGCGGTCGGCGTGCTCGTAGGCGTCCTTTTCGGCCCAGGAGCTCAGATTATAACCGCCGCCGAGCTGCTCGCGCTTCCACGGGCGGAACGGCTCCAGCGAATGTGCGGTGATGACCAGCGGCGTACCGTGCAGCATCTTGGCGAGGTATCCGGCCAGGCACGCATACCAGGTGTGCGCGTGGGCGATGTCGGCGTCGACGTCGTTGGCTATCTGCAGATCAACGCCGAAGGTCTTCAGCGCCGGATTCGCGTCGGCCAGCTCAGAGGGCGTTCCGTAGCCCACGACCTTCAGGCTGCCCTTCGCCGAGCCATCTCCGGGGATGGCGGGTACATCGGCTTCGGTGCGCGGTCCGTCGAACGCACGGACGGTCACGTCGACCCGCTCGGCCAGCACCTTCGAGAGCTCTTCCGCGTGCACGCCTGCGCCACCATAGACATACGGCGGGTATTCGCGGGTGAGGATATCAACTTTCACGATTAAGGCCTCCTTCGTCGGTAACCTTGTTTGCGGCTACTGCCATATATAACTTTAGGGCATTGCACGTCGAAAAAACGCACAATGCCCATGTTCGTGTTGGCGAAAAATCACGCCATAATACCAGATAACTACCGGATACCAGGCTCTCACACCGCGGTGCCGTTGGCATCCAGGTTCGGGTTGTTGCGGTAGTTGCCGGCCGTGAAGAACAGGCTGAGCACGCCGACGACGAACACGACGGACACGGTCAGGATCAGCCACAGCGGATGCGTGGGCAGCCACATCACCACGAAGAATGCGATGACCGACAGCGCGATCAGCGTCCAGCTGCCGACACGGAACCACTGCCGCACGGAGTGCGGTGCCTTGAACGCCTTGGGATCCTGATAGTTCGGGTTGGCCTCGAACACCGACTCCACTTCCTCATCGACCTCGGTGCGAGCGCTGGGCTTCCACACGCCGCTGTCATCCACGCCCTCCTGAATACGGCGGGACTTCTCCTGAAGCGCGTACTCGTCGAGCATGCCGGATCGGGCACGGCCACGGGTCTGGTCGTACTGCGACGGGACTCCCCGACGCTGATCTTTTGCTGCTTTGCGGCGTTCGGCACGGTTAGGCATCGTTACTTCTCCTGCTCGTTTGCGGATAACACTCCTATGTACTGTACTCCAAGCCGTGCCGTAGCGGCGGTTCGACTCGCACGACGAGACAGATCCGCAATCGTTGGCAATCACGACGTCCGAGCCGTGGCCGCGACACGTACCACCCCGCACATAGCCGGCCTCCTTCTGCGGCTCACCCACACATGAGCGGGCCATTCCTCCGGCGAAAACCCACCGGCACACAACGGGACGGGACTTTCGCCAGAAATAGGGAACGCCCGATATGCGACTGGGGGCCGGAAGTCCCTTGAAGAGACTTCCGGCCCCCAGTAGATGTCGGTACGGCGAACCGCCGGACTATCGAATCATCGCGGCAGCATCATCGGACGCTGGGATGCGGTGATCGGCGCGGGCAGCTCGGTGACGCCGGTGAGGTACTCATCAACGGCGGCCGCGCAGGAGCGGCCCTCCGAAATGGCCCACACGACCAGACTCTGGCCGCGGCCCGCGTCGCCGGCAACGAACACGCCATCCTGAGAGGTGGCGAACTTGTCGTTGCGGGCCACGTTGCCGCGCTTGTCCAATTCAACAGGCAGCTGGTCGAGCAGCGTGGAGGTGTCCGGGTGCAGGAAGCCGACCGAGATGAGCACCAGATCCGCGGGCAGCACGCGTTCGGTACCGGGCTGGCGGGTGAACGGACCGTTCTCCCCCGGTGCCACATCCACGACCTTCAGACCGGTGACGTGGCCGTTCTCGTCGGCCACGAATCCTTCGGACGCGGTGGAATCCTCAATGTGCACACGGGCCTGTTCCTCGTCGGAGCCGACGAAGTTGACAGAATCGGTGCTGTACACATAGGTGCCGCCCTCCTCCATCGAGGAGGTCTTCTGGTAGAGACGCGCGAATGTCGGCCACGGCTGGTTGTCCGGGCGCTCGTCCGGCTCCTTCGGCATGATCTGCAGCACGGTCACGTCCTTCGCGCCTTGACGGATGGAGGTGCCGAGGCAGTCGGAACCGGTGTCGCCACCACCGATGATGATGACGTGCTTGTCCTTGGCGGTGATGTCGTGCACGGGCTTTACACCGTACACGCGTCGGGTCGCGTCGGGCAGGAACTCCATCGCGAAGTGAATGCCCTTGAGCTCGCGGCCGGGAATCTTCATGTCACGCGGCACGGTGGATCCGATAGCGACGACCACGGCGTCATAGCGGTCGCGCAAATCGTCCCAGCTGATGTCCTTGCCGATCTCCACGCCCGTGCGGAAGCGGGTGCCTTCGGCCTCCATCTGCTTGATACGACGGTCGATCAGTCGCTTGTCGAGCTTGAAGTTCGGGATGCCGTAGCGCATCAGACCGCCGATGGCGTCATCGCGCTCATAGACGACGACCGTGTGGCCGGCTCGGGTGAGCTGCTGGGCGCATGCCAGACCGGCGGGGCCGGATCCGACGACCGCCACGGTCTGGTCGGTCAGACGCTGCGGAGGCATGGGCTTGACGATATCCAGACCCCATGCCTGGTCGATGATCGTCTGCTCGTCGAGCTTGATCATCGTCGGCGGCTGGTGGATGCCGAGCACGCACGCCTTCTCGCACAGTGCCGGGCAGATGCGTCCGGTCACTTCGGGGAAGTTGTTGGTGGTGGACAGACGATTGTAGGCGTCCTCCCACTTCTCCTGACGAACCAGATCGTTGAACTCGGGGATGATGTTGCCGAGCGGGCATCCGGTCATGCAGAAAGGAGTGCCGCAATCCATGCAGCGGGCGGCCTGTTCGGTGGTCCACGGCTGCAAGCCGGACTCAGCATGGACGTCAAGCCAGTCCTTGATGCGCTCCTCGACGGGGCGTTCCGCCAGTTCGCGACGGGTACGGACCTTCAGGAATCCTCTGGGATCTCCCATGTCAGTGCGCTCCTTCCATCACCTGCTCGTACACCTGTTCCCAGGCGCCGGGCGTGTTGAAATCGATATTGTCTTCCTCGGCCTTCGCCATGGCGGCGGTCATGGCCAGATAATGTTCCGGCACCATGTGCGTGAACCGGGCGACGGTGTGCTTCCAATCCTTGAGGAGTCCGGCGGCGAATGCGGAACCGGTCTCTTCGGCGTAACGCTTCACCAGATCGTGGACCAGTGCCTGTGCTTCGTCGTCCAGCGGTAGGAACAGCAGCGAGCCGTCCTTCGCCGCGATCGGATTGACCTGGTTCATGTCCAGATCGAGCACGTACACGTTGCCGCCGGAGAAGCCGGCGCCGAAGTTGCGGCCCATGGAGCCGAGCACCACGACGGTGCCTCCGGTCATGTACTCGCAGCCGTGGTCGCCCACGCCCTCGACCACGAACGTGGCGCCGGAGTTGCGCACGCCGAAACGCTCGCCTGCACGGCCGGCCACGAACAGCTCTCCGGAGGTCGCGCCGAAACCGGTCACATTGCCCGCGATGACGTTCTCGTGCGGGTCGAAGGTGACGCCGTCCTCGGGGCGTACGATCAGGCGTCCGCCCGACAGGCCCTTGCCGGCGTAGTCGTTGACCTCGCCGTAGACGCGGATGGTCTCGCCACGCGGAATGAACGCGCCGATCGACTGGCCGCCGGCACCGTGGAACGTCATGTCGATGGTGTCGTCCGGCAGTCCTTCGGCACCGTAGCGGCGGGTGATCTCGTAGCCGACCATCGTGCCGAGCGTACGGTTGACGTTGCGGATCGGCATCTCGATGCGTACCGGCTCCTTGCGCTCCAGCGCGGGTTCGGCCATCTCGATGAGCTTGTTGTCGAGCGCCTTCTCCAGTTCGTGGTTCTGCTCGATGGTCTGGTGCAGAATCGTTCCGGGAACCGGGCCGGGCTGCATGAGCACGTTGCTCAGGTCGATGCCGTCGGACTTCCAGCGCTTGATCGCCTCGTTCTGGTCCAGGCATTCGACATGGCCGACGGCCTCCTCCAGCGTACGGAAACCGAGCTCGGCAAGCAGTTCGCGCACTTCCTCGGCGATGTACATGAAGAAGTTGATGACCGCTTCCGGCTTGCCCTTGAACCGGGCGCGCAGCTCGGGATCCTGGGTGGCGATGCCCTGCGGGCAGGTGTTCTTCTGGCACGCGCGCATCATGACGCAGCCCTCGACCATAAGCGCCGTGGTGGCGAAGCCGAATTCCTCGGCACCGAGCAGCGCGGCGATGATCACGTCGCGGCCGGTCTTGAGCTCGCCGTCGCACTGAACGACGATGCGGGAGCGCAGACCGTTCAGAATCAGCGTCTGCTGGGTTTCGGACAGGCCGATCTCCCACGGGGTGCCCGCGTGGCGAATCGCGTTGAGCGGCGCCGCACCGGTGCCGCCGTCATAGCCGGAGATCAGCACCACGTCGGCATGGCACTTGGCCACACCGGCCGCGATGGTGCCGACGCCGAACTCCGAGCCGAGCTTGACGTGGATGCGCGCCTTCGGGTTGGCCATCTTCGCATCGTTGATCCGCTGCTTGAGATCCTCGATGGAGTAGATGTCGTGGTGAGGCGGCGGGGAGATGAGCTCCACGCCGGGGGTCGCGTGACGGACCTTGGCGATCCACGGCGGGACCTTGGCACCGGGCAGGTGGCCGCCCTCGCCGGGCTTGGCGCCCTGGGCGAGCTTGATCTGCAGGTCGGTGGCGTGCACCAGGTAATCGCTGGTGACGCCGAAGCGGGCGGATGCGATCTGCTTGATGCGGCTGTAACGCAGCGGATCCTCGATGCGGTCGTCGGATTCGCCGCCCTCGCCGGAGTTGGAACGCGCGTCGATCGTGTTCATGGCGATGGCGAGCGTCTCGTGCGCCTCTTGCGAGATGGAGCCGTAGCTCATTGCGCCGGTGGAGAACCGCTTGACGATCTCGGAGGCCGGCTCGACCTCGGAGATGTCGATCGGCTTGCGGTCGTGCTTGAACTTCATGAGTCCGCGCAGCGTCATAATGCGGTTCGACGTGTCGTTGATGTGGTGCGAGTACTTCTTAAACATCTGGTAGTCGCCGCGAGCGGTTGACTGCTGCAGCAGGAAAATCGCCTCGGGGTCGTTCAGATGATCCTCGCCGGTGCGGCGCCACTTGTATTCGCCGCCGGTTTCGAGGTTCATGTGCGGGGTGGCGGTCCACTGGTTCGGGTAGGCCATGCGGTGGCGAATCGCCACCTCCTCGGCCAGCTCGTCGAGCCCGATGCCGCCGACCTGCGAGACCGTGCCGGTGAAGTACTTGTCGACGATGTCCTTGCTCAGGCCGACCGCCTCGAACAGCTGCGCTCCGCGGTAGCTCATGATGGTGGAGACGCCCATCTTCGACATGATCTTCAGCACGCCGATGGACAGCGCCTTGGTCAGGTTCTTCACGGCTGTGCGCTCGTCGACCTTCAGGTAGCCGGTGCGGGCCAGGTCCTCGACGGATTCGAACGCCAGATACGGGTTGACGCATGCGGCACCGTATGCGATCAGCAGCGCGACATGATGGATCTCACGCACATCGCCGGCCTCGACGGCCATCGAGATCTGCGTGCGGGTGTGCTTGCGCAGCAGGTGGTGCTGCACGGCGCTGGTGAGCAGCAGTGACGGGATCGGGCCCCACGTGTGGTTGGAATCACGGTCGGACAGCACGATGAAGTTGCTGCCGCCCGCGATGGCCTCGTCGACTTCGGCAAAGATCTCCTCAAGGCGCTCGCCCAGCGCCTTGCCGCCGCCGGCCACCTGATACAGGCCCTTGACGACGAACGGACGGTAGTATCCGCCGAGCACCTTGGCCTTGTCGAGCCGCTTGAGCTGCGCCATCTCATCGGAGTTGATGACGGGCAGCGGGATCAGGATCTTCTTGGCGTGCAGCTCGGAATCCTCCAGCAGGTTCGGCTCGGGGCCAATGGCGGATTCGAGCGAGGTGACGATCTCCTCGCGCTCCCAGTCCAGCGGCGGGTTGGTGACCTGCGCGAACTTCTGGTGGAAGTAGTCGAACAGCATGCGGCTGCGCTTGGAGAGCACCGGCAGCGGGTTGTCGTTGCCCATCGAGCCCAGCGGCTCTTTGCCGGTGTTGGCCATCGGCGTGAGCAGCATCTTGAGGTCTTCCTCGGTGTAGCCGAACGCGCGCTGACGACGCTGCACGGACTGGCCGGAATGGCTCACGTGCTCGCGCTGCGGCAGGTCGCTCATCTCCACGGAGTTGCCTTCGACCCACTTACGGTACGGGTGCTGCGAGGCAAGGTTCCTCTTGATCTCCTCGTCGGGGATGATGCGGCCCTCGTCGGTGTCGACAAGGAACATCTTTCCGGGCTCCAGACGGCCCTTGGAGACGATATGCTTGTCGTCGATCTCCGGCAGCACGCCGGCTTCGGAGGCGAGCACAAGGTAGCCGTCATCGGTGAGCTGCCAGCGGCCGGGACGGAAGCCGTTGCGGTCGAGCAGGGCGCCCACCTGCGTGCCGTCGGTGAAGATGATGTCGGCCGGGCCGTCCCACGGTTCGATCAGTGTGTTGTTGTACTCGTAGAACGCGCGCACGTCGGGGTCGAGCTGGTCGTTGTTCTCCCATGCCGGCGGCAGCATCATCGAGATGGCGTGCGGCAGGGAGCGGCCGGCGAGGTGCAGCAGTTCGAGGCATTCGTCGAACGTGCCGGAATCCGAATAGCCGGGCGTGGTGATCGGCAGCAACGGCTCGAACTCGCCGAGCAGTTCGGAGCTCAGGCGGCCTTCGCGGGCCGACAGCCAGTTGCGGTTGCCCTGGATCGTGTTGATCTCGCCGTTGTGGGCGAGCAGGCGGAACGGCTGCGCGAGCGGCCAGCTCGGGAACGTGTTCGTGGAGAAGCGCGAGTGCACAATCGCGATCTTCGCCTTCATGCGCGAATCCGACAGGTCGGGGAAGAACGGGGTGAGCTGCATCGTGGTGAGCATGCCCTTGTAGGTGATGGTGCGGGCCGACAGCGACGCGAAGTAGATGCCGACCTCATGCTCGACGCGCTTGCGGATGCGGAAGGTCTTGCGGTCGAGCTCGATGCCCGCCAGCTTGCCTTCGGCGTCGGCGATGACCAGCGTCTTGAAGCTGGGCATCGAGGCGAGCGCCTGCAGGCCGAGCCCGTCCGGGTTGGTCGGCACCACTCGCCAGGCGAGCACTTCCAGACCCTCTTCGCGCACGATGCTCGCGATGGCCTGCTCCTGCCGGCCGGACGTGGCGATGTCGCGGTCGAGGAACGCGATGCCCGCCGCGTAATGGCCGGCCTCGGGCAGTTCGACGCCCGTGGTGGCCCGCATGAACTCGTCGGGCATGCTCATCAGGATGCCCGCACCATCACCGGTGTTCTCCTCGGCGCCCACGGCGCCACGGTGGTTGAGATTGACGAGCACTTCGATGGCGTCGTCGATGATCTTACGTTCCGGCCGCTTGTTGAGTGTGGTGACCATACCTACGCCGCAAGCGTCATGTTCTGAGCTTGGGTCGTACAGACCTTGTGATTTATGTATGCTCAAATCGAGCGGGGCGTGGAAAGTCACCGAAACCACCTTCATATCGTTTTGGCAGGATCTTGACAACCTGCGGTTCTTTTGTTAATGCGTAGGAAAGAGTACCGCTCGGCTATGTCAAACACGTTTCGCTGTCCATATACCGAGTCGAGGTGTTTGTCAATACCCAATTTCAATGTTTCTCAAGCGATTCGGAAAATCTGCGGCACCCGTTTCGCATGTCAATGAGATGTCTCTTATGTGAATGGCGTGTTAAGTGTGACGAATATCACTGTCACTGTCGCCGGACCCCTTTGCCCGGCGAAGACGTCACTGCCCGACGTCGTATGCGCGATCCAGATGCATGAAATCCGGCACCCGGTACCATTTGACCGTGTAACCGGCGCCATGCGCGCAGAACACCGAATCAGGGGTGTTTTCGAGATCGTCTCCCGGATCGTATCCCGCTTGTTCGATGACCTCGGCCGCATTGTGGCATGGCCGGTAGCCGTCGAACACGCACCCCAGATGGCCCGTGCCGTGGGTGTAGACGTTCACGTCCATGGCGTAGTCGCGCATCTCGGATACCGGGCAGACTCCCGCCAGCACGGCGAACTGGCCGTCCATCTCGGGTGGGTCGAACATGCCCGACATGCGTTGTATGTCGGACATGGCCCGGCCGAGCATGTCCTGCGGGATGTCGAGCCGGAAGCGGTACCACGGTTCGAGCACCCGGCACCAGCCGGGATCGCGGGCGGCCGCGGAGGCGAAGGCGCTGCCGTCCGACGACTCCGATTCGTCCGTCCGGGCTGTTTTGGCATCGGCTGCGGCCGCGTCTTCGGCGACGTCCTCCGCGGCGTCCTCGTCGAACAGGTCGTGCCGGGAGAAGTCTCCCTCGACCAGGGCGGTCATCAGCCCCTGTCGGATGGCCCGGTAGGTGGCTTGGCGGAAATCACCACCCTCCGTATGCTTCTCGTGCGCGCGGCCGGTGAGCAGCGTGAGCTTCATGTCGGTGATGGGGACGCCAATGAGCACGCCCAGATGCTCCTTCTCGGCGAAATGCGTCAGGATGAGCCTCTGCCAGTTGCGGGCCAGCACGTCTTCGGAACAGGATGTGGCGAAGGTCAGTCCGCTGCCCGGCTCGCCCGGCTCCAGCAGCACGTGCGCCTCGGCGTAGTGTCGTAGCGGCTCGAAGTGGCCGATGCCCTCCACCGCATGGGCGATCGTCTCCTTGTAGAGGATGGATCCGGGGCCGAAGCCGACGTTCAAGTTGAAACGGTCCCGCATGATCTGCTGGATGATCTCCAATTGAACCGCGCCCATGAGCTGCACATGGATCTCCTGCAGCCTCTCCTGCCATACCACATGCAGCAGAGGGTCCTCATCATCCAGTTCTCGCAGCGCGGTCAGGCAACGGTGAGGATCCTCCCCCTGCGGCAACAGCGTGTAGGTGAGCACCGGCTGCAGCACCGGGGCGTCGGCGTCGCACTGGTCGCCCAGCCCCTGACCGGGGCGGCTGTGCGTCAGGCCGGTGACGGCGCAGACCGAGCCGGCGGGCAGCGCATCGACCGTGGTGAATTTCGCGCCGGAATACAGGCGCACCTGATCGGCCTTCTCGTCGCCGTCAAGCACCATCTTCGCCTTGATCTCTCCCCCGGTGACGCGCAGCCACGTCAGACGGTTGCCATGCTCGTCATGCGACACCTTATATACACGTGCCCCGAAACGAGCACCCGGTTCGATCTCCTTGGTATACCGTTCAAAGCCGGCGAGGAAGCCATCGATGCCCTCCATGGCGAGGGCGGACCCGAAGAACACGGGGAACAGTGCGCGCGCGGATATCATGGCTTTCAGCCGCTTGTCCGCGACGGCGCCGGAGTCCAGGAACTCGTTCATGGCCGATTCGTCGAGCATCGCGATGTCTTCCATCGACCGGGTCGGAGCGCCGTTCTCGAAGTCCACGCAGCCGTCGGAGAACCTGTCACGCAGCTGGGCGAGCAGTGCGGCCCGGTCGGCGCCGGGCGCGTCCATCTTGTTGACGAATATGAAGGTCGGCACGTTGTATCGCCGCAACAGGCGCCACAGCGTCTCGGTATGCCCCTGGATGCCGTCCGCCCCGGACACCACCAGTATGGCGTAATCCAGCACCGCCAGCACGCGCTCGGTCTCGGCGGAGAAATCGACGTGCCCCGGCGTATCGATGAGGGTGATCGTCAGATCGCCGGATCGGATGATGGCGGGCTCGGCGAATATCGTGATGCCTCGCGCCCGCTCCATCGCGTCGGTGTCGAGGAACGCATCGCCGTGATCGACGCGGCCGAGCCTGCGAATCTGCCCCGAACGGTAGAGCAGCGCTTCGGACAGCGTGGTCTTGCCCGCGTCCACATGAGCCAGAATGCCCGCGACGATGTGCTTTTTCATAGCGTCCATCCTATCGGCGGCGAGGACGTGACGGCGGGGAGCCTCGAGCCCCTCTCCGCTTTGCGAATTACGGGTCGAAAAAGCCGTTATCCGCAATTGGGTGTGTGAAATCGCCGTTTCGGAGCCTCAGAACGGCGATTTCGCACGGGGAATCACGGATAACGGCTTTTTCGACCCGTATTGTGATGCCCGCCGACTACTGCCGGTAGCAGCTGAGGAAGTCGGTGAGCTTTTCCGTCGCGTCCTTGAGCACTTCGATGCGCGGCAGGTAGACGATGCGGAAGTGGTCCGGCTCATGCCAGTTGAACCCGCCGCCGCGCGTGATGAGGATGCGCTTGTCATGCAGCAGGTCAAGCGCGAACTGCTCATCATCAGTGATGTTGAACTTCTTCACGTCGAGCTTGGGGAAGATGTAGAACGCGGCCTTCGGCTTGACCGCGGTGACGCCGGGAATCGAGTTCAACGCGTTGTAGATGTATTCGCGCTGCTCGTACAGACGGCCGCCGGGCACGATGTAGTCGTTGACGCTCTGGTGGCCGCCGAGGGCGGTCTGCACGATCGACTGGGCGGGCACGTTCGAGCAGATGCGCATGTTGGTGAGCATGTTGATGCCCTCGACATAGTCCTTCGCGATGGACTTGTTGCCGCTGAGCACCATCCATCCGATGCGGTAGCCCGCGATCATGTGCGACTTCGACAGGCCGGAGAACGTGACACAGAACAGGTCCGGGGCCATGGACGCTATCGAGACGTGCTGGAGTCCGTCCATCACCAGACGGTCGTAGATCTCGTCGGAGAAGATCATCAGCTGGTGTTCGCGGGCCAGGTCGACGATCTGCTGCAGCACCTCCTTCGGGTAGAGGGCGCCGGTCGGGTTGTTCGGGTTGATCAGGACGATCGCCACCGTGCGGTCGGTAATCTTGCTGCGCATGTCGTCGATGTCCGGGTACCATTCGGATTCCTCGTCGCACACGTAGTGCACGGCGGTGCCGCCGGCCAGGTTGACGCAGGCGGTCCACAGCGGGTAGTCGGGGCTGGGCACCAGCACCTCGTCGCCGTTGTCGAGCAGGGCGGACAACGACAGGTTGATCAGCTCGCTGACGCCGTTGCCGGTGTAGATGTCTTCGATGCCGACATTGGGCAGGTTCTTGAGCTGCGCGTACTGCATGATCGCCTTGCGCGCCGAGAACAGGCCCTTGGACGCGGAGTAGCCTTCCGTGTCGCTGAGCTGCCGGGACATGTCGTATACGACCTCGTCCGGTGTGCGGAAGCCGAACGGCGCGGGGTTGCCGATGTTGAGCTTGAGCACGTGCATGCCGGACTGCTCCATGCGGGCGGCCTCGTCGACGCCCGGTCCGCGCACGTCGTACAGCACGTTGTCAAGTTTGGTGGATTTGTTGAAGTGGCGCATGGGTGTTCCTTCCGGTTCGTGTGATGGTGACGTTGTCTGGGGTGCGGGCGCTTGGGATGATGGCGTGCGTGGCGCGGCGGCCCGGCCGCCGGGATTGTCCGGCACCCGTTTCGGCTGCGCCGGCATGCCGGGCCGTCCGCGATCATGGCCGAGCAGCCATTGCTCGTCGACCTGCAGTGTATCGGCGAGGAACCTGAGCGTATCCGCGCGGGGCGTCGTCTTGCCGCTGACATATTGGCTGATGTGGCTTTTGCCGAGTTTGACACCTGACGCCTGGGCGGCACGCACGATGTCGACCTGTCTGAGGTGACGGGCGTTCATGGCGGTTCTCAGCCGCGTCGCGAAGCTCTCCAATGACTTCCTCAATTCACGTTGGTTCAAAGTTCAAATTCTGGTTCAAAAGAATATCACGGCTTTGTCAGCGAAACAACCTGAGTTCAATTTTATCTGTATTGAACTTCTCTCCGATGGACATATTTAGTTTGCTTACAAACCAAAAGGTGCTAGCACGGCAGCGAAGCTGCACGGTACGAGACCGCGGCGGAACGCGAGAGACTGCGAAGCTCTCTTGCGCAAGGTAATCGAGAATCTTCAAGCCTGACGCAACAGGCATCCCGTCGACCTGCCTTCCAGCACTACATCGGGCAGAACACACGAAAGGAGTCATGATTCATGCCGTATTCCATCAAGCGGCTGATATGCTTTCTGGCGGGAATCGCCATCGAATCCTTCGGCATCGCACTCATCACGAAAAGCGACCTCGGAACCTCGCCGATCTCCAGCATAGCCTGGGTGACGCATTCTCCATCGTGAGCAAGGTGAAGTTCGGCACGGTCAAGGTCTGCTTCGACGTTTCACTGCCGGAGCCACTACAGGCCGACCGCGCCAAACATGCGCTCGATGACGGCGTCGTTGAGCAACCGGCCTCTCCTCGTGGCGACGGCATGGCCCGTCGTCGGGTCGAGGGTGATGAGACCATCCCCGACCAGCGGCGTGAGGCACGCGTCGTCGATGATGCGCAGCGTTCCCTGCGCCGCATCCTGCGCCCGGTTCACCGCTTCGATATGCCGATTGACGCGGCCGATGTCGAGCCCTTCCCGAATGCGCAGGCCAAGCATAATGAGCTCTTCAAGGTTCTCCGTGGGCGATATGGTCTCATCGCCCGACCACGGCACACGCCCGTCGTTGATGGCCATCCCCCACATGCGCGGATGCGCGATGTCCCAACCGCGCATCGATGTGGAGGTTACGGAAGCCGAAACGTCTCCAGCGGCGTCGCTGTTCGCGGCGTCACCGTCTGTGGAGCTGCCCATAACCGTGTTGTAATGGCTGTGCGCTCCAGGGCCCAGGCCAGCCCAGTCGACGTTGCGCCAATACCCGAGATTGTGCCGGCTCTCATAGCCCGGGCGCGACCAGTTAGAGATCTCGTACCATTCTAGGCCCGCCGCGGCGAACAGGTCATCGGCGATCTCGTATTTCGCTGCCTCGTCGTCATCGTCGGGCTTGGGCAATGTGCCCGCCGCGATCTGTCGACCCATCTTCGTGGTCGGTTCCACGGTAAGTGCATAGGCGGAGACATGGTTCACGCCAAGATCGACTGCCGTGCGCACCGAGTCTCGCCAATCGTCAAGGCTCTCCCCCGGCGCCCCGTAGATCAGGTCCACGCTGGAGCGCAGGCCGGCCCTGTCGGCCGCCCTGACACCGGCCTCCACATTGGCGGGCGTATGCGTGCGGTCGAGGGTTTTCAACACATGCGGCACGGCTGACTGCATGCCGAATGACACGCGGGTGAGCCCTCCTTCCGCGAGCGCGCCGATATAGCGCTCGTCGACCGTGTCGGGATTCGCCTCGGCGGTGATCTCCGCCTCCGGTTCGATGCCCCACAGGCCGCGGACCGCGTCCAGCATCATGACCAGATCGCGCGCCGGCAGAATAGTGGGCGTGCCACCGCCGAAGAACACCGTGGAGACGGGCGGCTCCTCGATGCCGTGCACGAGCTGCCAATCGCGCACGAGACGCATCTCACGCACCACCATGTTCGCGTAATTGCCGCGGGACGCGCCCGCGCCCATGTCCGTGGCCGTGTATGTGTTGAAATCGCAGTAGCCGCAACGCCGCATGCAGAACGGCACATGGATGTAGATTTCGTAGCCTGCCGCATCGCCCGCATTGGCGGGGGTTGTCGGCGTAGCCGGCTGAAGGCGGTCATTCGCTGGACCACCCCCAGCCAGCCTTCGGCTGTCAGCCCCCGCCAGCGGGGGCATATCAAAGACCTCCATCAGCCTTCCGTCTTCTGCGCGGCGCGGATCTTATCCTTGGTGTCGCGGTCGTTGCCGGCCTCGCCGGTGGACAGGGCCGCGATGAACGCCTCCTGCGGCACCTCGACGTGGCCGAGCATCTTCATGCGCTTCTTGCCGGCCTTCTGCTTTTCGAGTAGCTTGCGCTTACGGGTGATGTCGCCGCCGTAGCATTTGGCGAGCACGTCCTTGCGCAGTGCACGGATGTTCTCGCGTGCGATGATGCGCGATCCGATCGCCGCCTGAATCGGGATCTCGAACTGCTGGCGGGGAATCAGCTCGCGCAGCTTCTTGGTCATCATCACGCCGTAGCTGTATGCCTTGTCGCGATGCACGATGGCGCTGAACGCGTCGACCTTCTCGCCCTGGATGAGGATGTCGACCTTGACGAGGTCCGCGGCCTGCTCGCCGTCCTCATGGTAGTCGAGTGACGCGTAGCCCTTGGTGCGGGACTTGAGCTGGTCGAAGAAGTCGAACACAATCTCGGCGAGCGGGATGCGGTAGTGCATCTCCACGCGGTCGGTGGAGATGTATTCCATCGTGCCCATGATGCCGCGGTGGTCCTGACACAGGTCCATCACCGAACCAATGAAATCCTTCGGCGTGATGATGTCGGCAGCGACCATCGGCTCGACGATCTTCTTGATCTTGCCGTCCGGGAATTCACTCGGGTTGGTCACCCGGTGCACGGTGTTGTCCTCGGCGGTCACCTCATACGGAACGTTCGGCGCGGTGGAGATCAGGTCGAGACCGAACTCGCGTTCCAGACGCTCCGAGACGATCTCCATGTGCAGCAAGCCGAGGAACCCGCATCGGAAGCCGAAGCCCAGCGCCACCGACGTCTCGGGCTCGTAGATGAGCGCGGCGTCGTTGAGCTTGAGCTTGTCGAGCGCGTCGCGCAGTTCGGGGAACTGGGCGTTGTCGATCGGGAAGAGACCCGCGTACACCATGGGCTGGGGGTCGCGATAGCCGGGCAGCGCCTCGGCTGCAGGGCGGACGGCGGAGGTCACGGTGTCGCCGACCTTGGACTGGCTGACGTCCTTCGCGCCGGTGATGATGTAGCCGACCTCGCCGGCGCCGAGCGCCTTGGTGGGGGTCATGTCGGGGCTGATGACGCCAATCTCGATGGGCTCGTGCGTCATGCCGATGCCCATCATGTGCACCTTCTCACGCGACTTGAGCTCACCGTCCTCCATACGGATATAGGTGACGATGCCGCGGTACGAGTCGTACACCGAGTCGAAGATCAGCGCACGCGCCGGCGCCTTCGGGTCGCCGTGCGGAGCGGGAACCTCCATGACGATATGGTCGAGCAGATCGGCGACACCTTCGCCGGTCTTGCCCGACACGCGCAGCACGTCACTCGGCTTGCATCCGATCAGTCCCGCGATCTCCTCCGCGTGCTTGTCCGGCTCGGCACTGGGCAGGTCAATCTTGTTGAGCACGGGGATGATGGCCAGATCATGGTCGATGGCCATGTACAGGTTGGACAGCGTCTGCGCCTCGATGCCCTGCGTCGCGTCGACGAGCAGCACCGCGCCCTCGCATGCGGCCAGCGCGCGCGACACCTCATACGTGAAATCCACGTGGCCGGGGGTGTCGATCATGCCGAGCGTGTACTCGGTGCCCTCGAAGGTCCACGGCACGCGCACGGCCTGCGATTTGATGGTGATGCCGCGCTCCTGCTCGATGTCCATGCGGTCGAGGAAGCGGTCACGCATCTCGCGCTCAGGAACGATGCCGCTCAGTTGCAGGATGCGGTCGGCCACCGTGGACTTGCCGTGGTCGATATGTGCGATGATGCAGAAATTCCGGATTAGCGACTGATCGGTAAACCCTGGCTTGTTCTTCGGCTCAATCACCCTGATCCGGTTCCTTTCGTCCGTGGTGCTCGTTCGTCGCGGGCCTTTGGCATCGTAAATGTGACGCCATGTGCCGCAAGTCACCAAGTTTACCGGTCACCGTCGGCAATTTCCCGACGACACACGGAACACGGGGTCGGTTTTATCCGAACATCGTGGTAGCATGACTCCCTGTATGTCCTTATAGCAAACGTCGTTTGGAGAAAACGTGGCAAACATTAAGTCGCAGAAGAAGCGCGTGCTCACCAATGAGAAGGCGCACAAGCGTAACGTGGCCGTCAAGTCCAGCCTGAAGACCGCCATCCGCGCAACCCGTGAGGCCATCGCCGCCGGCGATAAGGCCGCTGCCGAAGCCGCCTACAAGGTCGCTTCCCAGAAGCTCGACAAGGCCGCTGGCGCTGGCGTGATTCACAAGAACCAGGCCGCCAACCGCAAGTCGGGCATGGCAGTCGCCATCAACAACATGTGAGCATGACCGTCTGACGGTCGTCACAGCATAAGACCCCCGCGGAACCGCAAGGTTCCCGGGGGTTCTTTCGTGTTAGCCGGCCACCCCCACCCGCCAGCGGGGGCTCCCGCGAAGCGGGTGGGGGTGGTCCGAAAGCGTCAATCCCGAGACTGGTCTTTGTCGTCATCGCCGCCATCGTGGGCATCGGGATGGATGACCGGGCGTTTCAGATACCGCGACTCGCTGGGAAGATACGTGTTGTGCCGCTTGACCGCGCCGGGAAGCATGATGCTGAACTTGACCGACAGCAGACGCATGACCACGACCAGCACGACGATCGCGCAGTCGAGCACCACCTCGGCCGTGAAATCCAGCATCTTCCATTGCACTCCCCTGCACACGAACACGGTGAGCACGCATCCGACCGCGGAAGGAACCGCGTACAGGTGCTTGTCGCGGATGATCATCGGCACGTCGTTCAGGAGCATGTCCCGGACCAGACCGCCGCCCAGCGCGGTGAACATGCCCATGAACACCGCCGTCATGCCGGAGGTTCCCAAATCGAGCGCCTTCGAGGTGCCGTTCACCGCGAACAAGCCGACCGCCAAGGCGTCGATGGTCAGCATCGACCATCTGAGCTTGTCCACTTCAGGATGGATCACGGCGATAGCCAGGCCCGACACCAGTGCGGTCAGCACGAACCCGCGGTCGGAGATGCCCACCGGCGGCAGGGAGCCGAGCATCACGTCACGGATGATGCCGCCGCCCAACGCGGTCAGCCACGCGGTGATCAGCATGGCGAACAGGTCATAGTTCTTGCGAACCGCGCATAGACCGCCCATCAGCCCGCTGCAGAACACCGCAAGATATTCGATGCCCATGAAAAAGGCATTGCTTTCCAGTGCCAGTTCCTCCACGTGCCACTCCTCGCCAACATCACAACCATCCGGCCGTACATGAGCCTACCGCAAGCCGGCTACCCGAAACTAGAATCGGCTCCGATCCGGGTCAGGATCTCGCCGACCTTGATCCGATGTCGCGTTCCTTGGAACGCCTGTCGCTCATAGGTCAGGTCGATGCCGTTCTCCTTGCGCTCCACGCGCACGAGGAATGATCCCGGGGATGTGTCGCCGTGCGCGACCACCGTGTCATACTTCAGAGCCCGCGGGCGTTGATCGTGCGTGTGTTCCAACGTCCTTCGAGGAACGCCTCTCGAGTGAAATTGCAGGCGAATACGTCGCTCTCGCCGCGCACCGGTGTGACCCGGACGTAGAGGTCGGCGATCATGCGTTTAAGCAGGTTGCCGTTCGGGTCTTCGGGATTGAGCGGGCGGAACATCACGTGGTGGAACCGCTTCCACGACGAGCGGATGTATTCCTCCGGCACATGGTCGGCGCGCGGCCGGGCCTCGTTGCGGCGCAGCAGCTCGTCCAGGGGCACGTCGAAATCCTCCGTCCGCCAGATTGCCCCGTGCCGTGTGGCGAGCCGCGCCAGCTCATTCGCATACTCCGGGTTCGCATGCTGCGCGTCGACGACCACATTCCAGCCGGTGTCGAGTGAGATCACGCAATGCGGCCACGTGTTGGCGGGGTCGGACGCCCAGTTCTGCGCCCATGTCGACTTGCCGGAGCCCGGCAGTCCGCGCAGAATTGACGTTGAGCGATTCCGGCCGCGCACCCGCGGGAGACAGCTGATGCGTGTGACCGTACAGCAGCTTGCGTCCGTCGAACGGCAGCGCCTGATCGTGGAATCGGACCGCGTCATCGGGCCATCCGTACGCGAGGTCTTCGCGATATGGGAAGTGCGACAGGTTGACCGTTCCAAGTCCTTCCAGTTCAACGGTGCCGTTCGGTTCGATGCTCTCGAACAGGTTCAGCGCCGGCTTGTTGTCCATCCACCAGTCATCATGGTTGCCGATGGCCGCGTGCAGATGACGGCAACGCAGCTGCCGCAGGCAATCCTTATGGGCATATAAACACCACCCTCAGTCTCGCTACGCTCGACAGCTCCCGCCAGCGGGAGCGGGTTCTATACGAAAAGCCCCGCCGGGCTCGATCGAGCCGATGGGCGGGGTTTCACGTAGAACTGGACTGCGCTCAGCAGACCTTCCACATCCAGTTGTGCGGGTCTTCGACCTCGCCGAGCTGGATGCCGAGCAGCTGGTCGCGCAGGTCGACCGTGAGCTTGCCGGATTCGCCGTTGGCCACGGTCACGTCGAACTCCTTGGACTTGAAGCGGCCGATCGGGGTGATGATGGCGGCGGTACCGCAGGCGAACACCTCGGTGACCTCGCCGGACTTGATGTCGTCGAGCAGGTCGGTGAGCTTGATCATCGTCTCGACCACGTCGATGCCGCGATCCTGCATGAGCTGGATCAGGGAACGGCGGGTCACGCCCGGCAGGATGTTGCCGGTCAGGGACGGGGTCTCCACGTGGCCGTCCTTGTGCACGACCATCATGTTCATGCCGCCGAGCTCCTCAAGGTAGGTCTTGGTGGCGGCGTCCACGAAGCACACCTGCTCGCAGCCGTTGTCGATGCCGGTGTATTCGCCGAGCAGCGAGGCGGCGTAGTTGCCGCCGCACTTGGCGAAGCCGGTGCCGCCGGGGCCGGTGCGGAACCACTTGTCTTCCACCCAGATGCTCACCGGCTTGACGCCGCCCGGGAAGTACGGGCCGGACGGGGAGGCGATCACGCAGTAGTCGACCTCGTGCGGGGCACGCACGCCGAGGAACGGCTCGGAGGCGAACATGAACGGACGCATGTACAGCGTGTACTCGCGGCGGGTGGGCACCCAGTTGACGTCGCGCTTGACGAGGGCCGCCACGGAGCCGAGGAAGTCGTCCACGGACAGCTCGGGCAGGTACAGGCGCTTGGCGGAGTTCTGGAAACGCTCGGCGTTCGCGTCCGGGCGGAACAGCCAGGTGGAGCCGTCGGCGTGGCGGTATGCCTTCAGACCTTCGAAGACCTCCTGGGCGTAGTGCAGCACGGATGCGCCCGGATCCAGCTTCAGCGGCGCGTACGGCTCGATGCGACGGTCGCCCCAGCCCTCGCCCTTGGTCCAGCTCATGTGGGCCATGTTGTCGGAGAAGACCTGGCCGAATGCCGGCTTGTCGATGAGCTCCTGGCGCTTCGCGTCGGATGCGGGATTGTCGTTCGGCAGCACGGTGAACGGCTCGGTGAGCTTGTCCAGCGCGGCGGAATCGTGATGATTGTTTTCTGTCATAACCACTTCTTTGATAACGTCGCCGTTTGCGTCACGGCGGCCAGATGGGGCAGTCGGCGCTTCTGGCACCGGCTCTGAGGGATACTTTCTCACACCGATGACGCATTCGGCGTGAGCTCGTTCACATTATGAAAAAAGCCCACGCTTGTGGTGGGCTTTTCTCAAGCGTCACTCCCGTGTGTCACGCGGGAATCCGATGTGCTGTGCGAGACGGATCACTTGGCGTCCGCATCGGCGGCCGGAGCGGCAGCAGCGGCATCGGCGTCAGCGGCCGGAGCGGCAGCAGCGGACTCGGTGGTGTCCTCAGGCACCTCGACGCTGACGACGGAGGTCTCCGGATCGTCCATGTCGAGCTCGGCGCCTTCCGGCAGCACGACGTCCTTGAGCAGCACCTTGGTGCCGTCGGTCAGGCCGTCAACGTTGACCACGATGCGCTCGGGCAGGTTGGTGACATCGGCGCGGACCTTGAGCTCCTGCAGGTCGACGAACGCGACGGCGGCACCCTTCGGCGTGCCCTCGACGAACACCGGCACCTCGACGTCGATCTTCTCGCCGGCCTTGACCTCGTAGAAGTCGATGTGTTCAACGATGCGCTTGACGGGGTTGCGCTGCACATCCTTGACGACGGCCAGCTTGGTCTGGCCACCGAAGGAGATCGAGAACAGCGCGTTCGTGTGGCGCAGGGCCAGCGTGGTCTCCTTCATCGGGAGCTTCACGAACGTCGGCTGGTCGCCGCCCGCGTACAAGGTGGCGGGGATGAGCTTGGCCACGCGCATGCGGCGCGCAGCGCCCTTGCCGAATTCGTCACGGATGTCACCGGCGATCTTGATGGTGTTTGCCATAATGGTTCTCCTTGAGTGTTACTTGTCGTTCTGTCTATTTGACGCCACGACGCGCCGCAGAACTCCCCAAGGAGGGGTGGTATTCAACGCCGAGTCGATTACGGCAGACCCGTTCTCGCGAATCGGAATGCCCTCGCCAAAGCAACGAGAAACAATTATACGGCCGCGCGGGACATTCGATGGAACGTCTATCCCGGCAAACGAATCGAACGCCCGATCCGCCCGGCTGTTTCGTCGTCATGCCGTCATCGACCCCGGCGAGGCCCTACAATGGACGCAATGGGACATGCACCGAATCGGCTGGGAGGTTTGCAATGGCGCGTAACACATCACGGATAGTAGTGGGAGGCGGAATCGCGGCCTCCGTGGTAGCCGGCGCCACTTACGGGCTGGCGAATCTCATGTTCTCGTATGCGCTGGATGCACAGGCGAAGCACTCGATGCTCAGATCCGGCAGGGATGACGGCAAAGTCGCGGACAAGGGACCCCGGCTCGACGCGGGCGAAGAGGTCGAGGCGGCGGATTGGTTCGACCAGTCCAAGCAGCCGGTGGTCATCTCGGCGGAGGACGGCATCCAGCTTCATGGCTGGCTGTTCGATCCCGATTGCGCCGGCGCGAAGCTCCACCTGTATGCGATATGCTGCCACGGGTATTCGGGGCAACCGCAGGATATGGCGAAGTACGCGCATCGTTTCGCCCGTCTCGGGTTCACCGTGCTGGTTCCGGCGCTGCGCGGCCACGGGCTCAGCGAAGGCCGCTATGCGGGCATGGGATGGTTGGATCGCCGCGACCTGATGCGGTGGATATCGCTGATCATCGGCAGCGACGCGGACGCCCGCATCCTGCTGCAGGGCAAGTCCATGGGCGCGGCCGCGGTCATGATGACCGTCGGCGAGCCGGACCTGCCCAGGAACGTCGTGGCGGCGGTCGAGGATTGCGGCTATGCGTCGGTCGTCCAGCAGTTCATCGACTGCGCGCGGTCGATGTTTCACCTGCCGAAGTTCCTCGCCAAGCCGATCGTGACGACGATGGGGGCGATCGCGCAGCGGCGTGCCGGGTACGGTTTCCAGGAAGCCTCGTGCGTGGAACAGCTGAAGCATGCCACGATTCCGATGCTGTTCATCCACGGCGGCGCGGACGATTTCGTGCCGTCCAGGGCTTTGGACGAGAACTTCGACGCCTGCGCGAGCATCGACCGGCAGAAACTGCTGATTCCCTCGGCAGGTCATTCCATGAGCGCCAGCACGGCACCGGTGGTGTACTGGAAGACGGTGACGAATTTCGTCACCCGCGTGTTCGGACTCTGACGGCAGCTTCCCGGCCGCAGCCGCCATGCGCCGACGGAACCGATATGGATATGGGAGTGGGCCCGCTGGATGGATTTCCAGTGGGCCCACTCCCATATCGTTTCGCTCCGTTCGGCCCGGCGGGCCGAGTGTGGTGACGGTTACGAGATGAGCTCCTTCACGGCGGCGATGACGGACTGCAGGCCGGCCTTGGCGTCGCCGAACAGCATCTGCGTGTTGGGCTCGAAGTACAGCTCGTTCTCGATGCCGGCATAGCCCTTGCCGCGACCGCGCTTCATGACGACCACGTTCTGCGCCTTGTCGACGTCGAGAATCGGCATGCCGGAGACCGGGGTGCCGGGGCGACGCGCGGCCGGGTTGGTCACGTCGTTGGCGCCGACGACCAGGGCCACGTTGGCGGACGGGAACTGCGGGTTGATGTCGTCGAGGTCGACCAGCTCCTCGTACGGCACGTTGGCCTCGGCGAGCAGCACGTTCATGTGACCGGGCATACGTCCCGCGACCGGGTGGATCGCGTACGACACCTCGACGCCATGACCCTTGAGCAGGTCGCCCAGATCGGCCAGCTCGCGCTGCGCCTGGGCCTGCGCCAGACCGAAGCCCGGCACGAAGATGACCTTGTCGGCGTACACCAGCTGCACGGCGACGTCATCGGCGCTGGTCTCCTTCATTGTGCCCTCGGGGCCGTCGGCGTCGCCGCCGGCCGAGGCGCCACCGCCGAAGCCGCCGGCGAGCACGCTCATCAGCGGACGGTTCATGGCCTTGGACATCGCCAGGGAGAGCGTGACTCCGGCCGCGCCGACGAGTGCGCCGGCGACGATCAGCGCGATGTTGTTGATCGCCAGACCGCTCATGGCGACGGCGGTGCCAGTGCAGGCGTTAAGCACCGAGATGACGACGGGCATGTCAGCGCCGCCGATCGGGATGACGAACACCAGACCGTAGCACAGCGAGAACACCGTGGTCAGCACGCACCACAGCAGACGCTGCTCGGGCTGCACGCACAGCATGACGAACGAGACGACGGTGAGCACAATGAAGCCGATGTTCCACACGCCCTTCGCGGGGAGGGTGAGCTTGCGCAGGAACTTGACGCCCTGCAGCTTGCCGGCGGCGATCAGCGAGCCGGTGAACGTGACGGAACCGATCATGATGCCAAGTCCGGCGGTGATTAGCACGACCAGCGTCGGCAGCTCCTCGGAGGTGAGGATGTCGTTGAGCGCGACGAGGGCCGCCGCGCCGCCGCCGACCGTGTTGAACACGGAGACGAGCTGCGGCATGTCGGTCATCTTGACCTTCTTCGCGCTCCACACGCCGACGATCGTGCCGATGAGGATGCCGACGATCAGCAGCACGACGGCGACGAGATGCTCGAAGCCGTTGCCGATCTCGGTGACGAACAGCACGATGAACGCCATAACCACCGCCATGACCATGCCGGCCGCGGAGATCAGGTTGCCCTTGCGCGCGGTCTTCGGCGAGTTCATCATGTGCAGGCCGACGACGAACAACACGGCGGCCAGCAGATACACGAACCATTCAACGACGCCAAGCGGGTTGCTCAGCACTTCAGCAAGGGTACCCATTACTTGGCCTCCTCATTCTTGTCGGCGGACTTCTTCGATTTGTCGGACTTGAACATCTCCAGCATGCGGTCGGTGACCACGTAACCGCCGACGACGTTCATCGTGCCGAGCACGGCGGCGAGGAAGATGAACACCCAGGCCAGGAGCGAGGTGGCGTGCGCGGCGACGATGACGACACCGACGATGACGATGCCGTGGATGGAGTTGGCGCCCGACATCAGCGGCGTATGCAGGGTGGCGGGCACCTTGCCGATGACCTCGACGCCGATGAGCAGCGCGAGTATGAACAGTGTGATGGCAACGATGATGTCCATGGATTATTCCTTGCTTTCTGCGGCGGGACGTCCGGCTACGATGAGGGCGTCGTCAAGTTCCTCGTTCAGGTCGATGCTCAGACGACCGTCATGCACGAAGTGGGCGAGCACGTCGCCCACGTTGCGGGCGAGCAGGTTCGAGGCGGTGTTGGAAACCTCGCTGGCGAGATACGGGGCACCGATGATGGTCACTCCCCCATCGGTCACCTGCGTGCCGACGCGGGATCCCTCGACATTGCCGCCCAGGTCGCTGGCCGCACAGTCGACGATGACGGCACCGCGCTTGAGGCCGTCCACGCCGGCCTTGGTCAGCAGCATCGGAGGCTTACGACCGGGAACCTTGGCCGTGGTGATGATGACGTCGAACCCGGCTGCCTTCTGGTCGACGGCCGTCTGCTGGGCGGCCTGCTCCTCGGCGCTGAGCTGGCGGGCGTATCCGCCCTCGCCCTGCCCCTTGGAGAAGTCGAGACCGAGATCGAGGAACTTCGCGCCCAGCGACTCCACTTCGCCGCGCGAAGCGGGACGCACGTCGTACGCGGTAACCACGGCGCCCAGACGACGGGCGGTGCCGATGGCCTGCAGGCCGGCGATGCCCGCGCCCAGGATCAGCACCTTGGCCGGGCGGATCGTGCCGGCGGCGGTCGTCATCATCGGGAAGAACGAGCCATAGGCGTTCGCCGCCACCAGCGCGGCCTTGTACCCCATGACCGAATTCTGGGACGTCATCTCGTCCATGGACTGCGCGGAGCTGAGCTGGCGAGGCAGCTTCTCCATCGCGACACCGACAAGACCGGCCGCCTGGAGGGCGTCCACATACGCGGCATCGGTGAACGAGCCGAGCATGCCGATCACCCACGTGCCGGCCTTGAGCCGCGCGACCGTCTCGGCAGACGGACGGTCCACGAATCCGAGCACGTCGGCGCGCGCGATCACATCGTCCGCGGCGACGACCTCGGCCCCCGCCTTGGCGTAATCATTGTCGGTATATTGTGCGGCGATTCCGGCGCCGCTCTGCACCAGGCAGGACACACCTGCTTTCTTCAACCGTGTGACGATATCCGGCGTCAATGCGACGCGGGTTTCGTCCTGCGATGTCTCGTTGAGGACACCGAACACCACGGTGGCTTTCTGGGTTTCAGCCATGAGAGCCCTTTCTTCGTCGAACTCAAGCGTTCTTTGCTTACCGTTGCAAGTGTACCGAAGGAATCGACTTTTGGCGCGTTCCGTTTCACCTGACGAATGGCCGCGGGCGAGCGGGCGACCCGCACGACGCTGTTTCCTACGCTACCGTAAGGTGAAAAGAGGCGTTTTTACGGGTAATATTTATGTGTTAAGCATTATCAGGCCTCCAAGGAGCGTCACGTGTCATTGTTCACCTCAGTAAGACAGCAAGCTGCGAATATCACGCAGAAGGCACTTCGTTTGGGAGGTGACTTCGCGCACCCGATCGGCGACGATTCCTCCAACGGCCCGGATTACGCGGAGAACGACGCTCTTGCCGCGAACGGCGAGGTCAGCCTCCCGAACACCGCCGAATGGGGGCCAGGATACCCGACCACGACGCTGATCAACAGCACGACGGGCCTGCTCACCACGAAGACCGAGGGCAACCCGCCACTTGACGAGGGCATGTCCATCTACGACATCTATGCGGACCGCGCCGAACGCATGGGCGACGAGCCGCTGTACACCTACAAGGACGACTCCGGCAAGTGGGTCACCAGCACAGCGAACGAGACGCTCGCCGACATCCGCAGCGTCGCCAAGGGCCTGCTGCACTACGGGCTGAAGAAGGGCGACGGCGTGGCGTTCATGTGCCGCACCTCCTACGCGTGGGATGTCACGGACGCTGCGGTCATGGCCTGCGGCGGCGTGCTCGCCACCATCTACGACACCGACTCCGCCGAGCAGATCCGCAACATCGTCAACAATTCGGACGCGCGGCTGCTGATCGTCGGGACCGCCGACATGCGCGACAAGGCAGAGGGCGCGATCGAGGAATGCCCGTCGCTGGAGACCATCCTGTGCATCGAGACCGGCGGCCTAGAGGAGATCAAGGCGTACGGGACCGCGGTGAGCGACGAGGAGCTCGACGAGCGCATCGACTCGATCAAGAAGACCGACCTGTGCTCCATCGTGTACACGTCGGGTTCCACGGCGGCACCCAAGGGCGTGGAGATGACGCACGAGCACTACTGCACGACCGCGCTGAACCTGCCCGTCTACATGCCGGACCTGCTGCACAACAAGAAGAACTCCGTGCTGCTGTTCCTGCCGCAGGCGCACTCGTTCGCCCGCGCGATCAACTACATCTGCGTGGCGAGCAACATCAGGATCTACATCGCCCAGGGTATCAAGACGCTGATCGCCGACCTTCAGGTCGCCCGGCCGTCCGTGATGATCGTCGTGCCGCGCGTGCTGGAGAAGGTGTACAACGCGGCGTCCCAGAAAGCCGGCCACGGGCCGAAGGGCGTGGCGTTCGCCGCCGCGGTGGTCGCCGCGCAGAACTACATGAAGGAGCTGGGTGCCAAGGGCAAGGTCGGTGTGCTGGCCAAGACCCGCCGCGCCGCCTTCAACCCGATCGTCTACAAGACGCTGCGCGACGTGCTCGGCGGCCGCGCCCAGTGGATCGTCGCCGGCGGCGCCCCGCTGGACCCCGAACTGCTCGCGTTCTTCCGCGGCGCGAACGTGCCCGTGTACGAGGGCTACGGACTGACGGAGACGACCGCGCCGTGCGCGTTCAACCCACTCGGCGTGCCGTACCATCAGGGTTCCGTCGGCATCGCCTTCCCCGGGTTCGAGCTGCGTGTCGCCGAGGACGAGGAGATTCAGGTCAAGGGCACCGCGGTGTTCCCGAAGTACCACAAGAACGAGGAGGCGACCGAAGGCTCGTTCACCGATGACGGATGGTACCGCACCGGCGACCTGGGCAGGCTCGACAACGACGGCTTCCTGTACATCACCGGCCGCAAGAAGGATCTGATCATCACCGCCGGCGGCAAGAACGTCGCCCCCGGCCCGATCGAAGAGGTCATCCAGCGCTGCGAGTTCGTCTCGCAGGTGCTGGTGCTCGGCGACAAGCGCCCGTTCATCTCCGCGCTGGTGACGCTTGACGAGAAGTCGCTGCGCCCCTGGCTGGAATCCAAGGGCCTCAACCGCGATATGACGATGGAGGAGGCCGCCTCCAACGCCGCAGTGCGCGCCGAAGTGCAGAAGTGGGTGGATCAGGCGAACGAGGGTGTGTCCCGCGCCGAATCGGTGCGTAAATTCATCATCCTGCCCGAGGAGTTCAGCCAGGAGAACGGCCTGCTGACCGCATCGATGAAGGTGATCCGACCCAAGGTCATCCGGCGTTACGCCACACTGCTGAACACGCAGATGTACACCAAGAAGAAGTGACGCTCGACATCCTTCACGCGTGAGGCGGGTGGTTCAACACGATTGTTGAACCACCCGCCTCACGCCGTTTTATCGGTGCCAACGCCCACGCGGCGCGCAATCAGAAGCCGAGCCTCTCCAGCTGCTTGGGGTCGGACTGCCAGCCCTTGGCGACCTTGACATGCAGATCGAGCTTGGCCTTGCCTCCGACGATGCGGTTGACCGGGGTGCGCAGCTTCTTCTTGACGCGCACCAGATGCTCGGCGCCGCGTCCGATGATGATCGGCTTCTGCGAGTCGCGCTCCACGTACACGGAGACCATGACCTGGATCTTGCCTTCGTATGACTGCCCGCTCTCGTTGTCTTCGGGCCGTTCGATGGAGTCCACGACGACGGCCAGCGAATGGGGCAGCTCGTCATCAAGCTCTTCGAGGAACGCGCCGCGGATCAGCTCGGCGATGGTGTCTTCCGGACGCTCCTCACTGACCTGGTCGTCCGGGTACATCTGCGGCCCCTCAGGGGTGTTGTCGATCAGCACCTGGCGGACCTCGTCGAGATTGTCGTGTCCCAGGGCGCTGACGGGCACGATGTCGGAGAAGTCAGCGAACTCATTGATCTCGATCAGCTTGTCGATGAGCTGCTGGCGGCCCAGCTGGTCGATCTTGGTGACGATGGCGATCAGCGGAACCTTCCACGCGAACGTCCCGTCCTCGCCCTTGGTGGCGAAATCGGTGCGCAGACGGCTTAGGATGCGCTTGTCGCCGGGGCCGATCTCCTGGTCGGCGGGCAGCAGGAACGCGATGGCGTCGATATCCGACAGCGATTCCTCGACGATGTCGTTGAGACGCTGGCCGAGCAGCGTGCGAGGGCGGTGGATGCCGGGCGTATCAACCAGCACGAGCTGCGCATGGTCGGTGGTGAGGATGCCGCGAATCGCCTTTCGCGTGGTCTCCGGGCGCGATGAGGCGATGGCCACCTGCTTGCCGATCAGCGCGTTGATCAGCGTCGACTTGCCGACGTTCGGTCTGCCGACAACCGCTATGAATCCGGAACGGTACGCCGGCTGGGATTCCTGCTCGTCAGTATTGGTCATATTCGTGTCATGCCTTTTCTTCGCGTTCGGTTTGGTCATTGTTTCTCTACGGTAGCGGTTCACCTTGTCATTGGGCGGACGGCTCCGTCATTCGCCTTGCGGGGAGGCGGACTCGCCGTCCTGTTCGTCGCTGCGGGGCTCATCGTCGTCGGCTGCGGGACCCTGCGACCCGGCCGCCGGCTCCACGACGATCATCGACACCCTCTTGCGTCGACCTGCCGTGTCGACGGCGGTGAGGCGCAGGCCGCGCGTCACCGCGCTGGAGCCGACGATCGGGACGCGGCCCAGCAGCTTGGTGAGCAGGCCATATACGGTGTCGACGTCGTCCTCGTCGATGTCGATCTCGAACATCTCCTCAAGGGTGGCGATGGGAGTCCTCGCCGGCATCTTCCACTTGCGTTCGCCGATCTTCTCGGGCTCGGAATGCTGCGTGCGGTCGTGCTCGTCCTCAAGTTCGCCGACGATCTGCTCGATGGTGTCCTCGATGGTGACCAGTCCGGCGATGCCGCCGTATTCGTCGACGACAATCGCCACATGCTGCCGGGTCTGCTGCATGGCGTGGAACAGGTCATCCACCGGCTTCGACTCGGGAACCAGCATCGGCTGCCTGACGATGGAGGCGACATAGCGCTGCGAGGCGGCGGGATTGAACGCCGTGGCGCGCACGGCGTCCTTGAGATACGCCACGCCGATCAGATCGTCGACGTCGTCGCCGATCACCGGCACGCGGGAGAAACCGGACCGGGAGCACAGACGCAGCATGTCGGCAAGTGTGGCCGTGCGGTCCATGCAGATCATGTCGGTGCGAGGCACCATGATCTCGCGGGTCAGCGTCTCCGACAACGTCAGCACGTTGCGCAGCATCTCGGAGACTTCCGGATCGAAATCATTGGCCTCCACCAAGCGGTCGATGGTGGCACGCCCCTGTTCGAGCTGAATCTTCTCCAGCTCCTCGTCGTCGGACAGGTCCGATTCCTTGGAGCGACGCTTCTGACCCTTCTGCTCGCCCGCCTTCGCAAACGGCGTGATCGCGGTGGCGAACCTGACCAGTCCCGCCAAATTGAGCATGATGTCGATCGGCTTGCTGGCTCCCGCCGACCGCGGGCGGACCAGCACCGAGACAATGCCGACGATCAGCGCGAACAGGAAGCCGCACAGCAGCTGCAGCCAGATCGGCGCATCAAGCAGCGACGCCACGCACGCCACCAACACGCCGTCGAACACGTTGCATGTGATGCGGAAGAACGCGCAGCTGCCCGAGGTGGCGTACCGGTTGGCGATGAGCCGCTGCACGGTATGGATCTTGCCGATTTTCTTCATCCGGATGAACTGGCTCGTCTCGGTGTCGGTCTGCACTTCGAGGATCTTGTTGTTCAGTCCTGCCCGTGTGACGCGCCCGACCGCACTTTCCGCGGCGGCCATGCTCAACGACAGCCAGACCAGCAGTGCGGTGACGACGACCAACGCGACAACCAGGATAATCGTGGACGTATCGGTCAACGGCATAGGAATCCTTCGTTTGAGTTCATGTGTTCAGCGCCGGTGACGGCATTGCCGCCGAACGGCGACGGGAAAAGACGCGTCATTCCGTTATCTGCCGTCCGCCGCCGTGCGACGCGTCGTATTCGGCAAGCGCGTCGGCCGCGCCCTTCGGCAATGTGGCCGGTTCGATGGTGATGCGGCGCACGGCCAGGAACGTGAGCAGCAGCTGCCGCTGCAGACCGAACATCTGCCTTTCCTGCTCCGGCGTGACATGGTCGTAGCCGAGCAGGTGGAGGATGCCGTGAATGGTGAGCAGCATCATCTCCTGCATGGTGCTGTGACCTGCCGCGGCCGCCTGCTGGGCCGCGACCCAGGGGCATATGACGAGGTCGCCGAGCACGCCCTCCATCGTGGTCTTGCCGTCGCCGGGCCTCAGCTCGTCCATCGGGAAGCTCATCACGTCGGTCGGGCCTTCCAGCGACATCCACCGCTCATGCAGCTCGGCTATGGGATCGGGATCCACGAACAGGATGGTCAGATCGGACTGGGTACTCACGCGCATCTGGTCCATCACCCACAGGCCCAGGTCGGAGAACGCCTTTGCGTCGATGTCCCAGATGGTCTCGTTGGTCACTTCCACGCTCATCGTGCGTCCTCCCGCGATTCCTTGCCTCGGTTGCGCCTGACACGGGTGGCGTCATGACGGTCGTATGCCTCGACGATGCGCCCGACCAGCTCATGGCGGACCACGTCCCCGGCGTCGAGGTGGGCGAATGCTATGTCGTCGATGCCGCCCAGAATGCCCTCGATGGTGGCCAGACCGGATCGCGGCACGGCGAGGTCTACCTGCGTGACGTCTCCGGTGATGATCATCGTCGTGTTGAATCCGAGACGGGTGAGGAACATCTTCATCTGCTGTTCCGTCGTGTTCTGCGCCTCGTCGAGAATCACGTAGGCGTCGTTGAGCGTGCGTCCGCGCATGTACGCGAGCGGCGCGACCTCGATGGTGCCGTCGTCGAGATAGCGGTGCAGCTGGTCGGGGCCGAGCATGTCGGACAGCGCGTCATACAGCGGGCGCAGATAAGGGTCGACCTTGTCGTTGAGCGTGCCGGGGAGGAAACCGAGGTTCTCCCCCGCCTCGACCGCCGGGCGCGTCAGGATGATGCGGCGAATACGCCTGTCCTGGAACGCGCGCACCGCCTTGGCCACGGCGAGGTAGGTCTTGCCCGTGCCGGCCGGGCCGATCGCGAAGGTGATGGTGTGGGCGTCCACGGCGTTGACGTAGGCGATCTGCCCCGCCGTCTTGGCACGCACGGGCTGCCCGGCCGCGAAAGTGATGACGCCGGGTATGCGAGGCTTGCGCGCATCCCCTGAACGCGCTGCGCCGAGCGACGCACGGCCCCGCTCGGCGGACCTGCCGTATCCGGGGTGTTCGGCGCGGACCTTGTTGGGCAGCACGTCCTGGTCGAGCAGCCTGCGCACGGTGTCGGCGTCCATCGGGGCGCTGTACGCGGCCTGGATAATCGTATGGATGACGTCTTCGGCGCGAGAGGCCTGCGATTCGGTGGACTTCGAATGGGAGACGATGGCCACCCTGTCGCCGCGTACGATGATGGTCAGGTCAGGGAACGCGTGCTCGACCTGCCGGATGACCTCGTCGACCGGGCCGAAGACGGCCACCGGGTCAAGCTGCGACGGGATGGTGATGGTACGGGTCGTCGTTGTCACGAATCGCCCTACTCGTCGAGCTTCTCGCCGGTGAGCACATGCGCGTGCACGTGGAACACGGTCTGCCCGGCGTCGAGGCCGGTGTTGAACACCAGACGGTACGCGCCCGAGAACTCCTTGTCGGCGATGCCCTGGGCGAGCCCGACGATATGGGCCAGTTCCGCGGGATCGGCGGCGGCCAGCTCGGCGACGTTCGCGTAGTGGTCCTTGGGCACGATCAGCACATGCACCTTCGCCTTGGGATTGATATCCTTGAACGCGTACGTGGTGTCGTCCTCATATACCTTCTCGCTGGGAATGCGCCCGTCGATGATCTTGCAGAACAGGCAGTCCTCGGACTTGCTCATATGCTCGCCGCTCCTTGCTGGCCATGATGGAAATCTGCTTCCATGCTATTGCGTATTAAGGATATTCTCGGCTTCACGCGAAACGCCCCAACGCCCTCGACAGCAGCGACAGCGCCACCGGGCCCGCCGTCGATGCACGCAGGATGTTCGAGCCGAGCACCACGCTCTGGGCGCCGGCCCCGACGAAATCGGACACCTCCTCCTCGCTGATGCCGCCCTCAGGCCCCACGACGACATTGATGCTGCGCGGCCGCCCGTCGGCGAGACAACGGTCGGCGAGCCGCGAGACCTCGTCCTCCACGGACGACCATGACATGGTGGCGTCCTGGTGCAGCACGATCACCAGATCGCCATGCACGCACGCGCGCCTGCAGATGGCGACGACCTGCTTGCTTGAGACGCACTGCGCCAGTTCCGGCGACCACACGCGGCGCGACTGCTCGGTCGCCGCGTCGAGGACCTGCCGCCATTTGCGATCAGTACGGCCCGCCTTCCACTTGGCGATGGAACGATTGGCCTGCCAGGGGATTACCTCGTCGACGCCGATCTGGGTCGCCATGTCGATGGCCGCCTCGTCGTGACCGGTCTTCGCCAGCGCCTGGATGAGCACGAGCCGCGTGACCGGCTGCGGCTGCCGCCCGACGCGCTCGACGCTGACGAGACCGGACTGCGCGTCGACGAGCGTGGTCTTGACGCACAGCCCCCGACCGTCGGTCAGCGACAGCCCGTCGCCCTCGGCGAGGCGCATGGCCCCCAAGGCATGGCGCTTCACCGAGGCCGGCAGCGTGATCGTCCACCCCACGTTGAGACCATCGCCGTTCACCGGCACATCATCGGTGTCAGGGTCGAAAAGGAATACAGGATCAGTCATGGATACAAGGCTACAACATCCCCGCAAACACAGGCGACACGCCATGATTTGGCATCATCTAAAAATACCGATATAGTATCTACTCGTTGTCTGAAAACGACACCTGTCCGGGTGGCGGAATGGTAGACGCGCAAGCTTGAGGTGCTTGTGCCTATTTTATACAGGCGTGTGGGTTCAAGTCCCATCCCGGACACCAGCGAAGACCCCTTGGAAACAAGGGGTCTTTCCATATATACATACCGTATGCGCAGACGGCCGCGCGCAATCGAGCCGACGACGGTACGACGACATGAGAACCCGAGGCACGCCCATGCAATTCATCACCATCGACTCCATCGACGACGAGCGGGTTGCCGCATATACGAACCTCACCGAAATCCAGCTGCGCAACCGGCTCGAACCCGAGCGTGGCCTGTTCATCGCCGAATCGCCCAAGGTCATCGACCGCGCGCTCGCCGCGGGCCGCGAACCGATCTCGCTGCTGGTCGAAGAGCCGTGGATCGAAGGCATGTCACAGACCTTCGACGTCGTCGACAAACGGTGGGGAACGGACATCCCCGTATACGTGGCCTCCCCCGAGCAACTGCGCCAGCTCACCGGATACCGCCTCCACCGAGGGGCGCTTTCGGCGATGCGGCGCTGGCCGCTGCCGAGCGTCGAGGAGACATGCCGCGACGCTCGCCGCGTGGCGGTCATGGAGAACATCGTCGACCACACCAACGTGGGCGCACTGATGCGCTCGGCGGCCGCGTTGGATGTCGACGCGGTGCTGGTCACCCCGTCGTGCGGCGACCCGCTGTACCGGCGCGCCGCGCGCGTGTCCATGGGCACCGTCTTCCAGATACCGTGGACGCGCATCGGAGGCGACGACAAGCATTTCTGGCCGCGCCGAGGACTGGAGGAACTGCGCTCGCTGGGATTCACCACGGTGGCGATGGCGCTGAGCGACGACTCGATATCGCTGGACGAGCTGACACGCCGGCTGAACAACAGTCCCGAATCCGCGGACCACATCGACAAACTGGCGCTGATCTTCGGCACGGAAGGCGACGGCCTGTCACGTCACACCATCGCGGGCGCAGACCTGACCGTGAAAATCCCGATGTCCCACGGCGTCGACAGCCTCAACGTCGCCGCATCCAGCGCCGTCGCCTTCTACGCGACATCCCCGAAGCGCGCGGAACAATAAGAACAGATCGGATATTTTTCATGACTTTTTCATGACGCGCAACGCCATTTCCTTGCGCTCACGGGGAAATGTGCAATTATTGTTTCTGTAGGCTCCGGCAACGAAGCAGGGGCGGACAGGCAGACGGTGTCATCAGACGCTGTGAACAACGAGAGGAGCACTCAGATGGCGAAGAACAAGCAGAAGATTCTCTCCATCGTCCTGGCAGGCGGCGAAGGCACGCGCCTCATGCCGCTGACACGTGACCGTGCGAAGCCGGCCGTACCGTTCGGCGGCGTATTCAGACTGATCGACTTCCCCTTGAGCAACCTGGTGAATTCGGATTACCGCCATATCATTGTGCTGACCCAGTACAAGTCGCATTCCCTTGACCGTCACATCTCGCAGATGTGGCGTTTCTCGTCGTTGCTCGGCAACTATGTCTCCCCTGTGCCCGCACAGCAGCGTCTGGGCAAGCACTGGTATCTCGGGTCGGCCGACGCGATCTATCAGACCATCAACATCATCGAGGACGTCCAGCCCGACATCGTGGTCATCGTCGGCGCCGACCACGTCTACCGCATGGACTTCGGCCAGATGGTCGAGCAGCACATCGAATCGGGTGCGGAGTTCACCGTGGCAGGCATCCGCCAGCCGCTTGAGGAGTCCAACCAGTTCGGCGTGATCAACGTCGACCCGAACCACCCCAACATGATCCGCGAATTCCAGGAGAAGCCGGCGACGACCGAAGGCCTGCCCGACGACCCGAATTCGTTCCTCGCTTCGATGGGCAACTACGTCGCCAACACGGATGCGCTGTTCGATGCGCTCGCCAAGGACGAGAAGGCCGCGGACACCAAGCACGACATGGGCGGCGACATCGCGCCGTACTTCGCCTCGCGCGGCGAGGCCGGCGTGTACGACTTCAACTCCAACGTCATTCCCGGCTCCACGCCGACCGACCACGCCTACTGGCGCGACGTGGGTACGATCAAGCAGTTCTATGACGCTCACATGGACCTGATCGCCTACGTGCCGGAGTTCAACCTCTACAACCAGGCATGGCCCATCTACACGAACTCGGGCACGCTGCCCCCCGCGAAGTTCGTGCATGCCGGCCGCGATCGTCTCGGCCACGCGACCGACTCCATCGTCTCCCCCGGCGTCATCGTCTCGGGCGGCGAGGTGCATCATTCCGTGCTGTCGCCGAACGTGCGCATCCATTCGTGGGCCCAGGTGGTCGACTCCGTGCTGTTCGACGGCGTCATCGTCAACCGTCGCGCCCGCGTGTACAAGGCGATTCTCGACAAGAACGTTGTGCTGACCGAGAACTCCACGGTTGGCATCGACACCGAGAAGGACCTCGCCCGCGGCTTCACCGTGACGCCGGAAGGCATCACCGTCGTACCGAAGGGCACCATCGTGGACGACTGATCGGCTCGGATATACGTTGAGGGGGTTTGCCGGATTCGCGGCAAACCCCCCTCAACTATATTCACGTGTCTTCGTTCACGTGTCTTCGGCTGTACAGAGAAGCCGCAGACACACATGAGGTCAGTACTTCGGCATGTTGTCGAAATTGAAACCGAGCGCGGCCAGCTGCTCGCGCCCCTCGGACGTGATCTTGTCCATCGTCCAGCGAGGCTGCCACGTCCAGTCGATGCGGAACTCCTCCACAAGACCCGCCAGCGTGCTCGCGCACTCGTCCTCGATGAGGTCGGTCAGCGGGCATGCGGGCGTCGTCAGCGTCATCGTGATGATCGCGCGGCCAAGCTCATCGATCTCGATGCCGTAGACCAGACCGAGGTCGATGACGTCGATGCCCAGCTCCGGGTCGATGACCTGATGCAGGGCCTCCTTCACATCTTCGGCGGTGGCACGGCCGATATCGTCGATGGCCTTGAGCGGAATGTCATCCTCGCTGCTGTGCTCGCCATCCTCGCACTCGCTCTTCGGATGGCGGCCGCACGCGCACATCTCGACGCCGCCATCGCTTTTGGGGGCAGGACGGCCGTTGGGGAACCCAGCCGCAAGCTGCGGGTTCGCCATCACGCGGCGCGCCGCCTCCTCGTCGCCCAGAACCTTGCTCACCGAATCGAACACGGAAGCCTGCGGCTCAGGAACCAGATTGTCGCTCATATCTCTCCAGTCGTTAATCGCGAAACCGTTAAATCAAGAGTACAACTCGGACCGCTCTCATGGCAGTGCGGTGACCGTTTATTTCGCCGCCAGCGCCTTGGCGACGGAGTCGCGCATGCCCTCCCAGCCAAGCAGCGCGCACTTGATGCGCATCGGGTACTTGGACACGCCCTGGAACACCACGGCGTCCTCCAGCTTCTCCTCCTTGGCCTCGTCCTGCAATCCAGCGCCGCGCGACTCCATGAGCTCATGGAAGTCGCGGAACAGCTCCATCGCCTCGTCGACGGTCTTGCCGGCGCACAGGTCAACCATGACGGACAGGCTCGCCTGCGAGATCGAGCAGCCGTGGCCGTCCCACACCAGACGCTCGATGGTGTGCGGCTCGCTGTCGGAGACCTCGGCGTGAACCGTCGCCTCGTCACCGCAAGTGGGGTTGAACTGGTGGGATTCGCCCGGCGTGCAGTATTCGTGGCTGGCGCGCACGGTCGTGTCGGCCGGCGCGGAGCCCTGTTCCTTGGACACGTCCGTCGCGAAATGCTCGCGACCATGCGGGTCACGCGCGGCCTCAAGAATCACTTCCTGATACATCTGCTCAAGATCGTCGCCGCTCATGCCGAAATCACCCATCGGTCAATCCCTTCCCATGTATAGCGCTCGATAGCGCTCGGATATCATTCACGAACACGCGAAACGCCGTCCGCGTGAGATTCCGTGGATATTATGCCACATGCCGTGACAGTATCCCGTGGGAGTCATACGCAAACGGCGTAAACGCGACACGTATCACAGTCCGAAGAACGGACGGACCTTCGCCACGGCCTCGACCAGGGCGTGAGCGTCGTCGACGCTGTTGTACACGCCGGAGGATGCGCGGTTCGACGCATACAGACCGAAGTGGCGGTGCACCGGCTGGGCGCAGTGATGGCCGACGCGGATGGCGATGCCTTGCGCGTCGATGAACTGCCCGACGTCATGCGGGTGTACGCCCGCAACGTCGAACGCCACCGTGCCGATGCGGTTCACGTTCTCGCGCGGCCCGAGAATCCGCACGCCGTCGATGTCGCCCATCTTGAGCAGTTCGGCGGCGATCGTGCGCTCATGCGCCTCGATGTTCTCAAGCCCCACGTTCATCATCCATTCGGCGGCCACACCGGCTGCGACCACCTGGGCGACCGGCTGCGTACCGGCCTCGAAACGGGCCGGAGGCACCATGTACTGCGCGGGCTGGTCCATCCACGCGAGCTCGACCATGGAACCGCCGAAGTTCGCCGGCGGCAGGGCCTCCAACAGCTCACGGCGCCCGTACAGGAATCCCACCCCGGTGGGACCGTACATCTTGTGGGCGCTCCACGCGGCGAAATCGACGTCAAGCGCGTGGAAGTCGACCTTGAGGTGAGGCACCGACTGGCATGCGTCAAGGATGAAGATCGCGCCGACCTCATGGGCACGGCGGATGATGGGCGCGATGTCGGTGATGGCGCCCGTGGTGTTGCCCACGTGCGTGATAGCGACGACCTTGGTGTGTTCCGTGATCACCTCATCGGCGGTATCCGAGCGGATGCGGCCGTCTTCGGTCAGATCGAACCATTTGAGCGTGGCACCGGTGTGGTATGCCAGCTCCTGGAACGGCAGCAGCACGGAATGGTGCTCGGCCTTGGATACGACGATCTCGTCGCCGGGCTTGAGAGCGAACCGTTTCGCCGCCTCTCCCCCACGGCCCAGACTCGCGTTGCCGAACGCGGTGGCAAGAAGATTCAGTCCCGCGGTGGCCCCGGCGGTGACGACGATCTCCTCGTTGCCCTCCTCGGCGTTGGCTCCGACCAGGCGGGCGACCTTCGCGCGGGCGTCCTCGAACGCCATGGTGCTGCGGGCCGCCAGCTCATGCGCCCCGCGGTGCACGCCGGCGTTGATCGTGCGGTAGAACTCGCTCTCCGCATCGATCACGCACTGCGGCTTCTGCGAGGTGGCCGCGGAATCCAGATAGACGAGCGGATGCCCGTGGATCTGCTGATCCAGAATCGGGAACTGCGCCCGAATCGCCGTAAAATCAACCATTGTTCCCCTTAGATTCAATGTCCTGCCGATATGTCGTTTTTCAGTTATCCGCTTATTCGCTCGCCGCTTCCAGCGGTGGATCATGCTTCCGGCGGTGGCCGCGGGGTGCAGGGATGTCCTGTTCCCGGAATCGCTCCAGGCCGCTCGGGCCAAGCTTACGGTCGGGAATAGTACACCCCCAGACAATGCGACCACACCTCAAACGCAACAAAACGAAGAAATCAGGCCAGAGCCGATTCGGAGTCGGAGCCTTCGGGCAGGTACTTGTCGTAGCCGGTCTCTTCGAGTTCGTCGGCAAGCTCGGGACCGCCGGTCTTGACGAAGTGGCCGTCTGCGAACACATGCACGATGTCGGGCTTGATGTACTTGAGGATGCGCGTGTAGTGCGTGACCATCAGGATGCCCAGTCCGGTGCTCTCCTTGGCGCGGTTCACGCCTTCGGACACGATGCGCAGGGCGTCCACGTCGAGGCCGGAATCGGTCTCGTCCATGATGGCGAACTTCGGCTTGAGCAGTTCGAGCTGGAGCACTTCGGCGCGCTTCTTCTCGCCGCCGGAGAAACCTTCGTTGACGGAACGCGACGCGAACTTCGGGTCCATGCGCAGCTTCTTCATCGCGGCGCCGAGCTCCTTGGTCCAGGTGCGGATGGCGGGGGCCTTGCCGTCGACCTCGGTCTTGGCGGTGCGCAGGAAGTTGGTCATCGACACGCCAGGAACCTCGACCGGGTACTGCATGGCGAGGAAGAGCCCTTCCTTGGCGCGCAGGTCGGGGGTCTGCTTGAGGATGTCGACGCCGTCGAGCAGCGCCTCGCCCGAGTCGACCTCGTACTTGGGGTGGCCGGCCAGCGTGTAGGCGAGCGTGGACTTGCCGGAGCCGTTGGGGCCCATGATCGCGTGGGTCTCGCCGGAATGCACGGTGAGGTTCACGCCTTTGAGAATCTGCTTGCGACCCTCCTTGGTCTCCACGGATGCGTAGAGGTCCTTGATTTCGAGAGTGTGCTGTTCGGCCATCGTTACTTATCCTCCAATACGGCTTTCATGGCGTCGCTTTCGCCGCGGGCGAGGCGGCGGTCGATTACGTTCATCAGGTGTTCGGCGATGAATGGCACGCCGATCTCTTCGACGAGTTCTCCGAAGAACCCGCGTACGACGAGCTTGCGGGCCTCCGTTTCGGGGATACCTCGCGACTGCAGATAGAACAGTTCCTCGTCGTCGAAACGGCCCACGGAGCTCGCGTGTCCGGCGCCGATGATGTTGCCATTCTCGATTTCGAGGTTCGGCTCCGAATCGGCGATCGCGCCCGGGGTGAGCACGAGGTTGCGGTTGAGCTCATACGAGTCGGTGCCCGGCGCTGTCGGCGCGATCAGCGCATTGCCCACCCAGGTGGAGTGCGCGTCCTTGCCGTCGAGCGCGCCCTTGTAGACCACACGGGACTTGCACTCGGGATGGTTGTGCACCACCATCGTGCGGTGCTCGATGTGCTCGCCGGGGTCGACGAAGTAGATGCCGAGCATGTTGAGGTCGCCCTGCTCGCCGCCGAAGTCCTGATCCATGCGGATACGGACCACGTCGCCGCCGAGTGTGACGACGGAGTGGCGCAGGGATGCGCCCTCGCCGACGTGGATGCGCTGGTTGCCGACGTGCTTGGAGCCCTTCTCCCACTCCTGCACGAAGGTGGTGGAGACGTGGGAGTTCTTGCCGGTGACGATTTCCACGCCTTCGGCGAGACGGGCCAGACCGTGGTGCTCGACGATGACGTCGGCGTGGGCCTCATCGGCCGTCGAGATGACCAGATGCAGGGCATCGAGGTCGTCGCCGCTGCCGATCACGTTGACCAGCACCGGCTGGGCGATCTCGCCCGACAGCTCGATCACCGTTGCGGTACGCCCGGAATTCCACTCGACGGCGGCCGCCCGATCGCTGGGCTTGGAGACCGTGCCGGAGACTCCTTCGCCAAGGGCGCACTGGCTGACGGCCACGTGCTTTTCGTCGACCGCGGTGCCATCGGCGTAACTGATCGCGATGGTCGTCTCCCCGCTCGGCTTGAACACGTCGAAGAACTCTCCGATGCGGTCGAGCGGCGTGTAGCGCCAATCGTCCTGCTTGCGCTCCGGCGCGGCGAAATCGTTCACATCGAACGAGCGCGGCTCCCTGTCGGCGCTCGACGGCATGGCCGCCGGCACCGCGTACGGGTCGTTCGGATCCGCGACGGGAATGGTGATTTCAGTATTGTTCGATGCCATGGGAATCAGCCCACCGATCCTTCCATCTGCAGTTCGACCAAACGGTTCAGTTCGAGCGCGTACTCCATCGGCAGCTCGCGGCTGATCGGCTCGACGAAGCCACGCACGATCATGCCCATGGCCTCCTTCTCCTCAAGGCCGCGGCTCATCAGATAGAACAGCTGATCCTCGGAGACCTTGGAGACCGTGGCCTCGTGGGCCATCGTCACGTCGTCCTCACGCACGTCCACATGCGGGTACGTGTCGGAACGGCTGAAGTCGTCCACCAGCAGGGCGTCGCACACGGTGGAGTTCGACGAGCCTTCGGCTCCGTCGACGATCTTGACCAGTCCGCGGTACGCGGAGCGGCCACCGCCGCGCGAAATCGACTTGGCGACGATCGTGGAGCTGGTGTGCGGAGCGAGATGAATCATCTTCGCGCCGGTGTCCTGATACTGGCCCTTGCCGGCGAAGCCGAGGGACATGGTCTCGGCCTTGGCGTACGGCTCGGCGAGAATGCACGCCGGGTACTTCATCGTGGCCTTGGAGCCGATGTTGCCGTCAACCCATTCCATCGTGCCGCCCTCGCGCACGTAGGCGCGCTGGGTGACGAGGTTGTAGACGTTGTTCGACCAGTTCTGCACGGTGGTGTAGCGCACGCGCGCATGCTTCTCGACGATGATCTCGACGATGGCGGCGTGCAGCGAGTCCTCGGACCAGATCGGGGCGGTGCAGCCCTCGACGTAGTGCACGTAGGAGCCTTCGTCGGCGATGATCAGCGTACGCTCGAACTGGCCCATGGCCGGCGTGTTGATGCGGAAGTAGGCCTGTAGCGGGATGTCCACGTGCACGCCCTTCGGCACGTACACGAACGAGCCACCGGACCATGCGGCAGTGTTGAGGGCGCCGAACTTGTTGTCTTCGGGGCTCACGACGGTGCCGAAGTACTTCTTCACCAGGTCGGGGTATTCGCGCACGGCGGTATCGGTGTCCACGAAGATCACGCCCTGGTCGGCGAGGTCCTTCTGGATGGAGTTGTAAATCACTTCGGACTCGTACTGCGCGGCCACGCCGGAGACCAGACGGCTTTTCTCGGCCTCGGGGATGCCCAGTCGGTCGTAGGTGGAGCGGATGTCGTCCGGCAGCTCCTCCCACGTCTTGGCCTGCTTGTCGATCGGCTTGACGTAGTACTTGAAGTCGTCGGCGTTGAATCCGCTCAGGTCCACGCCCCAATCGGGCATCGGCTTCTCAAGGAACGCCTTGAATCCGCGCAGACGCATGTCGAGCATCCACTGCGGCTCGCCCTTGTCCGCGCTGATGTCACGCACGACCTGTTCATCGATGCCGCGCTTCGCGGCCTCGCCGGCCGCGTCGGAATCATGCCAGCCGTAGGTGTAATCACCGAATTGCTGGATGATCTCGTCATCCTTTTTGAGTTTCTCTTCGTCCACACGCTGGCGATCGGCCACATACTGGCTCATCTCCACGTCGGACGCGGCGTTGGGCGCCTGCTGGGTGTCGCTCACCTTGACGCTGCCTCCTATTCATCACATAGTTCCTACGTTAAGTTAGCAGAACCTCACGGCGAACTCCACAGCAGACCCGCATGTTGGCTTAGCACAAAACGTGAGCTTGCTTATATTGCGATTTCTTCGCAATGATCGCCGGACCGGCACTAAACAACGATGGGGATGCCCTTTCGGGCATCCCCATCGTCACGTATCAGTCTACTCTTAAAGCCACACGCTCAGGCCTGACGGGCTTCCTGGTGATCCAGCGCGGCCTTGACGAGCCCCGCGAACAGGGGGTGGGGCTTGGTCGGGCGGGACTTGAACTCCGGGTGAGCCTGGGTGCCGACATAGAACGGGTGCACATCCTGCGGCAGCTCGACGAACTCGGTGAGCTCGCCGTCCGGGCTCTGACCGGAAATGCGCAGGCCCCCCTCGCGCAGGAGATCCTTGTAGGCCACGTTCACCTCATAGCGGTGGCGGTGACGCTCGGTGACATGCGTGGTGCCGTACAGCTGCGCAACGAGGGAGTCCTCCTCCAGCTCGGCCGGGTAGCTGCCCAGACGCATGGTGTGGCCCATGTCGCCGTGGCCGGCGACGATGTCCTTCTGCTCCTCCATCGTGGCGATGACCGGGTTGGAGCAGTCGGGCTCGAACTCGGAGGAGTTCGCGTCCTCGATGCCCAGCACGTGGCGAGAGTATTCGATGACCATGGACTGCAGGCCGAGGCACAGGCCGAGAGCAGGCAGCTTGTTTTCGCGCGCGTACTTGAGCGCGCCGATCTTGCCGTCGATGCCGCGGATGCCGAAACCGCCGGGGATGACGATGCCGTCGACCTGGTCAAGCGCGGCGGCCGCGCCTTCCTCGGTCTCGCACTTGGCGGCGGCGACCCACTTGACGTTGACCTTGGCCCAGTTGGCGAAGCCGCCGGCCTTGATGGCCTCGGTGACGGACAGGTAGGCGTCCGGCAGGTCGATGTACTTGCCGACGATCGCCACGTTGACCTCGTGCTTGGGGTGGTGCACGCGCTCCAGCAGGTCAGCCCACTCGTCCCAGTCGACGTCGTGGAACGGCAGCCCCAGCTCGCGCACCACGTAGGCGTCAAGGCCCTCGTCGAACAGGATGCGCGGCACGTCGTAGATGCTCGGCGCGTCCACGCAGTTGACCACGCCCTCCTCATCCACGTCGCACATCAGGGAGATCTTGTCCTTGATGGACTTGTTGAGCGGGCGGTCGGAACGCAGCACCAGCGCATCCGGGGAAATGCCGAGCTGGCGCAGCATCATCACGGAGTGCTGGGTCGGCTTGGTCTTGAGCTCGTGCGCGGCGGAGATGTAGGGCACCAGGGAGACGTGCACGAACATGCAGTTCTCGGCGCCGAGGTCGCGACGCACCTCACGGGCCGCCTCCAGGAACGGCTGGGATTCGATGTCGCCGACCGTGCCGCCGATTTCGGTGATGATCACGTCGACATCATCGCTCGCCTGGGCGCGCATGCGGGACTTGATCTCGTTGGTGATGTGCGGGATGACCTGCACGCACTGGCCGAGGTACTCCCCCGCGCGTTCCTTGCGCAGCACCTCCTGATAAATCTGCCCGGTGGTGACGTTGGCCTTCTGGGAGAGGAACACGTCGAGGAAGCGCTCGTAGTGGCCGATGTCGAGATCGGTCTCGGCACCGTCTTCGGTCACATAGACCTCGCCGTGCTGGAACGGGTTCATGGTGCCCGGATCGACGTTGATGTACGGGTCGAGCTTCTGCTGCAGCACATGGATGCCGCGGCTGCGCAGCAGACGACCGAGCGAGGAGGCGGTCAGGCCTTTTCCGAGGGATGAGACCACGCCACCGGTAACGAAAATGTGCTTGGTGATGTGTTCTTGAGAATTGCCATGTTGTCTTCTAACCATGGAATTTCACTGTATCATCTGCCTATGACGGATTCCTGTGCGGCATGATCGGGCCGCCGCCCGCGCAACGGCTCGCCGGCCGTCTCGGACTGCGGGCTGCGGCGGTCGCGGTCATGGCGGCGTTGGCCATGTTGCCGCAGGTCATGTCCATCAGCGCGTTGCGCTCGGAGCCCGCGCATGCAGCGACGAGCGGCATCACGCTTCGCGCCGGGGAGAATCTCACGCTTGCGGGTCATGCGTTCACGGTGACGCGCATCGGCCGATATGACGATGTCAGGCATGCCGGCGGTACAGTGACCGGATTCGATGTCGTCGGCGACACGGCATGGAGAACCGCGTCCTCCATGCAATCGTCGCCTCGAAACGAAACCGGCATGACGAACGAAACCGGAATGACGGTTGACGAAGCACAGGCATACAACCGGAGGCTCATTGATTCAGGACAATACGATCTCGGGCAACCGGATGCCGAGCAACAGAACGGCTCCGGAGATTCGGGCACGGTCATCGGCAGGATACTGATCCCGACCATATCGACTGACTTGCCCATCCGCCAGAGCTCTGACGCAGAGACGCTGCGGCGCGGTGCCGGCCTGCTACACGACACCAGTCTGCCCGTCGGAGGCCCCGGAACCGCAGGATGCACCGCAAGACGATCGATCCCGATATATGGGCTTCATGCCGACGATCCCGGCAACGACGATTCCCCTCGTGACGTTCACACACGCAATCGGCACGGAACTTCAAAGGCTGTTACGGAATCGTACCAATAGCCTCATATCCCGCCATGCCACACGAACAACGGCCTCTGCATCATCCCGCCAAAGCCCCATCCCGACACCATCAAATGGGACTTTGGCAGGATGAGGCTTACAGCAACAATGCACCCTCATATCCTGGCATCAAACATGGGGGCATGGATGCAACACCCGTTGATTTTGACGGGGGTATATAAGGGGGTTACTATGGGGAAAAACCTGAAAGCATATGATGAGGTATGTGATTGTATGGGGATTTTCGATGACCTGACTGGGACAATCGGCATGGTTGATGATGACAGGCGGTCATTGGATTCGCTGGAGCGTCTCGTTCTCGAAATGACACCTGGACTGCGCATAGCCTGGTCGGTCATCGACGGGCCGCGCGCCGTGAGCCTGACGCTGGACGCCCGGACGAGACCAGATCTGGTCCTGGTCGACCTGTCGATGGAATCCATGTCGGGCGTCATGGTATGCCGTCGTATCCGCCGACGCGACAGCATGGTGAAGCTTCTGGCCATGACCTCGTTCGCCAAGGAGACGTTCGGATTCGACGTGGCGCAGGCCGGCGCCCAAGGACTGGTCAGCAAGAACGACGAGCAGGAAATACTCGAAGGCTTGGCGACGGTACTTGGCGGAGGCGTTTACGGTGATTTCGGGTTCGTTGACGCCCGTGCCTCATTCGACCAGCTCGCGCATGAGACGCCGAAACGGGCTGATCTGGTCTCCAACCGCGAAGTGCAGGTGCTCGATCTTATGTCGCGTGGGCTGACCGACCTATCGATAGCGAAACGACTCGGCATTAAAGCGGCCACCGTGCGCAAGCACGCGCAGTCATCCATGCAGAAGCTCAACGCCGAAAACCGCGTCCAGGCGGTGCTCAAATGGACCGGGCATCATACCGAAGACGGCATGCGCCGTCAGGGATGATGCCCGCGTCACACAATCTACCGGTCGAACGCGGTCAGCCGCGTCGAGCCGGCCGACACCTCGTTCGACGCGGATCAGTAGCCCGTCGAATCGTAGGAATCACCGTACGAATCATAGGAGTCGCCATACGAATCGTACGAATTCTGGTTGTCATACGAGCTTGAGCCGCCGTACTTCTTCTTGTAGTTGTCGAGTTCCTGCTGCAGCTCCTGCTTCTTTTTGTCCAGCTCCTGCTTCTTCTGCTGGTAGTCCTTGTTGATGGAGTCGTAGGAGTCGTCGTCGGAGTTTCCGTTCGAGTCGCCGCGCGGAACCTCGATGTAGCCATCTTTGTTCTTGTTGTTCGAACCGCCGTTCGTCGTCTGCGACGTTTCGGTGCCCTTGCCGTCCTTGCCGTCGCCTCCCTTGGACGTCAACGCCCAAACCAGCACGCCGATCAGGGCCAACGCGACGACGATGGAGACGACGATGGCGATGATCTTGCCCGTGTTGTTCTTCTTCGGAGGCTGACCGTACGGCTGGTACGGAGTACGCTGATACGCACCCTGCTGCGGATAGCCGCCGGCGTATGGCTGCTGCCGTTGGCCTGCTCCCACCGGAGGATAGACGGGCTGCCCGCCTGCCGGCGGACGCTGGCCGCCGGCGTAGCCGCCCTGACCCTGCCAGGAGTCATGTTGCGGGTAACCGGGCTGCGCGTAACCGGGCTGATGCTCCCCGGGCTGCGAAGCAGCTCCATACTGCGGATAATCGTTGTTGCCGTTGTGTGCATCGCCCTGAACCCCGTAAAGCGATGCACCGTTCGGATAACCGCCATTGGCCGGACCTTGCGGGTACCCCTGATTCGCTTCATCGTTCATGGACACCACACTAGGCGCAGCAAGCCCGACGCGCAAGCGCCCCAGCGATGATGACCACCCGTTGAAACGGTTCTGCGACTGCGGATCAGCCGACGAGATGAGCGATGGCGTCCAGCGCAAGCTTGTAACCGTAGAATCCCATTCCCGTGATGGTGCCGGTGGCGACCGGGCTGATGACCGAACGCTTGCGGAACTCATCACGGGCGGAGGGATTGGAGATGTGCACCTCTATCAGCGGCAGTCCGGCATCGCCCACCATGTGCGCGGCGTCGGCCAGCGCGTACGAGTAATGCGTGAATGCGGCCGGGTTCATCACCACCGGGGTCTGCTCGTCGACGGCCTGATGCATCCAGCGCACCATCTCGGCCTCGTCGTCGGTCTGGCGCACCTCGACCTTCAGCCCGAGCGCGGCGCCCCACTGGGAGCATTGCGTGCGCAGCGTCTCAAGATCCTGCCTGCCGTAGACGTCCGGCTGACGCACTCCGAGGCGGCCCAGATTCGGCCCGTTGACGACTATCACCTTGGTCATGATGCACTTTCCTTTGGCTGATGATTGATATTGCTGGGGTGGGCGAAAACACGACTCGGACCGGTCATGTGGAGACCGGTCCGGCGTCGTCACGCCTGGATACGTCTGAACGCCTCCTCGACCGCGTCCGCCGGCGGATCGTCCAGATGCACCGGATGGCCGATCGAATCGAGCACGACGAACCGCAGCTTGTTGCCACGAGCCTTCTTGTCGCGGTGCATCAGCGCCAGCACTTCGTCGAACGTGCCGCCGTTCCATGAGGTCGGCAGACCGAGCGAGCCAAGCAGAGAGCGGTGATAATCGACCAGATCCTGGTCGATATAGCCCAGCAGATGACCCAATTCCGCCGCATACACGCATCCGACCGCGACCGCGTTGCCGTGGCGCCAGCGGAAATGCTCAAGTTTTTCGATGGCGTGGGCGAGTGTATGGCCGTAGTTGAGGAATTCACGCAGGCCCGCTTCCTTGAGGTCCGCGGAGACGTGGTACGCCTTGACCCGGACCGTGCGCTCGATCAGTTCGGCGACCACGTTCTCCAGACCGTTGCCAAGGAACGTAGCCCCGTCGAATGCGCGAAGTTCGGCCGCATGCTCTTCAAGGATGTGCAGGATTTCGGGGTCCTTGATGAATCCCGATTTGGCGACCTCGCCCAGCCCTTCGATGAAGATATCGTTGGGCAGCGAGACGAGTGTCTTGAGGTCGGCGAGCACGCCGGCAGGCGTGTAGAACGACCCGACGAGGTTCTTGCCCTGCGGCGTGTTGATGCCGGTCTTGCCGCCCGTGGAGGCGTCCACCATGGCGAGCAGCGACGTGGGGCAATTGACGTACCGCACGCCGCGCATCCATGTGGCGGCCACGAAACCGGCCAGATCCGTGGCGGCGCCTCCGCCGACGCCCACCACGGCGTCGGAGCGTGTGAAGCCCTCGTCGCCGAGCCGCTGCCAGATGCCGTTGGCGACCTCGATCGTCTTGCCCGCTTCGGCGTCGGGGATCACGATGTCCGACACCTGGTAGCCGCCTTGTCGCAGCAGCGTGCGGGCACGGTCGGAATGACGCTGCACCGGCTGCGTGTGGATCAGGGCTATCCGGACCGGCTTCGGCCCCAGCACCTCGGAGAGGTGGTTCATCGCCCCTTCCCCGATGCTCACGTCATAATCCTCGATGGTCGCGCCGGTCACATGAACCGTTCGTTCGGTAATCATATCCATCATCTTCCTCGCCGCGGCGAGCGGCGTCTGCCCGTATGTTTCGACATGGACGTTCGCCACCCGGTAGTACACTGGGTCGCGCTGGCGGTACAGCTTCTTCCAGCGGGCATTGGCGTCCCCCTGCAGCATCGGCCGGCCGCCACCGCGATGGGCCCGTTCCATGGCCTCGCGCGGGTCGGCCATGAGATACACGACCTTGCCGCCGTCCTCGATGTATTCCTTGAGATCGTCCTGCACCGCGGGCGTCATCGGAGCGCCGCCGCCCAGGGCGAAGACGCCTCCGAACCCGTGCAGCATCCCGGCGATGACCTCGGATTCGACCTCGCGGAACGCGGGTTCGCCGTGACGCTCGAAATATTCGGGGATGCGCATGCCGACCTCGTGCTCGATTTCGACGTCGGCATCCGCGAACGGCAGCGACATCAGCTGCGCGACCTCCTTGCCGACACGGGTCTTCCCGGCGCCCATCATACCGATGATGACGGCGACTGGTCGAGTGGGCATGGTTTCTCTCCCTTGGTTCAGGACGTACGGTTCGTTGCGGATGACGTTACCGCGCCGTCAGCGCATGTGCTCCGGCCAGGAGGCGACGTACTGCTCGAAGTTGCGGCGCGTCTCCGCTACGCTGTCTCCGCCGAACTTGTCAAGGGCGTATCGCGCCAAGGTGAGCCGGACCATGGCCTCGGCCACGACGGAGGCCGCAGGCACGGCCGTGGTGTCGGAACGCTGGGTGATGGCGGATGCGGCCTCGCCGTCGGTGACGTCGACCGTGCGAAGGGCGCGCGGAATCGAGGGGATCGGCTTCATCGCGGCCCGTACGCGAATCGGCTGGCCGTTCGACATGCCCCCTTCGATGCCGCCCGCACGGTTGGTCAGTCGCGTGATGCGCCCATCTGCGCCGGGGACCATCTCGTCATGCGCCTGCGATCCGGGGCGCACGGCCTCCAGGAACCCGTCGCCGATCTCCACGCCCTTGATGGCCTGGATGCCCATGACCGCCGAGGCCAAGGCAGCGTCGAGCCGGCGATCCGATTCGACGTAGGTGCCGATGCCGGCGGGCACGCCGTATGCGAGCACTTCGATCACGCCGCCGACGGTATCGGCGGTGGACTTGATCTCGTCGATGCGCGCGATCATCCTCTCCTCGGCCGCCTTGTCCAGCGTACGCACCGGGGATGCGTCCAGCGCTTCGACGTCGTCGGGGGTCGGCAACGCTGCGTCATCGGCGTCCTCGACGCCCGCCCCTCCGATGGAGATCACATGCGACACGGTGCGAATGCCGAACGCCTGCTCAAGGAACCGCGCGGCGACCGCGCCCAGCGCCACGCGGGACGCGGTCTCGCGCGCGCTGGAGCGCTCCAGCACGGGTCTCGCGTCGTCGAACCCGTATTTGCGCATGCCGGTGAGGTCGGCGTGTCCCGGCCGCGGCCTGCTCAGCGGGGCGTTGCGCCCCTCACGCGGCAGATCGTGGTCGAGTGGATCCGCGCTCATCACCTCGGTCCATTTCGGCCATTCGGTGTTCGCGATCTCGATGGCCACCGGTGATCCCAGGGTCTCGCCGAAACGCACGCCGGTGAGCAGACGCACCTTATCCTGCTCGAACTTCATGCGCGCGCCGCGCCCGTATCCCAGGCGCCGTCTCGCCAATGCATCGACGACGTCATCGCTGGTGACCCGAACGCCCGCAGGCAGCCCCTCGATCATCGCGACCAGCGCCTCGCCGTGTGATTCCCCCGCCGTCTGCCAGCGCAACATGCCATGCTCCTTTGATTCAATCGGTAACTTCGCTATATCTTATGTCATGACCTACCTTGCATACCTTCCCAGCTTGATATGTGGTATCGCCGTGAGCGTCGAGGACATTCGGCGCCGGCGCGTGCCGCGCCTGTGGATCGCCATCGGGTGCCTGGCACAGCTGGTGGCGGTCATCATCGTCGCCGTCATGGCGAACACGATGTTCCTGCTGGTGCAGGCCCCTCTGTTCGCCGTGCTCAGTGCCGTGCTGCAGGCCGGGCTGTCGATGGTCAAGCCCGGATCGATGGGGTTCGGCGACGTGACCTGCACGCTGGCCATGGGCCTGGCCGTGGGGATGGCCGGGCTGACCGCCGTGGTGGTCTGGTGGCTGGCCATGGGTCTGCTGGGATTGGCATGGATGGCGCTGTGGCTAAGGTTCGATCCCCAGCGCCGATCCGACCATGCGGGCAAGGTCCCGTTCGCACCCGCGATCGTCTGCGCGGCGGTGGTCGCGGTCATCGCGACGACGCTGCTTTAGTTCGCGCTCTTGTTGTTGTCCTTGTATTCCTTGACGTACTGCTCGAACTGCGCGTTCTGCTCCTCGACGGAGCCGGTGGTGAATTTCGTCTCGCCGGTACTCAGGTTCACAGTGACGAAATACAGCCAGTCGCCCTGCTCCGGGTTCATCGCCGCCTGGATGGCGCTGTCTCCCGGATTGCTGATGGGCGTGGGGGTGAGTCCCTTGTTGACGCGCGTGTTGTATTTGTTCGACGAGTCGTTGAGCTGCGCGTTGGTCAGCTGCGTGCCGTTGATGCCCAGACCGTACGCGGTGGTCGAATCCATGCCCAGCGTCATGTCGCGGTCGAGACGGTTGAGGATGACGCGGGTCACCTTGCCGTAGTAATCGGGCGAATTGACCTCGGCCTCCGCGATGGAGGCGATGATCAGCAGCCGCTGCCGCTCGCTGCCGGTGGGCACGTGCATCTCGTTGAGCTTGGAGACGCGCTTGTCGACGATGGTCTTCAGGATCTTCTGCGCGGAGCCGAGTCCCTTGACGTCGTACTTGCCGGGTTCCAGCCATCCCTCGAAGTTGCCGCCGGCTTCCGCGGGCAGTATTCCCTCGCCTTTGGCGTCGATGATCTTCTGGAATTCGGATTCGTCGATCTCGCTGAGCGCCGCGGCCTTCTTGATGACGTCGGACACCCGCTCCCCCGCGTTGACGTCGAGGAAGCCCTCCGCCTTGCTCTGATCGGACAGGATCGCCGCCACGGACGACGCGGGCATGTGCTTGCGCAGCTGATAGGTGCCCGGATACAGCGTCATACCCGATGAGACACCGGTGAACGCGTCCGCGGACTTGACCACTTCGGCCTCGACGAGACGCTTGGCGATGCTGGACGGGCTCTCGCCCTGCGAGACGGTGAACTCCACGGACCCGTATCCCTGACCGCTGTAGTCCTGCACGGAGTAGGTGTCGCCGTCGTTGCGGTCCCTGATGGCGCGCAACGCCCTGACTCCGAAGAACCCGCCGGCTATGACCACGACGAGCACCGCGACGACCATGGTCAGCACGATGATGGTCTTGCGGCGGCGGACATTGCGCCGACGGCGCATTTCCCGCCGTGATTTCGGCGGTCTGGGGGGCTTTACCGACGTGGTGTTGCCTTTGGAGTCGACCCAATGGGTGTTCTCCTCGAAAAAATCGGCGAGGTCATCTGACACTAGCTCTCTCCTCACACTTTCATGGCGCCGTCCAGCGCGGTCTGCAATATCACGACAGCTGATTGCTGATCGACCACCGGACGATGACGGCGGGACCCGAGTTGTGCTTCCAGCAATTGCCGATGCGCGCTGACCGTGGTCAGCCGTTCATCCAATAATGTTACCTGAGGAATGTGGTACAACGCGAAATCGTGTTCATCCATCAAGTTGCGCATGCGCTTTTCCAGGTTCGCGCTCCAACGGCGAGCCTTCTTCGCGCTTTTTCCTTCGGTGCCGTCAAGTTGAAGCGGCAGTCCCACCACAATGTGGTCCACCGCTTCGTCCTCGATGACGGTAATGACGTCATCCAGCGCACGGAACGAATCGCCGTATGCCTGGATGTTGCCATAGGGATGGGCAAAGGTGAGCTCAGGGTCGGACAATGCGAGCCCGACCCTGGCGTCGCCCAAATCAACGCCTAGCCATACCACCGGATGGTTCAGCCCTTCAGCGCCTCGGCCTCAAGTGCCTTCAGCGCCTCGTCGATGCGGCTCGCGTCGGAGCCGCCGCCCTGGGCGAAGTCCGGCTTGCCGCCGCCACCGCCGCCGAGCATCTTGGATGCCCCGCGAACCAGGTCGCCGGCCTTGATGCCGTTCTTGCGGGCGACCTCGTTCGTGGCCACGGCGACCATCGGCTTGTCGTCCTCGGAGACGCCGGCAAGCGCGACGACGACCGGCGCGTCCTCGCCGAGCTGGGCGCGGACGTCCATCACGGTCTTGCGCAGCGCGTCGAACGAGCCGAAGTGGCCGACGTTCTTCGCAGCGACCTTGACACGCGCCGCGGACGTCTTCGCGGCCGCGACGAGCTGGGGCACGGACGCGGCCAGCTGGCCTTCGTACATGGCGGCCAGACGGCGGTCGGATTCCTTGAGCTTGGCCAGCAGCGTGTTGACGCGCTCCGCCAGCTCGTCCGGGCGTGCGTTGAGCTTGTCGGACAGCTGGGAGACCAGGGCGTGCTCGCGGGCGTTGAACTCGTAGGCGCCCTGGCCGACGACGGCATCCACACGGCGCACGCCGGAGCCGATCGAGGCTTCGGACATGATGTTGATCGAGCCGATCTTGCCGACGTGGTCGACGTGGGTGCCGCCGCACAGCTCGCGGCTCCAGCCGTCCTCGCCGATGGAGACCACGCGCACGAAGTCGCCGTACTTCTCACCGAACAGGTGCATCGCGCCGAGCGCGATCGCGTCGTCGAACTTCATTTCGGTGGTGGTGACGATCAGGTTGTCGCGCAGACGGTCGTTGACTCGCGCCTCGACGGTGTTCATCACGTCCTTGCTCGGTGCCGACGACCACTGGAAGTCGAAGCGCAGGCGGTTCGGCGCATCCTCGGATCCACGCTGCGTAGCCTGGGGGCCGAGCTCCTCGCGCAGGGCCTTGTGGACCATGTGCGTGGCGGTGTGCGAGCGGGCGATGGCGCCGCGGCGGGCGAGATCGATGCTCGCGCTCACCTCGGTGCCGACGGCCAGCGTGCCTTCGGTCAGACGGCACTGGTGGACGATGAGATCCTTGATCGGCTTCTGCACGTCGTCGACTTCGAGCACCGCGCCATCGTCGGACAGGATCTCGCCCTGATCGGCGAGCTGGCCGCCGGCCTCGGCGTAGAACGGCGTACGGTCGAGGATGACCTCGACGTTCGCGGGGGCGCTGACGGCCGGAACCGACCCCTTGCCCTCCTGCATGATGCCGAGGACGCGGCCGCGAGCGGACATGTCGGTGTAGCCGAGGAAGTCGATGGGCTGCACGAGCGTCTTCTTGAAGTCGTCGTACACGCTCAGGTCAACGTTGTGGCGCTTCTTCAGCGCATCGGCACGGGCGCGGGACTTCTGCTCGCTCATCAGCTCGCGGAACTTGGCCTCATCGACCTTGACGCCCTGGTCGGCCGCCATCTCCAGCGTCAGCTCGATCGGGAAGCCGTAGGTGTCGTGCAGCGTGAACGCATCGTCGCCGGAGACGACCGGGTCGGAGGTCTTCTTCGCCTTGTTGACGGCGACGTCGAGGATTTCGATGCCGTTGTCGAGCGTGCGGCGGAACGCGTCCTCCTCGCCGTAGGCGGATTCGGAGACGTCATGGAACGTCTTTTCGAGCTCCGGGTAGCTGGCGACCATCGCGTCCTTGGAGACGGGAAGCAGGTGCGGGATCACCGGCTCGGTGACGCCCAGCACGCGCATGGCCTGGATGGTGCGGCGCAGCAGTCGGCGCAGCACGTAGCCGCGGCCGACGTTGGACGGGCGCACGCCGTCGGACATGATCATCAGCGCGGAACGCACGTGGTCGGCCACGACGCGGAACTTGACGTCCGCGGCCGCGTCCTCGCCGTACTTGCGGCCGGAAAGCTGCTCAGCCGCCTCGATGACCGGGTAGACCTCGTCGGTCTCGTAGATATTCTGCTTGCCCTGCATCAGGTAGGCCAGACGCTCCAGACCGGCGCCGGTATCGATGTTCTTCTGGTTGAGCTCGCCGACGATGTGCAGGTCGGTCTTGGACTTGACGTTGTCGACCTCGTAGTTCTCGAACACGAGATCCCAGATCTCGATGAAACGGGTCTCGTCGGCCGCGGGGCCGCCGTCCTTGCCGTATTCGGGTCCGCGGTCCACGTAGATCTCGGAGCAGGGGCCGCCGGGGCCGGGGCCGCCGGTGGTCCAGAAGTTGTCTTCCATGCCGAAGATCTGCATGTGCTCGGGGTCGAAGCCCTCGTTCTTCCAGATCGAGCGGGCTTCCTCATCATCGGTGTACGTGGTGACCCACAGCTTCTCGGGGTCGAAGCCGTAACCACCTTCGGACTGCGGCGTGGTCAGCAGCTCCCAGGCGTAGTGGATCGCCTCCTCCTTGAAGTAGTCGCCGAAGGAGAAGTTGCCGAGCATCTGGAAGAAGGTGCCGTGACGGGTGGTCTTGCCGACCTCGTCGATGTCGAGCGTGCGCACGCACTTCTGGTTGGAGGCCATGCGCTTGTGGGGAGGGGTCTGCTCGCCGAGCAGGTACGGGATGAACGGCACCATGCCGGCGATGGTGAACAGCGTGGTCGGGTTCGGCGAGATCAGTGACGCCGAAGGCATGACCAGATGGTCGTGCTTGGAGAAGTAATCCAGATAGCGCTTCGCGATTTCTGAAGTGCGCATGAGTTGGTGAGCTCCCTTGTGGGTTGGGGCCGTGCTGGCCCGCATGCAAAATGATAGATAAAAATTTGAACAGCTGTTATGCGTGTGAAAGTGGGGGGCATGCCCCGGATTCGCTACCGCGCGGCGCGGTCGATGTAATGTTGGTTGAGCTCAGCCTCGCGGGCTCGGCGGGTGGCGTTGAACTCGTTGACCAGGCCTTCCAGCGTCCTCATGCCCACATGGTCCTGATCCGGGCCGAACACGAACGCTCGTGCGGCGTCAGGGGTGTTGGCCTTGACATAGGCCTGGGCTTTGATGACGGCTAGGGCGCCGACGGTCACGCCGACACCGATCCAGAACAATCGTTTGAACATCACTGAGCCTTGCTTTCCTGCTGTCCGGAGCCTTCGACGGAGTCACGGCCGGTGCTCTTCTTGGCGACGAACGACTGCGCGGTGGATTTCAGCGCATAGAAGAACGACGCGATCTTGATGACGGGCTTGCCGAGGAACGAACCGTAAAGATCGGTCAGGGCGCCTACGTTGTTGGCAGTGGACGACGCGGCCGCGGAGATCCTGTTGACATCCTCAAGCGATTTGTTGACCTGCTTGACGGTGGTGACGCCCTCATCGAGGGCCGGGATGGCGTGCTCCCCCGACTCGCGCACGGTGTCCGCGATCTGGTCGAACAGCTTGCCGAGGCGAATCAACGGATAGATCATGAAGCCTGCAAGCACGGCGAATGCTATTGCCGCGATAAGGCCGGCGATCTGGCCAACACCCATGTGTACCTCTTTTCCGTCCCACAGGCATACGCCCGTGCACACAATACCCGCAACACACTAGCCGTCACCCGAGACCGACGCTGCCGGCGGCATGCGGGTCGGCCGGCCCGGTCGCGCGTCTCACTGATTGTATGACACGACGGTGAGAGCCACTTCGAACGGCTTGGTCGTATCGAAATCAAGGCACGTAACCGACCCGTTGGCCGGCCTCTCGCTCAGGTCATACCCTTCCGGCGCGAAGCGGTGCATGAGGCTGAGCAGCGTATTGCCATGGGATATCTGCAGCACGTCGTCGCCGTCCTTGAGATCCGGGTTGGACGCGATCAGGGAAAACGCCCCGTGCACGCGGGCCCAGTATTCGGCGTCGGATTCCGCGTCGTGGAACGGGTCGGCCTCCTTGAGGAAGTCGCGGGTCGCGGCGAGGCCGTACTTGGCGACGATGTCGTTGTAGTCCTTCGCGCCGTGGGGCCCTCCCGCGGCCGTCCAGGCGAGCGACATGTCCTGACCTTCGAAATAGCCGTAGCACTGCTCGCGGAAATGCATGTCCGACACGAGCACCGGCCGGGCGTTGCCGACCTCCTCGTTCACGTCGAGGATGCGCTTCGCGGTGATCTGCGCACGCGACGTATCGGAGCAGTACGCGGCAGCGAACCGCACGTACTTGAGTTTTTCCGCCGCCTTGTCGGCGTCCGCCAACCCCGCTTCGGTCAGCGGCGCATTGCACCATCCCTGAAGTCGGTTATACCTGTTGAACGTGGTCTGTCCGTGGCGGACAAGATGCAGATGGAGAATCATACTGACGATTATTCCATGCTTCCCGCATGCCACAAAACCCGCCGCGCCCATCGCCACAGACCCCTCCAGTCTGCTAACGCCCCCGCTGGCGGGGGGGGCTGGCATGCGCGGCATGACTGGGGGGGTTCTCAGCTCAATGGAACAGCCCATACTCAGTCCCTACTCATCCGTCCGGCTGATTCGCTCCCATCCCGTGTGCCACACCAGGCGAAAAACACCCCAAAATCGCATGGTGTGGCACAGCAGAGAGCCACACCATGCGATGTGAGCCTTCACATCACGTGGTGTGGCAAAGCACGGGTCGCGGAAACCGCCATTTTCCAATGACCGGTGAATGGGCCCGGAATCGCCCTTGGCCACACCAGCCCCAAAACCGTCAAAAATCGCATGGTGTGGTACAGGCGATAGCCGGATGGCGGTCGGCAGGGAATCATCCCCACGCCTTTCCCGCGAAAGTCCCATCCGGCGACGAATAAATGGGACTTCCGCCGGATATGGATTGTTCGTCGCCCCCCACTCCTCGCCTACAAGCAGCTCTGCTGTTTCTTCACGGCTCGCCTTTGGCCCCTGTGATTGTGGTCTCGCTTCGCTAGGCTCAGCCCGGGGCGTAGAGTGGGATGGGGGTCTGTAAAATGAGGAGTCGGTCTGATGGCACCGAATCCTGACATGTCAGGCATGCGTCCGCGTCAGGCTGTTCACCTGGTATGGAATTGAGGGTTCATGAATAGCACGGGTAGGGTTTGGGCCAGGATCCGGCGAATCGCCGCGTCCGATCGTATTTCCGGCCTGATTATGCTCGCGTTCGCGTTTGCTGGTCTGGTCCTGGCTAATCTGCCATGGACGTCGCACATGTTCGAGGCGGTGGCGGAGACGCAGCTGGGCATTCCCGGCACCAACATCATCCTGCCGATCGGGCATTGGGCGCAGGATGGCCTGCTGACGATATTCTTCCTCACGGTCGGATTGGATCTCAAACAGGAGCTGACCACCGGTTCGCTCGCCAATCCGAAAGCCGCCGCCGTGCCCATGCTGTGCGCCGTGGGCGGTATGCTGATGCCGCCGGTGCTGTTCATCACGGTAATCTCCCTGTTCTCCCGGTTCGCGCCGCCTGCGCCGGGAATCGTCACCATCCCGACCGGCGCGGATATCCCGTTCGCCGAAGCGGCGCAGGGGTGGGCGATTCCCACAGCGACGGACATCGCCTTCTCGCTGGCGGTGCTTGCGTTGTTCGCCAAGGCGCTGCCCGGTTCGATCCGAGCGTTCCTGATGACGCTCGCCACGGTCGATGACCTGCTGGCGATCATCCTGATCGCGGTGTTCTTCTCGTCGCTCAACGCATGGTACTGGTTCATCGGCATCGCCATATGCGCGGCCATCTGGGCGTTCCTGGTGAGATTGCGCCGCGTCCCATGGCTGCTGGTCGCCGTGATAGGCGTACTGGCATGGGTGATGATGTTCGAGGCCGGCGTGCACCCCACGCTGGCGGGCGTGCTGGTCGGCCTGCTGACGCCGTCGCGTGAAATGCACAGTGAGAAGTCGCCGCGCGCGCAACGCTATGCGAGCAAGCTGCAGCCGTTCTCTTCGCTGCTCGCACTGCCGATATTCGCGCTGTTCGCCACCGGCGTGCACTTCGCCGAGCTGTCCCCGGCGCTGATGCTGTCGCCCGTGGTCATCGGCATCATCGTGGCGCTGGTGATCGGCAAGCCGCTCGGCATCATGATCACGGCATGGCTGTCCACGCACGTGGCTGGGCTGACGATGGCGAAGGGACTGCGCGTGCGCGACATGTTCCCCGCAGCCTGCGCGTGCGGCATCGGCTTCACGGTATCGTTCCTGATCGCCTCTCTGGCCTACACGAACACGGAGCTGTCTGCGGAAGGACGGTTCGGCGTGCTGATGGCATCCCTGATCGCGGCGCTCATCAGCGGCATCCTCCTGAGCCGTCAGTCCAAGCGGTTCGAGAAGGAGGAGCTGGAGTCGGCATCGTAACGGAGCTTCTGCTGGTATGTTGGAGACATCCAAGACAAGGAGTGCGTGATCATGTCGAAAACGGATGCGTCGAAGAAAAGCGGCAAGAAAAAGAAGCTGCGTAAACTGGCCGCGCAGAAGCTCGCCCACGCGGCGGCGAACAACGCGCTGAACGACATCATCGCCGCGGCAGGTGCCGAACGAGGGAAATCATCGGCCACCGGGCGGCAGACGGGTGACGCGGCGGTACGCGCCGCCGTCTCCGGCGTTCAGCAGGATGCATCGCCGTTGGGCGACACCTATCACCGGGGCCCGGTGATTCTGCGCGGCCCGATGATTCCGAACGACAACACTACGGCCAACCTGCTCAAACCCAATCAGGAGACCGATTGGCTCCACATGGATCCGTGGCGTGTGCTGCGCATCCAATCCGAGTTCGTCGACGGGTTCGGGGCGCTCGCCGAGCTCGGGCCGGCGGTCAGCGTGTTCGGCTCCGCCCGCACGCCGCGCACCGACCCGGACTATAAGGCGGCGCGGCGCATGGGGCGTGGAATCGCAAAGCATGGCGTGGCCGTCATCACCGGGGGAGGGCCGGGCATCATGGAGGCCGCGAACCGTGGTGCGGCGCTTGCCGGCGGCAAATCGGTCGGACTGGGCATCGAACTGCCGCACGAGCAGGGGCTCAACCAATGGGTGAACCTGGGCATGAGCTTCCGCTATTTCTTCGTGCGCAAGACCATGTTCGTCAAATACTCGTCCGGCGTGATCGTATGCCCCGGAGGATTCGGCACATTCGATGAGATGTTCGAGCTGCTGACCCTGGTGCAGACGCACAAGGTCATGTCGATGCCGATCGTCCTGTACGGCACCGAATACTGGCGTGGCCTGTTCGAATGGCTGACGTCGACCGTGCAGGATCACGGCATGATCTCGCCGCTCGACCCGAGTCTGGTACTGATCACGGACGACCCCGACGAGGCCGTGGAAGTGGCGGTCAGCCGGATCGCCTCCTAGCGCTTGACGGCGATGAGCAGTCCGGTGCCGGTCGGAGTCAGAGAGGATTCGAAACGGTCGTCGTCCTGAACCATGTCCAGCAATTGCCGCATGACCACCGCCTTGTCGCTGCGGTCGGCGGGATTGGGTACACCGCCGTTCGCCTCGTCGCCCTCGAACGCGAGCATGTCGGTGAACACGATGACGCCGTGCTCCCGGAGCAGCCGCGGCGCCTGAGCAAACGTGTCCAAATAGTTCGCCGCATCGCCGGAGACGACGATCAGGTCGTAATCCGTGCCGTTGAGACGCGGCAGAAACACGTTCACCGGCGCGTTCACCGCGCGCAGCGTCGTTTGTGTCGTGTCGGACAGGGCGAAGAACATCTTGCGGATGAGCGCGATTCCCTGCGTCGAGGAATCCACCGCCGTCAACTGGCCGGTACCGTGCAGCGCATCGACAAGCTGGACGATCTCCACGAGTGAGCCGGAGCCGATGGTGATCACCGAGGTGCTGCGCATCATGCATGCCAGCGTATGCAGCAGCTGCGCCTGAGCTGCGGAACCCTGCGCAAGACCGCACTGGGCGGCCTGTTCGCGCGCGTCCAGCAGCGCTTGCGTCTGCCGGGAATAGGCGTGATCCTCGACGTACTCCCATGCCCTGGCGAGATTCGCATATGAGGTCTTATCCATAAACAATCCCCTGAACCGTTGTCGAATGGTGTCTGTTTCGGTCTGTCAGCGCTCTCGGACGCGGGCGACGATCTGCCACATCTCCTCGCCGACGTCGATGCCGCGGGGACAGTGGCGCGAGCAGGCGCGCACGGATTGGCAAGCGGCCACGCCGTCGGCGGTGTCGATGGCGTCCAGTCGCTCGTCGGTTGCGGTGTCCCTCGAATCGTTCACGAAGCGGGAGGTCGAGATCAGGGCCGCCGGCCCAATGAAGGCGTCGCCGCCGGCGTAGACCGGGCAGGCTCCCTCGCACACGCCACAGGCGATGCAGTTGCTGAGCAGCTCGTATTTCGCCAGCTGCTCTGGCCGCTGAAGGTATTCGAACACGTCCACCTTGCCTTCGCTGGTGGTCGCGAGCACGCCATCGGCCTGCAGATACGGCTTGAGCTTCCTGATCTGGTCGAGCATCGGGTCGATGTCCGCGATCAGATCGCGCTGGACGGGGAATCCCGGCAGCGGTGCCAGTTCGATGATGCCGAGTTCGTGGGATTGCGCGCCTGCGTTGTCTTCGCAAGAGTTTCCTTCGGGAGCGGTCGTGTCCGCGCTCCGCTTATCACCCGCGTCGCCGGTGCGGCGGAATCCCTCGCCATCGGCGAGGGGAATCGGCGTCGCCGGTTTCGCCCAGTCGCCGACGGTCGCGGTGCACAGGAGCGTCGGCGTGCCGTTGATCGCCACCGCGTCGGAACCGCACATGCCATGCCCGCACGAATAACGGAACGCCAGGGTCGGATCCACGGTGCGCTTGATCTTCAGCAGACAGTCCAGCACCGTATCCTCCCGGCGAACCGGCAGAGTGTACTCCTGAACCCACTGCTTGCCGCGGGGACGCCGACGCGCCGAAGCGGAGGCGCCGCCGAATGGCGAGCTTTTCTTGGCGAAGGGGCTGCCGGAGCGGGCCGGGCGATCACGCTCGGGACGCGGCGTGAACCTGTTCACCCGCAAGGTCACCGTGGCCAGCGTGTCACTTGAGCCGCTCATATATATGCCTCCTGAAGTCAAAGAATCGTCAACCAGTTTGCCATAAGGCATGGCCTTGGCGGGCGCGCCCATGCCTCGGCTCCGCGCACGGAATCGTCGTCGTGCCGGCGATGTGGATAAGTGGATATTCATCCACATTCCATCCACAACACGCCGAAGGGCAAGCCTTCGACCACATTGGCCGAAAACCATGTGGTCGAAGGCGGTTTTATGGTGCACTGATGGTCATGGACACCTGTTTGACAAGCCGAGCGGAACACGCAGGCGCTACGACCGATCATGATCCTCCCGTGGCGGGGCTGAGCGATATGCTGTGCCGGCTGTGCGACGGCTCGCTCAAACCCAAGCAGCTGGGGGTGCTGGGGGAGCAATATGCGGCGGATTGGCTGGAACGGCACGGATACACGATTCTGGGGCGCAACTGGCATTCGCGGTACGGGGAGCTCGACATCGTCATGATGACGCCCGACCGCGTCATCGCGTTCGTCGAGGTCAAGACCAGGCGGACCGACCATTTCGGCACGCCGCAGGAGGCCGTCACCCTGCACAAGCAGACGAATCTCAGACGCGCCGGCGTGCAGTGGCTGCTCGAGCCGGACCACCGCATCAGGCATACGGGGGTGCGGTTCGACGTGCTCACCATCGTCGCGCGTGCGGGCATGGTGTCGGTGCACCACATACCGGGGGCGTTCTGATGGCTATCGGCGGTTCCCTTTCGGTCGGCCTGATTGGTCTCAAGGCCTTCATCATCCAGATTCAGGCGTTCATCTCGCCCGGTCTGCCGTATTTCAGCGTCATCGGCCTGCCGGACGCCTCGCTCAGCGAATCGCGGGAACGGGTCAAATCCGCCTGCCAGGCGAGCGGGTTCAAATGGCCGGACACCCGCGTCACCGTCAACATGTCTCCCGCGTCGATGCCCAAGCGGGGCGCCTCGCACGATCTCGCCATCGCGGCCGGCGTGCTGAGCGCGGCGGGGGCGATTCCGCACGACAGCCTGGAGGAGACGATCGTTCTGGGGGAGGTGAACCTCGACGGCACCGTGCTGCCGATCCATGGTCTGCTGCCGATCATGCTGCATGCCAAGGAGCGGGGGATACGGCGACTGATCGTGCCTTACGGCAACGAGGACGAGTCCCGCCTGGTGCCGCAGATGGACGTGACCTGCGTCCGTCATGTGGGCGAGCTCATCGAGCTGGCGGGAGGCCGAGCGTCGTATACGCTTGGCGTCGACCGTGCGACGGTCTCGTGCACGGTCGAGGACACGCCGGCCTTCAGCGGATTGGGTGACATGAGCGAGGTGGTCGGCCAGGATCATGTCAAGTGGGCATTGCAGGTGGCGGCGGCCGGGAAACATCATCTGCTGATGACCGGCCCGCCGGGCTCGGGCAAGACGATGTTGGCCTCCAGGATGCCGAGCATCATGTGCCCGCTTACGCCGGAGGAACAGCTCGAAGTGGCGTCGATACGCTCCCTGTGCGGCACGCTGCAGCATTATGGCATCTCCGATATGCCGCCCTTCGAGGCGCCTCACCATACGGCGTCGACCGCGTCGCTGGTGGGTGGCGGATCAGGGCTTGCGATGCCGGGGGCGATTACGCGCGCCCACCGCGGGATCCTGTTCATGGACGAGGCCCCTGAATTCTCCGCGAGGACGCTGCAGACGCTGCGCGAGCCGATGGAATCCGGGTACGTGGCCCTGTCTCGCACGAAGGGGACGACCTACTATCCGGCGATGTTCCAGATGGTCATGGCAGCCAACCCGTGCCCGTGCGGTTACGCCTACGGCAACGGGGAGCGCTGCGTGTGCAAGGAGAAGGACCGTATCCGGTATTTCGCCAGACTATCCGGTCCGATTCTCGACCGGATCGACATTCAGGTGGAGGTGCCGCCGGTCCCGTGCATAGCCTCGGCGCCGACCCGCGATTCGATTGGCAGCCACGTCATGCAGCAGCAGGTGATCGCGGCGCGGGCGGCGGCCGGCGAACGGTATTCCAAATACGGGTGGGGCTGCAACGCCGAAGTGCCGGGGTCGTGGATGCGCGCCAACACGTCGGTGAAGGCGCTGGAACTCGCCAACAGGGCGCTGGCGTCGCATCGGCTGAGCCTGCGTGGAGTGGATCGGGCCATGCGACTGGCATGGACGCTGGCCGATCTGGCGGGCAAAACGTCGCCGGGGCCGGACGAGATGTCGCAAGGCATCATGTTGAGAGCGAGGATGTCATGACTGTATGCGAGTCGGATAGCGGCCTTTGCTGGGACCTTGACGAGGAGACGCTCGCTCGGGCCATCCTGACATTCTGCCTCAATACCGCAGACGCGCTGATGACCGCGCTCCTCAAGGGCACGGCCGATGCGTGGGAAGCGCTCACCCTCATCCGGGACAGCGACCCGGAACTGCGCACGTCGGCCGGCGCGGGGAAGGTCATCGAGCAGGCGTTCTGCATCGGCATGACCCGATGGGGGAGCAAGCCCACGCCGCAGGCAGTGCGTTCGTTTCGCTCCGCGTTGGCGACATGGCAGCAGCGATTGCGAACTCTCCCCACGTGGGACAGGGATTATCTCTGCGGCTGGTTCACCATGGAGGGGAGGCAATGGATCATCGCGCCGCATGACGTATGGTGGCCCACCCGTCTCAACGACCTGGCGTTGCTGGGTCGTTGCGCGCCCCCGCTGTGCCTGTGGGGCAGTGGCGATCGCGCGGCATTGACCAGTTGCCCGCAGCCCGTCGGCATCGTGGGCTCGCGCGGCGTCAACGAGTATGGGCGCCGACTGACGACGGACATAGCCGTGCATGCCGCACAAGCCGGGCATCTGGTGGTTTCAGGGGGAGCCATGGGGGCGGACGCCGCCGCCCATAGGGGAGCATTGGACGCGATGCGGGCGTACGGCATCGGACAGGCCGGGCGCACGGTGGCCGTGTTCGCCGGAGGCCTCAACCATGCCGGGCCGCAGTGCAACAGCGAGTTGTTCGACGGGATTGCGGAAAACGGGGGAGCACTGGTCAGCGAACTGTGCCCGGGAACCATTCCGGAGGCGAGGCGGTTCCTGTCGCGCAACCGCATCATAGCCGCGCTTTCGTCAACGCTGGTGGTCACTCAGGCGAGACTGCGTTCAGGGGCGCTGAACACCGTGAACTGGGGAAGCGAACTGCAGCGGGACATCCATGCGGTGCCCGGCAACATTGACATGCCGGGCAACAGTGGCTGCAACCGGCTCATTCAGGAGCAACGGGCCACCATCGTGTGCTCCGTCGCCGACATGGATGACGTCTGGCATGCCCCGCATCCGCCGGAGTCGTTTCACGACGTGGCCACTCAACGGAAAGATGGCTCGGACTGCGATGTCGGGACGCCTCGTGATGCCGGCATATTGCGCGACAGCAGCCCATCGGGCGGCAACAGGTCATCGGCGATGACCGAGAGCCAGCGGGCGATCATTGATGCCATCCGATGGTGCCGTCGCCGGCGGATAGCCCCGACCGCGCAATCCGTCGCCGAACAGCTGCGCACCCGGTCAGGTGAAAAAGGCCTGGAGACGGGCGCGACGGAAGGGAGGCCAACGGAAGGGAAGTCAACGGAAGGAAAGGGAGCGGATGCGGTGCCGGAACGCGGCATGCATGAGTTGGTCGCCCATGTGCTCTCGCAATTGGGGACGATGGAGCTCATCGGACTGATAACCGTCGAGAACGGTCGCATCTCCATCGTTCCGGAAACCGGAGGGAGACGGAGATCATGATGACGATACTCACTCGTGGCGGATGGTACAGGCGAAAGCATGCCGCCTTGGCGTGCGTTACGCCTGCTATTGGCATCGTGCCAGGTCGACACGCCATCCACCGTCACCGGCATTGTCTTGGCCCGCCCGCGGCGGGATGAACGGCACACCCTCCTCTTCGAGCATCGCGCGCTGCCGCTCCGGGCCGCCGAACGCGAAGCCGGGCGCCAGCGAACCGTCACGGAACACGACGCGATGGCAGGGAATCACGCCGGGTTCGGGATTGGCGTGCAGCGCGAAGCCGACGAACCTCGCATTGCGTGGGCGGCCGGCCAGCGTCGCGACCTGGCCGTAGGTCGCGACCGCTCCGCGCGGGATCCGCCGGACGATGTCATACACCGCACTGTTGAACGATGTCGCACTATTGAACGACGCTGTGCTGCCGGATGACGCTGTGCCGTTGGATGTTGCCGCATTGCCGGGCGTTGTCGTGTTGCCGGGCGTCGCCGTGCTGTCGGATATTTCTTCCATGAACGGTATTATCCGCCGTGCCCCCGTCACGTGCGCGGCGAACGTCAGCCCTTGTGCGACAATCTTGGATATGAGTCCGAAACATGTGGAAGAAATGTATGACGCGGTGATCGTCGGCGCCGGGGCGGCCGGCCTGTCGGCGGCGCTGGGGCTGATGCACTCCCCTGACATCGAACAGTTGAAGGAGTCCGGCATCGAGCCGAAGGTCCTGGTGATATCCAAACTGCAGCCGTTGCGCTCGCACACCGGTTCAGCGGAGGGCGGCATCGCGGCGAGTCTGGGCAATGTGGAACAGGACGATTGGCATTGGCATTACTACGACACCGTCAAGGGCGGCGACTGGCTGGTCGATCAGGATGCGGCCAAGCTGCTCGCCGAGTACGCCCCGCAGACCGTGATCAACCTGGAGCGTATGGGCGTGGCGTTCTCCCGCACCGATGACGGCCACATCGCGCAGCGACGGTTCGGCGGTCACACCGCGGATTTCGGCAAGATGCCCGTGCGCAGGGCGGCATATGCGGCGGACCGCATCGGCCATCAGATCCTGCACTCGCTGTGGCAGCAGTGCGTCGCGGCCGGCATCGAATTCGCCGAGGAATGGTACGTGACCGATGTGGTGCTTGACAAGTCGGGGAACGCCGTTGCGGGCGTGGTCGCCTATGACACGCACGCCGGCGTCACCCACGCAATTCATGCGCACAACGTGATGTTCGCCACCGGCGGTGCAGGACGACTGTTCCACACCACGTCGAATTCATGGGATCTGACCGGCGACGGCATGGCCTTGGCGTTGTCCGCCGGACTCCAGCTGGAAGACATCGAATTCGTCCAATTCCATCCGACGGGTCTCGCGCACACGGGCATACTCCTGTCGGAGGCCGCCCGTGCGGAGGGCGGCGTGCTGCGTAACGCCGACGGCGAGGCGTTCATGGAACGTTATGCGCCGGAGCATCGCGACCTCGCCGCGCGTGACGTGGTGAGCCGTTCGATCATGGCCGAGATCGACGGCGGACGCGGCGTCGCGGACCCGAAAGACCCGGACGGTCCGAAGGACTGCGTGTGGCTCGATATGACCGGCATCGATCCGGATCATATGAATGCGGTGCTGCCGCAGGTGGTGGAGACCATCAAGGCGTACGCGAACCTCGATCCGGCCAAGGACATGGTGCCGGTCAAACCGACCGCGCATTACACGATGGGTGGCATCCCGATCACCACGGATGGAGAGGTGTATCGCTGGGCGGAGTCAGGGAGCCAGAACGTCGACGCCGTTTCCGGTACCCGCACGGTCGTGGAGGGCTTGTTCGCCGCGGGCGAATGCTCGTGCGTGTCGGTGCATGGGGCGAACCGTCTGGGCGGCAACTCGCTGCTCGACGCATGCCTGTTCGGCACGCGCGCAGGTGAGTCGCTGGCGGCCCGCATCGCACAGTCGCCGGTCGACGACCCGATGCGCGGCGCCGATGCGGATGACGGTCCCGCCGAGGCGGCAGCCGCGCTGGTGGACGACGTCGCCCGTTCGCGCAAGCAGGATGTCGCCACGATGCTTGCGGGCAGACCGGACGTGGACGATGACGCGGCAGACGATACGTCTGACGGTATGCCGCAGACAGCGGAGCTCGGCGGCTCAGATGCTTCCGCGCAGCCCGGTTCCGAGGAGGATAACCCGTATCGGCTCGCCGCCGATCTGGGAACGCTGATGGAACATGCGCTGGCGGTGCGTTGCGACGCCCGTTCCATCAGCGAGGCCCTGAACCTGCTCGATACTGTGATCCGTCCCCGCGCCAACCGTCTCACGGCGCATTCGGAGACACCCGCGTTCAATCAGGAGATAACCGCGATCTGGGAGGTACGGCACCTGACACTGCTCGCCGAAGCCATGCTGCGCGCATCCGAGGCGCGCCACGAATCGCGCGGCTCCCTGCAAAGGCTCGATTATCCGACGCGTGACGACGAACGTTTCCTCGCGCATTCGATGATCGGGATGGCCGATGCCGCCGATGCCGAGGCTTCATCGGCACCTCACGCCTCCATCCTGTGGCAGTCCGTGCACATCAATGACTTCCCGCCCAAGACGCGCGAATACTGAGAGCTGCGATACGGGAGTGGCCTGACGCCTTCCCCTCAGGCCGGATTCCTTGGTCCCGAGTCAGAGTGGTTCTGATACAAAACTGCGCCGAAGGCCCAGCCAGGGCTTCGGCGCAGTTCCGTTTTGCCGGCTTTGCGGCACGGTCTCACTTCACCAGCGAAGTGAGCTCACCGAGATCGAGCTCGAAACTGACCCCGCGCTCCTCGAAATGCGGCTGATTGCGGGTGCTTTCCATTGCATGACGTACGAATTCGCCCGCGATCCGAGCCGATTCGGCCAGGCCGCGGCCGGCCATCACCGCACCGCACAGTGCGGACGCGAAAGCGTCACCCGTACCGTGGATCATGTACGGCAGCTTGTCGTGCACAAGCTCGACCTTCTCGGCAGCGCCCTTTTCGGCGCTTGCCACGTAGTTGATGATCTTGCCGTCACCGTGGTCGATGCCCTTGAGCACCACGTTCTTGGCACCGAGTCCCAGCAGCGCGTCCAGCAGTTCGGTCACGGCGGCGTCATCGAGATCCTGCCCGGGGTAGTCGCGCTTGGTCAGGATGCTCGCTTCGGTCAGGTTCGGCATCAGCACGTCCGCGCCGTCCGCCAGAGCCCCCATCGCCTCGCACAGTTCCGGCGTGTACGTCGGGTACATCTGCCCGGCGTCGCCCATAACCGGGTCGACCAGCCGCAGCGCGGACGGATATTCGCGGTACAGGCGCTGGATGATGGACACCTGGTCGGGGGAGCCGAGGAAGCCGCTGTACACGCCGTCCAGCTCGACGTTCTCCTTGCGCCAGGCGTCCAGATATCCGGAGAGAATGTCCGTCGTGTCATGGAACGTGAACACGGCGTACTTGGTGTGTGCGGAGAACAGGGCCGTCGGCACCGGGCACACGTCGCAGCCGGCCGCCGACAGGATCGGGATCGCCGCGGTCAGCGAGCACTTGCCATACCCGCACATGTCGTGCACGGCGGCCACGCGCGGAATGTAATGTGGGTCGCGGTCATACAGCGTCACATCATCGGTCATTCGGAAACACCCCTTACTGGTAGGCAATGACGATACACAACAGAGACTAGCATCGTCGGGCGCACACCGCGTAACGCGGTCCCGCCCAGCGCGCCACCGGTGGCGGGCGGCCGGGAAGTGCCACCTGCATCGTATCGACGGCATGGGAGCGGAAGCCGGAGCGTGACGCCTCGCGCTAGAGTTGTCTGATACACGTGACGACGGGACGAAGCCCGGTGCGGCGGTTCCGTCCGCATGATAGCAAGGAGGATGCCATGACGCCTATGGATGTTCTGATTGTCGTGGAACGCTTCTTCCTGTATTGGCTGGCGTACTCGTTCGCGGGATGGGTGTGGGAGACCGGCCTGAGCGTCGTGCTGCGCAAGCGGTTCGAGGATCGGGGCATGCTCAACGGGCCGATATGCCCGATCTACGGGTTCGGCGGTCTGCTGGTCGTCGTGCTGTTGCATGACGTGAACAATCCGCTGTCGCTGTTCCTGTCCAGCGGCGTGCTCGCATGCACACTGGAATATGCGTCGAGCTGGGCGATCGAGAAACTGTACCACATGCGTTTCTGGGATTATTCCGGCAAGCCGTTCAACATCAACGGGCGCGTGTATCTTAACGGGTTCCTGGCGTTCGGCGCGGGGGCGACGTGCATCAAACTGGTGGTCCAGCCGTGGATGTCCGACATCGTCCGGTCCTGGCCGATATGGCTGCTTCACGCCGTCGCGGGACTGTCGTTCGTCGTGGTGGTAATCGATGCGGCCATCACCCAGGCCGGTCTGCGCAGTCTCGACTCGCGTCTGGCGAAGGTCAGCGAGGGCATCAAGGCGCTCAAATCGCAGCAGATCAGACAGATCGACACACGCATCAGCGAGGCCGACGAGCAGTGGCACGAAACGTCCGCCAAACTGCGCGGGCAGGCGGAGCAGGCGTATGACCGGTTCGCGGCCGGAGCCCAGCAGGGCATTCGTGCGGCATCCAGACCGGTTGCGGATGCCGGCGAGCTGGTCCGTCGCTCGCTCAACCGCCAGCAGCGCCGTCTGATCCGCACGTTCCCGAAGATGGTATCCCTGCGCGACCTGACCATCACCGACATGATCCGTGACCTGTGGAACCGGCTCTGACGGCAGCGGCGTGTCGCATCGTGGATAGTCGGTTTTAGGGCTCCTGTTACGACCTGCGACACCAATGATGCCAACGGCTTTTAAAGGGTTATAGGCAACCGCGATAACGCCGGACTTGCGATGCCGCATCCATGTGCCCTATGGTCTAAACCAACACCTCGCCAGACGCTGGAAACCGCCGACGGGTGGCGACAAGAAAGACACGGAAACCACAGCATCCCGACATGGGAAAAGGAGCAACCACCATGACCGAAGCCAACAAGAAGTACCGTTTTGAAACCCTGCAGCTGCACGTCGGCCAGGAGCAGGCCGACCCGGCCACCGACTCCCGCGCAGTGCCGATTTACGCGACCACCAGCTACGTCTTCCACAACTTCGACCACGCCGAGGCCCGCTTCGGACTCGCCGACCCGGGTAACATCTACGGCCGTCTGACCAACTCCACCCAGGGCGTGTTCGAGGACCGCATCGCCGCCCTTGAAGGCGGCACCGCCGGCATCGCGGTCGCCTCGGGCGCCGCGGCCGTCGAGTACGCCGTGCGCAACATCACCCAGTCCGGTGACCACATCGTCTCCTCCAAGAACATCTACGGCGGCACCTTCAACCTGCTCAAGCACACGCTGCCGCGCGACGGCATCACCACTACTTTCGTCGATCCGGAGGTTCCGCAGAACTTCGAGGACGCCATCCAGGAGAACACCAAGCTCGTCTACTTCGAGACCTTCGGCAATCCAAACGCCGACCTGCCCGACTTCGAGGCCATCTCCGCAATCGCCCACAAGCATCATCTGCCGGTGATCGTCGACAACACCTTCGCCACCCCGTACCTGTTCCGCCCGCTGGAGCACGGCGCCGACGTCGTGGTCGAGTCCGCGACCAAGTTCATCGGCGGCCACGGCACCACGCTGGGTGGTGTCGTCGTGGAAGGCGGCAACTTCAACTGGACTGAGGTGCCGGGCAAGTTCCCGACCCTGACCGAGCCGGATCCCTCCTACCACGGTCTGAACTTCTACGAGGCCCTTGGTGGAGCCGCCTTCGTGACCCGCATCCGCGCCATCCTGCTGCGCGACACCGGTGCCACCCTGTCCCCGTTCGCCGCGTTCCTGCTGCTGCAGGGCACCGAGACCCTGTCGCTGCGCGTCGAGCGCCACGTGCAGAACGCGCTGAAGGTTGTCGAGTACCTGCAGACCGTGCCTGAGGTCGAGTCCGTCTCGCACCCGTCCATCGAGGGGCGCCGCGACCACGAGCTGTACAAGAAGTACTTCCCGAACGGCGCCGGCTCCATCTTCACCTTCGACATCAAGGGCGGCAAGGACGCGGCGCGTGTCTTCATCGACAACCTGCACCTGTTCTCTCTGCTGGCGAACGTGGCCGACGTGAAGTCGCTGGTCATCCACCCGGCCTCCACCACGCACTCCCAGGAGACGCTGGAGGAGCTGGAGGATCAGGGCATCCACCAGGGCACCATCCGCCTGTCCATCGGCACCGAGAACATCGAGGACATCCTCGACGACCTCAAGGGCGGCTTCGAGGCGCTGCGCGCCTCCGGACTGGCCAAGTGATGGTCTTGGCTAGATAGCCGCAAGGATTTTCCGCGTCGCCGGTCGGGGAACCGTGACGCGGAACGAGAAGGGGAACCCGTACAAACCCGCGCTGACGTCATGCAGCGCGGGTTTGTTGCATATAGCCCTTGCTGGCTGGGCTGTAGTGAAGCGGGTGGGATGTCGCCGCACAACCACCCTCCGGCGCTTCGCGCCACCTCCCGCCAGCGGGAGGGCGTATGGTCCGATCCTGCTGTTCAGCTCCGTTCCGACCACATTTTGGCTTTTTTGTCTTGAACAGTGATGCAAGCAGGGGGGTTTCGTGCCACGAAACGGTAAAAATCGCTGTTTTAGGCATTTCGTGGCATTCCCTGTGCCACGAAATCGTTTTTAACCGGTTACATGCCGTTTCGGGGCGTGAGGACAAATCTAAGAATCATTGACCTCAATGGCCACGCGTGCCGCTGGGTCGTGGGTAAGGATGTCATCGAGGATGTGGTCTGCGATGAGGTCGCAGAGCTTGTCGGGGTGGCCGATACACACAGATTCAGCGCTTCGCACTACAGGCACGCGAGGGCTCCTTTCACAAAAGCGAACAACAAGAAAGCCCGCTCGGTATCGGACAGGCAGGAAACGAAACGAGCTGGATGAGAGGTCTTAGGAGAAGGCTTTGAGCAGCTGCTCCATGACCTCATCGCCTGGCGTGGTGCCGGAGTAGTCGGTGGTGCAGGTGGCGCGCACGATGTCGAAGATCTCGTACCGGTACACGTTGGCCTGCTTGCCGAACGACTGCGACATGGTCACGAATGGGCTGGCGATCGCAGCTCCTGTGGTGGGGTGTTTGCCGAGCAGACCGAACTTGGAAATCGCCTGCTCGCACTGGACGTAGCGGGCGAACGCCTGCGCGTACTGCTCGATCAAGCGTTTGGAGACGAACTCGGTGCAGCCGCGTTCATCCAGCCAGTTCCACGTCTCCCGGTAGACCAAGTCCGCACCGCACCGAGCGGCTGGCCGTCGCGCTGCTCGGCCGATAGGTATTCGCCGGGTTCTGGCATCGGCTCGCCTGCGAGCAGCGCGCCGTCGCCGATGTCGGTGCCGTCCAGGTCGAACACATCGAGCTCGGCCGGTGTGGTGAGCCGGGTGGCGGGGCGGCTTGCGGCGAGCTTGTCGTTCAGCGCCTCAGGTTTCGCTCCGGCGCGGACCCTGCGTCCGCCTCTGTTGATGCCGTCTTTGGACATGGGTCGCCTCTCCGCCGTAGAATCGTCATGGTTTTGGTGCTGAAGTCCATGGGAAGTGTGAATGGTTGAGTCTTTAAAACTATTCGTTCGGACCTACGTATATTGGGTAGGGCTCATCCTTGGCTTCGCGATAGTGCCCGGTTCTCTGCTCTTCACTGCTGAAGTCGCCCCGGTGAACACTCCATTGTGGCTTGCACCTTTCGCCGGGCTGCTGCTTTTTGTCATTGATCGGCCATCAACATGGGAGCCGCCGCTCTGGCGAGCATTACTGATCCGAGTATTGGGCGCAGGATTTGCAGCCACCATGCTCATCGCGTTTGATGCAGTTGCTTCCACCCACTATGGATCTCAACACTGGAGTGAGACGCTCCTATCTTTCGGTCTCGGTTGGATTGTCTTCACGGTAGTGGCAGGACACATGCTCATGAGCAGTTCCACCCGATTTGGCACACCTGCTCACACGATCAGGGACGCGATCCGTACCTACACGACATGGATAGGAATCTGCTTCGGGATTTTCTATATCCCCGCCGCGGGACTCTCCGCAGCTGGCACTCTTTTGATGGTTCTTCCGCTTAATGGAACGTTCCTCGCCGGCCTGGTTCTTTTGATAGTTGACCCGCCACGACGATGGCCGCAACCGCGAGTGAGGGCACTGTGGATACGACTTTTGTCAAGCGGGGCAGCAGCATTGCTACTTGCCGTCACGAACTCGTTCTATCGCAGTACTCGCACACACGAGATTTTCGTCGGGGACTGGCAGGAAAACCTGGTCTTCTTCATGGGTGCTTGGGCACTTTATGCCGCAGTGGCTGGGGCCACGTATCTTACGACTGGCCCCCAGCCACGAAGCATATGACAAACTCAGTAGATGAATTCAGCTAGAGCTTGACATGCTGCCTTCTTGGTTTCTTCGCTAGGCTCAACGCCCGAGTAGCCGTACGCCCCATTGGAACCGTCTGTGAGAAGGCCAACGTATCTGTCATTCAATGGGCCATCAATTTCTGCAAAGAACTTGTCCTTTGCGGTTCCTTCGTCGCTTGCACCAACACTCTCAGAGATCGCCTTGAATCGCTGCAATAGCGAAACTGGATGATATGGCCTGTTTTTTTGTTCCGCTCTTATAGTGGGGCGGCTTGCGCCGTTTGGTTCGCGTAATACCCGGTTTCGGTCCGTTCCGGTGTCCTGTGGCCCGAGGACTGGTGCGGACGCTTCGGGTCCCCGCCGCGAGACCCGCCGGAACGTCGCCGGTTCCGGGTCCCTCGGATCCCGGAAGGGCTTGCGCCGCCGGACGAGCCCGGTCCTGTACGCGCCGTCGGCGCCCTCGGCCATGGCGCTGCCGTACGGGTCGCCGGCCGTGCCGGCCGGGGGAGGCATGCCGCATTCCCCGGCCCCGGTGGCGTACACGAGGCCGATGCGCCGCGCGCATGGCCGGAACGGTGCGCGAGACCGTCCGTGCCGCCGTGCGAGGCGGCCCATGATGTCGCCTGTTCCGGTGCCCGCGGCACCGGCCCCCTGGTGTCCATGGCGGCGGCGCACGCCCGGCCGGCGATCCCGCGGGCGAGCACGTCGGCGGCGAACGCCGTGCAGCCAAAGCGTCCGCGACCTGCTCCGCCTTCACCGCCTTCATTCCGCCAGCGCTCTCGACCATCTTCGCATACGTCTTACGCGTCTCATCGACCTTCGCCAGCGAACACTCACAACGGGACTGCGCATCAGCCGACGCCCGCGCATTGCCATCACGCCACGCGATCACCCTACCGGTGACACCACCGGCCAACGCGATCACGCACACGCCAGCAACCAACGGCACTAGCCAACGCGGACGACGCCGCACAACCTCGTTCTCAACACTGTTCTCGCTCATCGTACAATTCTTCTTGCCAGGCATCCCCTATCATCCCCCCCGTCATCGCCACGGACCCGTGCGTTCCCGGCCGAGAGAGGCCGCCGAGCGCAGTGAAACCGCGCACAATGTTCGAGCGCGTAATACTCAAGGATGATGGGCACGATGGCGATTCACCCCGCCGCACGATGCCGGTCCGAGCCCGCCATCCGTATGGTGAAAGTAACGTTCAGGGAAAATCCCTGTATTGATATGGAAGAGGACGTTATGGAACAGCAGATCATGCAGCCGCAGACCAATGCCGGTGCGGCGCAGGAACAGCGGCACCCCATCGCCATCGAGGCGATCGACCTGGTCAAGGACTACGGGCATGGCGAAAACGCGGTGCATGCGCTGCGCGGTGTCAATGTGCGGTTCGAGCAAGGGAGGTTCACCGCGATCATGGGCCCGTCCGGCTCCGGCAAGTCCACGCTCATGCACACGCTCGCCGGACTCGACTCGGCCACGAGCGGTCATATCGTGTTCGACGGCGCCGACATCACCACCATGAACGACAATCAGCTGACCATGCTGCGCCGCCACAAGATCGGCTTCATCTTCCAGAGCTTCAACCTGCTGCCGATGTTCACCGCCGAGCAGAACATCCTCATGCCGTTGACTCTGGCGGGTCAGAAGCCCGACCGTCAGTGGTTCGACATGCTGACGACGACGCTGGGACTCAAGGAACGTCTCACGCACCGGCCGAATGAACTGTCTGGCGGCCAGCAGCAGCGCGTCGCCATCGCGCGTGCGCTCATCACCAAACCGTCGCTGGTGTTCGCCGACGAGCCCACCGGCAACCTCGATTCCGTCTCCAGCGCCGAAGTGCTGAGCTTCCTGAAGCGATCCGTCAAGGAACTTGGGCAGACCGTCATCATGGTCACCCATGACGCCGTCGCCGCATCCTATGCCGATCGTGCGATCGTGTTCGCCGACGGCCAGATCGTCGCCGACGAGCAGCGCCCGACCGCCGAGAGCATGAACCAACTGTTGATGAACGAGCGCGAGCGGGCCACCCAACTGGTCGGCGGGCCGTCCGCGGGCACCACCGTTCCAAGACCGCCGGTGGCGGCCCTCAAGGGGCACACCGAAAAGGCGTCTTTCGTTCCGGGTGCTCCAAGCGTTCCGGGCGCTCCGCAGCACGCCGCCGTCGCCCAGCACCGCCGCTGACCCGCCCACAGCATTAAGGACTTCTCATGTTCTCCATCACCATCAAACTCATGAAAAAAAGCGCGAGGATGCTCATCCCCGCAGGCATAGCCATCCTTATCGGCACGGCGTTCATCGCCGCCACGTTCCTGTTCTCCAACTCCATGGACGACTCGCTGCGCAGGCAGCGTACCGCCCAGCTCGGCGAAGCGAACTACATCGCCACGATGAAAACAAACAGCAACGGCGCGGTCTCCGAGAACGGCTCGGCCGACAGAACCACCGTCGCCGATTTCAACCTCGACCGGATACGCGCCACGAAAGGCGTGAAGGGCGCCCGCGTCGACACGTCCGTCAGCGTTTCGATCTCCGCAGCGGGCAAGCGCTCGAACGGATACGCCGTCGGCACGTCAACCGACCGCAAGCTGCTGCCGGTCCGCATCGTCTCCGGCGACCAGCCGGTCGACAACAACGAGGTGGCGTTGCCAAAATCCGTCGCCAAACAACTTGGAGTGGGTGTCGGCGACAAGGTGGACGTCGCTCCGATATCCAACGGCAGCGCTCTGAGCGGCACCGCGGTGCGTGACGTGCGCGTCGTTGGCCTGACCAGCGACCCGTTTGGTGTGTACTCGTTTTACGGTGGCGCTTCGGTGCTGTCGGAGAACGTCGTCGCCGCGGTATACGGCGTGGATGATTTCGACCATATGCAGGCGTACATGCTCCTGCTTGACATCGACGAAGCCGACGCCGCTGCCGCGCAGCGGACCGTCGACGAGGTCTCCGGGCTCCTGCCGAAATCTTATGGCGTGGAATCGCGCCGATCGGTCGAGGCGGAGGCCGTCAGGGACCTCAGCTCGAACAACACCAGTTTCCCCACCATATTCCTGCTGAGCTTCGGTGTGCTCGCACTGTTCGTTGCCGCCCTGGTCATCGCCAACACGTTCCAGGTGCTGGTGGCGCAACGCAGGCGCACGCTGGCGTTGCTGCGCACAATCGGCGCGAAGAAGGGCCAGCTGTACACATCCGTACTGATGGAGGCCGGATTGCTTGGCCTGATTGCGTCGGTGCTGGGCGTCGGCTTCGGCGTCGGTCTGATCGCGCTGGTCACGAACACGGGCGTAATGGAAATGATGGGGATGCAGGCCAGGCTGATTCTCTCGTGGCAAGCGTTCGTGGTTCCGATCGCATTCGGCCTGATCATGACTGTACTCGCCTCACTCGGCTCCGCACGGTCCGCCACCAGCGTGACGCCGCTTGAGGCCCTGCGCCCGATCGAGCTGACCGATACATCACGCGCCGGAAAGGTCCGCGCCACGATTGGCGTTCTGACGATCATCGCCGGATTGGCACTGGCTGGCGTCGCCGTATGGCAGCTGTCCGGCATGCTGAACGGTCTGGACACCATGGCCAGCGACAATTACAGCAGTGTGCTGCTGATGTCCATCGGCGGGGCCGCGCTGGTGTTCCTCGGGCTCGTACTCACCGCCACGTTCTGGCTGCCGGTGCTGATGCGCGGCGTCGGCGCGCTCGTCTCGATGTGCGGTCCGAGCGCCAAAGTTGCCCACGCCAACATCCAGAAGAACCCGCGTCGCGTCGCCGCCACCGGCACCGCGCTGCTGATCGGCGTGACCCTGGTCGCCACCATCGCCACCGGTGCAGCCAGCGCCAAGCAGACCATGGGGGAGGCGCTCGCGTCCCGGTACAGTGTCGACATGATCGCCACCGGCGACGGCCTGAAGACCAGCGCAGTCAAGGAAGCGGCCCAGGTCAAGGGCGTCGCGGCCACCATGTACGCGCCCACGGCGACGGTGACCGCGGAAGGCGTGAACGGGGGAACGATGTCCCTGCTGCTCGTCGGCGTCAAGAACACCTCCGAACTCGCCGGCGTCATGCACGCCGACCTGAGCGGCGTCACCGTCGGCGACGACACCGTGCTGCTGCCGAAATACCGCGCCACCTCAGGCAAGGAGATCACATTCGGCTCCGATGCGAAGCTGCGGTTCACTGCCGCGGAGTCGAATGGCATTGCGGCAAGCACCGAACAAGACGGGTCCGCCAGTGCAAGCTCGACGAACGGAGGCGTTTCCTCATCAATGCGTCTCAAGCCGGTGCAATCCGATTACCGCCGCGTCTCGTCCAACTATGATGCCGTCGCCTTCATCAACACCAGCCATTTCAACAACGGCGACATCACCGCGACCAGCCACATGCTGCTCATGCGTGTGGATACCCAGTCGGCTGGCGTCTCCCTGAGTGACGTGTTCAACAAGATTCAGGACGTATTTTCGTATGACTCCACCGTGTCCATCACCGGTCCCGTGGCGCAACGCGCACAATGGGAGACCATCATCAACTCGATGCTGATGCTTCTGGTCGCGCTGATCGCCGTCGCGGTGCTCATCGCGCTGATCGGCGTGGCGAACACGCTGAGTCTGTCGGTGATTGAACGCACCCGCGAATCCGCGACATTGCGGGCCATCGGCATGACCCGCGGGCAGCTGCGGCGCTCACTGGCCGTCGAGGCGCTGCTGCTGTCGCTCGTCGCAGGTGTGGTCGGCGTGGTGCTCGGCACGCTGTTCGGATGGCTGGGGTCATACATGGTGTTCAGCCTGTACGGCAAGACTGTGTTCCCCTTCGAATGGGGCATGAACGGCATCGTGCTTGTGGTGGCCGCCATCGCAGCCCTGCTCGCCAGCGTGTTCCCGGCCCGTCGCGCAGTCAAGACGCCGCCTGTCGAGGCTCTGGCTGAAGCCTGAGCCTCTTAGGCGGCCTTCGCGGCAAGCCGCTCACTTCACCTACAGACAGTCCACCGGACTGTCTGTTTGACGGTTCAGCCTGTCGAGGCTCTGGCTGAAGCCTAGTTCGTAGAGCCGGTGGGTGGTCAACACAGCCGCCAGTGCGATGAGGTCCCTTCTTTCACTCAAAAGAAGGGACCTCATCGCCTATATGGCGTTATACCGCACGACCCGTGACACGCGGCTCCCGACGCGCGATGTTATAACCTGAACACGCAAAAAATCGGTACGTTGCAAAATGAACTGTTCATTAATCGAAGGTGATTTTCATTATCTTTCAGCGGTCGGAACCTGACAGTTGGTCTACAACAGAATCGGTTCCATATCAACCAACACACAATGGAAGCTGAAAGAATGCACAAGACAATGCGTAAGTCCGCGGTCCTCAAGGGCGCCGTGGCAGGCATCGCATCCATCGCGATGCTGATGTCCGTGAGCGTCACCGCGAACGCCGCGGACACTCCCTCGTACGGCAGCGCGGTCAAGCCGAACATCACCTCGCTGCTCGGCGAATATTACAACTGGTGGACCCCGAAGAAGGTCGTGAACAACACGCCGCAGGGCGATGCCTTCCGCGGCAAGGTCACCGATGCCGGCAAGAGCGTGCTCGGACAGAACGACAAGACCGTCGTGGCCATCAACAACAAGGCCGCCGCCGACACCACCAAGGTCGACGGCACCTACACGCAGGCCGAGCGCGCCGCTCTCGACGCGAGCGACGGCGACGCACTGCGCATCTACAAGGACGCGTTCGGGCCGATCATCGGCCAGTACGTGGCCGAGGGCGTCGCGCAGGGCGAGCTGCCCAAGACCTCCGACCTGGTGTTCAGCAAAAGCAGCAAGGACTCGTTCGCGGGCTTCGTCGGCACCGGCAGCGCCAAGAAGGACTTCAACTACCCGCGTCCGTACTTCAACAAGGAGAACGAAGGCGTCGACCGCACGATCGGCGGTGACACCGACCTCAACGGTCTGAGCCCGACGCTCGACATCAAGCGCATCCCGATGATCAATATCGACGGCCAGGAATACGGCGAGGATTACACCGACTATCAGGAGCCGTCGCAGTCCTTCCCGTCCGGCCACACCACCAAGACCTACAACCGCGGTCTGGGATTGGCCACGCTGCTGCCCGAGCTCGGACCGGAACTCGTGGCCCGCGCCGCCGAAGGCGGCAACAACCGCGTCGTGCTCGGCGTGCACTACCCGATGGACGTGATCGGCGGACGCATCTCCGCCAGCGCATCCGTCACCGCTCTGTGGTCTGATGCCACGTTCCGCCAGAACGTGCTGCTGCCGGCCCATGACGAACTTGAGAACTACATCGCCGCACGCTGCAAGGCCGACGGCAACGGCGACACCGTCGCCGCGTGTGCGAGCAAGACCGGCGCCAACGACAAGAACGGATACAAGAACACCTTCACCGACGCGGTGTCCACCGAACCGGTGACCGACCGCGCGTCCGCCATCGACGCCTACACCGCACGCATGACCTACGGATTCTCGCAGACCTCGGCCGCCGGTCAGGCGCCCGTCGTGCCGCAAGGCGCGGAGAACCTGCTGCTCACCGCATTCCCCGACCTGACCGACGCCCAGCGTCGTCAGGTGCTCGAAGCCTCCGAAATTGACTCCGGCTACCCGCTGGACGCCAGCTCCAACGGATTCGAGCGCATCAACCTCGCCAAGGCTTTCAGCGCCAAGGTGACGCTGAGCGAAGACGGCAGCACCATCACCGCCATCTCCTTCGGCGCCAAGGCGCCGACCGTGGTGAAGACCGCATCCTCCAAGGACACGATCACCGGACTGCTGACCGACTTCAACGAGTACTACGTCGCAGGCAAGGGCGTGACCGATGAGGGCAAGTCGGTGCTCGCGCACGACGACCAGCTCACCGAAGACATCAACAACAAGGCGTACGGCACCGACGGCAACACCGCGCAGGACCAGCGCGCCCTGTCCGACGCCCAGATGAACTCCACCAACACGCTGTACGACGCGCTCGGTCCGGTGCTCGGCAAGTACTACAAGGACGCCGCCGACGCTGGTAAGTTGCCGAAGACCGCCCAGTTCCTGTCCGACATGAACAAGTCCGCTTCCACCGGCGTCGCCAAGGCCACATACCAGCACCCGCGCCCCTACGTGGACCGCGTGAACTTCAACGGCACGACGCTGAACATGAACGGTCTGAAGCAGACGCTGAACATCAAGAAGGTCCCCGGTTACGAGAACTTCGACTGGGGAGACGGCGAAGCGCCCGACAACGAGTATGACGGACTGTACAACTCCGGCTCGTTCCCGTCCGGCCATACCACCTTCGCGTTCACGCAGGGCGCCGGCCTGGCGTACCTGCTGCCCGAGCTCGGCCCGGAGATCATGACCCGCGTGTCCGAGGCCGGCAACAACCGCATCGTGCTCGGCGTGCACTACCCGCTCGACATCATGGGCGGCCACATCGCCGGCCAGTACGGCGTCGCCACCGCAGTGAGCGACGAGAAGACCGCACAGGAAGGCGCGGCCGCCCGCGCCGAGCTCGTCGATTACCTGACCGCGCAGTGCAAGGCCGACAACCACGGCGATACGCTCGACGCCTGCATCACGAACACCGGCGCGAACGCCGCCAACGGCTACCGCAACGATTTCACCGACGAGGTTTCGACCAAGCCGGTGACCGACCGAGCCTCCGCACTGGCCGCGTACAAGGCCCGCATGACCTATGGCTTCCAGGCCACGGGCACGACCGGACAGGCGCCGGTGGTGCCTGACTCGGCCGTCCGCATGCTCGACAACGTCGCCGCGTTCAAGTCGTTGGATTCCGCGCAGAAGAAGGCCGTGCTCGCCGCGACCGAAGGTGACTCCGGCTATCCGCTGGACGCCTCGTCGCAGGGCTGGGCGCGAGTCAACCTCGCCGCGGCCTACAGTGCCAAGGTCACGCTGAGCGCCGACGGCAAGAACGTCGTCAAGGTCGAGCCCGGCCAGGCGCAGGCCTCGGTCGTGCGCGAGACGAGTGGCAACAACGGCAACAACGGCGGCAACGGTAACGGCGGTAGCAATGCCGGCAACACCGGTGTCAACAATGCCGCTGGCCGCAACCCCTCCGGCACGCAGCCGCTGTCGAAGACCGGCGCGGACGTGTCCGGCATCGCCTCGGCGTTCATCCTGATCGCCGCCGCCGGCGTCACGATCATGATGATCCGCCGCAAGCACGCGATCTGACAACTAGCGCCCCCGCTGGCGGACTGAGCATCGCGCCCCGCCAGCGGGGGGCGTTTATTTTATATTCGCCTTATACCAGACCGTTGTCGTAGGCGAAGACGACGGCCTGGACACGGTCGCGCGCATTGATCTTGGCAAGGATATGCGCCACGTGCGTTTTCGCGGTTGGCAGGCTGATGAACAGCTTGTCGGCGATTTCCTGATTCGACAATCCATGGGCGATCTCCACCAGCACCTCACGCTCCCGCTCGGTCAGCAGGTTCAGCTCCGGGTCAGTGTATGCCACCGGCCGGGCGACGGGCATCGTGGACGAACCGTCCGCATAGCCGTCAGTCGCCGTCAACCCATGCTTGGTGTACCCGTCCTCCATCATCTTTTCGATGAGTCGCTTCGTCGCCGAAGGCGCAATAATCGCGTTGCCCTGATATACCGTGCGAATAGAACTCAGCAGCGTCTCCGGCTCGGTGTCCTTGAGCAGGAATCCGGATGCGCCGGCGTTGATAGCCGCCATCACGTACTCGTCCAAGTCGAACGTCGTCAGGATGATCACGCGGGTCTTGCGCGGCGCGTCTCCGGCGGCCGCTTCCAGCGCGCTGATGCGGCTGGTCGCTTCCAGTCCGTCCATGCCGGGCATGCGCACGTCCATCAGCACCACATCGGGGTGCAGCGATTCGGCCAACGACACCGCCTGGGCGCCATCGCCCGCCTGCCCGACCACCTGTATGTCCGGCTGGGATCCGATCACCATTGCGAATCCCGCTCGCACCAGTTCCTGATCGTCGGCGATGACCACCCGAATTCTTTGCAACTCACTCATGCCTTCCACTGTATCCAACATCGGCGAACAAGTCCCGCATCACGCCCCCTGATTTAACCCTGAATTCATGTCGGATGATCCCCGGCAGGCCGTGGAGCGCCGTCTCATTACGACGCGATGCCGTGCAGCTGGCTATCGTGCAGCTGCTTGTCGAGCGATGCCGCGGGCCTGAGCTGCATGCCGGGCTGCTCTTGCCGGTGAGCCTCATCGCTGAATCCGGTCTCGCGCAGCACGCCCAGCAGCTTACGCATGTGGGCCAGCGCCGCACGGCCCTGTGATCCGATGGCCGCGAACGCCTCGGAGATGGCCCCGGGCGACGGCTGTTCGCCGTGACGCTCGCAATCGTCAAGTATGCGCAGGCCGGCGACCGCCTGGTCGATCACGCTGGTCAGCGTCATCGTCACCTCGGACTGGATGCTCTCGCTGATGCGGTCACGTTCCATGTTCGCCGCCAGGATGCGCTGCTTGGCCTGCTCCGCGCGCAACGCCTCCTCGCGGGCTTGCAGCACCAGCGCGTTCGATCCGCTGGATCGGTCCCATTGTGCCATGGCCGTCGCGCTTATGCACAACGCCAGCGATATCACCATGAACATGATTGCCGATGCGAACGCGGCGGGCGTCGCCGCGAGGGAATATGCCGGGCGGGAATGAGTCAGCATGCTGAAGATGCTTCGATACCCGGTTTGAGCGGCGAAGATCTTGCAGCCGAACAGCACGGAATCCGATATTGCGGCGATCCCCGTCCATCGCCATGCCTTGTCACGGCCGTACAACACCGCGGAATACAGGGCCACAAGGGAAGCGAGGATATCGGCCAGGCTGACCGGCTCGAAGAACAGCAGCTGAAGCGCGGCGAGGATGGCCACCGCCAGCGCGCTGGATTCCGGGAACCTGCGGCGGAAGATCAACGGAATCAGGATGATGATCGTCAATGCGCGGTCGAAACGGTTGTCGAGCTGCAGTCCCTCGGCGTATATGACGGATGGATTGATGGAAAGCAGCATCCAGGCCACCAGTATGGTGAGCAGCAGGTCGGTCAGCAGATAATGCCGCTCGGTCCACTGCGACATGCGCTCGATCCAGTTGAGCCGCTGCTCCCCGGTAGCGGATGCCTGCTGGATCGGCTTCGAACGCAGAGCGGACAGAATCGTGCGCAGGCGTATGGTGATGGGCGCCGGCGGCGCTTGTGTCGGGACCGATGACATCTGCGACACCGGACGGGGCATCTTTGCGCCGGCCGGTTGCGTGACACCGGCCGGTTGGACGACACCGACTTGACTGGCGACGGCGGATTGCGGGGCGTTCGCGACATTACTGACGACCCCGGCATTCCCGGTATCCGTCGCCATTGAAACCGTTCCGGTCGTCGGGGCCGCCATCGGCATGATTGCCGCGCCCGAAGACACCGCAGCGGAAGACGCCGCGTTCGGGCTTTCGGACGCCGGCGCAGCATCCTCGGACTGCGTTGAGACAGTGCTGTACGGCACGAAGCCGGACACCACGAAGCCGCCGCCAAGCTGCGGGCCACTGGTCACGCTGCCGCCGACCGCGCCGATTCGCTCGCGCATGCCGATCAGTCCGTAACCGGGCTTGTGGCCGTCCAACGACGATGACGCGCCGCGGCCATTGTCGGCAACGGTGACGTGAAGTCCGTCAGCCCCCCAGATCTCGCTGATCTGCACGGTGACGTTCGGGCCGCCGTATTTGCGCACGTTCGTCAGCGCCTCCTGCACCATGCGGTACATTGCGGTGCTCGCCTGTGCGCCGAGCGCGGCGGCCCGCGGCTGGCCGGACACGGTCTTGCGAATCGTGCACCCCATGCCGGCCGCCGCCCTCGCCTGGTCGATCAGCGCGTCCACATCCGCGTAATCGGCATGGTCCGACCCTCCGAACACGCCCAGCAGACGTTTCATGTCGTGCAGCGCGCGCTCCGATTCATGACGGATCGTCTCCATGGTCTGCCGGGCCAGCGCCGGATTGTTGGCGCCCGCGTACCGGCCCCCATCGGATTGGATGATGATGATCGACAGCGTGTGCGCCACCACGTCATGCATGTCACGCGCGATGCGGGCGCGTTCGGCGAGCGCCGCGATATGGCGTTCCTCATCCTCTTTTGCCTGCAAGGCGTCGTTGCGCTCATGCATCATGCTGACGGTGATGCGCCGGGCCCGCTGCCAGTACGCGACGATGATCGCCGCGAACAGATACACGGCGATGAAGATGAATATGGCCACTGAGCTTGTCGTCATGGTGGTGGCGCAATCACCGCTCAGACCATAGATGTATGTCCCCGAACATGTCTCCAGGGGGCTGAGTCCATCGAAGGGCACGCCCTGATTGAGGATGGGACCCGCATCGGCGGACCAGATGATGACGGGCGACGCCAAGGCCCCGATGGCGACGGCGAGTACGATGAACGCCTTCGAATTGCGCGGATCCGCATATACGATGGCTGAATACAGCATCCATGGCGCCATCAGGTCGGCATATACCATCGACGGCCCGAACGCCAGTTGGACGACCACCAGACCGGCGAACAGCAATGTAGCCATCTGCGGCTTCCACCGGCGCATCGCGACGGGAACCATCAGAACGAAGCTCCAGAAGGCCATTACCGTATGGTCGAAATAGGCGATGATGCCGGGATTGCTGTCATTGGTACCGGCCATGAGCGTGAAAAAGATGGAGATGATCACCGCATACAGGGCATCTGCGAGCAGCACATGCTTCCTGTTCCACGTGGTGATTCGTTCCATGATTCCCATACGGTTCAGCGTATCGCGTGCGGTGACCCGACCCACATCGGTCGGCCGGATGATTCATTGCGATGCGGCGTGTCGGGCGGGGTGCGTTTCGTTGGTGGGAATCCCCTCGGGTTTCCGCCGCCGGTCGGCTACAGTGGTACCGAGAATGGTACGGCATCGTGGGATGCCGGGGTGCATCAATGAAAGGGAATGGATGACGCTGCTTGCCGAATATTACGTGCCGGGGCTGCATATCGAGGATCGGTCGGCCACGGTGCCGCTTGATTGGGTCGGTCATGAGCCGGGGCGCGGCTTTGACGGGGAATCGATCAGCCTGTTCTACCGCGTGGTGACCGCCCCCGAGCACGTGCATGACGATCTGCCTCTGCTGGTGTTCCTGCAGGGTGGTCCGGGAGGGGCCGGACCCAGGCTGCTGAACCCGTCGAGCGACGGATGGATTGCGGAGGCGGTCAAGCATTTCCGTGTGGTGCTGCCGGATCAGCGCGGCACGGGCCGCTCTTCGCGCGTCGACTCGCATGCCATGGCGAGGCTCGCCGCCGGGGGAGCGCGTGCGCAAGCGGATTACCTCAAGCGGTTCCTCGCGGATTCGATCGTGCGGGACTTCGAACATCTGCGCCGCACCGAGTTCGGCGGCTCTCCGTGGGTGACGCTTGGCCAGAGCTATGGCGGATTCCTGACGCTGACCTACCTGTCGCTGTTCCCCGAAGGAGTGGCCGCGAGCTTCACCTGCGGCGGCATCCCGCATGTCCCGGCGAACGCGACCGAGGTCTATGAGCACACGTTCCCGCGCATGGCCCGCAAGACCGCGCAGTTTTACGAGCGCTACGGCGTCGATGCCGATCGTGTCGCCGCCGTCGCGGATCAGCTGCCGACCGTGGCTGAGATCGCGGAAGCCGGCGGCATCGGTGGCGATTCCGGCTCGCTGCCCGAGGGAACCCCGCTGCTGCCGAACGGCGACCCGCTGACCGTGGAGCGCCTGCAATGCCTCGGCTCCGACTTCGGCATGAAGCCAAGCTTCGAGCGCGTGCACTGGATTTTCGACGATGCGTTCGTCGACGGCGACGGTTCGGTCTCAGCCGGGGCGGCGTTGTCCGACGAGTTCTTGGCGAAGGTCATGAACGCGACCTCCTCGCGTCCCCTGTACTGGCCGCTGCAGGAGTTCATCTACGCGAACGGTGAACTGGACGAGCCGATTCGCTGGGCGGCACAGCGCGTGCGCGACACCATGCCCCGGTTCTCGACCGGCGAACGCCCGCTGGCCTTCACCGGCGAGGCGATGTTCCCGTGGATGTTCGAGCAGGAGTCCGCGCTGCGGCCGTTCAAGCCGGCGATGGACCTGCTGATGGAGGATACGAGATTCGGTGTGATCTATGACGCCGACCAGCTGGCCCGCAACGAGGTTCCGCTGCAATCGGCCGTGTATTTCGACGACATGTACGTGGATTCCGGCATGCAGCTCGACACGCTGAGCCGTGTCGGCAACTCGCATTACTGGGTCACCAACGAGTTCGAGCATGACGGGCTGCACGGCGATCTCGTGTTCCGCCATCTCTACGACGAGGCCCTCAACCGCGGTGGTCTGGAATCGCTGTTCTAGCGTGCGGGCGTACGCTTCGCGGCCGTGCGCGGCGGGGCATGACGAACTGCATCTGTTTCGTATGAACAACACAACAAGGAGCATCATGGCGCAGAACATCACCATAGGATTCATCGGCTATGGCAACATGGCGCAGGCCATCGCGCAGGGTCTCGTCGACGCGGGCGTCGTCAAAGGCGGCGACATCGTCGCCTGCGCGGCGCATTACGACAAGCTGGAAGCCAGCACTGCGAAGCTCGGGGCGCGTCCACTGCACAGCGCGCGTGAGGTCGCCGCCGCGGCCGACGTGGTGGTCATCGCCATCAAGCCGTATCAGATCGAATCCGTCATCAAGCCCATCGCAGACGAGTTCGCCAAGAATGGACGGTTCGTGGTGTCGATCGCCGCCGGTTGGGATCTGGCGAAGTACCAGAAGCTGTTCGGCGATCTGGCTCAGAGCATCCATATCCAGTGCACGATTCCGAACACGCCGATGGCCGTCGGCAAGGGCGTGCTCGTCACCGAGACCGACAACACGCTCACCGACATGCAGACGGAGGTCTTCGAATCGCTGTTCGGCCCGATTTCGCTGATCGAGCGCGTCGACACCGCACACATGACCATCGCCATGGTGGTGGCCGGCTGCGCACCCGCCTTCACCGACATGTACATTGAGGCGCTGGGTGACGCCGGCGTGCAGTACGGACTGCAGCGGGCCACCGCATACCGGCTCGCCGCGAAGATGGTCGAGGGCGTGGGAGCGCTGTACATGGCCACCGGGACCCATCCCGGAGCGATGAAGGATGCCGTCTGCTCGCCCGGCGGCACCACGATCCGCGGCGTCGCCAAGCTGGAGAAGGACGGCTTCCGCGGAGCCGTCATCGACGCCGTCGACGCCATCGTAGGCTGATCCCGCAAAAGGGGCCATCGGACGGTCGTCATCCGCGGTGTAGCTCGATATCGTCCGGTGCCCTATTCCGCGAAAGTTTCATATCGCACGCCGCAAATGGGACTTTCGCGGGATGGACGGAAAGCTGTTGTCGGATGGCGCAGGCCGTCTGTTGTTATTCGGCGCCGTGAACGACGCGGACGCCGTCGGCGGTGACGTATCCGTAGTTCATCGTCTCGCTGTTGTAGGCGATGACGCCGTCGCCGCTGGCCGGCATGACGATGACGCCGCCGTCGCCGCGCCGGGCCGCCACGTCATCCAGTGCGGCCTGAGCGGCCTCCTGCACTGACTGGCCGGCGAACCGCACACGATCCGCGATTTGATGCGCCGCGACAGACCTCACGAACGCCTCGCCGATACCCGTGCATGACACGGCGACGCTGTCATCGGCCGCGTACGTGCCGCATCCGGGCAGCGGCGAATCCCCGACGCGCCCCGGCATCTGGTTCGTGATGCCGCCCGTGGACGTCCCCGCCGCCACATGTCCGGCGGCATCCCTCGCCACCGCGCCGATCGTGCCGTGCTTCTCCCAGGCGTCGCCCTCGGATTGGGCGCGTGCCAGCGAACGCCGGCGTTCCTCGGTCACGAAATACGACGGATCGCGCAATTCGATGCCCCACGAGCGCAGCAGGTCCTCGCCCGGCAGCGCGAACATCGTGTGCTTGGTGCGCTCCTTGACCGCCCGGGCCACATCGATCGGATGCCGGGCCGTGGTCAGCCCGGCGGCGGAGCCGACCTCGCCGTCGCCGGTCATCAGGCAGGCGTCCATCGACACCTTTCCCTCGCTGGTCAGCGCCGCGCCCCGACCGGCGTTGAACTCCGGCGCATCCTCCATCACATGAATCGCGGCGCATACCGCATCCTCGGCGGGCGCGCCCTGTTCGAGCAGCGCGTAGCCGGCGTCCAGCGCCCGACGCAGATCGCGCTCGGCCTGCGCAGTCTTCTGCGCTCTGCCATCCTTGCTCCGGTCGCCGGCTCCCGCGTGGATCGCCAGCAGAATGCCGTTGACAGGACTGCCGGACGCCGTTGATGCGCCGGATGCGGTGGTGATGATCATGTTCCCTCCCTTGCACGGTTTCGCCGTGACTGATGTTTCCGCGTGTATTATGCCACCGTCGCCGGGACCGGTCCATTCGAGGCGATTCGGTTACGGCGCGGTTTTTGCCGGCGAATCCGACGAGATGACGGCTTTATGTCTCAATATGTGAGACTGGTGGTGGCCTCCGCGCCGCCCGGGCGCGCATTCGCCGGCCGTGCGGCATACGCGCATGATAGCGGCATATAGATTTCGGCGATAGCCCTGTTCGACGCAATCGCAAGAACCGCGTGAAAACGCGCATTACGCTGAACATTGTTCGCGAAAACGGCCGGCATCCCGCCGGAACGCAGCGGGCGCACAAGATCAATGTGCACGATCAGCAATCTTAGCATCCAAACACACGGCACAAACCAAACACGATACCAGGGGGAACGAAGAGACATGAAGATCAGGAGAATCGCTGCGGCGGTATTGGCGGTCACATCGCTTGTCGGCGGTCTGACGGCGTGCGGGAACAGCAGCTCGGCAGACTCCGGCACCACCGTCAAGGTCGGCGTGGTCGGCGACAGCAACGAGGTCTGGGATCAGGTCGTCATCCCGAACCTGAAGAAGGAGGGCATCAACGTCGAACTGGTGAAGTTCTCCGACTACATCCAGCCGAACGAGGCGCTCGCCAAGGGAGACATCGACCTCAACGCCTACCAGGGCTACATCCTCATGGACGACTTCAACAAGACGCACGACAACGCGCTCGCCGCAGTCGGCGAGACGGTGCTCAACCCGATCAGCCTGTACTCCGACAAGGCCAAGAAGGTCGAAGACATTCCGGAAGGCTCCGAAGTCACCATCGCCAACGACTCCGTCAACGCGGCCCGCGGCCTGCTGCTGCTCCAGTCCGCCGGCCTGATCAAGCTCGACTACAAGGAAGGTACGAACCCCACGCCGGACGACATCGTGTCCAACCCGAAGAACCTGAAGATCACCGAGCTGGAAGCCTCGCAGACCGCCCGTTCGCTGCCCGACGTCGGAGCCAGCGTCATCAACGTGTTCATGGCCCTCGACGCGGGACTCAACCCCAAGTCGGACGCCATCTACATCGAGCCGGTCAACGAGCAGTCCAAGCCGTACTACAACATCATCGTCTCCCGCGCCAAGGATAAGGACAACGCCACCTACAAGAAGATCGTGGACGCCTACCGCAGCGACGACGTCAAGAAACTGATCGACAAGCTGTACAAGGGGGCCGTCATTCCGCTGTGGTGACATGCGGCGAATGCCGCCGCAACCGCAGCACGCAACATAACAACACACACGACAAGCGACGCGAACGGGGAACGTCGACGCATCTCGGCTGAAGGGGAGTGCTCGCCGAGAAGACATGATGCCAGCCGGACGGGATGGCGCGGACCACGGGGACGGCCCGCGCCGCGGCGGCCTTCCGGCCGGCATCATGGCAGGTCGGCCATATGGCCCGGCATGGCATCCGTGAAGGACGGCCGCACAGGTCGTCAGGCGGACCATGCAGGAGACGGCCATGCCGCGACGATTCCCGCGCAAGGACCGGCACAAGTCGGGACGGGCCCACGCGCCGCCCACATCCAACAGGAAACAAACCAAGGAACATGCGAAAGCCCGCACATCATGAGCACACCATTGACCACGCAGCAGGCCGTTGACCTCTACACCACCATGCGCAAGATCCGCCGGTTCGAGGAAACCGTCAAGGCGCACATCGGCAAGGGGATCGTCGGACCCGCCCACCTGTACATCGGCGAGGAGGCCGTCGCCACCGGCGTATGCAGCAACCTCACCCACCACGATTACGTGACCAGCACCCACCGCGGCCACGGCCACACCCTCGCCAAAGGCGCCCGCGTCGACCGTTCGCTCGCCGAGCTCTACGGCCGCGCCACCGGATACTGCAAGGGCAAGGGCGGCTCCATGCATCTCGCAGACTTCAGCGTCGGCATGCTGGGCGCGAACGGCGTGGTCGGCGGCGGCTTCAACATCGCCACCGGCGCGGCGCTCGCCATCAAGCAGCGGCACGGCAGCGACGTGGCCGTGTGCTTCTTCGGCGACGGCGCATCTAGCCGAGGCACCTTCCACGAGGCCGTGAACCTCGCCGCCAGCTGGAAACTGCCGGTCATCTACGTGTGCGAGAACAACGCGTGGGCATCCACCACCCGCTTCGACGACATCAAGAACGTGGACTACCTGTCGGAACGCGCTCAGGGATACGGCATCCCCGGTGTCACCGTCGACGGCAACGACGTCGAATCCGTGCGAGACGCCTCCGCCAAGCTCATCGACCGCGCCCGCCGCGGCGACGGCCCCTCCATCCTGGAATGCAAGACCTACCGGCGCGACGGCCACTTCATCACCGACCCGCAGAAGTACCGTTCCCAGGAGGAGGTCGAGGAGTGGAAACTCTACAACGACCCGATTGACCGGTTCCGGCGCAAGATCCTGCTCGAAGGCGTCGTCACGCAGGACGACCTCGACGCCGCGGAGGAGCGGCTCGACCAGGAGTTCGCACAGGCTCTGGAATTTGCGGTAAACAGTCCATTCCCCAAGGCCGAGGACGCCTTGGACGACGTATTCAGCGGTGAGGTGAACTTGTATGAGTGAGCGAATCATCACATTCGGCGAGGCGACTCGCGAGGCCATGCTCGAAGAGATGCGAGCCGACGAACGTGTGTTCGTCTACGGCGAGGACATCGCCAAGCAGGGCGGCATCTTCGGCCAGTTCGCCGGCATGAAGGACGAATTCCCCGAGCGCGTGCTTGACACGCCGATCTCCGAGACGGCGCTCGTCGGCGCGGGCGTCGGTGCGGCCATCGCCGGCGCCAAGCCGGTCATCGACCTGCATTTCGCGGATTTCATCGGCATCGCCATGGACGAGGTGCTCAACCAGATGGCCAAGGCGCACTACATGTTCGGCGGACAGGCCACCATGTCGCTGGTGCTGCGCGCGCCCGACGGCCTGATGAAGCACGGCGCCGCCCAGCATTCCCAGTCGCTGGAGACGTGGTTCACCAACATCCCCGGCATCCGCGTGGTCGTGCCCTCGACGCCGGCCAACGGCAAGCAGCTGCTCAAGGCGGCTATCAAGGATCCTAACCCGGTCATCTACTTCGAGAACAAGGGACTGTTCCCGGTCAAGGGCGACGTGCCCGAGGACCTGCCGCCCATCGACCTGAGCCGTGCGGAGGTCGTGCGCGAAGGCGCCGACGTGACGCTGGTCTCCTACGGTCTGATGCTCACCAAGGCGCTCGCTGCCGCGGATGTTGCACGGCGCGAATACGGCGTGAGCGTGGAGGTCATCGACCTGCGGTCCATCACGCCGCTCGACATGCCGACCATCTATGCGTCGGTGAAGAAGACCGGTCATCTGGTCATCGCGCACGAGGCCATCAAGATCGGCGGCGTGGGCGGCGAGATCGCGGCGCGCGTGGCCGAGAACCATTTCGATTATCTGCGCGGGCCGGTGCTGCGCGTCGGCGCGCGGTTCACGCCGCTGCCGTTCAGCCCGGTGATGGAGGACTTCGTGCTGTCCGGCGAGAAGGAGATCCTCGACGCCGTGCTCGCGGCGGCCGGCAAGTCCGCCGTCGATGGGGCGGATGGTGCTGCGGGTCGGGCGGGTGAGGCCGCGTGAGCGATGCAACCGTCAACGCAACCGCAGCCGCAGCGGCGGAGGCTTCGGATTCCGTCGCCGCCGGCGCCCCTCTGATCTCGCTTGACCACGTCACCGTCGAATTCGGCTGCGGCAAAAACCGCTTCCGCGCCGTCGACGACGTGTCCCTGACCATCAACAAGGGCTCCATATACGGCATCATCGGTTTCTCCGGCGCCGGAAAATCGACGCTGGTGCGCACGATGAACGTCCTGCAGCGTCCGACCAGCGGCACCGTGACCTTCAACGGAACCACCATCAGCACGCTCGGCGAGGGCCGGCTGCTACCGCTGCGCCGCAAGATTGCGATGATCTTCCAGCACTTCAACCTGATGCCATCCAGAACCGTGCTTGACAATGTCACCCTGCCGCTCATCCACGAGAAGGTATCCCGCAAGGACGCCCGCGCGAAGGCCATGCATCTGCTGGAACTCGTCGGTATCGCCGACAAGGCCAAGGCGTATCCGCGGCAGCTTTCCGGTGGCCAGCAGCAGCGCGTCGCCATCGCGCGTGCGCTGATCGGCGACCCGGAGGTGCTGCTGTGCGACGAGGCGACCAGTGCGCTCGACCCGCGCACCACCCGGTCGATCCTCGCCCTGCTCAAGGACCTCAATGCACGGCTCGGCCTGACCATCGTGCTCATCACCCACCAGATGCAGGTCGTCAAGGACATCTGCACCGACCTGGCGGTCATGAGCCACGGCAAGGTCGTCGACGACGGGTCCATCCTCGACGTGTTCGACCACCCGTCCAACGAACTGACCCGCGAGTTCATCTACACGTCCGGCAACATGAACAAGGGCATCACGCTCGTCCAGGAGCACCCGCTGTTCAGCAAGGAGCGGGAGAGCGGCAGCGTGTATCTGCTGTTCTCGGTCGGCTCCGGTGCGGAGGAGACGCTGATGGCCGACATACGCGAACGGTTCGGCGTGAGAGGCAACATCATGTTCGGCAACGTGGACGTGATTCACGGCACGCCGGTCGGCATGATCCTGGTCAGTCTGGATGGTCCGGCCGAGGCGGTCAGCAAGGCGCTCGCGTATTTCCCGACGGTCGGGGTGAGCGCGACGCCGCTCGCCGACCTGCATGTGAACGAGGTGGAGGAGAACGACAATGAATGATCTGCTGGAGACATGGCTGCCGAATGTGTCGATGATCTGGCCGGAGGTCTGGGACGCGACCTACGAGACCCTGTACATGGTGATCGTCGGCGCGGTGATCGGATACGCGATCGGCCTTGTGCTCGGTCTGCTGCTGTTGCTTACCAGACGCGGCGGGCTCACGCAGAACGTGATCGTCTACAACATCCTCGACAAGATCGTCAACATCGTGCGATCCATCCCGTTCATCATCCTCATGGCCCTGCTGGTCGGCGTGACGCGAGTGATCGTCGGCACCTCCATCGGCACCGAGGCGATGATCGTGCCGATCGTGGGCGCGACCGTGCCGTTCTACGCCCGGCAGGTCGAGAACGCGCTGCTGGAGATAGACCCCGGCCTGGTCGAAGCGGCCAAGGCATCCGGCCTGGGCACGCTCGACATCATATGGCGCGTGTACCTGCGCGAAGGGCGCGTGCCGATCATCCGAGTGTCGGCGCTGTCGTTCATCAACGTGGTCGCCTTCTCCGCCATGGCTGGCGTGGTCGGTGGAGGTGGTTTGGGTAACCTCGCGATCATCCGCGGCTACAACCGGTTCCAGAGCGACGTGACGCTGGTGGCTACACTGATCATTCTCGTCATCGTGTTCGTCAGCCAGCTGATATGCAACCTGCTCGCCAAGCGGCTGCAGCACTGAGATTCGCTTCCTCCCCGGACCGCCCGAAGTCGGCTACGCCGACAGTCCTTCGCCAGCGGGGCGACGGCATGCCACCTCCCGCTGGCGGGAGATGGCGCGTAACGCCGGAGGGCGGTCCTTGCCACATGTCCCCTCTTTTTCCGTTCCTATATAACCCCCATCCCAAAGGAGCAATACCGCAATGAGCGCCGCACAAGACGACGACACCCGCGATGGCGTATGGGCGCCCCGGTTCGCGCCGGTCGCCCAGATCATCCCGCCGAACGTGTTCGCCGACATGGACGTGAAGGTCGCCGCAGCCGTGGCGTCTGGCGCCGACGTGATCGACCTGGCGAAGGGCAACCCCGACGCATACCCGGCCGAATTCATCCGCGACGTCGCCAAATCGTCGGTCGACGACCCGCTCAACGCGCGATACACGCCGTTCGATGGTAAGCCGGCGTTCCTGCAGGCCGCCGCGAACTGGTACCGCAACGTGCATGGTGTCGAACTGGACTGGCGTTCCCAGCTGTTCGCCGTGGAAGGCGCGGTCGACGGGCTCGCCGGACTGTTCGCGATTCTGATCGACCGCGGTGACGCCGTCGCGTTCGCCGACCCCTACTATCCGTCGTACCATTGCATGTCCGTCATGCACGGGGCGGAGGAGATACTGCTGCCCGCCCGCGCCGAACTCGGCTGGCTGCCCGACCTGGACGCGGTGGATGAATCGGTGTGGCGCCGGCTGCGCATGCTGATACTCAACTATCCGAACAACCCCACGGGCGCGCAGGCGCCGGCGTCATTCTTCGAGCACGCGGTGGAGCTCGCCAAGCGGTACGGCTTCCTCATCGTGCATGACTTCGCATACACGGGACTCGGCGTGAGCGACCAGCAGGTCAGCCTGCTGACGGTGCCGGGCGCGTCCGACGTGTCCGTTGAAGTGGGTTCACTGTCGAAGATGTACGCGATGGCCGGGTGGAGGGCCGGGTTCGTCGCCGGAAACCGGGACGTGGTCGCACGGCTCAAGCAATACCATTATCAGATGGGTTCGATGGTCACCGGCATGATCCAGGATGCCGGCGCCGTGGCACTGAACAGCGACCAGTCGTGCGTCGACGAACTGGCCCGGCGGTATGCCGGGCGGCGCGAGATCGTCGCCGGGGGACTGCGCTCGCTCGGATTCGACGTGTTCGACTCCGCCGGCGGTATCTACGTGTGGTTCAAGGCGCCTGAGGGGTGGAGCGGGCAACGTTTCGCCGACGCGTTGCTTGACGTGGCGCAGGTGGCCGGGCTGCCGGGCACGTGCTTCGGCCGCGTCGGCAAGGATTGGGTGCGGCTCAGCCTGCTGAAGGACGAATCGCTGCTGCGCGAGGCAGTGCGGCGCATCGGCGCGGCCGAGCTGTGACGATTTTGCTGTCTGCCAATCGCAGCGAATCGTTCTCAATAAGAAACGTGTGAGGAAAACGAACAAAACCACTCAACCGCACATTGTCCAGAACCCTTATATTCCGGGCAATATACGGTGTTCATGTTCGTTTTGCCGAGCGTGAGACTCGCACTTTTGCTATTGAGAACGATTCGCTGCAACGAATTGCGTCATCGGCGCGGCCAACGTCCACCTTGACACCAATACTGGATACTATGTCTCTAACTATCGGAATCGTTGGCCTGCCGAATGTCGGCAAGTCCACCATGTTCAACGCGCTGACGCGCAATAATGTCCTCGCCGAAAACTACCCGTTCGCCACCATCGAGCCGAACACCGGCATCGTTCCGCTGCCGGACAAGCGCCTTCCCGTGCTCGCCGAGCTGGTGCACACCGAGAAGATCGTGCCCGCGACCGTCACCTTCGTCGACATCGCCGGCATCGTCAAGGGCGCCTCCGAAGGCGAAGGCCTGGGCAACAAGTTCCTGGCCAACATCCGCGAGGCCGACGCGATCTGCGAGGTCGTGCGCGCGTTCGAGGACGACGACATCGTGCATGTCAACGGCAAGGTGGATCCGGCCGACGACATCGACACGATCAACACCGAGCTGATCCTCGCCGACATGCAGACCATCGAGAACGCGCTGCCGAAGCTCGAAAAGGACCTGCGCGGCAAGAAGATCGAGCAGGCGTACATGGACGCGGTCAAGAAGGCCAAGGAGATCCTTGAAGCCGGCGAGACCATCGACCATGCCGCCGCCGCAGGCAAGATCAACAAGGACGACATCTACGACCTGCATCTGATGACCGCCAAGCCGTTCATCTACGTGTTCAACGTGGACGATAACGAGCTCGCCAACAAGGAGTTGCAGGCCAAGCTCGCCGCATCCGTGGCGCCGGCGCCGGCCGTGTTCCTCAACGCCCAGTTCGAATCCGACCTGACCGACCTCGACGAGGCGGACGCCCGCGAGATGCTGGAGGACGCCGGGCTGTCCGAATCCGGTCTCGACCAGCTCGCCCGCGTCGGCTTCGACATCCTCGGCTTGCAGACCTTCCTGACCGCTGGAGTCAAGGAGGTGCGCGCCTGGCAAATCCACAAGGGCTGGACCGCCCCGCAGGCGGCCGGCGTCATCCACACCGATTTTGAAAGGGGCTTCATCAAGGCCGACATCGTCTCCTACGACGACTTCGTGGCCGCCGAAGGCTCCATGGTCAAGATCAAGGAGGAAGGCAAGCTCCGTCAGGAGGGACGCGACTACGTCATGCAGGACGGCGACATCGTCGAGTTCAAGTTCAACGTGAGCAAGTAGGGGGTTGCAGCCCTGAAAAACGGCGGAATATCAACGTTTCCGGTCTCCGGACACGTGCGGATTCCGCCGTTTTTCGATTACTGGGGAATGGCCGTTTTTGCCACGTATCTGGCCGTTTGTGGCCCGGATAGAGTGCCAATAGAGTGCCCTTGGGAGGGCGCTTGCGGCAGATGCCCGAAGGCGCTCCCGACAGGGAGGAATATCATGGCGGCCAATGGCAGACGACGTACGAAGGGATCTGGCGGCATCGTCCATCGCGCGGACGGGACGTGGGAGTTCCGCCGCGAGAAACACGTCTCACTCGACGTTTCACGCAGCGGATAAACCTTGACCATCCATCCGGCCGCGATGTTTGATGATAACTCAACTATCCGGAATTTCCGGATAGTTGAGTTATGCGGGATCGCCCTCGTGGGCGGTTTCTGTTTCTTCTTGTTGGGTTTTGCCGCCATGCTCTCCGGCGTCCTCGCCCATTCCGGCCTCAAGGATGCCCTTCAACGATTCCGATGCCCGTATTTTCAGTGGGCGCTTCCCGGATTGGATGGCGAGGCCCGCGTCCATGAGCTCTCCCACGTACTTTCTCGCGCTTTGCTTGGATAGTCTGATATGGTATGCGGCATCGTTCAGCGTCATGGACTTGGTCGAGTCGAACATCTCCTCCTGGATCACGCCATATAGTATCGAGACCGCCTTCGCGGACAGACCGTGCTTCCGTTCGAGCTGGTCGCAGACCGCCCGGCCCTTGTCGAGCTGGTCGACTCTAACTTCGAGTTCGTCGATCAGCTCGTCCTGGGCCTTCCGGATGAATCCGAGGATGGTGTTCACGAAGAGCGTGAGTTCGCCACAGTTCAGCTTGTCCTCCGCCTCCATGAATGCCTTGTAGTAGGCGTTCTTGTTCTCCGCGATGGTGCGGGACAACGACAACACGGTGGGCATGGTTAGGTCGTGGTTCAGGTACAGGGCCAGGAGATACCGGCCGGTTCTGCCGTTGCCGTCGTAGAACGGGTGGACGTATTCGAACAGGAAGTGCGACATGATGGCCGACTGCAGCCGGGGAATCTCGTCGGAGGTCGCGAGATGGATCATGTCGGTGAGGAGTGCGCCGATGTTGCCTTCGCCTTTGACTCCATTGTGGATCGCGAGGCCGTGCGGGCCTTGTATTTCCACGTCGCCTTTCCGGAACAGTTCGCCGTCCGGCTTGTCGCTCTCGTTGATTTCGTCGAGCACGACCTTGTCGTAGATGTCGCGGATGTCGGCGATTCCCGCCGGCAGTGCGGAGTCCTTGTCGGTGAGGTTCAGGTACAGCTTGGCGAATTCGCTGAACCGAGCCTTGGGGTCGTCGCCGTCCTTCCTCGCCTTGTCGGCCGCTTCCACGGCTTCCTGGGTTTCCTTGCGGGTGCTGCGTACGCCTTCCATCTCGTTGGTGGCGAACAATTCCTCGCTGATGGAGTGCCGTATGTAGTCCCAGCGCATGACGCCAGGGATTTGGTTCCAGAGCCGGGATACCCGCCGTTCCGCGAGAAGTATCTTTTCCGTGAGCATGGATGTCTCGCGTGGTGTGGCGGCGAACAGTTCGCCCAGAGGGGTGACGACCCCGGTCCTGAATGTGGAGTCCGCCTCGAGCCGTTGCCGGGCAAGCTTCGCATGGTTGTTGAAGGCGTCATTGGATCTGTCGGCATGGAACGACCGCGCCAAACTCCTATATTTCATGCCCGTTGTTCCGCCTCTCTTTCCGGATTAGGCTCTTAGTTGTAGAAACTATAAGATAAGACGAGAAATAGGTCAAATAGAAGTAGCCGATGGCATAATTAATATCAATTTAATCGCGATTAGACATGAAGGACGAAGCCCCGCACGGCACCACATCCGGCTTTACGCCGGATCGTCTTCATCGCCATCGTACTTATGCCCATCCTCATGCGCCGCGAAGTCGAGATCACCGCGCCTGCAGAAACTCAGGCAAACGCACAGGAGCCTTAAGGCCATTGCGAATGTCTCGGATGCGTCCGTATGTGATCGTTCCATCGCAGAGACGGTCGATTTCTCTGTTTCCGTATCCGCTGCGTCGGATTAGGGCATCGATGACCTTTACGGAGGCGTAGTCGCAAGCTTGTCGTGTGACTTTTGAAAGAACGGGGCTCTGTTCCGTCATTCTTGGCGATTGGCTCTGACGGCTTTGTGACACATCCAGGCGTGTCTCGGCAGGAGAGTCGTTGTGCTGCGTTTCCATCCGTCACGCCTCGCCGTGTCTCACCTTGCTCCGTCAACGTCTCGGTGCCACGTCACCATTGCGGTATGAACGATTCCTCGAGCACGATTGCGGATGTGACCTCGGTCGCCGCGGTTTCGACAGCATCGTCATCGACAGCAGCGACCCCGCGTCGCCCCGCAGTGCGTCTGCGCACCCTGCGGCGCGACGATTATCCTGCGCTGATCGAGATCCTGCGGCGTACATGGTACAGCGAATGGTCAGGCGGCCAAGAAGCGGACGGCGATTGTTCCCGTCAGCTGGCGGAGGCGGACTTCCATTCATGTCTGGCGCGCTCTTCCGAGGCGACCGTCGCGGTGCTGCACGGCCGGCCGGTGGGCGTGATATTGGCGCGGGTCGACATCAATGTTCCGAAACGATTGTGCCTCCTGCCGAACCGGCACCATCGTCATATCATCAGGACATTGTTCCCGTTGCTGTTTTCGACCGCAGGCCGCTCCGGCATTGCTGAAATGCTGCGTATCAACCGTGTCGACAGACGGCTGATACGAGGGGCAAAGAACCGATACGACGCCGAGGTGACGCTCTTCCTGGTCGACGAGCGAATCCGTGGCGGGGGAGTGGGCGGCTTCCTGTTCGATGATCTGCTGGAACGGTTCCGCCGCGTTGGCGTCCGGCGGTACTATCTGTTTACCGACACCGGCTGCAATGTCAGTTTTTATACGCGTCGCGGCCTGACGCACAGGCGCGAGGAGAAGGTCGAATGGGATGACGGCGGCTCGACCGTTTTTTATCTTGAGGAAGGAATGGTATAGGCAGACCGCCGTATGAGGCCTGCGAGCCGGACGCTCACAGGCTGACGATGTCCGCGCCGAACGGCCAGAGCGCCAGTTTCGCCATCTTGAACGACTGGATGCCGAACGGGATGCCGATAATCGTGATGCAGTTCAGCAGGCCGGCGCCCACGTAACTGAGCGCCATCCAAAAGCCGACGAGCACGACCCAAATGATGTTGGCCAGCGTCGAGCCGACACCGCCGCCATAGCGGACGGTTTTGCCGAACGGCGTCAGAGTGAGCCCCGCCATCTTGAATGCCTGGAGGCCCAGCGGAATGCCGATGATCGTCACGCACAGCACGAGCCCGATCAGCGCCCAGCCGATGGCGATGATCAGACCGCCTAGGATAATCCACAGAATATTGCTGATAACTCTCATTCTTCCTGTCCTCGATTGTCTCCGATTGTTGTCGTGCGGTGCGCGGATGACGTGACTGGTGAATGATCTGCCGCGCATCGTCGCACTGGTTTCATTGTGGCATATTGTCAACAGGATGGCTCGCTGACGAGTGCCTGTATGACCGGTTCTTCACACAAGACGTAGCCGTTGGCATGTCGGAAATACTGCTCGGCCGATTCCGCCGGTCGGAGTGAGTTCAATCACATTACGCTGATAAAAGACCGAAAACCCTTGTGCATGGGGCGCATCGCCGATAGTGTCGCGTGATATGGGAACTCAGACTACGAATACAGCGTCACAATCCACGACCAATGCGCAGGGGAACGGCGGCCTTCCGCTGCCTCAGTCAGATCGTGATGTGGAGCATCTGCAGGGACACTGGCTGCTCGCCCGCATCGGTAAGCGCGTTCTGCGCCCTGGCGGCAAGAAGCTGACCGGGCGCATGCTGGCGAAAACCGAGTTGGAAGGCAAGGACGTCGTCGAATTCGCGCCCGGCCTTGGCCGTACCACGCAGCTCATTCTTGAGCGCAAGCCGAAAAGCTATCGCGGCGTCGACCGCGACCCGCAGGTGGTGGACATCATCACCAAGCTGACGGCCGAGAATGCACCGTCCATTCCGACGAGCTGCGCTCTGCACGACGCAGCGGACACGGGGTTGGAACCCGAAAGCGCCGACGCCGTGATCGGTGAGGCGATGCTCACCATGCAGACTGAGCGCGGCAAGCGGGCCATCATCGCAGAAGCCTACCGTCTGCTGCGCGCTGGCGGCACCTATTCGATTCACGAGCTTGGGCTGCAGCCGGACGATCTGCCTGAGCCGGTCAAGGACGAGGTGCGCAAGGCACTCGCCCGCAGCATCAAGGTCAACGCCCGTCCTCTCACCGAGAAAGAGTGGCGCGAGCTGCTGGAATCCGAGGGCTTTGAAGTGCTGTGGAGCGGCAAGGAGCCGATGGCGCTGCTGGATATGCGCCGCAATCTCGCCGATGAGGGGCTTGGCGGCGTGCTGCGCATCCTGCGTAATATGTTAGGGAACAAGGACATCCGCGCCCGCGTGATGAACATGAAATCCACGTTCCACAAGTACAGCAAGGAGCTCAACGGCATTGCGTTCGTGGTGCGCAAGCCCGCGAAGTGACGATGCGCCGGCCGACAGCCGGGCGGATGATTCCGCCGGCGGCCGTGCTGGCAGATAATGATGGTGGATGTTGTCGGAAGATCAGCCGCGGTTCGATGCCCGGTACGGCGTCCGACATTGATATGCACTGATATACGTGGATGCGCGTCCGCGCAGCAATATGCGGCGCGAACGCGCAACAAAAAGATACGGCAACGTAACGAAGGAGAACATCATGGCAGATGAGAACGAACAGCAGTCCGCATGTGAGGCGGGACGTGACGAGCAGCACTGCAAGTGCCGTCAGCGCAGGGCCGCGGCCGAGGCAGCCGCAGAGAACGCTTCGGCCGCTCAGCAGCCGGCCGCCCACCATTGCGCGTGCAAGCACGACGGCGCCGCGGAAGCCGGCGAAGGCGAAGCGCACCATTGCAAGTGCAAGCACGGTGATGCTGAGGAAGCCGGTGATGAGCAGCCCAAGCACTGCGCGTGCAAGCACGATGCCGAAGGCCACGCCATTTCCACGGAACCACACCTGGGCTATGTGGCCGATCTTGCATCGCTGATCGAGATCCAGCCGGAATCCACCGTCTCGCGTGTGGTGATGCGTGAGGACGGCCTGCGTGTCGTGCTGTTCGGTTTCGACAAGGATCAGGCGCTGAGCGAGCATACGGCCGCCATGCCGGTGACCATTCAGGTGCTTGAGGGCAAACTGCGCGTCGGCGGCGAAGGCCGCGAGGTCGAACTCGTACCCGGCGGCGTCGTCTACCTGAGCGCCCGCCTGCCGCACACCGTCTACGCCGTCGAACCCAGCAAGATGCTCCTGTCGATGTTCGACAACCGCGGCTGAGGATAATTCGGGCCACCTGTATTGTTGCGTAGCCGCTTGCCGCTCCGATTACATCGCCGGAGCGGCAAGCGGCATAGTGGTGAGATGACCGTGATACGCAATGGGCGGCGTCGAATTTCCGGCAAATCAAAAATCAAATTGACGCATGAATCTCATACGAGGCATAATCGGGACAATCGTCTATAGGGATTGAGAAGGAATGCGTTTTTCTGTCAAAAATCGAATCGATAGGCTGGCCATCCCCGTAGATGATGTCGCCTTTCTTGTTGCGTAGCACGACTGTCACATACGCCCCATTTAGAATGGAATCGTAGCCGGTGTTTTTGGCTTTGATCTCTCCATTGAATAAGGTATTGCTAAAACTATCATGCGACACCGAGAGATTTGACGTTGTGAAGGTGACGACACCATGCGATTGCCGGATATCGGTGCCGCCACGTTGGTTTATGGAGAATTCCACACTTTCCGGAGTTTCGCTTCCGGGGCCATTGCCAGCTTGTCCGACAAGATATATGGTCTGCTTCGGGAACGATACTGCCCTGAGGTTATCCTCAGCGAACAGTATCGAGCCGTCTTTCGCGCGCCCGGTGATGCTAATCGCAGGAAACTCGACCTGCAAGGTGCTACTGGTGTTCTTTACCGCGACGGCATAATGGATATAGCCGGCACTGTCCGCCGACCACCCTGATTCCGTGATTTTCAGCGGGTTCTCCGTTGTATCGCTCTGCGTATTGTCAGTGCTGTCTCCATCCGTTGTCTGCCCGTTCGCGGAGCCGTTGAACTGATTGCTGTCGTTTGTGCCATCCTTGCCCGGCTGTTGTGCGTCTGACGTATTGCTGTGAGATGATGACGTAGTGCTGCTGTTCGGCGTGGACTGTTTGCCGGTTTTGAACACATTGCCGAGAACCAGCATGCCGGCTATGAGCGTGGCGATCAGAATCGCAGAGATGGCACCGATGATAATCGCCTTGCGCTTGGAGCGCTTCCGGGCCGATTGCGGCGCGACGTTCACGATGGCGGGCCTGGCGATGTTCTCATTCTGCTGTGCAGGCTGTCCCAGTATCGCGCGGCGCAGTTCGTCGGCGCTTTGAATACGGGCGCTCGGTTCGAATGAGCACGCCCGGTCGATGACCGACTTCAGCTGGGATGGCACCACATGGGGGTCGGCGAGCAGCTGGCCGTATCGCTTGTCGTCAGGGTAGACGCCGGTCAGCATGTATCCAAGTAGCCGTCCCAGCGAGTACACGTCCGATCGGGCGTCGGTCTGTGCGAACCCGAACTGCTCTGGGGAAGCGAAGCCGTAGGTGCCCAATGCCTTGGTGTCGTGCGTCGCATTCGCCGCGACGGTCCTGGCGATGCCGAAGTCGACCAGATGCGCTCCGTCGTCGGCGACAATCACGTTGGATGGGGTGATGTCCCGATGGATGATGCCATGCCGGTGCAGCTCGGTCACGGCATCGCACAGTTGGCAGATCAGTTGTGCCGCCGTGCGCTCAGGAAGTTTTCCCTGTTGCTGAACGACGTGCTCCAGAGGCCGCCCCGATACGTAGTCATACACCACCACGAAATGATCGGGCAACTCGTATGTTGCCTCGACGTGTGGCAGGCGTGGGTTCGTGCAGGCGCTGAGAGCCGCCCATACGTTGCGTTGGGCCAGCTGGGATGGGATCTTCTTGCGCACGAACGGACCGATGCCGTCGATGCTGACCAGTTCGGTGACGCCGCCCTGACCGCGAGCGAGCGTGCGCTCGACGCGGTAGGTGTCGTCGATCCCCATCGCGTGCGCGGTCTGCTTATCGTCCATCTTGCTCCCCAGTCCTGGTCGTTACCCGCTATCCTAACCCGTTCCCGATCGACATGCTCTATGGCCTAAGATTCCGCCCCCGCTGGCGGAGACAAGCGCACGAGTGATGTGCTAAGAATCTCGCCCCCGCTGGCGGGGGCTCCCGCGAAGCGGGTGGGGGCGTCGCCAGCTACCTCCCCGCACTAGTCCTTCGGCACCAAGGTATCCTCGCCCATCCGATACAGTTCATCGTCGGTAGCGGGAAGGTCCCGGCCGTTCTGAATGCACCAGATGATGATTGCGTCGCGCCGCTGCTTGCAGTAGAGCTCGCTCACGCCGGCAAGCCGCAGCAGCCGCTGGGTCTCGCGCAGGTCGCACCCGAGCCCGAACGCGAGTCTGATGGCGTTGTTCCTTCCCGGCCGGGATTTGCCGGCGAAAATATCGTAGATGAACGTCTGATTCATGCCTGTTTTTTCTGCGAGAGGGTTGCGCTTGATTCCGCTTCTGTCGAGCAGTTCGTTCAGATAATCGGGCAACGCACGATCTGTGATGTGCTCCTCGTCGAGATACGTTTCGATCTTGGCACTGTGAAGCAGCCGGTCAAGCAGCTCTTCGGTCAGATGCTCTTCGGGGGTGTCTGCCATGTTGCGCTCCTCTTGCTATGTCGTGTGATTCTGATGATTCAGCGTAGCGAGACTCGCCCGGCGAAACGCCGGAGAAAAAATCAGTTGGCAACTGATGCGGGGCCATGTCGCCATCCTGAAAATTGACGTTGCCACTGCCGTAAGGGCACGTGGCGGAAAGGGTGGATTCAACTCAGTTTGACTAGCTAAACTAATTACATAATGCTAATTTGCGTACATATTCACAGCGACATACACTAAGTGATGAGTACAGCGACATCAAGTGGCTGACGAGAGAAGGATGTGACAATGAACGAACGCAGCCGGTTTGCCATCGAGGTCGGACTGGCGGTCATGCTCACATGTCTCGCCGTTTGCGCGCTGGCGATGTCGCTGGCAAAGAAAGAGGAAGAAGAAAATCATGACAAACGATAGTCAACAGCCGGCACCCTTCCCCGCCGGCGGCAATCAGCCAACGACTTCGGGCAGTAATGATGCGCCCACCCATTTCATTCCTCCGACCGAACAGTCTGTGCCGCCGACGCAGACAATGCCGCCAGTTCAAGATGTTCCCGCCCAGACTCCGTCGTACAACGATCGTGTGTATGCGACCAGTCTGCAGCAGGTAATGCAGGCCGTCCACGACCAGCTGTCCACCAGCGCCACGTTCACCGCGGATGAAGAGAACGTCGCTGAGGGAACGGTGACATTCCACGCATATGACGGAGCCCAATTCACGCTGAAGGCCAGCGCTCAGGGTGCTGACGGGACGGCCATCAAACTGGACGTGACCGGTGATGATGGTGGCACTCGGACCGCTGAATTCCTGTCTGTTCTTGATCCGGCACTTGCTCTGCCCACAGCGGCACCCGCCGATGCGGCGAATGCCCCGAAGAAGGAGAACAAGGCCTGGAAGATTTTGAATAATCCTCGGTTCACCGGCGCTTCCGGTAACCGCTCTAAACTCGCCATTGCAGCACTTGTATACAGCATCCTGATGGTGCTGAGCACGTTCGCGCCGGCGACATTGGAATGGGGAATGTTGTTCTCCATGGCGTTCATATCCTTGTTGCTGACATTTGCTGCGTTGTATGTAACACGTCCCGGCGGCAAGGTGACTGGTCAGCTGTTTGCTTGGATTGCCGCAGTACTTACAGTGTTGGGTTTTGTCATTGGCAGTGTAGGCATTGTTGTCTCCGGAGCTCTCGAAAAGGCCGCGCCGGCCGCCGCACCGGAAATTGAGCGCGAAGCTTTCTCTTGGCCAAAAACCAATATTGGCACCAAACTTCCAACCCCGAAATCTACGACTGGTGGCAATCTCATTGAACATGATGACATGCTCTCTATTGATGTGTGTGATACCAATGATGAACAGTATGCCGCGTATATTGATGCTGTTCTTGAGAAGGGCTTCACTGTAGATTACAGTCGCAGTGGCGGATGGTTTAGAGGTGAGACCAAGGATGGCTATTCCGTAAGGATTTCACATGATGAGTCGAATAAGGACATCATGTCGATAAGCCTGCGCGGTCCTGATGATTCATCTACATCAGATATCAGCACAAGCTCTGATACATCTGCGAGTAATTCAAGTAATTTTCCATCGATTCCGGCTCGCTCGGCGCCAGCGACCTCGCGTACTACAACGAGGTCATGGCTCGATGCACGCAGAAACTTGCGTCCATCAGCCAGTGACGCGGTATTCGGCACTCCGCCAATCCACATAAGGAAGAAGGACAAGCAATGGGTTTTCTCGATCAGATCCAAAACAAGCAACAGGCGTTCAGCAAGGCCATACCCGGCACGGAGGCGCTGGCCGGTACGTTGAAGGACACGTTCGGCGCGTTTCGCAACGGGCTTGGCATCGCCGAGACGCGGTCGTCGGGAACCTGTGAGGGATGCGGCGCGCCGCTGTCCGGCCATAAGCGCGAGGCGGTTCGCTGCGAATACTGCAATCGCGAGACGCAGCTGAACTAACCGACCGAACCTGTGCGCTGGGCGGATGCGCCGTCATGCAGGCAACACGCATGGCGGCGCATCCGCGCTTGCGCGAGAAGACGAGGAGAAAGCACATGGCAATCATCAAGGCGTTCGCGGGCGCGCTCGGCGGAACGTTCGCGGATCTATGGAAAGACATCATCACTGCCGGTCGGTTCGACGAGTATGTAGTGGTCGCACCGGGAGTCCCAAGAGGCGCGAACAACGGACGCGGGTCGAACGAGTACGGTTCCGAAGGCGTCATCAGCAACGGTTCCCACATTTATGTGCCCGAAAACACGGCGGCCTTCATCTTCTCCGAATCCGGCATCGAGAACGTGATTACCGAGCCGGGCGGTTACGAGTACCGCGACGGCGAGAAAAGCGTGCTCGCCGGTGACGGCATCGGATCGCTGTTCAGTTCGGTCGCCAGTCGATTCACATTCGGCGGGCAGCCGGTGGAGACGAAGTATGTGGCGTTCGTCAACCTGCGTGAGATCCGCGGCATTAAGTTCGGCACTCCAGCGCCGCTGGTCTACAATGACAAATTCTATGGCGTGGATTTGGAGATACGGGCGCGGGGCACGATGTCACTGAAAGTCACCGACCCGGTTCGCTTCGTGCGCAATTACGTTCCCGCCAACGTAACGTCGTACGCGTTCGACAATCCCAAGGCTAGGGAACAGATTCTTTCCGAATTCGTCCAGTCGTTCATCGTCGCCATCAACTCGTTGTCCGATCAGTATCGAATTTCGCAGCTGCCGGCCCATGCGAACGATATCGCCACACGCGTGCGCAACGATGAGACGAATGCGGGGACGTGGAGGAATCGCTTCGGATTCGAGGTGTCCGGCGTCGGCATCGAGAGCATCGAGTTCGATGAGGAGTCTCGCCAGCTCGTGCGCCAATTCGCTTCGAACAAGATGAATGTCTCTGCGTACGAGGGCGTCTCGCAGATGGCCGGCAACATGGCCGCGCAGCAGCAGATCGCCCAAGGCATCCAGAACAACGGTTTCGGTGATGGCGGCGGCATGCTCCTCGGCATGAACATGGCTCAGGCCATCAATCCGATGACCGCGGCGCCGGCAGCGCCGATGCCGATGGCCGCGCAGCCGCAACCGCAGCAGCCGCAGCCTCAAGCCGCACTTGCAGCCGAAAGCACGGGCGGTGCCGATACGGCAACCTCCGGAGCCGGCGCGGCAGCGCCCTCGCACGCCACCTCCATGAGCGTCGCAGAACAGGTGGAAACGTTGAAGAAGCTCAAGGAACTCGTCGACATCGGCATCCTCTCCCAAGAGGAGTTCGACATGAAGAAGCATGAAGTCCTAGGCCTGTAACGTTTTTTCTGCCGTAACGAATCGTCAAATCTCCCGGTGCATGAAGAGCCTTGCCTTCATATGCCGGGAGATTTATATTTCTCTGTTCAAATGCGCCGCCACATGATGCAGTCGCAGCCGCGCTGATGTGCGAAGAGAATCCCGGACTTTACCGGAAGTTGATCGAGATGAGGCATTGTTCGTGGCAGCGGAAATAGACACGAATCGTCATGCCGAATCAGTACGACTGTCGATGATCGGCCTTGTTGCGGTCTGCAGCGCGGTCCGCTCTGTCAACGTCTGCCGTTTTTGCCGGGCTTGCCGTTGGGAAACAGCAGATAGGTGAGAACGCCGGCGGCGGTGCCGCTGGCGAGAGCTGCGGTGATGACGGCAAGTGCCTGCATGGCCGTGCTCAGCGGTCGTTCCTTGTTTTTGCGTGCCCGTCTGCCGGCAGCCGGCTTGGATGCCGGTGCGACGGGCCGTGCATCGTCTGCTTCGCTGGGAGCGTCAGGCTCGGTAGCGCTGTTTGCTTTGGTATTGTCGGCCGTCTCATCGGTCGGCTCTTTGGCATCGTCGGACGAACCGGCCGTCCCAAGCTCCTTGATGCGCAGTTCAATCGGATCGTCAACAAGGGTCTTGATGATCTTCGCCAGTTCGCGGTTGCCGCATTTGGCGATTTCGGCGCTGAACACGGTGCGCAGGGCGAGGTACTGCAATTTGGTCATGGGACTTCGGCCGGTCTCCAGATTGGAGATGGTCTGCCGTGCGACTCCTAGCTCGTTGGCCAACTGCTGGGTGGTCCATCCCGCCACTTTGCGAAGCGCCCCCAGATTCTCCTGAAACTGGCTGATCCACAACTGTTCGATTTCCGACGTCGCCAATGCGCACCTCCTTTCGCACAGTCACTAGTGTACGTTACGAATGACTGAAGCGTATACCGGTCGTGTGACGTACGGTCTATGTGGCGCATCGGTCCACGCCGTCCTATGCTTGGAACATGGAGTCAGACTGCTCCCGATTGTGCCGGGGCATCCGCCTGATCGTGGCGGGCAAGGCGACTGTTCAATGACAAGGAAGGCTGTGGAATGCGCATCAGCGACGAGGAGTTCGAGCACGAGGTCGAAACGGCCATCGACAGTCTTCCGGACCGGTTCAAACGCGCGCTGGACAATGTCGGTATCGCGGTCGCCGACGAGCCGAACGAGCGTGAGCGGGCGACGATGCAGCGCCAGTGCGATGAGCTGCTCGGCCTGTACGAAGGTGTGCCAATCACGCGGCGCTTCACCGGATACAGTGGCGTCATGCCCGATATCATCACCATATACAAGGGCCCGCACGAGCGCGTCTGCGCCACGCGCGACGACCTGCGCCGGCAGATTCGCAAGACAGTGCTGCATGAGCTCGGCCATTATTTCGGTTTTGACGACGATTATCTGCACGCGCACGGCTACTGAGGACATCCGACCCGCCGATTTGTACGGTATATGAACTTTGGGGGGTTGATTCGGGGCTCTCCGAACATCTATCTGCGTTTCAAGGGGTTGCCAAAACACGATATGCAGGGTATTCGAAGCTGTATGTTGCTGGAATCATGCGGTTTTGGGAGCGTTTATACTTGAGCACCACCCCCTCGAAACGCAGATAGATGTTTTGACGCATCCGAATCAACCCCTCGAAACGAAGATAGCCTCTGGATTTGTCGGCTGTTGGCGTTTTTCAGCGTGATTTCTTCTCCGATGCGCACTGATGCCGATATGGGGCGCCCGCATCGCGAAGGAGCGCGGACGATTCTGTTGATTGTATGCGCGTTACGTGCGGATACGGGATAACCGGCAATCGGGCGAATCCTGTCTGATAGGGTGAACCACTATCGGGGGATGTTAGGTTCCGATGAAAGGAATTCATTATGCAGCAGATTCAGTACGTTTGCGTTAAATGCGGATGCCGGTCATACGACAGCGACCAGTTCCAGGCGACCGGCGGCGATTTCGCCAAACTGTTCAACGTGCAGAACAAGAAGTTCGTCACCATCTCCTGCCGCCAGTGCGGATACACCGAGTTGTATCGCGCGCAGACCGGCACCGGCATGAACGTCCTCGACTTCCTCGTCGGCTGACGTCATGACGGCATAGGGGACCTCCCGCATCCCGGCCCGATCGGGGACCGGCACATGACGGGAGGCCTGATCAGGCTGATATCATCAAACAACCACCATACTCACCGGCAAAGGAGACTGACCTCGCACATGCAGTTCGTGCACGCCGTGTTGTCCTTGCATATTGCTCAAAACTCGCAGATCTCTCAAACATCACAGACCGTGCGGTCCGGATTCGACCAGTTCGTCCTGTGGTATGGCAATCTGCCGCAGCTGGCTCAAACCGCGATCACCGTCGTCGTCGGCGCGATTGTCGCCTATCTGGTGTTCAAGATCGTCGCCCGTCTTGTCAAAGGTCTGGTGACGGCGGTCATCGCCGCGATTCTGGCATTCCTGATCAGTACGGTTCCGGGTAATCTGCTGCTGTCCAGCGCGTTTGACCGCATTCAGCAGGAAGTCACCACGCATCTGCCGTTCGGCATCAAGGACCAGTTGGGCTGAGTGTGTGGTGTGCTTTGTGACGCGTCACATTGTCGATTTCGGCGATATGACGCGATGACCGTCATTATTCGTCAGATGATGATGCCGTTGACGTGATCGATTTCGTGTTGGATGATTTGCGCGGTGAATCCGTCGAAGGCAGTCGTGTATTCGCGCCCGCTGCGAGCCTGATAGGTGACGGTGATGCTCTGGTAGCGTGTTGTCGGACGTTCGCCATCCAGTGACAGACATCCTTCGGCGGTATCGAATGGGTCGCTCCCAGCAATGATGCGCGGGTTGAACATGATTGCGTTGCGGTTGTTTTCCTTGTCTTGGAACACGATGATCCGCTTTGCCACGCATATCATGTTCGCGGCCATGCCCACACATTCGCCGCGATGCGCCGCCAGCGTGTCACGCAGGTCGGTCGCGGTGGCGCGGTCCTCGTCGTTCGACGGGTCGGCAGGGGCCGATGCCTGCGACAGAAAAGCGACGGAGGTCATGATCGGTTGTTGCATTGATACTCCCGTGTCGTCGGTGGATGCCGGTGTTGCGGCGCCGGATTCGATGTCGAGTTATATGGTACGCCATGCAATACCGCAGCCTCCATTCCGCGCGTAGCCCCATTGGCTGACTTTCCCGCGGGACTATGAGCGGATGTCCGTGCCGCGGCGTGACCCCTCATCCGGCGAAAGTCCCATGTGACGACCTTGAGATGGGACTTTGGCGGGATGAGATGATGAAATGGAGTGGGGGCGGATGCGCGATGGTGTGACTGCCGGCGCCCGTGCGACTACCATGGGTGACGGAGCATGACATTGAAACGTGATTCGTCGGCCGCTCTGAAGCCGGTGGCGAACGCAAAACACGAACACACAAGAGGGGAGTGAGCGCGATGAGGATCGAACATGCGGTGGCCAGTCTGCCGGCCAATGGAAGCGGCCCGGTGTTCTTGCTGTTGCACGGCTGGGGGTCGAACGAGCATGACCTGCCGGGATTGCTGGATTATTGTGCGCCCGGCGCTGATTACGCGTCGTTACGTGCGCCGATTTCGTACGGCCCGGGCTACACGTGGTTCGGCTCATGGGATTACGAAGGCGTCCCGACCGGCGAATCGCTCGATCGGCAATCACGCCAAGCCGGCGAGGCCATCGACGCATGGGTGGCCGACAGCATCGCCCCGGAGCGCCCCATCGTGGTCATGGGCTTCTCCCAAGGCGGTCTACTCGCCGGCGAGATGCTGCGCGTCAACCCGAAACGGTACGCCGCCGCAGTCAGTTTCTCCGGCTTCCTCGCACATGGCGAGTTGCCTGGCGACGACGAGCTTGCGCGACTGAAGCCGCCAATGTTCTACGGCCACGGCTCTGCGGACGACATCTTCCCCAAGTCCGAACTCGACGCGATGAGCGCGTTCTATGCCTCGCACACCACGCTCACCGAGAAAATCTACCCCGGCATGACGCACAGCATCAACATGCCGGAGCTGCGTGACGTCGCCGTGTTCTTGGAACACAACGGTTTCGTGCGGCCTCGCATCTGGTGACGATAGCCCCATCACCCCACGAACTTCAAGGTCAGCGGAACCGTCTCCGCGAGTTTGTCTCCGCTCGAGCGTTCGCTGGTCGGATACGTGATTTCGATGGCCGCGATCTTCCCTCCGGTGACGACTTCGCGGATATACGTGATGGTTCCGTTCTGCTCATAGCTGAGGTACACCGATTGGCCGGCCACCTGCGCGAGCGATATGTTCGCGTTGCCGCCGAGATTCTCCTTGAGCCAGTCGAGCTCCTCCTGCGGGGAGTGAGACAGCGCGTTGTTGCTGCCCCACACGCTGATCTGCGTGGAGCCGGACGTCGCGTCGAACTTGCGACCGTCGCCGTTGTCGGACTCCTGCTGCCACTTGTAACCGGCAGGCACGTCGACACGGTACGAGAACCGCGCGTTCGTGTAGGTTCTCGCACCGGATTGCGATGACTGGGATTGCGATGAGTCATCGGATTCAGTGGTATCATCGCCGTTGCCGTCGGAAGAGGTGCCGTCGTCAGGCGACGAGTCGGAGCCGTCTCCCTGCCGCCCGCCGGATACAGTGGCCTCCTTGAACTGGCTGAAATCGACCGGCTGCTCGACCAGATAGTACACGTTGTGGGCGTTGGGCGCCTTCTTGAACGGCTGCATGTTGGTGCCGGGCGCGTACGGGTTGGGCTTCCGGTGGAAGGCGTCATTCGTCGCCTTGATTTCCGGGTATGCAGAGTTGTCGCGGCGGATGAGATACGGGCGGTCCGCATAGGGCTTGTACGTAGTCGAGCCGTCGAAATATCCGTTGGATTCCAGCTGGTCGAGGTTGGCTCCGACCGGCATCACCACGAAGAAATCACGAGCCACGTATTTGAGATATTTTTCGCTCATGGCCTGTTCGGCGGTTCCATCCGAGCCATCCTCGACTTGTTTCTCCGACGTGCCGTCACAGTATGTCGGCCCGTCGCCCACGTAAGACGTGGTGCCGCATACGGGCAGTCCGAAGCCTGCGTACAGCTCCATGGCGCCGGTATCGCCCTGGATCAGGAAGTCCTTCATTGCGTTGTAGTAGCCGCCGGAGGACGGGTTGCAGCCGCTGATGTCCTGCGAATACGTGCAGAGGGTCAGCTGGTCGAAGAAATCCGAGGAACCTTTGCCGTCGAGCACCAGACCACTCGGGTTTGGATCGGTCTGACCGGGTTCCAATGTCAGGCAGTTGCCGCCATCGGTGCAATACTTCCCTGCCAGAGCCACGGTGTTCGTCATGAACTTGTCCGATCCCCTGTCGGGAATGGACGTGCCGACCACGTCGTAGCGTTTGCTGGCATCCACGCCGTAATACAGGGTCACGTTGGTCTCGCTGGTCCGCACGCCGATGCCGGGATCGGCTCGGACAATCTTGCCGAGATTCTTTCGGCTGGAGAAACGCGGCTTGAGCGTGACGTCGAAGCCCTGTTGCTGGAGCTTTGTTTTCGCCTCGTCCTTGTCCATTCCGGCGATTTCGACGGGTATGCCGTCACCTGTGATCCCGACTCCGATATGGATGCCGTCGTCGGTGTCGCGCACCGGCTCACCGTCCGCGGGCATGGTGACGGCGACTTTGCCGGGATGCTCCGAGACGACTTCGTGCTCGACGACTTTGACGCCCATTTTCAGTAGCGCGGTTTCGGCCTTGCTCGGTTCAGAGCCGACTGTACCTTCGGGTACACCGGGTCCCATCGATTCGATGACCGTCACCGTCGTGCCCTTGGGCAGACGGTCGCCCGCCTTGACTCCTACCAGACCGAGGCACTTGCCCTTGCCCAGGGCGTTGAACATCTGCTTCTTCTTGACGAGAAAGCCTTTGGTCTCCAGCTCACGTGACACTTCGGCTGCCGTGCGGTATCGGACCGTCGGCACGGTGCGCGGGCCGATCCATTCCAGTTTCCTCGCGGCGAGACCGAACCCGGTTCCAGCGAGAACCACCAGTACGGCGATGATCGCCGCGATGAGTTTCATGCGTGGGCGCTTGGCGGACGGCTGCGCGGTGGCGGATCCGGTGGGATTGACCGGTGGCGTGGCGGAGTTTCCGGCGGGGACGGTCGGAGGTGTGCCGGCATCGCCCGCATTCGCTGCGAATGCGGCAAAACCATCGTCGGATGCCGTCTCGGATGCTCTCGGAGGCGATGGAACCGGTGGCTGCGCCGCCATGTTGACATAGCCCGACACGGGTATCGGAGCGGTCGGTATCGCAGGAGCACCCGGCGTTCCAGCGGCGGATTGCCGCGGAGCGCCGCACTGGAAGCAGAACCGACTGCCCTCGTCATATGGGGCACCGCAATGCGGACAATATTCCATGATCTCCCACCTCTCTCGCAGCGTTGCTATAAACACCATGATATTCCAGTGCGGCCCGTATCGGAACCATAGTTCGGCGAGTCGCGCCGTTGCGCCAGTCGGCGTCTGGCGGCATAAAAGAACTCCGCTGATTCGGTGTGGATGTCAGCGGAGTCTGCGGGTTGTGCGGATTAGTGTTGCGGCGGCAGTGGTATGGGACGCATTGTGTTCGGCGTTCCTCCAGCCGGATTCTGTGGTTGCGCGCTATATGGCACGGCAGGCTGCTGATACGCCGCTCCGGCGCCCGGCGCGGCTCCGTAGTTTTGCGCCGGCATGCCACCGTACGCGACTGCGGGCGGATTCGCCGGAGCCGGACTGGCGAATGCCGCCCTGCGCGCATGGCTGCGATTCACCACGGAAACGATGGCTCCCACGAACATGAACAACGTTCCCGCGATGATCGCATACATCCCATACGACGGAACGAGTGAAAAGGACAGGTCATTGGCGAGATTCAGCCCAGGCTGAGATGCCGTCGAGCGTACGACATCCATCTCGTGGGAGGCGGAGACGAGAATGAAGATGAGTATTCCCGCGTACAAAGCGCATAAGAGCAGGTTGAGGATGGAGAACGTCAGCGTGGCGGCGTGCAGACGAAGCAGCGCGAACAACAGGATGAACGCCGCCAGCACGAGGAACGCCCAGAACGGGAATGTGCGATCGCTGAACAGCGATGCGCTGATCGAGCTGTCCCCGTCATAGTATTTGAGGAGCTCTTCGCTGGACATGTTGTTGAGCATCTGCTTGATCGCCGCGCTGTCGCCGCTGACGGCCATATACGGCAAAAAGCATCCCGCCACGGTGATCGGTTGCGGGGCTCGGCAAAATGTTGCATGGTGTCAAAAGACTGACGGGAGGGGTCTACGCGACCTCAGGGCGGATGGAAAATCCGGTGGCCGACGCACGCCGGCATGGCGTTCTGCCGCCGTTTCCGTGCGGGTAAAAGGCACGGTTGAGCGGCGCGGTTAAGATATGGCAAACAACAGGATGGAGTCGTCCGCCCTGCGCAAGCCCTGGCCTATCATGGACAATGGAGGGCGACGCACGTGCCGCTGTGCGTCAGCAGTGAGTGGAGCCGAACGGATCGGGGAGCATCGAGGAGGGGCATGTCAGCGGAATCGGAAACATCGTCGAATGTGATGGCGGAGGCCATGAATGGTGACGGGGCCACGCCGCTCGTGTCGGTCATCGTGCCGGTGTACGGAGTCGAGCGGTATCTCGACGCGTGCGTGGAGGGACTGGTCGGCCAGACGTACCGCAATCTTGAGATCCTGCTCGTCGACGACGGGTCGCCCGACCGCTGCCCTGCGATGTGCGATGCGTGGACGGCGAGGGATGAGCGGATCCGCGTGATCCACAAGGCCAATGGCGGCCTGTCCGATGCGCGCAATGTCGGACTGGCGAAGGCCACTGGCGACTATATCTACTTCGTCGATTCCGATGACATGGTCGAGCGCAATCTCATTGAACGTGCGATGGCGACGATGCGCGACTATGACGCCGATTTGGTGATGTTCCAGTTCGACACGATCAGCGAAGATGGCAAGCCGCTGACATCCTCGTACAAGCACAACCATTATGACGATGTGATCATCATGACCCCGGTCGAGGCGATCAAGGCGCAGGTCAAGGCCGAGATCGACGGGTATTTCTGGTCGTTCGTCGCGGCGGCGTCGATCTACCGCAATCACGGGTTCTCCTTCCCCGTCGGGCGCAAGATTGAGGACATGGCCCGTATCTGCAATGTGATCGGCGAGTCGCATCGCGTCGTGCGCATTCCCGAAGCGCTGTACCATTACCGCATGCGCCGCGGATCCATCACCGGCGACTGGAGCATGCAGCTGACCCGCGACTGGGTGAGGGCCACGGATGATCGCGAGACGTACATCGTTGAGCGGTTCCCCGAGCTGAAGAACTTCATGAAGCTGCAGCAGCTTATCTTCTTCGTCAACCTTGATTATGAGACGATACGGCAGTCGCTCGTGGCGAAGTTCAGCATTGACCCGCAGGACGCCGACCGGATTCGTCGCCGCATCGAGGGACTCACCAAGGACGTCGCCGGAGCGGGCGACGAGGTTCCGGAAAGCACGCAGTCGCTGCTGGATACGATGAAGCAGACGTTCGCCGAGATGGTGGAGCCGGATGCGGGCGCAGAGGCGGGCCAAGCGGCGGACGGGCAACCTGATCGCGAGCCTGGCCGCAAGCGCGAGAAAGCCTATTCGCGCAAACGCCGCCGCTACGATTTCTACGTCGCTGGCCCGTTCTTCAATCCCGAGCAGGTCGCGTCGATGGAACGCTTGGAGCATGTGCTCGACACCCACGGCAAGACGATGTTCAGGCCACGGTTCGCCAGTGACATCGCCGAGGTCGGTCCCGCGGGCTGCTTCGACGACGATGTGAACGGCATCTGCGCTTCCAAGGCGGTGATAGCCAATCTGATGGACGAGGATTCCGGCACGATGTTCGAGATCGGATTCGCCCACTCTCTTGGCATCCCCGTGTACGCATATCGCGAGGGCTTGCGCGACGGCGACAGCATCAACCTGATGATCGCCCAGTCGGTGCGCGCTGTGTTCTCGTCGTCCGACGATCTTGCACGGTACCTTGAGACGGGGGAACATAAGGATGCGGACTATGCGCAGTTCTGACGGGCCGGGAGCGGCGCGAGGGTGAGAGGGAACGAGACGCGATGAGGGTGTTCGATTTCGACGGCACGATATATGACGGCGAAAGCCTGTTCGACCTGTATATGTTCAGTGCCCGATACGAGCCGAAGGTGCTGCGGCATCTGGCTCCGGTGCTGCGATACGCGGTGCAGTACAAGATGGGGCGGGCCACGCTTGCGCAAATGGAACGCGGCGTGGGCGGCGTGACGTGCGATTACCTGCACGATGTCGCGGCTTCCCGACGGATACTGCGACTGGGCGGCGCGGCTCCCGATGCCGGTCTCGCCGGGGAGGCCGCGATCGCAGAGGGCGTATCCGCGTTGGTGAACGAGTTCTGGAACCGGCATATGGACCGCATCAAGCCGTGGTATGAGCCGCGTCCGGATGACGTGATCCTGACGGCGTCGTTCGACGTGACCGTGGGGGAGGCATGCCGGCGTCTCGGATTGAACCGTCTGGTCTCATCCACCGTGGATCCGCGGACGATGCGGGTCACCTGTCTGAATTTCAATACGAACAAGCCGAAACGGTTCCGCGAAGTTGTCGGCCCGGACGTGGTCATCGACGAGTTCTACACCGACAGCCGGTTCGACCAGCCGATGATCGACATGGCGAGAACGGCGTTCATGGTCAGCGGCAACCGGATCACGCAGGTCAAATGATGCAAGCTGATCGGCAACGCCTGCCGGAACGAACGCACTGACGTTCCGGCAGGCGTTGCCGAACACGACGGAAAGGAGCGGTTCATGTTCCCCTTGCTGGACACTCTGGTCGCGGTCTACGAGATCGGCCAGTTCACGTTGGCCGCCGACGAGCTCAAGGTCTCGCAGTCCACGGTGTCGTCGCGCATCGCCCAACTGGAGCGCATGGTCGGGGCGCCGCTGTTCGTCCGCAATGCCAAAAGCGATGTGACGCCGACCGAGGCTGGGCGGTTGCTGTACCGTGCGGCGACCGGCATCGATGGCACGTGGCGCGACGCCTGCGAGCAGATCGCCCGCATGCGCGAGAGCCGTGAGCCGTTGTCCGTCGCATTCTCGCACACCACGGCGGCCGTGCTGCTGCCAGTCGCACTGCCGGTGATGGCCGAGGCGCTGAGCGGCTTCGACTGCTCGATTCGGGTGCTCAATTCCGACGCGATCCTGGAACAGACCGGTATGAAAGCCGTGCAGTTGGGTGTGGTGGAGAAGCCCATCGTCAACGACTCGGTCGATCGTGTCACGCTGCGCGAGGACAGGCTGGTGCTGGCCGGTGATCCGCATGGCGTGTGGATGGTGCGCGAGCACGGCTCCGGCGTGCGCTATTACACGGATCTGTACTTCAAGACGGTCGGCTCCATGCCGTCTCGCATGATCGAGGTCGCCAATAACGCGGCCATCGGCGCGGCGCTCGCGGCCGGTTTCGGCTGCTCCCTGGTGTCGGCGGCCGCCGTGCCGGCCGGCGTGCCGACACGGGAGCTGGGCGACGAGTTCGTGCGGCGGTTCTATGCGTTGGTGCCGCGTTCCGGTCTGACGCCGGGGCAGCGGGAACTTGCCGGCAGGGTCATTGCGGCCCTGCGCGGCTGACTGTGTCGCAGCGAATGGTTCTCAATAAGAAACGTGCGAGGATTCCTCACATTTTCGCACAAGTGAACAAGCCGACGAAGCCCGGAATTCCGGGCTTTCGGAGGTGTTTGTGTTCGTTTCCGCCCGCGTCTGGCTCGCACCTTTCTTATTGAGAACGATTTGCTGCAATCAGGCATCAAAAATATCAATACTATCCATCACTATCACTGATTTGACCGATGGCATATGACGGTAGTTCAATGGACATCATGAGAGAGTTCTGTACGAAATGGTGGAAACGCATCGCCACCGTCGATATGCTGTTCATCGCCGTCCTGACCCTGATCGCTTCACTGATCGGCTCATGGCTCAAGCAATACCCCGGATTCAAACTGTTCGGCGCGCTGATCATCGCGCTGCTGATCGGCATGATCATCCAGTTCCCGATCCGCAAGTGGTACGTCGGTGCCAGCGACAAGCGCAAGGCCGGCGTCAAGGACGCGGCCGGGCTGATCTCCAACAAGCTGCTGCGCCTCGGCATCATCCTGCTCGGCTTCAAGCTCAACCTGCAAGTGCTGTTCACGCAGGGCATCAAGTGCCTGCCCATCGCCGCGGTCGTGGTGACGCTCACTATCGTCGTGACCTACTGGGTGGCGCGCAAGATGGGCGTCGACCCGATGCTCGCGATCCTGACCGCCGGCGGCACGGGCATCTGCGGCGCCGCCGCCGTCATGGGCCTGTCCGGCTCCATCAAGGTGCCGCCCGAGAAGGAGCAGGAGAAGGACGACGACGTGACCATGGCCGTCGCCATCGTCGCCATCATGGGCACGATCTTCGCGTTGCTTGAGATCGCGCTCGGCCCCCTGACCGGCATGACGCAGGACCAGCTCGGCATCACCGCCGGCGCGTCCCTGCACGAGATCGCCCACGCGGTCGCCGCCGGCGACGCCTTCAACGCGGTCAACATCGCCACCATCATGAAGCTGTCGCGCGTACTGATGCTCGTGTTCGCCGCCATCATCATCGCCATCTGGTGGGAGAAGAAGCATTCCGAGGTCGCGCCCACCGGCAAACGCTCCGTCGCGTTCCCCTGGTTCATGCTCGGCTTCATCGGCGCGTCCGTGATCGGCACCTTCGTGCCGTTCATCGCCGCCATCACCCCGCAGCTCGTGGACTTCGCGTACATCATGCTCGGCATGGCCATGGCCGCGCTCGGCATCAACGTGAACTTCAAGGCCATCGCGGTCAAGGGGCGCAAGCCGTTCCTCGCGAGCTTCCTCGTGTCGATCCTGCTGATGCTGTTCGCTGCCGGCGTCGCCGTGCTGTTCTTCTGATTCCCGGCATCGCGTTGCCAGCGGGCTGAAATGGGCGCTCCCGGCCTGGGAGCCTCCGTTTCAGCCCGCTGACGTATTTGAGGGCATGGAGCCCCTATCTCAGGAAATCACGGATGTCGTCGATCTCGCGGTCGCAGATCGCATGCGCCATGCCTGGGTACGTGCACAGCCGCGCGCCGCGGGTTCCGGATATCACCCGTCGGGCCGTATCCTGATCCTCGACGGGTATCGTGCGGTCCTGGTCGCCATATGCCAGAAGGAAGCGCGTTCCGCAGTCCGCCTCAGCGTCCTGCTCGCCACGGAACGACGGGCTGAGCAGTATCGCTGCATCGAACACGCCCGGATGCTCCACCGCCATACGGTATGACAGGTACCCGCCCTGCGAGAAGCCGATCAGGATCTTACGGCGCCCGGCAAAGGCCGCAGAGCCGGTCAGCGCGACGACGGCATCGCCGACCACACGGCATTCGTGCCGGCGCGACTCCACGTTGCAGCCGTCCGGATACCAGTAATTGCCACCCATGTAACGCCGCGCATACGTACCGCGGAACGAATAATAGTCGGCTTCGGCATCGACGGCGTCGATGATGCGGATCATCTCGTGCTCGTCATTGCCGTAGCCGTGGAACATGAGGAACAGATCGCCTTCGTCGCCGAAATCCACCCGGCAGTTCACCTTCAATCGCATGGCGTCATTGTACGCCTGCAGGGCGGCACGAAGGCTGCGGCGGGCACCGGGTAACAGTTGAATCACCGGTGACATGTGCGTGAATTGTTGCGCTGTGGGCATGAGCGCGGCTGCGAAGCGGCATGATTGCGTGTACCGTGGGGAAGGCTGGAGCAATCTGGAGGAATCGCGAAGCCATGCCGCGAACTTGAATCGAAGCGGTACGATTCCCGCAGGGCGCGGCAGACGGCAGGGCCGCTCTGACGATGACGGAAACGGCGGGACGAGGGGACAGCACGGCAGGAAACGGCGGAAGACGGCGGCGACAGAAGACAACGAAACACAACGCAACAAGACAGCAAACACAGCAACATAGCAAGATAACGAAATGAGGAAACGCATTCATGGGAATGCCATTGGATCTATATGTCATCCGACACGGAGAGTCGGAGGCGAACGTCATCATCAACGCGGGGGAGCAGGGCGATAACTCCCTGTACACGCAGGACAACGTGACCGTGCCCGACCGGTCGTGGCGACTCACCGCCACCGGGCGCAAGCAGGCCGACTGCATCGGCCGCTGGCTCGTCGCGCAACAGCAGCTGTTCGACCGGTATCTGGTCTCGCCATACGTACGCACGCGCGAAACCGCCGCGACGATGGCGCTGCCGAAAGCCAAGTGGGAGGAGACGCGCGTGCTACGCGAACGCTCCTGGGGCGAGATCAACACCATCACGCAGGACGATTTCCGCACGAACTACGCGCGCAACTGGATGTTCAAGCGCACCGACCCGCTGTACTGGCGTCCGCCGGCAGGCGAGTCTATTGCCGACGTGTCGGAGAACCGCGTGCATAACCTGCTCACGTCGCTCAACCGGCGTGCTGAGGCGGAATCCGTCGTCGCCGTCACGCACGGCGACTTCATGCTCGCGCTGATGCTCACCCTGGAGGACCTGTCGGACGAGGAGTTCATGCGCCGCGCCGACGACCCGGCATGGGCGATCACCAATTGCACGTGCCTGCATTATTCGCGGCGAGACCCGGCCACCGGCCGCACGTCGCCGCGCGTGCGCTGGGAGCAGACCGCGCGCCCGGTGTTCGACGAGTCGACCGGACGCTGGGAGGTGCGCGTCGATCCGTGGCGCGAATTCCAGCGCCCGTTGCTCTCGAACGGCGACCTCGTCGACGTGGTGCATTCGGTCGACCCGCACCTGTGACGGCACGAGGCGTCTCACGGCGCTCACGGGCCGCGCATGACGAGTCGCGCGCCGCGCGTGGCTCGTCATCGCAACGGTGGGCGAACGGGTTACAATGGCCTCAACGCGGCACATGGCTGCATGGATGTGCCACCTGAGAGAACCGAAGGAGTTCGTGATGGGAAACCTGTTCACATGGAAACTGCATGGCGACGGCAAGACGCTCGCGCCCGGCGAGGTCGTGGAGCCCGATGAGCGACTGACCTGGACCCGTACCATCGGCATCGGCGCCCAGCACGTCATCGCCATGTTCGGCGCGACGTTCCTGGTGCCGATCCTGACGCATTTCGACCCGTCGACGACGCTGTTCTTCACCGCGATGTCGCCCGCGCTGTTCCTGCTCATCAACAAGAACGTGCTGCCGAGCTACCTGGGGTCGTCGTTCGGGTTCATCGCCCCGATCGCCGCCGTCGCCTCCGCGGGCAAGGGCATTCCGGCCGCCAGCTTCGGCATCATGGTCACAGGCCTGCTGCTCGCCCTGGTGGGCGTGGCCGTCCACTTCGCCGGCGCGAAGTGGATTGACATCATCATGCCGCCGGTCGTCAACGGCGCCATCGTCGCGATCATCGGCTTCAACCTGGCTCCCAGCGTGTGGTCGAACTGGCAGAAGGGCTGGGACACCGCCCTGGTGACGCTGCTCGCCGTGCTGCTCATCGCCGTGCTGTTCCGCGGTCTTGTCGGACGTCTGAACATCCTGCTCGGTGTGATCGTCGGCTATGTGTACGCATGCTTCCGCGGTCAGGTCGACTTTTCGGCCATCGGCGACGCGGCGTGGATCGGCTTTCCGAAATTCCATCTTCCGCAGGTCGACTTCTCGATCCTGCCGATGTTCATCCCCGTCGTGCTGGTGCTGGTCGCCGAGAACGTCGGCCACGTCAAGTCTGTGGCGCAGATGACTGGGCGCGATTATGACGGGCATATGGGCACCGCGCTGTTCGCGGACGGCCTCGGTACCGCAATCGCCGGCTTCGGCGGCGGCTCCGGCACCACCACGTACGGCGAGAACATCGGCGTGATGGCCGCGACCAAGGTGTATTCGACCGCCGCCTACTGGTGCGCGGCCGCATTCGCCCTGCTGCTGAGCCTGTGCCCGAAGTTCGGCGCGGTCATCAACACGATTCCCGGCGGCGTGCTCGGCGGCGTGACCACGCTGCTGTACGGCATGATCGGCATGATCGGTGTGCGCATCTGGGTGGAGAACAAGGTCAACTTCGACAAGCCGCTCAACATCATGGTCGCCGCGATCGTGATGATCATCGGCATCGCCGATTTCACGTTCGCGTTCCAGGGCGTGCAGTTCAATGGCATCGCCATCGGCACGGTCGTCATCCTCGTTGCCTATCACGGGCTCAAGGCCATCGGTAAGGCCACGGGCACCATCGACAAGGACGACCCCGACATTCTGTAGAGGGTTCGTGGCCGCTGTCAGGTATGTCACTGTGCGTGGGTCGTGTCACCGTGCGAGGGTTACGTCACTGTGCGTGCCCCCTCGCACAGTGACGCGACCCACGCAGCGTGACTCACGCCAGATGCGCGGAGTGACGCCTCGCCGCCGTCGGAACACGTTGATGAAGTAGCTCGTCGACGAAAACCCGCTCATCCGCGCCGAGCCGCTCAAGCAGTTCTGGGTTGACTACCACGCAGGTGAACCAGCATTGCCTCTGCTGCGGCGAGAACCCGTAATGCAGCCGGCTCGAATTGACGACCAATCCGTTGCCGGCTTCCAGCGTCACTATGGCGCCGTTGACGAAATACTGCATCTGACCGCTGATGACATGGATGAATTCCAGATCGCGATGCCAGTGACATGGGCAGCGGTAGTCCGGGAACGACGACAATGCGTCCCGTCTGGCATATATGGGCAGGTCTGGGATGTTGTAGTCGATCCGCTCCGAACGATCCGACGAGACAATGACTTCCTGCCCGCCCTGCCAGGTTCCGGGCCCGGTCGCGCCGCCTGTGCACCGAAGTGCCCCATTGCCGCTCCTTGCGTGATGTAACGTATATGAAAATACTATATTTCTTTTGATGCGCAAAAGTATCATTGCGCCGGTGTCGTCGTTACATTCCATCCCTATCGTAGATATCAGTTCTTCTTGCTGCAGGAGAGGGACTCAATCGATGATTCGGACATCGCGAGAATGACGAAATTAATATTTTGTCGTTCATGTGACCGTATGCATCCTTGAAACACCCTGATGGAAAGGCAAGGTGAGTGTGATGACTCGCATGATGGAACTGATCAATGGATGGCTCGCCCGGTATTATGCCGTCGTCCGTGCCCGGATGGCCGTCCGGCTGGCTTCGGTCCGTGCCGCGGTGCACGGGGACGGCGAGGAGAACATCGCGTCGTTCGCGCGGTGGTACCCGGCATCCGCCGCGCAGTTCGCCGGCTGACGGGGATCTGCGCGGGACCAATCGGGTGGCCGGTGCGGCGGGGGGGGGCTGAATGGTCCGATACTCTGACCATACATTGTATGGGAGATCGGAGCATGATATAACGAACTCGAACGGCCGCAACGGTAGTGCCCGAAAAGTTGCGCACTTTGGATCATGGCCGTCCATGGAGCGATGATCAGTTCGCTTCCACGAGGTTGTCATCGAACCGGGACATGTCGAGGTAGCGGCGGGTCGACCATTCGTTCGCGGTGACGTACCGGATGCGCGCGCAGACGAGCATGAGCGCGCTGTTCCCGTCGGGGAAGCCGCCCACGACGCGCGTGCGCCGGCGGATCTCCCTGTCCGGCCGCTCGATCATGTTGTTCGTGCGGATGCGCCTGCGGTGCCCGTCCGGGAACTCGTCCAGCAGGTAGGTCGTCGTCTCGCCGACGCCCTCCCGCAGGCAGTTGGCGGCGGCCCTCAGCCTCCTAGACCTCATCTCCGCGGCGACTTGTTCGGCTTTGTCCAGCGCGGATTCCCGGCTTTCCATGGCGAATACCGCCTTCAGGGCGGCGGACGCCCATTCTCTGTGGATCGGCGGGACCTTGGAGAGCACGTTGCGCATGAAATGCACCATGCAGCGTTGGTACTTCGCCTTGGGCAGCATCGAGCCGACCGTGGCCACCAGTCCGGCGCACCGGTCGCCGACCACGAGCCTGACGCCCTTCAGGCCGCGTTCGATCATGCCTCTGAAGAACTGCTCCCAGCTGGCCGAGTCCTCCCTCATGCCCTCCGTGACGCCGATGACCTCGCGATGCCCCTCCGCGTTGATTCCGATGGCGACCAGGACGCTCACGTTCTCCACGTGCCCGCCCCATGAGCGCTTGTGCCACACGCCGTCCACGAACACGTACGGGTATTCGGATTCCAACGGCCTCGTGCGCCACTGGTCGATCTCCCCGTAGATCCTTTTGAGCTTGTCGCTCAATGTCTGCGAGGGCATGCGGTCTCCCCACAGCAATTGGCTGATGTCGTCGACCTGGCGGGTGCTCACGCCCGCCAGGTACATGTCGATCAGGGATTCCTCGACGCTCTGCTCGCGCCGCCGGTAGCGTTCGATCACCGCGGACTCGAACAGGGCGCCCTTGAGTTTCGGCACCTTCAGCTCGAGCCTGCCGGCCTTGGCGGTGAGCTTGCGTTCGTAGTGGCCGGCCCTGTACGCCTTCCGTCCCCCGCTGCGCTCGTATCTGGCGGCCCCGGTGATCTCGTCGGCCTCGGCGTCGAGCATCGCGTTGAGGATCTGCGTCATCTTCTCGGTGATCAGCCGGTCGAGCCTGGTCTCGAGCAGGTTCTGGTCGATCTGTATGATGTTCTCGGGCATGGTTCCGTCTCCTGGCTTCCAATCGCGGTTTTTTTGTTTTGGCGAATGAAAATCGTACACAGGACGCGGGCCATGCCCTCTTACGTCAGGGCCGGAATCCGAAAGTGCGCAAGAATTCGGGCGTTATCGCCGCAACATCGCTATCGTCACTGGTAGTGCACTGGGATTGGGATACGGGCTGACCAAACGGCTGATCGCCGACGGCTGGTTCGTGGCCGGCATCGACACCGCGTTCTATCGCGACAGCCGCGACTACGTGTCGGAGGAGAAGCAGCACACCTTCATGGATCCGGGCGAACTGGCCCGAGTGATCCTGTTCAATCTGGTCAACGACGCGAACCTGACCGTCTCCGACATCCTCATAGAACGCAGTTGCCGCTGAGCCGGATGAGTTCCGCCGGCTCAGCGGCAATGCAAGTCGCGCTTCTGCGCACCCGTCGTCTCAGCGATCCTCGGGCGGCTTGTACTGGTCCTTGTCGGTGAAGCAGGTCCGATAGGTCATCGTCATGATGAGCGCGTCGGCCACGAGGGTGAGCGCGGCGATGGCGGCTAACACGACGAACTGGTATTTCGCCGCGTTCAGTGGGTCTCCGCCGGCGATGACCTGGCCGGCCATCATGCCGGGGATGGTCACGATGCCGCACGACGCCAGCGAGGCGGTGGTGGGCAGCAATCCCAGCCGTATGGACGAGACGATCGAAGGACGGGCGGCCTCCCACGGGGTGGCGCCCAAGGCGAGCAGCGTGTCCACCTCGTCGCGGCGCTCGTTCATGCTCTCATAGAACCGGCTCAGGCCGACGGCGAGCGCCGACACGGTGTTGCCCAGCAGCATGCCGGTAAGCGGCACCACCAGCTGCGGCGCATACCAGGGGTGCGGGCGCACCACCAGCTCGGTCACCAGCGAGATCATCAGCAGCATGGTTATGACCAGACTGAGCAGTACCGGGCCGGCGAGCCCCTTCGGGATGCCCTTGGCGCGGGAGAGTGTGATCTGCACGGCCGCGACCAGCATCACCGCGATGACGCCGAACACCAGCCACGGGTTGTTGGAGCGGATCACGTACCCGATGATCACGCCCATCACGCACAGCTGCACCAGCGCGCGTATCGCCGACCACATCAGCGTCTTGCCGATGCTGATGCACATGAGCTCGGAGACGAGCGCCGCGACCGCCACCATCAGCAGCGCGACCAGAAGGCCCCAATTATCGATCACGTAACCGTTGCCGCTCATGACAGCCTCCCTGAGGACAGTGTGACGATGCGTGTGGCTCGGCCGTCGGGCGGACGGTGCCGTATGCGCACGATGGCCATGCCCCTGGCGGCCGCGCTGGCCATGATCGAGGCGACCTTGTCCGCGTTGTCGTCGTCGAGGCCTGCGTCCACCTCGTCGGCCAGCAGCACGGCCGGGCGGGTCAGCAGCGTCCTCGCGAGGCTGACGCGGGCCGCCTGACCGCCGGAAAGGTCGTGCGGCGCACGGGCCAGGTCGATATCCTCGCATCCCATGGCGTCCAACGTATTGCGAATGAGCTGGTCGGGTAGCGCCAGCTTCGCCTGCGACTGTTCGGAGCGGAACAGCCGGCTGAACCTGCCGCGTCTCGCGGAAGTCTTCTTGCCGGTGGCCGCATGGTCGTCGGGCGCACTCGCCTCGTCCGCTCTGCGCACGGCCAGCGTCCAGGGAAGCCGAATCGTGTCGGCGACGCTGTCTCCCATCAGCATGGGCTTCTGCGGCAGATACGCGACGTTCCTCCGCCACTGCTGCAGCGAGAACGATGAGCTGTCCGCGCCGTCCAGCGTGAACGTGCCGTCGGCATGGGGGTTGAGCAGCGCGAAGGCGGTCAGCAGGCTGCTCTTGCCGGAACCGGACGGGCCGACCAGATCGACGATCTGGCCGCGATCGACGTCGAACGACAGATCCTCGAAGATGGTGCGGTCTGACTGCGCAGAAGGCACGACGCAGGAGACCCTACGGGCTGTGAACAACATTTGCATAGTGGCAACGTTACCCGTTCGCCGGCCATAGTCGATGTTTGACAGCGTTTCTTAGTCCAGTGTTAGAGACGCACGCGGCGAGCCGGTCGAATCGTGGCGCCCGGCACCGCTGTATCGCTTGGCGCGTACAGTTGCAGTCATGCCGATCGATTCCAGAATGATAGACAACATGAAGGCCGACCGCGTGCGCAAGGTGGCCGATCTTGCCAACCGCCGCACCCGGGAGCGTTTCGGTCGTTTCCTGATAGAGGGCCCCCAGTCGGTTCGCGAGGCGGTGACGTGGATGCCCGACGCCGTCCGTGACCTTTATGTGCAGGCCGCGGACGGGCCGGACGGGCCGCGGATCGCAGGCGAGACGCTGACGTCCATCGTCGAGCGATCCCAGGAACACCGTATATATGTGCATCCGGCGAGCGAGGCGGTGATGCGCCGCATCAGCCCCGATTGCCAGGGCATTGCGGCGGTCGGCGACGCCGATGCGGTGCGCGCGACGGCGCAGGGGACGCAATTGCCCGAAAAGCCGTTCGTCGCGGCGTTCTGGCAGGTGCGCGACCCCGGCAACGCGGGCACGGTTATCCGTGCGGCGGACGCGGCCGGATGCGATGCCGTGGTGTTCGTCGACGATTGCGTCGACATGCTCAATCCCAAGGTGATCCGCGCGACCGCGGGCTCGCTGTTCCATATCCCCGTGATGACGATGGGCGTGGACGAGTTCTTCGGATGGGCCGGCGAGAAGGTGCTCCGCACCGTCGCCGCCGACGTCTACGGGACGGATGGGCGCGAGCCAAGGGAGCTGCCCGAGGCGCTGAAGGATCAGGATCTCTCCGGGGTGGGCAAGGCCGTGATCTTCGGCAACGAGGCCCGCGGACTTGAGCCGGGTCTGCTGGGTAGGTGCGACGACATCGTGCGCATTCCGCTCTATGGCAAGGCCGAGTCGCTGAATCTGGCGACCAGCGCCGCGATCATGCTCATGAGTATGGCTATGTCGAGCCATATAGGGACAATGTGAACTCGGTAAACGCTTGGATTATTTGATTTTTGGCGCAGATAAACCGGTAGTTTCGGTAGTTGTAGGTAGGACGAAAGGGTTCTCGTGGCAGACAATGCTCTCTTCGATGCCCAGTCAGTGACCGATGCGGTCGCCGAGGGCATCAGCAAGATTCAGAACGCCTCCAGCTTGGAGGAGCTCAAAGCCATCAAAACGCAATACGCCGGTGCCGAATCGGCGATGACCAAGGCCAGCAAAGCCATCGGGTCGCTGCCGGTCGATCAGAAGAAGGAAGCCGGCAAGCTTATGGGCAAGCTCCGCGCCGACTTCGGCCGCGCGTTCGGCCCCAAGGAGGCCGAGCTCAAGGCGCAGGAGGAGCAGCGCGCGCTGGAGGCCGAGACCGTCGACATGACGCTGCCGGTCAACCGTCGCCCGCTCGGCGCCCGCCACCCGCTGGCCAAGCTCATGGAGGACGTCGAGGACCTGTTCATCTCCATGGGATGGCAGATCTCCGCCGGCCCCGAGGTGGAGACCGAATGGTATGACTTCGACGCCCTGAACTTCGGCCCGGATCATCCCGCCCGCCAGATGCAGGACACCTTCTATGTCAAGGGCAACCAGGCCCATGACGCGGCCGGCTTCGTCGGCTCCAACATGGTGCTGCGCACGCAGACCTCCTCCGATCAGGTGCGTGCACTGCTGACCCGCGGCGTCCCGCTGTACATCGCCAGCCCGGGCCGTGTGTTCCGCACCGACGAGCTCGACGCGACGCACACCCCCGTGTTCCACCAGTGCGAGGCTCTGGCCGTCGACAAGCACCTGACGATGGCCGACCTGAAGGGCGTGCTCGACAAGCTCGCCGTGGCCATGTTCGGCCCCGAGGCGAAGACGCGTCTGCGCCCGAGCTACTTCCCGTTCACCGAGCCGAGCGCCGAACTCGACCTGTGGTTCCCCGACAAGAAGGGCGGCGCGGGCTGGCTCGAATGGGGTGGCTGCGGCATGGTGAACCCGAACGTGCTGAAGTCCGCGGGCATCGACCCCGAGGAGTACACCGGTTTCGCGTTCGGTGTGGGCATGGAGCGCACGCTGCTGCTGCGTTCCGATATCAACGACATGCACGACCTCGTTGAGGGCGACGTGCGATTCAGCGAACAGTTTGTGATGGGGGAGTGAGAAGCCCATGCCTATGGTTGACATTGATTGGCTCAAGGAGCACGTCGAGGTTCCGTCTGACCTCACCTACGAGCAGCTGGCCAAGGACCTGGTCAGGGTCGGTCTTGAGGAGGAGGAGATCCACGCCTCCCAGGTCACCGGTCCGATCGTCGTCGGATATGTCGTCGACGCGACGCCGGAACCGCAGAAGAACGGCAAGACCATCAACTGGTGTCATGTCGACGTCGGCCCCGCGTACAACGCGGTCGACGAGAACGGCAAGAAGGTGCCGCGCGGCATCATCTGCGGCGCCCCGAACATGGCCGCCGGCGAGAAGGTCGTCGTGACCTTGCCGGGCGCAGTGCTGCCCGGCGATTTCAAGATCGAACCGCGCAAGACCTACGGCCACGTTTCCGACGGCATGTGCGCCTCGGAGCGCGAGCTCGGCCTGGGCGACAGCCACGAAGGCATCATCCTGCTGCGCGACTACGGCTTCACGCCCCAGGAATACAAGGCGCTCAAGCCCGGCGACGACGCGATGCACCTGCTGCACCTCGACCAGCCGATCCTGGAAATCAACATCACCCCGGATCGCGGCTATGCGTTCTCGTACCGCGGCGTGGCCCGCGAATACCATCATTCCACCGGCGCGAAGTTCGTCGATCCGGTGACCGAGCTCAACAAGCGCGCCCCCGCCGCTCCCGCGGCGGAGTCCGGCGTCTCCAGCGACATCGAGGTCATCGTCGACGACAACAACCCGATTCACGGCGTCACCGGCTGCGACCGCTACGTCGCCCGCGCCATCCACGGGTTCGACCCGACGAATCACACGCCGAACTGGATGCGCCGCCGTCTTATCCGCGCGGGCATGCGTTCGATCTCCCTCGCCGTGGATGTGACGAACTACGTGATGCTGGACCTTGGCCAGCCGATGCACGCCTACGACCTTGACAAGATCGAAGGGCCGATCGTGGTGCGTCGCGCGGCCGAAGGCGAGAAGCTCACCACGCTCGACGGCAAGGAACACGACCTGAGCGTCGAGGACCTGCTGATCACCGATTCGCCCGACGGCAAGCGTGGCTCGCGCATTCTCGGCATCGCCGGCGTCATGGGCGGCCTGTACGGTGAGGTCACTGCGGACACCAAGAACATCCTGCTGGAGGCCGCGCATTTCGACAGCGTCTCCATCGCACGTTCCGCACGACGCCACAAGATCCCCTCCGAGGCGTCCCGCCGGTTCGAGCGCGGCGTCGACACGCAGCTGCAGCCCGCGGCCGCGCAGATGGCGGCCGAACTGCTCACCAAGTTCGGCAACGGCGAGCCGTCCGGGCACCCGACCGACGTGAACACGACGATGTATCGCCGTCCGATCCCCTTCAAGGCCACCGAGGTCGCCCGCGTCGCCGGGCTCGACGTGGACGTCAACCGCATCAGCGACATCCTCACCGATGTCGGATGCCGTGTCGCTGGTGGCGGCAACGGCGAGTTCTCCGTGTCCGCGCCGACCTGGCGCCCCGATCTGAACGAGCCGTGCGACCTGGTCGAAGAAGTCGCCCGACTGGTCGGCTACGACGAGATCCCCGTCACCGTGCCTCCGGCCCCGGTCAAGGGCACGGTCGGGCTGACCCCCGACCAGCGTCGCCAGCGCTGGGTCGCAGACACGCTTGCCGAATACGGCATGGTCGAGTCGCTGAGCTACCCGTTCGTCGGCGATGAGGACTTCAAGGCGTTCTCCTATGATCCGGCGGTCATCAAGCCGGTGAGCGTCGAGATCGCCAACCCGCTGGCCGGCGACCGCCCGTACCTGCGTCGTGATGTGCTCCCCACGCTCGCCACCACCGTGCAGCGCAACCTGCGCCGAGGCCTCGAAGACATCCGCCTGTACGAGATCGGCCACGTGTACCTGTGGGATCCGAACGCGCCCGCCATCCCGGCTCTTCCGGGAGGCGTACGCCCCAGCGATGAGCAGCTTGCCGCGCTGGATGCGGGCCTTCCCGATCAGCCGCTGCACGTCGCCGGCCTGCTGACCGGCAACGCGGTCGACTCCGGATGGCTCGGCGATCGTCGCGCCGTCGATTGGAGCGACGCCGTCGAGGCCGTTCGCCGTGTCTGCGACCGTTTGGGTGCGCGTTACGAGCTGCGGCAGCCCGCCGCGCAGGATGTGCCCTCGCAGTGGCACCCCGGCCGCGCCGCGCAGATCGTCGCGGGCGAACAGGTCGTCGGCATGGTCGGAGAGCTGCACCCGCGTGTCAACGAGGCGCTGGGACTGCCGGCGCACTCCGCGGCGTTCGAGCTGAACCTTACCGCGCTGTTCGGCACGCTTGACGGCAAGCCCGTGCAGGCGAAGCCCATCGCCACGTTCCCGCCCGTCAAGCAGGACCTCGCCTTCACCGTCGACCAGTCGGTGACCGCGGCCCAGCTTGAGGCCGTGGTCCGCGAGGCGGCCGGCGCCAACCTCGAATCCATCGAGCTGTTCGACGTGTTCACCGGCGAGCAGGTGGGAGAGGGCAAGAAGTCGCTCGCCTTCGCGGTGACCTTCCGCTCCCCGTCCAAGACACTGTCCGCGGAGGACAGCGAGGCCATTCGCAAGGCCATCGTCGACAAGGCGGAGGCCATCGGCGCACAGCTGCGCGCCTGACCGCCGACGAAAAGGCACCATGGAGGACATGCATATGACAGAGCCGCAACAACAGCCGCAATCGTCTGACGATAGTTCGGGCGAGTCCCGGCATGTTGCGGCCCAGCCGCAATACGGTCAGCGCATCGAGCCTGAATATGGTGCCAGGGCGGATGAGTTTCCGCCGAATTACAACCCTTACGTATATGGAGGCCAGCCCGAGCAGCCGGCTCCGCAGGCGCAGCCGTCGCCGTCTCAGCCGGCCTCCGTGTTCGGAGCCGGGCCGGCTCCCGCTCAGGGTGGTTCCGCTCCCAATGCGGCTCCGGCTCAAGGTGGGCCCGACCAAGGCGGTCCCCGACGGGAGCCTCCCCGATATTTCAACGGCATCGACCTCAACGACCCGCAGCAGAACCCTATTTACGGGCATTGGGATTTCTACGCCATATTCTCGTTCATCTTCGCCCTGGTGTCCTCGTTCCCGGTGCTGCCCGCGCTGATCGGCTGCCTGGCCATCTGGCGCACCCGTCGTTTCCATACGCGGGGCCGCGGACTGGCCATCGCGGCCGTCGTCATCAACGTGCTGACCACCATCATCGTCATATGGATGACGATGCACGGCATATCGATGGACGACATGTACCAGGCCATGCTCAACATGCTGGCGCCCGGCATGGGCGGAAGCGGGTCGGGGGACTCCGTTTCGGTGTGATGGGCCGTGTGCTGCGACACGCAAGCCGATGAATGAATATATGCAATGTACTGCATAACATGTATACTCGCCGTAGTTCGTCTTCGATGAAAAGAGCGTGATATGGCGAGATATACGGTAGCTGTGGCTGGCGCCACCGGATACGCGGGTGGGGAGGCGTTGCGCATCCTTGCCGCCCACCCGGACTTCGAGGTGACCTGCGTGGCGGGCCATTCCTCGGTGGGGCAGAAACTCGGACGGCATATGCCGCATATTCCCCAGCTGGCGGATCTGACGGTGGAGGACACCACCGCCGAAGTGCTGAACGGCCATGACGTGATCATCCTGGCGCTGCCCCACGGCGCGTCCGGGGCGTTGGCCGCGCAGCTTGACCCCGGTGCCGTGGTCGTCGACCTGGGTGCGGACCATCGTCTTGAGGAGCGCTCCGCGTGGGACGCGTTCTACGGAGACGAGTTCTTCGACCATTGGACGTACGGCATGCCCGAGCTGATCACCGGCAAGAGCGCAGACGGAGAGTACACGCGTCAGCGCGACCTGCTCCCCGGCGCCAAGCGCATTGCCGGGCCGGGCTGCAACGTGACTGCGACGACGCTCGCCATGCAGCCGGCCATCGCCGAGGGACTTGTGGAACGTCGTGACCTCGTCGCCGATCTGGTGGTGGGGTATTCGGGCGCGGGCAAGAACCTCAAGCGCACGAACCTGCTCGCCGCCGAGGCGTTCGGCTCCGCCGTGCCCTATGGCGTGGGCGGCACGCATCGCCATATCCCCGAGATTTTGCAGAACTTCGCCCATGCGGCGGGTTTGGACGCCGCCCGGGCCGAGGAGTTCACGCTCGGATTCACGCCGATACTCGCGCCGATGGCGCGTGGCATCCTCGCCACGGTCAGCGCGAAGATGACCGACAAGGCGCTTTCCATGAGCGACGAGGAAATCCACGACGTGTGGGCCAAGGCATACGCCGGCCAGGAGTTCATCGTGCTGCTGGAGCCGGGCACGCTCCCGGCCACGGCGAACGTCGTCGGATCGAACGCCGCCCACGTGCAGGTGGTCACCGACCGGCACTCCGGGCGTCTCATCGCCTTCGCCGCCATCGACAACCTGAACCGCGGCACCGCGGGCCAGGCCGTGCAGTCGCTGAACGTCGCACTTGGACTTCCCGAAGACAAGGGACTTACGAAGATTGGAGTAGCACCGTGAGTGTCACATTCGCCAAAGGATTCAGCGCCGCGGGCGTCGCGGCGGGCATCTCCTCCGTCGAGGGCAAGAAGGATCTCGCCCTGGTCGTCAATCAGGGGCCGCTCGACAGCGCGGCCGGCGTGTTCACGTTCAACCGATTCTGCGCGGCACCGGTGCAGTGGTCCCGCAAGACGGTCGCCGACGGCCATATCAAGGCGGTGATCCTCAACTCCGGTGGAGCCAACGCATGCACCGGCCAGGCGGGATACGAGCAATCGGCGGCGACGGCCAAGAAGGTCGCGGAGCTCGTCGGGACGCAGCCCGACGAGATCGCCGTATGCTCCACAGGCCTGATCGGCGAGCTGCTGCCGCTGGATCATGTGCTGTCGGGAGTGGAAAGCGCATACGCGGCCCTGTCGGACGACGACCAGGCGGGAAGCGACGCGTCCCACGCCATCATGACGACGGACACGAAGCCGAAGACCGTATCGCTGGAAGGCGACGGATATCGCATCGGCGGCATGGTCAAGGGATCGGGCATGATCGCCCCCCAGCTCGCCACGATGCTGTGCGTCATCACCACGGACGCCGCCGTCGGCGCCGGTCAGCTGCAGGCTGCGCTGAACGCCGCGGTGGACCATTCGTTCAACCGCATCGACGTGGACGGGTGCATGTCCACGAACGACACGGTGCTGCTGCTCGCATCCGGCGCGTCCGGCGTCGAGCCCGATCCGGACGAGTTCAACGCCCTGGTCGCCAAGGCATGCGCATCGCTGGCCCGGCAGATCATCGGCGACGGCGAGGGAGCGAGCCACGACGTGCGCATCACCGTCACCGGCGCCACCACGGAGAGCGCCGCCCTGGCCTGCGCCCGCGCGGTCGCGGCCTCGAACCTGCTCAAATGCGCCATTGCGGGCAACGACCCGAACTGGGGACGCATCGTATCCTCGCTGGGCACCGTGCCCGTCGAAGAGGCGCCCTACGATTCGCAGAAGGTCACCGTGGACGTCAACGGCGTGAGGATCTGCGAGAATGGGGGCGCGGGACGCGACCGCTCCGAAGTCGACATGACCCCCCGCGAGGTGCACATCGACATCGATCTCAACGCCGGTGACGAACAGGCCACGGTGTGGACCGATGACCTCACCCACGAGTACGTTCATATCAATGCCGATTACGAAAGCTAGTCTCCCGGTTCCTCCCCGGCACATGCCGGCCGGAGAAGCGGGATGCGATAGAGGAGAATATGGCTACTGAACTGAAGGGACCAGGGTTCCATTTCGACGTGCACACCGACCTGCGCGCCGACCAGAAAGCGGAGGTGCTGATCGATGCGCTGCCGTGGCTGGAGGAGTTCGCCGGGCAGCGCATCGTGGTGAAATACGGCGGCAACGCCATGGTCGACGAGCATCTCAAGCGTTGCTTCGCCGAAGACATGGTGTTTTTGCGGCAGGTGGGTCTGCATCCGGTCGTCGTCCATGGCGGCGGCCCGCAGATCTCGCACATGCTCAAGGCATTGGGCATCAAGTCGGAGTTCAAGGGCGGCCTGCGCGTCACCACTCCGGAGGCCATGGACGTGGTGCGCATGGTGCTCACCGGCAAGGTGTCCAGGGAACTGGTCGGACTGATCAACGCGCATGGGCCGTTCGCCGTGGGACTGTCCGGTGAGGACGGCGCCCTGTTCTCCGCCATGCAGCGCAAACCCATCATCGACGGCAAGCCTACCGACATCGGGCTGGTGGGCGACGTGGTGAGCGTCGACGCCTCCGCGGTGGAGGACCTGATCTCGGCCGGCCGCATCCCCGTCGTCTCCTCGGTCGCCCCCGATGAGGACGACGCCACGGAAGTGCTGAACGTCAACGCTGATTCGGCCGCCGCCGCGCTGGCCGCGGCACTCGGCGCCAGGAAGCTGATCATCCTGACCGACGTCGACGGCCTGTACGCCGATTGGCCCGACAAGAACTCGCTGATCGGCCGCATCGGTGTGGAGAACCTGCGTGACATGCTTCCCGACCTCGAATCCGGGATGCGCCCGAAGATGGAGGCCTGCGTCCGCGCCCTCGATGGCGGCGTGCCGCAGGCGCACATCATCGACGGCCGCAAGCCGCATTCCATCCTGAATGAGATTTTCACCACCGCCGGCATCGGCACCATGGTTGTGCCCGATGATGGCATCGAAATGAGGAGTTCCTATGCCTACTAAGGAAACGCTCGGCCCCACCGACTCGCAATGGCTGGGACAGTACAGCCAGGTCCACATGAACGTGTTCGGCACGCCGCTGCGCGTGATGGACCACGGCGAAGGCGTGCGCGTATGGGACGTGGACGGCAACGAATACCTTGACTTCCTCGCGGGCATCGCCGTCAATTCGCTGGGCTACGCGCACCCCGCATGGGTGAAGGCGGTGTCCGAGCAGGCCGCGAAATGCGCCCACGTGAGCAACTATTTCGCGACCGAGCCGCAGATCAGGCTCGCGTCGCGACTGATTGAGCTCGCCGGGGCCCCGGAAGGCTCCCACGTCTACTTCGGCAACTCCGGTGCCGAAGGCAATGAGGCTGCGCTGAAGCTCGCCAAGCTGTACGGTCGCACGCTGCCGGGCGCGAGCCCGAGCATCGGCGGCAAGCCGGCGCGCATCCTGGCGCTCACCCACGGATTCCACGGACGTACCATGGGCGCTCTGTCCGCCACGTGGAAGCCCGTGATCCGCAAGCCGTTCGAGCCGCTGGTGCCGAACATCGAATTCGTGCGTGCAGGCGACCCCATCGCGATGTATGAGGCGTTCTCTGCCACCGGACTCGGCCAGTACGGCAAGGGTCCTGTGGCCGCGGTCATCCTCGAACTCATTCAGGGCGAGGCCGGCGTGCGTCCGCTGGACGTCGCATATGTGAAGAAGGTGCGGGAGTTGTGCGACATCAACCACGCCCTGCTCATCATCGACGAGGTCCAGACCGGCATCGGTCGCACAGGCTCGTGGTTCGCGTTCCAGCGCGAGGACCTGACGGGCGGCATCACTCCCGACATCGTGACGTTCGCCAAGGGCGTCGCCGGAGGATTCCCCATGGGCGGCATGATCTCATTCGGAGGCAAGCTGTCCGCGCTGTTCACGCCGGGATCCCACGGCTCCACCTTCGCGGGCAATCCCTTGGGCGCGGCGGCGGCCCTCGCCACGCTGGACACCATCGAGAACGAGCATCTGGTCGAGAACGCCGAAGGGCGCGGCGAGCAACTGCGCCAGGGCATCATGGCATCCGGCAACCCGCTGTTCACCTCCGTGCGCGGCCGCGGTCTGCTCAACGCCATCCTCCTGTCCCACCGCTGCTCGCATGCGGCGATGAACTGGGCCCTGGAACATGGCCTGATCGTCAACGCGGTCGCACCCGACGCACTGCGCCTGGCACCGCCGCTGATCGTCTCCGAGCAGGAAATCGACGAAGCCGTGTCCATCCTCGCGAAGATCCCCGCCGACCTGCCCAACGACTGACCTCCACGACGATTACGGGACGGGCCGCGACAACCAGCCCGCCCCGCACGCCCAAGCCGATACAACATCCGCACCCATCCCGAACCACAGAAGGAGCACCTCATGGCCGGTCAACTTCGCCATATGCTGCGTGACGACGACATCAACCATGCCGAACAGAAGCAGATTCTGGAACTCGGCATGAAATTCCGCGAGAACCGCTTCTACCGTCAGCCGTTCGCCGGCCCCCAGGCCGTCGCCGTGCTGTTCGACAAGCCCTCCACCCGCACCCGTTCCAGCTTCTCCATCGGCGTGGCGGAACTCGGCGGGTATCCGCTGGTCATCGACAAGTCCGGTTCCCAGCTGGGCCGCGGCGAGCCGGTCGCCGACACTGCGCGAGTGCTCACCAGCATGGCCTACAGCATCGTCTGGCGAACGTTCGGTCAGGACCGCGTCGAAGAGATGGCGAAATACGCCACCTGCCCGGTCGTCAACGCGCTGACCGACCAGTTCCACCCCTGTCAGGTGCTCGCCGACCTGCTCACCATCGCGCAGCACCGTGGCGGTGTGGATGCTTTGCCGGGCAAGACCATCGCCTATCTCGGCGATTCGGCCAACAACATGGCCAACTCGTATCTGCTGGGCGGTGCCACCGCAGGCATGAACGTCCGCATCGCCGGTCCGTTCGGGTATCTTCCTGATCCCGCCATCGTCGCCGACGCGGAGCGGATCGCCGCCGAGAACGGCGGCTCCATCCTGGTCACCACCGATCCGCGGGAGGCGGTCGCCGACGCCGACTGCATCTTCACCGACACGTGGGTGTCGATGGGAGAGGAAGCCGAGTACGCCATCCGCTCCAAGCCGTTCCGGGATTATCAGGTGAACGACGAGCTCATGGCTCTGGCCAAGCCCGACGCGCTGTTCCAGCATTGCCTGCCGGCATACCGCGGCAAGGAGGTCACCGCGTCGGTGATCGACGGCCCGCAGTCCGTGGTGTGGGATGAGGCCGAGAACCGTCTGCACGCGCAGAAGGCGCTGTTGACCTGGTTGATCGGGCAGCAGCGGGGCGACGAATCGCTGCTGGCCTAATGCTCGATGCCGTAGTATGCGGGTGGCTTGCAGGGTGCGCAGACGTTCGGCAAGCCACCGGAAAGGGCATAAATGAGTGAATCGACACCTCCCGTGCAGCGGCCGGCCACACGTGCCGCGCGATTGAGCGCCATCGAACAGGTGCTGCTCAAGCACATCGTCACGTCCCAGTCGCAACTGTCGGATCTGCTCTCCCAGGAGGGCATCGAGGTTACGCAGGCGACGCTCAGCCGAGATCTGGACGAGATCAACGCAATGAAGACGCGACTGTCCAACGGCAGCATCGCCTATACGATCGGCGACCGTCCGCTCAGGGAGGCGGTCGGCAGCGGCATCGGGTCCAAGGCCGAGCAGCAGATATCCCGCGTGCTCAGCGGCTTGGTCACATCGGTCGCGTCGGCCAAGAACCTGGTCGTCATCCACACGCCTTCGGGCGCGGCCCAGTATGTGGCGAGCGTCATCGACAAGCAACCCATCGACGGCGTGCTCGGCACCATCGCAGGCGATGACACGGTGATGGTGATATGCGCCGAGGATGACATCGCCTTCGAGCGCTCGCAGTGGCTGCTGACGCTCGCGTCGAAGAACTGAATCGCTCGGGAAGGGGCTCGTTTCAGTATTCGCCACACCGATTGCATAAATATACAGACATTCGTATATACTTGCAGCAGTTTGTTTTTGTAGAAAGGCATCCCATGGCAGACAACAACCGAATCGTACTCGCATATTCCGGTGGCCTTGACACCTCCGTGGCCATCCCGTACCTCAAGGATCGTACCGGCAAGGACGTCGTCGCGGTGTCCCTCGATGTCGGCCAGGGCGGCGAAAGCCTGGAGACCATCAAGAACCGTGCGCTCGCCTGCGGTGCCGTCGAGGCGTATGTGGTCGACGCCCGAAACGAGTTCGCCAACGAGTACTGCATGAAGGCCCTGAAGGCCAACGCCATGTACGAGGGCGTGTACCCGCTGGTCTCCGCCATTTCCCGTCCGTTGATCTCCAAGCACCTCGTGCGCGCCGCCCACCAGTTCGGCGCCGACACCATCTCTCACGGCTGCACCGGCAAGGGTAACGACCAGGTGCGTTTCGAGGTTTCCATCTCGTCCATCGACCCGACCCTGAGGGCAATCAGCCCGATTCGCGACCTGTCGTTGACCCGTGACGTCGAGATCGCGTTCGCCAAGGAGCACAAGCTGCCGATTACCCAGACTGAGAAGTCCCCGTACTCCATCGACCAGAACGTGTGGGGCCGCGCCATCGAGACCGGCTTCCTTGAGGATCCGTGGAACGGCCCGACCAAGGACTGCTACTCCTACACCGACGACCCGGCGTTCCCGCCCGTCGAGGACGAAGTGGTCATCGAGTTCAAGGAAGGCATTCCCGTCAAGATCGACGGCCGCGACGTCACCCCGCTGCAGGCCATCGAGGAGATGAACCGCCGCGCTGGCGCCCAGGGCATCGGCCGTATCGACCTGATCGAGGATCGTCTGGTCGGCATCAAGTCCCGCGAGCTGTACGAGGCCCCGGGCGCCGTGGCTCTGATTACCGCACACCAGGAGCTGGAGAACTGCTGCCTGGAGCGCGAACAGCACCGCATCAAGCGTGACATCGACAAGCGCTGGGGTGAGCTGGTGTACGATGCGCAGTGGTTCAGCCCCGCCACCCAGTCGCTCAACGCCTTCATCGAGGACACCCAGAAGTACGTCTCCGGCGAGATTCGCATGGTGCTGCACGGCGGTCGCGCCGTCGTCACCGGCCGTCGCTCCGACAGCTCACTGTACGACTACAACCTCGCCACCTACGACTCCGGCGACAGCTTCGACCAGAAGTCCTCCAACGGCTTCATCGACATCTACGGCCTGCCGTCCCGCGTGGCCGCCGCCCGCGACGTCAAGTTCGGCAACGGCATCGAGGTGCCGAAGAACACCGTCGAGTAATATCGACGAACGGCTCCCGCTGATTTGCAAGGCTCTTTTGCGCATATGCGCAGGGGAGCCTTTTGCCTTACTTGAGGACAACTGACATGACAGGGTTACACCCGCTTGGGAACAGCGTAAGTTGGGGGAAGTTGCGCATTTCATCAACGGTAGAGCATATTCGCAAAATGAGCTCCTCTTCTCTGGGAAATATCCTGTTCTTCGGGTCGGGAATTTCTACACAAATGATTCCTGGTACTATTCAGATCTTGAGTTAGAGGATAAGAACTATGCTTATGAAGGTGATTTGCTGTATACATGGTCAGCAACTTTCGGTCCGCACATTTGGCATGGCAACAAGGTTATCTACCATTATCATATTTGGAAAGTGCAGCTAGAAGCAGCTCTTGAGAAACTATTTGCATTTCAACTTTTGGAGCGAGACAAGGAACGAATTCTATCTGACAAAAATGGTTCTACGATGGTGCATATCACCAAAACAGGAATCGAAAATACGAGCGTGTTAATGCCTTGTTCGGTTGAAGAACAACGCCGAATCGGCGCGTTCTTCGACCATCTGGACTCGATCATCACCCTTCATCAGCGTAAGTTGGAATTGCTGCAGAATATCAAGAAATCCTTGCTTGACAAGATGTTTGTGTGAAGGGAGGTAGAGCAATGGAGACATTCGATATCGTGAAGCTCGCCTCATATCGCGAGAATAACCGGATTGAAGCGAAAGCAGCGAAAGGCGGTTTCCCACGCAGCATGTGGGAGACCTATTCCGCCTTCGCCAACACCTATGGCGGTGTCATCCTGCTTGGTGTCAAAGAACGCGAAGACGGCACATTTGAAACAGTCGGGCTCGCACCAGTGGAAGCGGAACATCTTCGCCAGGACTTTTGGAACACGGTCAGCAACCGGTCCAAGGTGAGCGCCGTGCTGCCCATCGAATCGGAAGTTGAAGTGCTCGAAGCGGATGGTGGGATGGTGCTGGCTATTCACGTTCCGCGCGCTCCGCGTGACGAACGCCCCGTGTATATCAATAATGATCTCTTCGGGGGAACCTACCGTCGGCGTGGTGAGGGCGACTACCGTTGCACGCGGCAGGAGATCTCAGCAATGCTCCGGGATCAGGGAGCTGAGACGATGGATTCCAAGGTGCTGGACGATCTCACTGTTGCCGACTTCAATACAGACACAGTGCGGGCATATCGCAATCGTTTCCGTGCGGTACGTCAGGGCAGTTCTTGGACCGATCTCGATGACGAGCGTTTTCTGCGTGCTGTTGGCGCGGCAATGGTGAGCCGAGAAGACGGTAAGCTTCATCCTACGTTCGGCGGTCTGCTTATGTTCGGCAACGACTATGACATCGTGCGCGAATGTCCGCATTATTTCCTTGATTATCAGGAGACTCTAGATCCGACGATTCGTTGGACTGATCGTGTCCATTCCGGCGATGGCATGTGGTCAGGCAACCTCTTTGATTTCTTTTTCCGCGTGAATCTCAAACTTGCCGAGTCTCTGAAGACCCCTTTCAAACTTAATGGCATCTTCCGCGTTGATGACACTCCCATGCATAAGGCAATTCGCGAGGCATTGGCCAACTGTTTGTTCAACGCTGATTACTATGGCGTGCGTGGTGTGGTGGTCAGACGCGCACCCGATAGATTGGTGTTCGAAAATCCGGGCGATATCCGAACGGGCGTTGAGCAGATGCGTCTTGGCGGGGTGTCCGATCCGCGCAACGGTCTTGTCATGAAGATGTTCAGCCTAATCGATGTGGGCGAGCGAGCTGGTACGGGTGTTCCCGATGTGTTCGCCACATGGGCGAATGCAGGACTTCCTGAACCGCAGATTGAAGAGAGCTTCGGCGAGGCTGATCGTACGGTGCTCACGCTTATGTTGGAGCCGGATGCCAAGCTCGATCAAAATGAGCATGTATTCATCCGTGGTGAGCAGATAACTGACAATAATGAGCAGTTAAATGGTTTGAATGAGCAGATAACTGACAATAATGAGCAGTTAAATGGTTTGAATGAGCAGATAACCGAGAGACAGCGAATTGTTCTGCGTTTTGTAGAAAAGAGCCCCAGAGCAACATATGACGACATGGCACGTGCCGCGGGAGTTTCATCAGCGACTGTGCGGAGGGATGCTGAAATACTCATTGGGCGTGGATTACTTAAGCGCGTCGGCTCGCGAAAAGCAGGACAATGGAAAGTCCAAAGGGGAGAAGAATCATGATATTCGATAGCGAATCGGTGTTCGAGGAAAACGTCATCACCGTGCTTAAGCAGCATGGATGGAAGGATGGCGTCCTGCGCTATCCAACTGAGCGGGATTTGCTCGACAATTGGAAAGGCATACTGTACCGCAACAACAATGACATAGACAGGCTCGGCAAATACCCGCTGACAGACGGGGAAATGACCCAGATAATCGAGCAGATCGAGACCCTGCGAACGCCGCTCGCGCTCAATTCGTTCGTCAACGGGCGTACCGTGTCTATCACGCGTGACAACAAAGAAGATGTGGCGCATTTCGGCAAGGAAGTCAGTCTCTACATCTATGACCGCAAGGAAATCGCGGGCGGCAAAAGCACTTATCAGATCGCTCAGCAACCGGTCTATCCAGCCAAGAACAAGATGTTGAACTCGCGGCGCGGCGACCTCGTGCTCCTCATCAATGGCATGCCATTGATCCATATCGAGCTCAAGAAAAGTGGCATACCAGTCAGCCAAGCAACCAATCAGATCGAGAAATATGCGCACGAAGGTGTGTTCACCGGCCTGTTCCGTCTAGTACAGATTTTTGTGGCCATGAACCCCGATGACGCCGTCTACTTCGCTAATCCGGGTGTAGACAAATTCAATCCAAGCTATTACTTCCATTGGGCTGACTACAACAATGAGCCTATCTGTGGCGGGCAACACCCAGGCAAAGACGAATGGAAGCTGTTCATCGGCGGCACCTCCGGCACCGCCGGCCTGCTGTCCATTCCCATGGCGCACCAGCTCATCGGCTTCTACACCATCGCCGACTCGGCGGATGGATGCCTTAAGGTGCTGCGCAGCTACCAGTACCTCGCAGCGAACGCCATCTCCGATGTGGTGAGGAAATGTGATTGGGAATGGCGGCCCCCCATGCCGGGACGACCCGGCGGCTATGTGTGGCACACCACCGGTTCAGGCAAGACCATGACCAGCTTCAAATCGGCTCAGCTCATTGCTGACTCGCATGACGCCGACAAGGTCGTGTTCCTCATGGACCGAATCGAACTGGGCACCCAATCGTTGAAGGAATACCGCAGCTTCGCCGACAGCGAGACGGAAGTGCAAGGCACCGAGAACACCGGTGTTTTGCGGGATAAACTCAACAGCACCGATGTCAACGACACTCTGATCGTCACCTCTATCCAGAAGATGAGCAACGTGAAAGCAGGGGAGCGGGGCGTCACCCAGACATGGCTGGATCAACTTGCTGCACGACGTATCGTCTTCATCGTGGACGAATGCCATCGCTCCACCTTCGGCGACATGTTGCAAGTCATCCGCCGTTCCTTCCCCAACGCGCTGTTTTTCGGATTCACAGGCACACCCATTCTGGGCGAAAACCAGAAGAAGAACTCCACCACCGCCATGGTGTTCGGTCGTTGCTTGCACCGGTACAGCATCGCCGACGGCATTCGTGACCATAATGTGCTCGGATTCGATCCGTACATGGTGACCACGTACAAGGATTCTGAAGTCAGACGTGCCGTGGCTCTCGACAAGGCGAAAGCTGAGAGTACGGAAGATGCACTTGCTGACCCCATTAAAGCTAAGGTGTTTCAGCATTACATGGATAAATCCGAGGTCCCTATGGGGCCGATGGTTGATGGCGCTGGAAACCGTATCAGTGGCATCGAGGATTTCCTTGGACGAGACCAATATGGCATCGACTCCCCGCATCCGAACATGGTGGTCTCGGACATTCTCGAACAGTTCCCGGCGCTCAGCCATGCGGGCAAATTCCATGCGATGCTCGCCACTAGCTCCATTCCTGAAGCTGTCAACTATTATCACTTGTTCAAGCAGCAAGCACCTAAGTTGCATGTAACGGCGTTGTTCGATCCCAACATCGACAACAACGAAGGAGCAACGGACAAAGAAGATGCGCTGACTGAAATCATCACCGATTACAACGAGGCGTTCGGCAAAGAGTTCATCATCCCCACATGGCCGGCGATGAAGAAAGATATTTCATCGCGTTTGTCGCACAAAAGCCCATATGGCAGCATATCGACGAACCGCAGCCAGCAGCTTGATTTGCTCATCGTCGTGGACCAGATGCTCACCGGATTTGACTCAAAATGGGTGAATACGCTGTATCTCGACAAGATCATCGACTACGAAAGCATCATCCAGGCGTTCAGCCGCACGAACCGCCTGTTCGGGCCGGACAAGCCGTTCGGAGTCATCCGCTACTACCGCAAGCCGCACACCATGTACGGCTTCATCGAAGCGGCGGTGAAACTGTATTCGGGCGATCGGCCGCTTGACCTGTTCGTGCAGAAATTGCCGGCGAACGTAAAATCCATGGATACGCGGTACCGGGAAATTCTTGACGTGTTCTCGGATAACGGGGAATCGGACCTCATGCAGCTGCCGGAATCGGTGGAGGCCAGACGCAAGTTCGCCAAGGAGTTCGTAGAGCTGAATCGTTACCTTGAAGCGGCGAAAGTGCAGGGTTTCGACTGGAACACCACGGAATACAAGGTCGATGGCACGGATGCCGACGATGCGGATGAGAACGATGGCGGGAACGGCGAACCTGATATCGTGCGTCCCCAAATTGACGAACGCACATATCTGATTCTCGCCCAGCGGTATAAGGAGCTGTTCGATGATGACAGCTGCGCCGGAGAACCGGACGATGACGGGAGATGTGACCCCGAAGCGCCTTATGAGCTGGAAGGGTATCTCACCGAAATCGACACCGGACTGATCGACACCGACTACATGAATGCCAACTTCGTCAAATGGCTCAAGGCACTCAAGGAGGACAGTCCGGAGTTGGCGGAGATGTCCGCACAGCTGCACTGATCCTTCGCTGCGCTTTCGAGGGACGAACAACGACTTGCTGAGCTGTTCCTGCATGATGTGGAGCGTGGCGATGTGGAAGTCGAGGAAGGCATGACGCTGCGGGACTACATCACGCGCTATGCCAAACGAGAGAAAGATGAGCAGATCGACAAGCTCGTGGATCATCTCGGCGTTGACAGGTCGTTGCTTGAAGAACTCACCGTCAGATATATCAATGAGAAAAGTCTGAACGCATTCGGCCGATTCGACGCCCTGCGTGACACCATCGACGTGCCACGGGCGAAATCGTTCTTCGAGCGATGCATGAATGTGACGCTGCCGAATTTCAAAGTGAAAGTACAGGCGTCGAAACTGTTGAAACAGTTCGTGCTCGAAGGCGGGTTCGACATCGACGAGGAGGTCTCGCACTGGCGATTCGCCCTCTGACGGTTTTGTAACGCTGTACGGTGCCATTCCTGCTGGTGCTTGTGTATGTCTGGCCGCTCGACCGGAGAGCCGCCACGGGAATGTATCACAACGCTGATAGTCTGGCAGACAGTCGAAACCGCACGAATATGCCCATTCTCCAAGGAGTATCGCATGGCTGAAAACACCGAATACCTCGCCCTGTGGGGCGGCCGCTTCACTTCCGGACCGTCGCCCGAGCTGGCCCGTCTGTCGAAATCCACGCAGTTCGACTGGCGACTCGCCGATGACGACATCGCCGGTTCCCGCGCCCACGCGCGCGCCCTCGGCCGCGCAGGCCTGCTGACCGCCGATGAGCTCAGCCGCATGGAAGCCTCGCTTGACGAGCTGCAGCGCCGCGTCGACTCCGGTGCGTTTGCGCCCATCGAAGACGACGAGGACGAGGCCACCGCGCTGGAGCGCGGCCTGCTGGAGATCGCAGGCGACGAGCTCGGCGGCAAACTGCGCGCCGGCCGTTCCCGCAACGATCAGATCGCCTGCCTGATCCGCATGTGGCTGCGCCGCCACTCCCGCGTCATCGCAGGTCAGCTGCTTTCCCTCGCATCCGCGCTGATCGACCAGTCGGTCAAGGCCGGCGGCACCGTCATGCCTGGCCGCACCCACATGCAGCACGCCCAGCCCGTGCTGCTCGCGCATCAGCTCATGGCACACGTGTGGCCGCTGCTGCGTGACGTGCAGCGACTCGTGGATTGGGACAAGCGCATCGACGCCAGCCCGTACGGCTCCGGGGCGCTCGCCGGCAACACGCTCGGACTGGAGCCGGTCGCGGTCGCCCGAGAACTCGGTTTCGGCAAGGTCACCGAGAACTCCATCGACGGCACCGCCTCGCGCGACCTGGTGGCCGAATTCGCGTTCGTCGCCGCCATGGCCGGCGTCGACATCTCGCGTCTGAGCGAGGAGATCATCATCTGGAACACCCAGGAATTCGCGTTCGTGCGTCTCGATGACGCCTACTCCACCGGCTCCTCGATCATGCCGCAGAAGAAGAACCCCGACATCGCCGAGCTCGCCCGCGGCAAGTCCGGCCGTCTCATCGGCGACCTGACAGGCCTGCTCGCCACGCTCAAGGGCCTGCCCACCGCGTACGCCCGCGACCTGCAGGAAGACAAGGAGGCGGTCTTCGACCAGGTCGATACGCTGGAGGTGCTGCTGCCCGCCTTCACCGGTATGATCGCCACCATGAGCTTCGACCACGACCGTCTTGCGGCCGAAGCGCCGACCGGATTCGCGCTCGCCACGGACATCGCCGAATGGCTCGTCAAGAATGGTGTGCCGTTCCGTCACGCGCATGAGCTTTCCGGTGCATGCGTCAAGCTCGCCGAAGGCCGCGGCCAGGAGCTGTGGGATCTCACGGATGACGATTTCATCGGGATCTTCCGTGACTTCCTGCCCGCCGACAAGGCCCCGCAGGTGCGCGAGGTGCTGTCCACCGAAGGCTCCGTGTCCGCCCGCAACGGCAAGGGCGGCACGTCGCCGGCCCGTGTACGTGAACAGATCGCCTGCGCCAAGGCCACCGTCGACGCGCTGCGCGTGTTCGCCAACTCCGTGAGCGATGGTCCGGCCTACAAGTCCCCGAAGTCCCTGCGTTCCGTCACCGACTGACCGCCTCCACATCCCCGCCAGCGCGCGCGGGCTCATCCTGAAGGATGAACCCGCGTGACAGGAGTCTGACCTAGAATCATGACTGGAAGAGACACAGACATACGGAAGACGGATTCGGGCGAAGGGAAACAGTGTGCTGACGCGCAATCAGATTCGGTCGTTGGTCAACGAGCATGGGCACGACATCATCGTCCATGATCATATGCAGCATATCGAGCGCGGATGCTACCAGCATGGAGCGGTGACGACATTCGCGCATTCTATCCGCGTGGCGTGCCTCGCCGTGTGGATGGCCGACCGCCTGCATCTGTGGGACAAGGTCGATCTGCAGTCGCTGGTCCGCGCGGCTCTGCTGCACGATTACTTCCTGTATGACTGGCATGACTGGGATGACGGCGCCCATAGGCTGCACGGGTTCACGCACGGGCAGGCTGCACTGCGCAACGCGGTGCGTGACTTCCGCCTCAACGCGATCGAACGCGACAGCATCGCATGCCACATGTTCCCCATGACGCTCAAGCCGCCGAGCTACATCGAAGGCTATCTGGTCACCATGGCCGACAAGATCAGTGCCACACGGGAGACCTTCTCCCTGGAGCGGTTCTCCAAGCCGCAACTGGAGTCCGGTAAACCCCTCGCCGCAATCGGAAGCGGAGCATCCGCAGCGTCCGCGCACGACGGGCGGCACAAGCCCTCACGGAGCCGGGAGGTGCTGGCCTGATGCTGTTCGTGGAAAAACTGTTCCTGTGGTTCCTGCTCTACAGCTTCTGCGGATGGGTGTACGAGTCCATTCTCGTGTCCATCCTGGAGCGCCGGCCAGTCAACCGCGGATTCCTCAACGGCCCGTTGTGCCCGATTTACGGTGCGGGCGCAGTCGGCGCCGTCGTGGTGCTGGGACAGGTACACAATCCCCTGGTGGTGTTCCTGCTTTCGATGGTCGGTGCCAGCATACTGGAATACGTCACATCCTGGGTCATGGAGGCGCTGTTTCATGCCCGCTGGTGGGACTACTCCGACTACAAATTCAATCTTAACGGGCGCATCTGCCTGCTGGGGGCGTTCGTGTTCGGCGTGGGCGGCGTGCTCATCACGTCGGTGATCCAGCCGCAGGTTGCAGGTGTCACCGACCGGCTGCCGCTGCCCGCCATCCACTGGCTGTGCGGGGTGCTGTTCGTGCTCACGCTGATCGACCTCGTCGTCACGGTGTGCGGCATCATGCATTTCGAGAACAGTCTCGACAATCTCATGGCCGCCATGACGCATTACGGAGACGCCATGAAGGTCGCCGTCAGCGATGTCACCGGCAAGATGAGCGAATCGTGGAAATCCGGCAAGGAGATGTCGTTCGACTTCATGATGCGGGTCAGGGACACGGCGATGTCCATCTTCAACCGTCAGCAGCGTCGAATGATCGCCTCGTTCCCGAAACTGCGCACCGAACGCAACAACGATGTGCTGGAGCAGCTGCGCCGGATTCTCGAAAGCCTGTACCGTCACTGACGGCCGGATTCAAGCGACGAACCGGGGAGCATTCCCCGACGTTTCGCGGGCAGCCGTCCTGGCGCATGCTGTCGATATGTTCTGCGAGACTGATAGATGCACAATGCCCAGAATTTGATAGGGAGTACCAATATCCATGGCTCACGTCACCGATTTCAAAGAGGCCGGATTCGATTCCGTCCTTGAAGAACTGGAATGGCGCGGGTTGATTTCCCAGTCCACCGACAGGAAACAACTCGCCGAAGCGTTGAACGGGGAGCCGGTCACCTATTATTGCGGCTTCGACCCGACCGCGGCGTCGCTGCATATCGGCAATCTCGTGCAGCTGATCAACATGCGTCACCTTCAGGCCGCCGGGCATCATCCGATCGCCTTGGTCGGCGGCGCGACCGGTCTGATTGGCGACCCCCGCCAGTCGGGCGAGCGCACCCTCAACCCGAAGGACGTCGTCGCCGGCTGGGCCGAACGGCTCAAGCGGCAGATCGGCGGCATTCTGGAAACCTACGGCGACAATCCGGTGCGTTTCGTCTCCAATTACGACTGGACCGCGCAGATGTCCGTCATCGACTTCCTGCGCGACGTCGGCAAGAACTTCCGACTCGGCACCATGCTGGCCAAGGACACGGTCGCGCGTCGTCTGAACTCCGAGGAGGGCATCTCCTTCACGGAATTCAGCTACCAGGTGCTGCAGGGCAACGACTTCCTTCACCTGTTCGACGAGTACGGCTGCACGCTGGAAATCGGCGGATCCGACCAGTGGGGCAACCTGACCTCCGGCATGGACCTGATTCGCAAGGTGCGCGGCGCCACGGTGAACGTGTTCACCAGCCCGATCATCACCGACGCCACCGGCAAGAAATTCGGCAAATCCGAAGGCAACGCGGTGTGGCTCGATGCCACCATGCTCAGCCCGTACCGGTTCTACCAGTTCTGGTTCAACCGCCCCGACGTCGAGATGGAAGGCCTGCTCAAGGCGTTCACGTTCCTGCCAAAGGCCGAGATCGAACGACTCGCCGAAGAATCGCGCACCAATCCCGGCGCACGCGAAGCCCAGCGCACCCTCGCATGGGAAGTGACCAGCTTCGTGCATGGCGAGGCCGCGACGCAGGCGGCGATCGACGCGTCCGCAGCCCTGTTCGGGCGCGGCGGCGACCTTGCCTCCATCGACGAGGACACGCTTGAAGCCGCCATCGACGGACTCAAGATAGAGGACGAGTCCGGTGCCAAGACGTTCGCGTCCGTCGGCATCGACGACCGCATCACCGAGGCCGGGGTGAAGGCAGGCCTGTTCAAGTCTATTTCCGAGGCCCGCAAGACCATCAAGTCCGGTGGCGTGTATCTGAACAACAACCGTGTGACCGACGAAGAGCAGACGTTGGGCCAGGACGATTTCCTGCACGGTCGTTTCGCGCTCATCCGCCGCGGCAAGAAGGCGCTCGGCGTCGTCGAGAAGCACTGATTCATTCCTGCTCCCACTGGCGGGGAGCTGCCGGCCAGGGCCGGCTGGGGTGGTTGCGCCGGCATGGAGACCATCCCGCTCATCGTGACATCGCATCGCAACAACAGACTTTGCATTAAGAAAGGCATACACGTATGGCAGAAGAACAGGGCCGCTCCGGCGGCAAATCATACGGCAACCGCGGTTACGGCTCCGGACGTTCCGGCGGTTACCGCAAGTCGGGCGGTTACCGCAAGGACGGCGACCGCGGCGGATTCCGGCGCGACGGCGAGCATGGCGGATACCGCGGCAAGGGCGGTTTCCACAAAGATGGGGAGCGCCGTGACTTCCACAAGGGTGGTTTCCGCAAGGATGGTGATCGTGGTGGTTTCCGTCGCGATGACCGTCGTGATGGTGACCGTCCGTTCCGTCGTGATGGTGAGCGCGGCGGTTTCCGTCGTGACGACCGTCGTGATGGTGATCGTCGTGATTTCCATCGCGGTCCGCGTCGTGACGGTGATCAGGGCGGGTTCCGCCGGGATGGCGGTTTCCACAAGGATGGGGAGCGCCGTGACTTCCACAAGGGTGGTTTCCGCAAGGATGGTGATCGTGGTGGTTTCCGTCGCGATGACCGCCGCGGCGGCGACAACCCGCGTTACCGTCGCGATGACCGCCGCGACTTCCATCGTGATGGCGATCGCCCGCGCTATCAGCGCGATGACCGCCGCGACGGCGAGCGTCGCGAGTTCTCCGCCGAGGAGAAGCGCGAATATCGGGAGCAGAAGCGTCAGGACTATATGAACGGTCCCCGTCGCAATTCCGACGGCACGGTAAGCTACCCTTCGCAGAACCCCTATACGGATCGTCGTCCGAACGAGCCGAAGATGCCCAAGGGCATGGAATGGTCCATGCTGTCCAAGGAAGAGCGTGAACGCCTGCGCGGCCTGTCCAAGGAGCACGCCGAGAACATCGGCCTGCACATCCTCGCCGCCTATGCGCTGGAGGAGAAGGATCCCGAACTGGCCCTCGCCCACGCCAAGTGGGCTGCTCATCAGGCGTCGCGCATCGATTTCTCCCGTGAGACGCTTGCCTTCATCGCATACCGTCAGGGCGATTACAAGCTCGCCCTGCGTGAGTTCCGCACCGCGTACCGCATGAACGGCTTCCTCGACTACCTGCCGTTCATCGCCGACTGCGAACGCGGCAACGGCGATCCCAAGAAGGCCATCGAAGTGGTGCGCTCCGACGATGCCAAGGCGTTGCATGGCGAGGCGAAGGCCGAGATGTTCCTGGTCTATGCCGGTGCCCTCGCCGACCTCAAGATGTGGGACAAGGCCATCGAGATCGTCCACACGCTCGGACGTTCCAAAGGGCTGCCGGGCGAATACCGCATGCGTGCCGTGCAGGCCGAGCAGTACTTCCTCGACGAGTGCGGCCGTACCGAGGAGGCCGCCGCATTGGACGACCTGCTCGACCGTCTCGAAACCCAGTACGCCGAAGCCGATGAGGATGAGACCGTGGACGACGTGATTATCGATCACGACATGGAGCACTTCACCGATGACGAGCTCGACATGCTCGGCATCAGCGAGGACGACGCCCAGTTCGCGCCCGACGACTACGACGACATGTACGGCGGCTCCGAAGACGGATACGGCGACGAGTCGGACGATGCCGAATCGGATGACTCCGATGACTCAGCCGATGCCGAAGCCGGCCAGAACCCCGATGCCGAAGACGAGGCGTCCCTTGACGGCCCGCTGGCCGACGAGGAGGAGCTGACGGCCAAGGAGACCGAAGAAGGCGCCGAATCCTTCACCGACCCCGCCGACCAGAACGCCGATGACACCGGCGAAGCCGCTGATGAAGCCGAGGACGCGGAACCCGCCGAAGCCGACGATGCACAGACGGACGAAGCGGAAGCTTTGGATGCCGCCGAACCGGCTGCGGAAGCGCAGGACGAGTGACGCGCATGAACGCCATGCTCAAATCCACCGACCGTCCCATATCTCAGACGTACCGGCTGGCGCTGCTCGATCTGGACGGCGTCGTCTACCGGGGCAAGAACCCGGTGGAACACGCCGCCGATTCCATCAGGGCGGCGCAGCGTGCGGGAATGCAGGTGGAATACACCACCAACAACTCCTCCCGTTTCCAGCGCGTCGTCGCCGAGCAGCTTCGAGGCTTCGGCCTTGACGTCGAACCGCGGCAGGTCATCACCTCGTCCGTGGTGGCCGCCCGCATGGTGGCCCGGCACGTTCCGGCCGGAGCGCGCATCCTCGTGCTGGGTGCCGAGCATCTGCGCGAGGAAGTGGCCGGTCAGGGACTCACCGTGGTAGACCATGCCGAGGACACCCCGGAGGCGGTCATCCAGGGATGGTATCCGGACATGACATGGCAGCAGATGGCGGAGGTCTCGTACGCGGTGGAGCGGGGCGCGCTGTATCTCGTCACCAACCGTGACCTGACCATTCCCCGCGAGCTCGGCATCGCGCCGGGATGCGGTTCCATGATCCAGGCGGTCATCAACGCGACCGGCGTCGAGCCGATCGCATCCGCGGGCAAGCCCGAGTCTGCCATGTACGACGAGGCCCGACTGCTGGCCGCGGGAAACGAGACGGAGCCGGTCAGTCGTGAATCGTGCCTGGCGATAGGCGACCGTCTCGATACGGACATCGAGGCCGGCAACCGCGGCGGATACGATTCCCTCGCGGTGCTGACCGGCGTCACCAACCCGCATGAGCTGATGACGGCGCCGGCGCATCTGCGCCCGTCCTATATCGTCCGCGACCTGCGCGAACTGCAGGAGGCCCAGCCATCCACCGATGCGAGCGACGGCAACGTCTGGACGTGCGCCGACGCGACCGCCCGGCTGGAAGACGGCTCACTGACGGTGAGCGACGCGACCGACATCAACGCCCTGCGCGCGGCCTGCGCCGCTGCATGGACGTACGCCGACAACGGCGGGGACATCGGTTCGGTCTCATTGCCGGAATTCTCACTGTGATCATCGCCGCCCGCCGCAAGGCCGGCGGCGTTTTCCGTGACGTGCAGGGGCACATGAAACACTAGGCATAAGGAGCGGCCATGCCGGACGATATCACCGAACGTTACCCACAGCTCGCCGACCTTGACGGCAAAGACGACGACCAGCGCATCGAGGTCTTCCGCGACGTGCTCGGCCAACTGCAGCGCGAGCTCGACGAGAACCACTGAAAGACAAGGCCGCTGGCAGGGAAACCACCGGATGTGAAAGGTGCAGGAATGGAACGTCTTGACGCGCTCATCGTCGGTCTGGGATTGGTGCCGAGCCGCTCCAAGGCACAGCGGCTGATCCGTGACGGCCATGTGCTGGTCGACGGGGTCGCCGTCACCAAACCGGCCGCGAACGTGGCCACCGCGTCCTCGATCACCGTCGACAAGGGCGACGACTACGTGTCTCGCGGCGCGTACAAGCTGATCGGCGCCTTCGACGAGTTCTCCGGTCGAGGCCTGCCTTCGCCGCGCGGCCTGCGCTGCCTGGACATCGGCGCCTCGACCGGCGGCTTCTGCGACGTGCTGCTGCGCAGGGGAGCCGCTCAGGTCATCGCCCTGGATGTGGGGCATGGTCAGCTCGATAGTCGTATCGCGCGCGACCCGCGCATCATCGAGATGAGCGGGGTCAACATCCGCGACGTGACCGCCGCGAATCTGCCGTATCGGCCGGACATGATCGTGTCGGACGTGTCCTTCATCTCCCTGACATACGTCATCCCGGTCATTGCGCGCATCGCCGCGCCCGGAGCCTCAGTGGTGCTGCTCGTCAAACCGCAGTTCGAAGTGGGCAAGGGCAATCTCGGCAAGGGCGGTATCGTGGAGGACCGGCATCTGCGCGATCAGGCGCTGGAGACGGTCGTCGATTGCGCGAACCAGCATGGGTTGACGGTTGCGGGAACCGCCCCGTCACCGATCGAGGGCACCCACGGGAACACGGAGTTCCTGCTGTTCGCCCGCATGGATGACATCGCCGCAAAGGCCGACTGAAAAACGCCGCATCGCGCGCGGATTCGTCGTCCGTGTCACGTATTGCGCAGATACACACGCTTGGCGGCGCCGGATACCAGCAATACGCTGGACGTGCTGTCCATGGCGAGCTTCGTAATGCACGAGGCGCGTTCCACATGCGATTCGTCAGTCAACCGTATGAAGACGCCCTGCATCAGGGTGCAGATGAGCCTGCTGACACGCAAATCGCCGCCGATGATTCGTTCGGCGTTGCTTGTCCGGGTGAATTCCGTCATGCCGCTGCGCCCGAACATGGCGCTTGACAGGGGAGTCATCCGCAGCCGTTCGGTGCGCAGCTCGTCCGCGTCCAACGTGCCCTGCATATCCAGGTATCTCGTGACGATGCATGAACGGTTGCGCAGCAGTCCGCGAACGGTCATGCCGCCAGGGCACATGACATCGCCCTGCACGATGATCTTGCCGGTGAAATCCAGAGCGGAGCAACGCAGGTCGCCTCCGACATGCAGTTCGCCATGCCCGCTGATTCTGCTGACATGCATGTCGCCGCGGCAGGTCAGACGCCCCTCGCAATGCACGTTCCCGCCGTCGAGCCTCATCGCATCGAACGAGCCGCGGGCACGCAAACCGTCGAATCGCATGCCGGCATCGCAGGAGCAGCTTCCATTCGTCGTCACGTTTTGATACGAGCCGTCGGGCACATGCCCGTCAACCATCGTGATATTGCCCATTGCGCCACCCTCGCCGCCGCCATGTCGTTACGTTGCGACGACTGTGCCGCAACATCTTTTTGACTGTACCAATTGGATGGCGCTGCGGCACGTGCCTGCGTTCAGTATGTGGTCATACGGGGGTATGGAGGGGTGCCTGGCGTCGGTCAGCCGCGAATGAACTTGTCGATGTTGTCCTGCTTGCCCATGATGACGAGTTCGTCGTTGCGGTGCATGACCAGTTCCTTGGAACCGTACTGGAACTCGCTGCCGGGCGCCTTGATGCCGACGACGGTGACGCCGTAGCGTTCGTTGACCTTCGCGTCCGCGATGGAATAGCCGACCACGTGCGAAGGCGTGTGGATCTTGACGACGGTGTGCGAGCCCTCGATCTCGATGTAATCCAGATAGTTTCCGGACACCAGATGCCCGACGCGCTTGCCTGCATCCGTTTCGGCGTTGATGATGTGACGCGCTCCGATGCGCTGCAGGATGCGCGCGTGCTCCTTCGACACCGATTTCGCCCAGATGTCGCTGATGCCGGCGTCCAGCAGGTTTCCGGCGGTGATCACCGACGCCTCGACGCTGTCTCCGATGGCGACGACGGCGGTGTCGAAATCGGACGCGTTGAGCTGCTCGACGGCGAGCACGTCGGTCATGTCGGCCTGAACGGTGGGAACCTGCGCGGACCACCTGTTGACCAGTTCGGGATCCTTGTCGACGGCGAGCACGTCCTGCCCCATGGAATCCAACGTGGTCGCCACCGAACTGCCGAATCGTCCCAGTCCGACGACCAGAATGCTCCTGTTGTTGCGTGCCATGCCATCATCCTTTCCGCCGCCGTGCGCGGCGATGCGCCGGTGCCGCCGTCATGGACGCCGCCGATTCTCCGGGCGGCGGTGAACGGTACCGCTTCTACGTCATGATATGGCCATCCCTGGCCGTCCGACAAAGGCGGAGTCGGCGGCATCCGTCGGATGCAGACGGTATCGGTGGCGCCCTCAGCCGACCACGATGGGCTCGTTGGGGTATCGTATCGATTCCAAGGCGCGGGGCCTGTTGATCGCGTATGCGATCGTCATCGGACCGAGACGACCCACCACCATCGCCGTGGCGAGGATGAACAACGCCGCCGGATTGTCCTCGCGCGCCACGCCGACCGAATAGCCGCCGAGCCCGAACGACGAACAGGCGTCGAACAGGGCATCGGTGAGCGAGCAGCCCGAGGCGAGCATCAACGCCAGCGAAGCGCTCAGCACTAGGAACAGGCAGGCGGCGGTGATGCTCACCGCGGTCATCGCCACGCGCGTCGGAATCCGGCGCCGGAAGGCGTTGATGTCGGTGTGTCCGGTGAACGCGGCACGGCAGATCAGTAGGATGACCGCGAACGTCGTGACGCGGATGCCGCCGGCCGTGGAGGTGCTGCCGCCGCCGATGAACATGATGACGCTCATGAACACCTTCGTCGGCTCGCTCACCTGCGGCACCCAGCTCAGGTCGAAGCCGGAGCTGCGCGGCATTACCGCCGCGACGACCCCGTAACGCAGCCGCGTCTCCACGTCGGCGCCCTTGAACAGGAACGGGTTGTCCCATTCCACCAGCAGGAACCACGCCAGCGACAGCAGCACCAGCGAGAACGTCGTCACCAAGGTGATCTTGGTGTGCAGGCTCCAACGGCGTGGGGGAGTGCGGTGGCGGGCGCAGCGCATGAGGTTGAGCAGCACGGGAAATCCCAGCGTGCCGCAGAACGCGCTGGCCATGATCGGCATGCCGACCGCCCAGTTGTTGACGTGCAGGCCGGCGCCGTCCGGCGTGAAGCCGGCGTTGTTGTACGACATGACCGCGAAGAACAGCGCCTCCCGGGCGGTATGGCGGACATTGCCCCTGTTGATGCCGTACAGGCCGGGGAACAGGGCGAGGAACGTGACGGACTCGATGATGAACGTGGTGGCGATGACCACGGTGAGCACGCCGCGGATCTCGTTGAGTTTCGTGTTGCCGAGCTCGTTGGCGGTGAGCAGCCTCTGCGTGGCTTTCATGTGATGGTTGGCGGCCAGGGCGATCAGCGATGCGAACGTCATGACGCCCAAGCCGCCCATCTGCACCGACACCAGCAGCACCACCTGGCCGAACGCGGTCCAGTGCGTGGTCGCGTTCACGATGGAGATGCCGCATGTCGACAGTGCGGACACGGCGGTGAAGAACGCGGTGGAGAAGCTGGTCGGCTCCTCTTCGTGTGAGGAGACCGGCAGCAGCAACAGACTGGTGGACAGAGCCACCAGCAGCAGGAAGTAGATGATGGTCAGACGGCCGGGATGCGAGGTGAGATGGTGAATGAAGCTGCGTTTCCTGCGGGTGCGCTCCTCGGCGGCGGCCTTCTCGAACGTGTCGCCGGAGAACCACCACGCGTAGCCGTGCGATGCCTCGCTGTTCGCTGAGGACTCGTCAAAAACGAGATTTGACATGGTCCCCGCTCCTTCGTATGCGTCGGCGCGCGTCAAGCGCGGCAACAGACTGGTTGCACTCGCCATTTTAGTATTCTTTGGCGCTGATGCCGCCGTCGTCCGCATCGCGGGCGCGGGCCCGCCCGGCCCCGGATCGGTCTTCATGGACGCGCCGCCGGCGGCGCTTGCGGTTCGTTTTCGGCGGATAAACGGTTCGTGGCGCCTTATGGGATATTGTGGATGACAGTACGTGGTCGTTTCGGATGATGATGAGGTGTGCGATGGTCTGCGCTCGGCATGCAGTGGTGGTGACGCATTCGCGTCTGCGTGAAAGCGGCACGGTGGTGTCTGAGGCGGTCGACCGGCTGCGCAACGTCGGGTTCGAGGTGTCGATCATCGACAACGTCGAGGCGCCGCAGTTCGGCGGCGTGACCCACAAGGTCGACGAGGACACCGAGATCGTCGTGGTGCTTGGCGGCGACGGCACGATACTGCGGGCCGCTGAACTGGTGCATTGCACGCAGGTGCCGATTCTCGGCGTGAACATGGGTCATGTCGGTTTTCTGGCCGAATTCGAGAGTTTCCAGATGAGCGAGGCGATCCGGCGCGTCGCCGACCATGACTATTCGATTGACGAGCGCATGATCGCCCATGTAGATGTGTGGCTGCCGGGTGCGCATGAGCCGCTGCAGGACTGGGCGCTGAACGACATCACCTTGGAGCGCGCCGACCGTGGCAAGATGGTCGAGCTGTCGGTCCGGGTGGACGATGTGGAGATGAGTTCGTTCGGCTGTGACGGCGTCATCGTGTCGACGCCGACCGGATCCACCGCATACGCGTTCTCCGCGGGAGGGCCGATCATGTGGCCGAACGTCAAGGCGCTGCAGCTGGTGCCGCTGGCGGCGCATGCTCTGTTCGCCCGCCCGCTGATCATCGGCGCCGGCTCGACGTTCACTCTGGACATCCTCGACGATTCGTCATCCGAAGGCTGGATCTGTTGCGACGGACGACGGCAGTGCGCCCTGCCGAAGGGGACCCGCGTCGAGGTGCGCGAGTCGAAGAGCACGTTGCGGCTGGCCCGGCTGTCCGGTGTGCCGTTCACGAACCGTCTGGTCACCAAATTCGATCTGCCGGTGGTCGGATGGCGCGAGCACGCGAGGAACGGTGGTTCCTCGGCGCAGCGCACGCGTGCAAGGGGTGCGGCGGACACGGCCGCGGTGCCTTCTTCCGGCGAGCAGGGGGTCGACCATGCTTGAGGAGCTGGAAATTCATGACCTCGGCCCGATTCATCGTGCCCTGCTCACGCCGGCCGGGGGAATGACCGCGATCACCGGCGAGACCGGAGCGGGCAAGTCCATGCTGTTGAGCGCCATCCGGCTGATTTCCGGCGGACCGGCCAGCAGCGGGCGCGTGTCCCCGGGCGCTTCGGAGGCATGGGCGCAAGGCGTGTTCGCCGTGGATGACCGCGGCGGCGTGGCGCAGGAGGCCCGCGATGCCGGTGCCGTGCTGGAGGACGGGGAGTTGTACTTGTCGCGCACGGTGCCGGTGTCGGGCCGGTCCCGTGCCGTGCTGAACGGCAAGAGCGCCCCCCGCTCGGTCTTGGAATCACTGGCGTCGCAGTTGGTGACGATTCACGGGCAGGCCGACCAGTTGCGCATCGCCGCCGCATCCAGGCAGCGGGAGTTCCTTGACATGGTCGCCGGCGATGATGATCTGCTGGCGCGGTACCGTCATTCATGGGATGCTCTGCGCGATCTTGATGACCGTCTGGAACGGCTGCGCCATCAGGAGTCGTCCGCCAGACAGCGTGCGGACTATCTGCGCGAATCCATCCAGCGCATCAACCGCGCCGACCCCCAGCCCGGCGAGGACGAGGAGCTCAAAGGCCGTCGCGCCCGCATCGAGAACGCCGCCGATATCGCGCAGGGTGTCAGCCGGGCGCTTGCGGCGCTTGACGCCTCCCAGGTGGATGTCGACGCCGATTCATCGAGCGCGTCTGATCTGCTGAATCAGGCGATCTCCTCATTGCGCGACATCCATGTCGACGGTGATTTCGGCGAATTGGCTGACCGTCTGGAATCCCTGAACGCGGATCTGTCGGACATCGTGTTCTCGCTGTCGCGTGAGCTTGACGGCGAGGAGAGCGTCGAGGACCTGGATGCCATCAACGCGCGCATCCACGAGCTGGGCGAGCTGACCCGGCGCTGGGGGCCGACGCTGCAGGACGTGATTGCATGGCGCGACAAGGCGACGTTCGAGGTCGAGGATCTGGACGCGTCTCCTGAGAAGGTCGCCCAGCTGCAGGACGAGCGCGAAGCCGCATTCGACCGGGCCCTGCAGGATGCCGGGGCGCTGAGCGAGGCGCGACGGGCCGCGGCGCAGTCGCTGGCCGCCACCGTCACCGACGAGCTGTCGTCGCTGGCCATGGCCGGGGCGCGGCTCGATATCCGCGTCACGGATCGCGGGGAAGAGGCGGTACCCGTATCCGATTCCGCCGGCGAGGCCTCGACATGGCCGCTGGACGCGAACGGCCGCGATGACATCGAATTCCTGTTCACGCCGTTCCCCGGATCCCCGCAGCTGCCGATGGGCAAAAGCGCTTCCGGCGGTGAGCTGAGCCGCCTGATGCTCGCATTGGAGCTCGCCGCCGCGGATCGGCGTTCGAGTGCGGCTCCCGCGGGCGAGGGCGGGCCGATGACGTTCATCTTCGACGAGGTCGACGCCGGTGTCGGCGGCAAGGCCGCAGTGGAGCTGGGACGGCGTCTCGCCCGTCTCGCGCGGACCTCGCAGGTCATCGTTGTCACGCACCTGGCTCAGGTGGCCTCATGGGCGGACGCGCAGTTCGTCGTGACCAAGGGCGCCTCGGACGGCGGGCAGTCCGCGGTGACGACCACGGTCGCCGAGGTATGCGGCGACGCGCGCGCCCATGAGATCGCCCGGATGCTGTCCGGCAGCGAATCCGAGGCGTCGCTCGACCACGCACGCGAGCTGTTGGCATCATCGTCGCTGACATAGCCGGGGGACGGCCAGCGCACACATACGGACCGGATAACCGGCAATAGCGGAAGGAACATCATGGACGACAACCACGGCAAGGCGGCAATCTTCGATCTTGACGGAACGTTGCTGGATTCCATGGGCGTATGGGATCAGGTCGACATCGATTTCCTCGCCAAACGGGGCATCGAGGTCCCTGCCGACTACATGGGCAAGGTGGCGGCGATGCAGTTCCGGCAGATCGCCGAATACACGATCGCCCGGTTCGGCCTGCCTGACACGCCCGAGGCGCTGATGCAGGAGTGGGATGACATGGCGCGCGTCGCCTATTCGACGGTGGTGGAGGCCAAGCCGCATGCGGTCGAATACCTGTCGTATCTCAAGCGGTCGGGCGCGAAGCTGGCCGTCGCCACGTCCCTGCCGCCGGCGTTGCGCGAGCCGGCGATGAAGCACGTCGGCATTTTCGACTATTTCGACCAGATTGTCAGCGTCGACGATGCGAACAATGTCGGCAAGGACCGTCCCGACGTGTTCCTTCTGGCCGCCGGCCGTCTGGGCGTGGTGCCGGAGCAGTGCACGGTGTTCGAGGATCTGCTGGTGGCGATGCGGTCCGCCAAGTCCGTCGGCATGCGGGTATGGGCGATCCATGATGATTCTTCTGACGGGGACTGGCCGGATATCTGCGGTCTCGCCGACGGCGTGCTGTTTGATTTCAGCGAGGCTCCGCGCAGTCTGTGAACCGACGCGCAACTGTTATGCTCTCGACCTTGACAGTTGTCCATAAGTGTTCTACTGTTATATGTAACAGTAGAACAGTAATCCGGCTGTGATACTGGAGACACATGGAAAGGGGCATAGATGAAACTGATCATCTCATCCGTGTCCGGAGAACCCATCTACGAGCAAATCAAGAACCAGATTCGCAGCGCCGTGATGAGCGGCGAGCTTGAGGCAGGGGAGGCCTTGCCCTCGCTGCGCAAACTCGCCAAGGAACTGCGCGTCTCCGTGCTCACCGTCACCAGGGCGTACAACGAACTGGCCGATGAGGGCGTGGTGCAGAACCTCCAGGGCAAAGGCACCTTCGTGATGGACAAGGGCAACGAGCTGATGCGACGTCAGCTCGAAACCCAGGTCCGCGAAAACCTGGCCGAGGCGATACGCGCGGCCAAAGCCGCCGACATCGCGCTGAGTGAACTGGGCCGCATGCTCGAAGACGAGTACCGCAAGCAGTGAGTGCCGGCATTGGCCGGCAACCTGCGAACACCGTGGCGTCGCTGTGATACGCGAGGCCACGGGACGAGAGAGTTTCCCAAAAAAGGACCATAGCCATGACCACCATATCCGAACCCGACACGATGGCCCTTGCGGTCACCGGCGTCACCAAGCACTACGACTCCGGCTTCGTGCTGGACGACGTGACCTTCGACCTGCCCAAGGGCTACATCATGGGGCTGATCGGCCCGAACGGCGCCGGAAAATCCACGCTGATCAAGCTGATCCTCAACATGATCCGACGGGACCACGGCAGCATCCAGGTGCTCGGCCTCGACAACATCATTGAAGAGGAGGCCGTCAAGGAACAGCTGGGCGTCGTGTTCGACTCCAGCTACCTGTACGAACAGTGGAAGGTCTCGAAGGTCGAGCGCATCGTCGCCCCGCTCTACCCGGCATGGAACGGGGATCGGTATCGGCGGTACCTGGACGATTTCGGTCTCGGGGGAGCCCAGAACGGCAAGAAGAAGATCAAGGACCTTTCGAGGGGCATGCAGATGAAGCTGATGCTCGCCATCGCGTTGAGCCATGACGCCAAACTGCTCATCCTCGACGAGCCGACCAGCGGACTCGACGTGCTCGCCCGCGACGAACTCATGGACATGCTGCACGCCTACATCGAGGACGGCGAGCATTCGGTGCTGTTCAGCACCCATATCACCGTCGACCTCGAACGTGCGGCCGACTTCATCGCCTACATCACTGGTGGAAGGCTCTACTACACCGGGCCGAAGGACGAATTCGAGGAATCGTTCCGTATAGTCAAGGGCGGGCCGGGCGAGTTGGCCCAGCTGCCTGCCGGCGTGGTGCTTGGCTCGCACACATACCAGACCGGTTTCGATGCGCTGGTGCGCTCCGACAGCCTCGGCACCGTCAGCGCAGCCGTCGCCGATATCGTCGTCGAGCCGGCCTCCATCGACGATATCATCCGCCTGACCAACGCCCGTGATTCCGTCGCGTCTTCGCCCGAGGCCGCGTCTGCACTCAAGGAGGTCGGCCATGGGAACGTTGACTGAGACCGTGCCATCCCGTGCCGTGCAGGCACGGCGGGGAAATCGTGGGCTGGCGACCGCATTGCATCTGGACCTGGCGTATCTGCTGGGCGACGGCGCCATGCAATCATTCGCCTCGGTGCTGCTCGCACCGGTGTTTTCGATCATGTTCAACGGCGGGGCGTTCGTCGACGGCTTCGGTTTCCGGTTGGGCGTCGTCATGGCGGTGTTCTCGCCCGCCATGATGGTGCTGACCGTGCCGCTCATCGACATGCAGAGCGGGTATCGGCTGCGCGGGTTGGCGCCCGCATCGCGGCGGAACCAGATGGCCTCGCGGTACTTGATGGGACTGGCTCTGGCCGTGTACGGGGCCGTGGTGATTGCATTGATCGATGGGGTGCAGCCGCTTGTCCGCCGTGATTGGTCATTCACGGGCAATCTGTGGGTGGCCGGCGTGGGCGGTCTGGCCATCGTGCTGATTATTGCGGTGATCATGCCCGTTTCCTGTTTGTGGGACAAGATCATCGGACTGCAGATCACGGTGTGGGTGTTCTATGTCGTCACGTTGATCGGGGCGTTCATCCCGTCAGTCCTCCCCGTATCGATGATCGCCAAGGTGATGGGCGTGGTGGACGCCGTCGTCTCGCATCGTTTCTGGCTGTCCGCGATGCTGGTCGCGGTCTCCGCCGCGGCGTATGCGGTCTCGTATGCGATCGCCGTGCGCGTGTACAAGGCAAAGGAGTGGTGAGATGCGCTGGAGTTCCGTAGTGAGGCAGTGCAGGTTCGATTGCGTGCGAGTGGATTTGTTCGGGTTGTCCAACATGCTGTTCATGTTGCTGTTTCCCGTGCTGTCCTGCGTGGCCGCGCTGGTGCTGACCGTGACCGGCGCACCCGGACAGGTCGCCGTCAGCGTCTACGGCGGCGTATGCGGCATGGCTGCGGTGATGTCGTGGATGTCCGCCTTGAGCGTGAATGTTGCGGAGGAGAGCGGCGGTCATCGGGCCATGAACGGGATGATTCCCATCGCCCGTACGTCGCAGGTGGCCGGACGGTTCCTGTTTCTGCTGGTGACCTGCGCGATGTGGACCGTGGACGTGATGGCATGCAGCGTCTTCTTCGCCTTCGGCGACATGATGGATTCCGGCTGGGCCGGTGCCATGATACCGAGCGCCGTCATCTTCGCGTTCTCCCTGATCGTCGGATCGATTCTGATGGTGTTTTCGTACCGGTTCACGTTCCGGGCGATGATGCGGATATTCGTTGTGGTCATAGTCGGGCTGTATGCACTCGTCGCGTTGCTGTCCAGATTGCCGTTTGATTGGCAGGGCTTGCTGCAAGGCGTCGCGGATTTCATGAGCGTATGGTGGCGTGCCGCTCTGATTGCCGTCGTGCTGTGCGTGGGCGTCTACTGCATCTCCGCCGCTCTGGCCATCCGCTTCTACCGCGCCAAAGAGCTGTAAGCCCCTTTATGCCCCTGCTGGCGGGCTGAGCTGTTACAGCGCTTGGGCGGCCTTTTCGACGTAATCCTCCATGCCGTCGATGGGCACGACGTCCTTGAAACGTACATCGGCGGTCTCAAGTCCACGCAGGGCGGCCGGAGCGGTGGTGCCGGTCTCGCGAGACAGCACATCCATGCATTCGAAATCGGTGCCGTCGGCATCCAGGCCCAGTGCCTCGTTGACCACGCGCGGGAACTTGTAGGGGCTCGCAGTCGACAGGATCACGCGCGGGGTCAACGGGTCGCGCGGCATTTGCTGAGCCACGAAGTACGCGCACGCCGTGTGCGGGTCGATCACGTAGCGGTTCTTCTTCCAGCAGTCGGCGATCATCTCACGCACCTGGTTCTCGTCGGCCCAGCCGCAGCCGAACAGCTGGCGGATCTTCGCGAGCAGCGGCTCCGGAACCTCGTACGTGCCCCACTGGCTGAGGTCATTCATCAGCATGGAGATCAGACGGGTGTCGCCCTCGGACATGTAGTACAGCATGCGCTCCAGGTTCGAGGAGATGAGGATGTCCATCGACGGGCTGATCGTCTGGAAGAACGGACGCTGACGGTTGTACGTGCCGGTGGTCAGGAAGTCGAACAGCACGTTGTTCTTGTCGGAGGCGACCACGAGGTGCTTGACCGGCAGACCGAGCATCTTCGCGTAGTAGCCGGCGAGGATGTCGCCGAAGTTGCCGGTCGGAACGACGAACTCGACCTCGTCGCCCACGTTGATGACTTGGTTCTCCAGCAGCTGCGCGTAAGCGGAGAAGTAGTAGACGACCTGCGGTACGAGACGGCCCACGTTGATGGAGTTCGCGGAGGAGAGCACGACGTGCGAGTCGGCGGCGAGCTTCGCGGCGAGCTCCTTGTCGCCGAAGATGCGCTTGACGGCGGACTGCGCGTCGTCGAAGTTGCCCTCGACCGCGCACACGTTCACGTTCGCGCCGGCCTGCGTGCTCATCTGCAGCTCCTGAACCTGGCTCACCTTGCCCTGCGGGTAGAAGACGGTGATCGCGGTGCCGGGCGCGTCTGCGAATCCGGCCAGCGCGGCCTTGCCGGTGTCGCCGGAGGTGGCGGTCAGGATCATGATCTTCTCGTCGGTGTCGCCGTCCGCCGGCGTCGTGTGCGCCATGAAACGGGGGAGGATCTGCAGCGCAACGTCCTTGAACGCGGAGGTCGGGCCGTTGAACAGTTCGAGGATGTAGTCGTCGCCGAGCGGCTTCAGGGGCGTGATGCGCCTGTCGGACCACTGCTCGCCGTAAGCGTCGGCGATGCACTGCGCGAGCTCGGCCTCGGTGAAGTCCGGCAGCAGCGCACCGAGCACCTCGGCGGCGATCTGCTGATACGGCTTGCCTGTCAGGGAAGCGATGTCCACCTTCGTCTCGCCCAGGGAATCGGTCACGAACAGGCCGCCGTCGTCGGCGATGCCCTTGCGGATGGCCTGCTTGGAGGTAAGTGAGTCGGTGGTGCTGCGCGTGCTGTGGAACGTGGTCACTGGTAATCCTTGCGTTGCTGCTGAATGGGATGAAGTTCGGCTCAAGTCTACCGTCAGGCGTGGGCATGGCGGCGGCGGGTACCGCATACTGGCATGGACCCCGGCGTGCGTCGCGGCCGCAGGACACGTGCCCCCATATTGACATGATGACACGAATGCCCCGCAAAGCTCGCAATCTGCGTTATTCTGGGCTTTATGACGAAAGATGAATTGAACGGCGAGGTGTTCTCCGGCGTCTGCGCGAAAGCCGACGCCGCCGCACGCGCCCAATCTGATCTGGCGCAGGCCGACACCCAGATGAAAAACGCCCTGCTGCACGCGATCGCCGATGCGCTGGACGCCGACGCCTCGACCATCGCCGCCGCCAACGGGCAGGACATGCAGGCCGCAGCCGCTCGCGGCATGGACGCCGGGAAGCTCGACCGTCTCCGGTTCGACGAGCCGCGCATCGTCGCCGGCGCCGAAGGCGTTCGCCACGTGGCCTCGCTGCCCGATCCGGTCGGCGAGATCGAGCGCGGATACACGCTGGAGAACGGGCTGCGGCTCAATCAGGTGCACGTGCCCATCGGCGTTATCGGCATGATCTACGAAGCCCGGCCGAACGTGACCGTGGATGTGGCCAGCCTGTGCCTCAAATCCGGCAACGCCGCCATACTGCGCGGAGGGCACGACGCAGAGCGCACGAACGCGGCGACACTGGCGGTGATCCACGACGTGCTCGTCGCGAACGGATTCGACCCGTCGCTGATCGACACCGTCGATGAATACGGACGCGAGGGCGCCACGGCGATGATGGAGGCACGCGGCCACATCGACGTGCTGATCCCGCGCGGCGGAGCCGGACTCATCCAGGCCGTCGTACGCAATTCCAAAGTGCCGGTCATCGAGACCGGAGCCGGCAACGTCCATATCTATGTCGACCGCAGCGGCGACCTCGACAAGGCGATCCCCATCATCATCAACGCGAAGACGCAGCGCGTCGGCGTATGCAACGCCGCCGAAAAGCTGCTGGTCCACCGTGACGTGGCCGAACGGTTCCTGCCGGCCGCGGCGAAGGCGCTCGCCGACAAGGGTGTCGAGCTGCACGCCGACGAGCGGGCGTTCGCCATCATCGAGGCGGCCGGCATCCCAAGCCTCGCCATGAAGCACGCCACGGACCAGGATTGGGACACCGAATATCTGGCGCTCACCATGGGGGTCAAGATCGTCGATTCGCTCGACGAGGCCATCGACAGCATCAACATGCATTCCACCGGCCACACCGAGTCGATCATCTCCGAGGACTACTCCGCGATAGAAACGTTCGCCAAGCGCATCGACTCGGCCGTCGTCATGGTCAACGCCTCCACCCGTTTCACCGACGGAGGGGTGTTCGGCTTCGGCGCGGAGCTCGGCATCTCCACGCAGAAGATGCACGCCCGCGGCCCGATGGGACTCAAAGAGATGACCACCACGAAGTGGATCGGCTACGGAACGGGGCAGGTGCGAGCATGAGCGAGGAACGACCGGTGATTTCCACCATACGGGACGATATCGATCTCAACGACCAGACATTGGGCCTGAAGATTGCCGCGGAACGGCTCAGCATCGTCCGCTACGTGTTCCTGGTGCAGATCGAGGATGGCATCGCCTCGGCCAGCCAGCGGGCATCGCTGGAATATGCCGACGCCGTGCTCATCGGCTGGCCGGAGACCGACTCCCCGGAAGTCGTGGAACTGGACGCGGCGAAGCTGAAGACGGTGCGCGAACAGATGGGCATGATGGAGCAGTACATCCGCCGCTTCAGCGCCATGGAACGCAAGGGCGACGTCGACGGCATGACCGACACGCTGATCCGTATCACCGAGCGCGTCGCCGAAGTGCGCAGGTTGTACCAGCCCGGCTTCCCCCTGCCCACGTTCGCCGAGATCCGCCGCGTCGTGCAGGACGAATGGGACGAGGACATGGGCAAGATCGACCCGCAGGAGGCCAACACCACCGCGGACCAGGGCAAGCGCGAGACGGACGAGGCGGACAGCCAGCCGGAGGTCTCGGAGGCATGACGACGCGAAGGCCGCCGCAGGAGGCAAGCCCATTGGCCGCAGAAGCCGACCCCTCGCCCGAAATCCAATATCTCGTCGAGCCGGAGCGCCGCATGTCGGACCTGTCGTCCGAAAAACCGGACGGAGCCAAGCGGTTCTCCACGCGCGGCAACTGGCACATGCGCCCGCGCGTCGGCATCATGGGCGGAACCTTCGACCCGATCCACAACGGCCACTTGGTCGCCGCCTCGGAGGTGGCCTGGGTGTATGACCTCGACGAGGTGATTTTCGTGCCGACCGGCCGGCCGGTCTTCAAGCTCGACAAGCAGGTCACCAACGCCGAGGACCGTTATCTGATGACGGTGATCGCCACCGCGTCGAACCCGAAATTCACCGTGTCCCGCGTCGACATCGACCGGCCGGGCGTCACCTACACCATCGATACGTTGCGCGACCTGCGCTTGCAGCATCCCGACGCCGAGCTGTTCTTCATCACCGGTGCCGACGCGGTGGCGGAGATCATGGAGTGGAAGGACGCCGAACAGATGTGGGATCTGGCGCATTTCGTAGCGGTCACACGGCCCGGCTACTCGTCGCCACAGGGGGTGCGGCTGCCCGACGGCAAGGTGGACACGCTGGAGATCCCGGCGCTGGCCATATCCTCCACCGATGTGCGCCGGCGCGCGACGCACGGCGAGCCGGTATGGTACCTCGTCCCTGACGGCGTCGTGCAGTACATCGGCAAGCACGGCCTGTACCGCAGGCGTTCCGGCTGACCGGGACACGCCGGCGAGTCGTGCCGGGAACGCTAACGGAACATGAACCGGGGCTGGCCTGCATGTGACATGCGGTCGGTGTGCACGGTTACTATGACATTGTCCACTTCAGCGAAACACAAACGTTTGGAGACATGGTGAGTGCAATCCTCGAAGGAAAGCCCGATAAAAACCTCATCCTCGTGACCGGCCGTACGCATCCGAAGCTTGCCTCGGACGTCGCCGAACAGCTTGGCATCGACATACTGGAGACCACCGCATACGATTTTGCCAACGGCGAGATGTACGTGCGCTACACCGAATCGGTGCGCGGCGCGGACGTGTTCGTGCTGCAGACCCACGCGGATCTGGTCAACAAGTCGATAATGGAACAGCTCATCATGATCGATGCGTTGAAGCGTGCCTCCGCGCGTTCCATCACCGCGGTATGCCCGCTGCTGGGCTACTCCCGTCAGGACAAGAAGCATCGCGGACGCGAGCCCATCTCCTGCCGTCTGATCTTCGACCTGCTCAAGACCGCCGGTGCCGACCGCATCATGAGCGTCGACCTGCACGCCGCGCAGTCCCAGGGCTTCTTCGACGGCCCGGTCGACCACCTGATCGCTATGCCGGTGCTGGTGGACTATATCCGCGATCGGTTCTCCAACGAGCTGGGCAACGTCGCGGTCGTCTCCCCGGATGCCGGCCGCATCCGCGTGGCCGAGCAGTGGGCGCAACGCCTCGGTGGCGGCCCGCTCGCCTTCGTGCACAAGACGCGTGACATCACGCGCCCGAACAAGGCGGTCGCCAACCGTGTGGTCGGCGATGTCAAGGGCAAGGACTGCGTGCTCGTCGACGACCTGATCGACACCGCCGGCACCATCGCCGGAGCCTGCCACGTGCTGCGTGACGCGGGCGCCAAGTCCGTGACCGTGGTCGCCACGCACGGCGTGCTGTCCGGTCCGGCCGTGGACCGTCTCAAGAACTGCGGTGCCAGCGAGATCGTGCTCACCGACACGGTGCCGATTCCCGAAGAGAAGCGCTGGGACGGCCTGACCGTGCTGTCGATCGCGCCTCTGCTCGCCAGCGCCATCCGCGCGGTGTTCGAGGACGGTTCCGTCGCGGAGCTCTTCGACACGTACCCCGAGCACCACGGGCAGGGCTTCCTGTTCGCATGAGCTTCGATTTGACGAAGTCGCGAGGTATGGCATAATAAAAACTTGGCGGGTTCACCGCCATTCCCCCATGGTGTAATGGCAGCACACGGGTCTTTGGAACCCTTTGTCTTGGTTCGAGTCCAGGTGGGGGAACTTTCGCGCCCGGTTCCGCGGCAATCCGCGGCCGGGCAGCAATCCTGCAGTCGGCAGAGAACTGGAGTCGCACCGAAATGGCACTATCCGCCGCAATCATCCTCGCCGCAGGTGAGGGAACACGCATGCGTTCGTCCAAGCCGAAGGTCCTGCACGAATTCGCGGGCAAGACCTTCCTCCAGCGCGTCATGGCATCGGTCGGACATCTGGAGCCCGAGACGCTGGCCGTCGTCGTGCACTATCAGGCCGACCGCGTCTCCGAGGCGGCACGGTCCTACGACGCGAACGTCGACATCGTCAACCAGGACGACATCCCCGGCACCGGCCGCGCGGTCCAGTGCGCGATGGCGCAGCTGACCCAGGAACGCAACCTGCATGGCTCGGTGCTGATCGCCGCGTCCGACATGCCACTGCTCGACTCCGTCACGTTGAAGAAGCTCGTGGCGTTCCACGAGCAGAGCGGCGACGGTGCCACCGTGCTGACCACGATCCTCGACAACCCGACCGGATACGGCCGCATCATCCGCGACCGTGACGGCCACGTGCTGCGCATCGTCGAGCAGAAGGACGCCAACCGGAGCGAACTCGCGGTGCAGGAGGTGAACACGTCCGTGTACGTGTTCGACGCCGATCTGCTTGCCGAGGCCATCGCGAACCTCGACAACCACAACGCGCAGGGCGAGTTCTATCTCACCGACGCGCTGGAGACCGCGAAGACGCGCGGCACGGTCGGGGCGTTCGCCGCGCCCGACCCGCTGAGCGTCGAAGGCGTGAACGACCGCCTGCAGCTCGCCGCGCTGTCGAAGGCGCACAACCGTCGCGTATGCGAGCACTGGATGCTCAACGGCGTGACGATCCTTGACCCCGACACCACGTGGATCGAAGACGATGTCGAACTCGCGCAGGACGTGACCGTACTGCCCGGATCGTTCCTCAAAGGCCACACCGTGATCGGTCAGAACGCGGTCGTGGGCCCATACACAACGTTGATCGACGCGACTGTGGACGCCGAGGCCGTTGTCGAACGCTCCCGCGTGCAGGGCTCGCATATCGGGCGTGCCGCGAACATCGGCCCGTGGACCTACATGCGGCCGGGCAACGAGCTGGGCGAGGAGACCAAGGCCGGCGCGTTCGTCGAGATGAAGAAGGCGCACATCGGCAACGGCACCAAGGTGCCGCATCTGAGTTATGTGGGCGACGCCGAACTCGGCGAGCACACCAACATCGGCGGTGGCACGATCACCGCCAACTATGACGGCGTGCACAAGAACCGCACGCATATCGGCTCGAACGTGCACGTCGGCGCCGGCAACCTGTTCGTCGCGCCGGTCGAGGTCGGCGACGGCGTCACCACCGGTGCCGGTTCGGTCATCCGCCACGCCGTGCCGGACGATTCGATGGTCTATTCCGAAAACACACAACACATCGTCGAGGGCTGGAAGCCCGCTTGGGAGCGTTGATCCAATGACAGCAGTCCAGAGTTCCATTGATGCCGTGCGCATCGCCGCAGTCGCGGCCGACCGCATGAAAGCCGCCGACATCGAGGCGTTCGATGTCAGCGACCTGCTCGCCATCACCGACATCATGATGGTCGCCACCGCCATGAACGAGCGCCAGGTGATCGGCGTCGCGGAAGAGGTCGAGAAGGACGTGTACCTCAAGTGCGGGCATCTGTCCCCGCGCTCGCGCGAAGGCGTCGACGAAGGACAGTGGGTGCTGCTGGACTACGGCGATTTCATCATCCACATCATGCATCAGGACGCGCGAGAGTACTATCGCCTCGAACGGCTGTGGCGTGACTGCCCCGTCGTCGAGCTGCCTCTCGAACACCCCGAGACGACGGGCGACGAATCCGCCGACAACGGCAGTGACGGTGACGATGCCGGCGAAGCTGATGAGTGACGTCTCCTCGCCGCAGGCGATGCCGGAGCACGTCCGCTCCATCACGCTGATACGGCATGGGCGCACCTCATACAACGCCCGGCATTGCTTCCAGGGACAGATTGACATCCCCTTGGATGAGATCGGCGGATGGCAGGTCAGGCAGACCGCGCAGGCGCTGCGCTCCCTATACGTCGAATCGCACCCGGAACGCCGGCAGCTCGTCGTGGCATCCGACCTGAGTCGTGCCATGGCCACGGCGCACGCCTTCGCCGACCCGCTCGGACTGGTCGTGCACCCCGACGCCCGCGTGCGGGAGCGCAACTTCGGCGAATGGGAAGGCAAGGAGCTGGCCGAGCTGGAGCGCGAATGCCCTGAGGACTACCGTGCATGGGCGGAATATCGCGGCGGCGAACTGCGGCATGGTGCCGAGACGAAGGCCGCCGTCGGCGAGCGAGGCCGCGCGGCATTGGAGGAATGGTCGTTCAGCGCCGGAGCCGACACGGATCTGTACGTGTTCTCGCATGGCTCATGGATCGCGCAGACCGTGCAGACCGTGCTGGGATTGGGGGCTATCCACCCCGATTTCGCCGACGTGGTCAGCATGGCCAACGCGCACTGGGTGCGGTTCGTCGCAGCCGACATGCCCGACGGCACGTTGCGGTGGCGGCTCGTCGACTACAATCATGGTCCGGCGCTCGCCGACACCGACCAGTGGGAGCATCCGGCCCTATAGCAGGCCCCTGATGCTGCGTTCTCCCCGTCCGTCCCTCTATCCGCCGTTCCCTGTACGCTGGCAGAGGACACATCGCGTCCCGAATGACGGGTTACGATGGAAGCATACCGTCATCGACAGCAGGAGGAGACCGATCATGGCCAAGAACATCGCAGACGGCGACATCATCTGGACGCAGCGCAAGCGCAACTGGTGCCGCACCCCGTTCACGTTCACCACGTACACTCTGACGGCCGACGAGCTGGCCACGCAGAGCGGTCTGCTGCATCAGAGCTTCGACACCGTCAAGCTGTTCCGCATCGTCGACATCACGATCTCGCGCACGCTGCTGCAGCGCATCTTCGGCTTGAGCACGATTCTCATCGACGCGATGGACCAGTCCACCGGCGGCAAGATCGTGCTGAAGAACATCATCGACGGTTTCGCCGTGCGCAAGGAACTGCAGCACGCGGTGGATGCCGCCCGCAATGTCAACCGCGTCAGCACCCGCGAGTTCATGGGCACCGGCGACGGCTACTACGGCGGCCCGGACGGACCCGACCTCGACGGGGACGGATACCCGGATTTCCCGGCCAGATGATCGCTGCGGCACACCCGGTCACGGGAAACGGGAACGGGTGTGCCGGATGAGGAGAATGCGATGAGCGGCTATGGCATGAGCGTCAACGACACGACCATCTGGTGGCAGGTGTATCCGCTGGGATTCACCGGCGCCCCGATACGCCCGTCCAACGAGGGCGAGCGGGCGTTGACGCCACGACTCGACGCCATCATCCCGTGGCTTGACTATCTCATCGACATGGGCGCAAACGGCCTACTGCTGGGGCCGGTGTTCGCGTCCGAGACCCACGGGTACGACACGGTCGACTACTATCGCATCGATTCTCGACTCGGCGATGACGCCGCGTTCGACAGGCTGATCGATGCATGCCGTAGCCGGGGCATCCGCGTGATGCTCGACGGCGTGTTCAACCATGTTGGGCGCTCGTTCCCGGCTTTTAGGGACGCGCTCGCCGGCCACGGCCACGAGTCGATGTTCCACATCACGCGAAATGCAGGCGGGGGAGTGGACTATCGCCGGTTCGAGGGGCACCCCGAACTGCCGGAACTCAATCATGACTCGGAAGAGGTCGTGCGGCTCGTCACCGATGTGATGTTGCATTGGCTGCGGCGTGGAGCCTCCGCATGGCGGCTGGACGCCGCCTACGCCGTGTCGCCGGCGTTCTGGACGCGTGTTCTGCCCGCCGTGCGGCGCGAATTCCCCGACGTGTGGATCATGGGCGAGGTGATTCATGGCGATTACCCCGCGATTGTCCGGCAATCCGGCATGGATTCACTCACCCAGTACGAGCTGTGGAAGGCGATTTGGAGTTCGCTCGAATCCGCGAACTTCTATGAACTGGATTGGAGCCTCAAACGGCACAATGAGTTTCTGGAGTCGTTCGCGCCGCAGACGTTCGTCGGCAACCATGACGTGACACGCATTGCCAGTCGTGTAGGAGATGCCGGAGCCTCCCTTGCGATGACCGTGCTGTTCACCGTCGGCGGCGTGCCGAGCATCTATTACGGCGACGAGCAGGCGTTTCGCGGCGTCAAGGAGGACCGCATGGGCGGCGATGACGCGGTGCGGCCGGCGTTCCCCGCATCGCCGGGTGATTTGCCTGGCACGGGGGAGTGGATGTATCGCCTGATCCAAGGGCTGATCGGCATCCGCAGGCGCAATCCGTGGCTCACCCACGCCATGACGACGCCGGTGACGGTCGACAACAGGCGGTACGCCTATGATGCGGTCGGCCATGGCGGAGAACGTTTGCATGTCGAGCTGTCGCTCGACCCGGCACCTCATGCGGTCGTCAGCGGCTCGGACGGCACGGTGCTCATGCGCGTGCAGCACGGCGACTGACGGTCATCCGCCGATTCCTCGGTGAATGGATGCCTATCTCGCTTTCAAGGGGTTGATTCGGTGACGCTGAAACATCTATCTGCGTTTCAAGGGGTTGCCGGCCAAGTATCCAAGCTCCAGGAACCGCATGACTTCAATGGCAATCCGGCCGGAATACTCCGGATATCGCAATCTGGCAACCCCCTGAAACGCAGATAGATGTTCCTTGAGTGTGGAATCAACCCCTCGAAAGCGAGAAAGCGGAGCGTTTTCTTTTGGTTGCCTGCCGGAGAGCGTGCGTAAACGAAAAAACCGGTCGAAATCGACCGGTTCCAATCTGTGGAGCTAAGGGGAGCCCACAGTATCCCGCTATTTCAACGATTTCAAAGCCAAGTAACTACTTTGTAACCTATTTCGTACCCCATCTTAGCGATATCCTGATACATCCTGACATATTTGGCCGCTACTTGGTGCGTAGGTCGGGCCATGGTGGGGGCAGGAGTTCGTCGATGGTGACGTCGAGGATCTGGGCGATGGCGATCAGGGTCTTGGAGGTGGGGTTGGGCGCGGGCCCGGCGAAGCCTCCCGATTCGAGCCGTTGGTACTGCACCGTGGAGAGTCCGGCGTCCGAGGCCACGCGCTCCTGGCTGAGGCCGCGTTGGTCGCGCAGGCGGCGCAGGCGTATGCCGAGCCCCATGGCGTACTGCCGCCAGGTGAGTTCGTCGGATATGCGCTCGTGCATGGTTCCATCCAAGTGCACCACTGCATATATGATTACTTCATAGATGTAGTATTCCGTGGTCTATGATGGACTTGGAAGAGCAGAACGACAGACCGGGAGGAACGATGTCCGACGAGACCGCCGACGAGACCAAGGACGTGCCGGAGGACGGCAGGAACGGCGAGGCCCACGGCGTCAGGAGGAAGACCGTCGCCATCATCGTCGCTGTCATCATCGTGGCGCTGGCGGGTATTGGCGGCGGCTACGCCTACTGGACGCACCACGAGACCAACGCCTACCATGAGGCGGTAGCCCAAGCCGAGAACGCCGACAAGGCGCTCTCGAAGGCCGTGGACGAGGCCACCGCCACCACATACAAGGCGGATCAGCTCAAGGAGCCGAAGCTGCTGGACAAGCTCGACGCCGCCATCAGTAAGGCCAAGGCGCTCAAGGGCGTCCCCAACGACGCCCCCAGCGAGTGGCTGGCGTGGCGGCTCGCTTCCGCGAAGAAGGCCAACGCCACGGACGCGGACGAGGCCAACGCCCAAGCGAAGACGCTCAACGCCGCGCTCAAGGCCGTCAGGGACAGCAAGCTGGCGAAGGAGCTGGACACCGCCAAGAGCCAGCTCAAGCAGGGTATTGACGGCGCGAGCAAGACCCTCAAGGACACGGACGGGAAGGTGGCGGACAACGCCACCCGCGACAGCCTTAAGAAGGCCATCGACGAGGCGAACAATACCCTTTCCAAGAAGGGCGTCACCGACCCGAAGACGTACACCGACGCCAAGGCGAAGCTGGACGCCGCCGTCAGGCAGGTGACTGATTCGAAGGCCGCGAAGGAGCAGGCCGACGCCGAGGCCGCAGCCCAAGCCCAAGCGCAGGCGCAGGCAGCCGCCCAAGCGCAGGCCGCGCAAGCCGCCGCGCAGCCGCAACGCTCCTACTCCCAGTCCTACAACCGTTACGGCGGCTCCGGCCGTGGGTATTCCTCCAACCGTGGGTATTCCGCCCCGCAGCAGTCCTACACCGGCGGTTCCTCATCCCCTGCTCCTGCCCCCATCCAACGTCCCAACGGTGGCGTTATAGGCGGCGGCACCGGCCCGCTGGTTGATTGCTCCAAGGTCGCTTGCTCCATTCTCGGCAACTGACTTTAGTCATTTTCTCTCCTTGGAAGCCCCATCTCAACGAGGTGGGGCTTTTCCATGTCTTCACGCATGCTCTTATGCTGGCGTGGGTGATGCTTGTGGTGTGATTGCCCGCTTTGGGGCAAGCAGGTCGTGCGCCGCCGGTTGGGTTCGGTGGGTGCGCGGCGTTGCTTGGTCAATATAGTTCGATTTAGGAGAGATATGCTGAAATACAAAGAGCATAGCAAGCCCACTCCGCCCAAGGAAAAGCCGGGTTGGCTGAAGAGGGGTATCGCGTCGCTTGCGGCGTTCGCGACCCTCGCCACGGGTGGTCTGGTGGCTGTTTCCTCGGCCAACGCCATCGATAACTCCGGCAACGGCGTCATCACCGGCGGTGGCGGTAGTGGCACCGGCATCGGCCCGAATGACTTCGTCCTGTGGCTCAAAGATAATCTGGCTCAAACTGCTGCGGGCAATCCGCCCACCGGTTGGGGCACGAGGGACAACGCCAACACCAGCGATCTGCTCAGCGATCTGGCCAAGGTAGGCGTGGAGGTCAGTGATTATGGCACCAACAAGCCTCTGATTCAGAAGGCCTGTAACCAGGCGGTGAACCGCGCCCTCGACGCCACCCATCAAAGGGCACGTGTGATTGGCTTCGCCACTTCGCTGCGCGGCGGAGCCATGTGGGGCGACAACGCCGCGCACTGGAAGTCCCTGTTCGAGCAGAGATGGTCTCAGGCTCAGGCACAGCCGAACGGTGGTGTAAAGTTCTTTTTGAATGGTTGGACTGATAGCGACGTAGCCAAGTTCGCCCGCGGTGAGTTCGACGAGGGCATGGCTGAGATGGCCGCAGGTGGCACGGTGATGAACCAGGCCATCTGCGTCGCGGTGAACGAGTCCCAGCCCCCAATGGCCTTCACCCCCACCATCTCCACCGAGGCCCCTCACATCATTCAGGAGGGTCAGCCCATCACCGCCAGGGTGACGGTCGGCGTGAAGTCGGGTGACCATTGGATCGACGGCACGAGCGTGACGGCGAAGGGGTATTACTTCACCGGCTCGAAGGACGCGATCCTCAAGAACATCCCCTACAACGGCGATCCGACCGACGCCGGCATCACGAATTATCTCAACCAGATCAAGTCGGCGGGAGGCGTGCAGCTGGGCGACCCGGTGCTGAAGACGTTCACCGGCCCGGGTCAGCAGACGGTGTCCCTTGGTCAGAATGCTCCCGCGAACACGTGGGGCACGTGGGTGTTCGACAGTAAAACCAGCGGACCGGTGTGCGCTCATATGATGTCCTCGGCCCTCAGGCCGTCGTCGAGTCCGAGGAGACGGAAGCGTCCGGCCGGGGCTTGCTCGGGGTCGCCGAGGTAGTCGGAGATCTCGTCGGGGTCATAGCGGTGCATGCCGCCTTGCCTGGTCATGTAGATGACCTGGCGGAACCTTCTGAACATCGCCTTGCGTCGGGGCCGTTCGATCTCGCTGTACAGTTCGTTGAGGGGCAGGTTGCTCACGATCCACACGGTGTCGTACATGGCGATCCGGTTGTGGTAGCGGGCGGCCAGGGTGGTGCGCCACCGGTCGGTGACGTTCAGGAGCTGGTCGAACGGCAGCGCGCCGGAGAACTCGTCCATCAGCAGCACCTTCTGGTTCTCGTAGCCGTCGAAGGGATGCAGGTAGTCGCTGACGCGGTACACGTCCTCGGGCGCGTATTTGTTCATCACGTAGGAGGTCTTGCCCACGCCCGTCTGCCCGTACAGGTAGTAGACCTCGATGTCGCGGCTGCTGCTGGAGTTGTAGATCGACCTGTCCCTCGCCTCGATGAGCCGCGAGAGCCATCCGACGCATCGGGAGGCGTGGTTGTCGGTGTCCGCGAGCAGTATCTCGTCAAGGGTCATGCCCTGTTCGACCATGCCGCGCAGCTCTTCGAGGTCGTTGCGTTTGCCCTGCTCGTCGATTATGTCGTTGGCGGACAGGCCGTGGAAGAACGGCCCGGCGTCACTTGCCGTTATCGTCGGGACTGTTGGCTTCGCCGATGTTGATTTCGATGGTGCGGTTGACACGGGTTTCCTCCTTGGTGACGTAGGCGTAGGCCTGGGCCTTGGTGCCTTCCCTGGGTTCGATGTGGGCGTCCGGCATGCCCGCCTTGGCGAGCCGGTTCTTCACGGTGCTGAATTTCTTGGGGTTCCCGGTCTCCATCCAGATCTGCCAGTGCAGGTAGCCGTGGGACGCTCCGTCCTCGCGCTGCGCTCCCTCCTCGATCTGGCCGCACCAGGGCCAGTCGGCGAACGCGGCGGCGATGTCCCTCTCGTCCCGGATCCCGCCGGGGGGATGCCGGCCCTTGGCCGGGGCGTCGGGGTCGCTGGGCTCGGTGGCCAGGACGGGTATGGTGATCAGCCATCCACGGCTCCTCCTGTCCTCCGCGGACGCGGACCGGGACTTGGCCCTCCGCTTGGTTTGATTATTACTGTTGCTCATTGGACACGACCTTTGACACACTGCCAGACACAAGCCCCTCCGGGTCGGAAGGGCCTGCAAATCGGGGACGAATGGGATGGAAAGACACAGACACAGGGGTGCCTGGGTAACACTAGGCCAGGCACCCCGGCCCCTGGCGGGGCCGGGGGCGGGATCCGGCTCCGCCGCCTTCGCGGCACGCCGGCCCCGCCCGCCGCATGCGCGGCCCATGTCACGGATCCGTCATGGGAAGCGACGCGGACGACGAGGCCGCGCACGTCTCCGCCTGATCCAGGTACTGCTGGTAGGACACGGCGACCCCACGGAACAGGGTGGGCGGCACGCAGGGAGCCGTCATGAAACCGACGCCGGGCCGGGCCCGGGCGAGGAACGCGCGCTGTTGGTCGTCCAGGTTGGGGATCATCATCTCGATCCCGGCTTCATCGGAGCGCAGGAGGAACCGGGTCTCGATGTTCGACCGGGCCACACCCTGCAAAATAGAAGCATCCATCCTCTGCGCGATGACCATCATGCGGATGCCGCACTTGGCCGACTGGGTGACCAGCCGCAGGAACAGCGATTTCAACCGTGCTTCGAGCTTGCCTTTGGGCGAGGCCGAGGCGTCCAGGGTCTTCGCCAGCTCCAGCAGGCTGGGGAACTCCTCGATCACCACAACCACCAAAGGACAAGCGACGGTGAACTCGTCGATCTTGTCACACCGCTCGGCGAGCAGACGGTCGAGACGATCACGCATGAGCTTCTCGACGCCCTCCAACGCCCTCGCGTGCGCGTCGAGGTCGTCCTGGCCCAGGGCCACCAGCGGATCGCCGGCGAACGGGGCCAACAACAGCCGGGAGATGTCCGAGCCGACGATCCGCACCCACGGCATGGCCGCCAACTGGCCCAATAACCAGTACGCCAGCGCGGACTTGCCCGACCGCGTGGCACCGGCCAGGGCGATGTGCGAGGGCGTGGCCACGTCATAGGCTACGGGGTCTTGGTATTCGGTCTCGCCGACCCTGACGGGCGCGTTCGTGGAAACCTGCCCGTTCATCGCGCCCACCCCGCACGCTCACGCAGATATATCGGCATCAACACCTCGCCGCCGGAGGACTCCGAGTCGCCGATGCACACGCCCCAGGCCCGCTCCAAGTCGGGGATCGCGGCGACCACCTGCTCGGGCCGCATCGGCGGCCACACGACGACACGCGCGTACAGTCGATCCGTTTCCTCGTTGTAATACAGCGTAAGCACTGGAATAATCTGGTTCGCGAGCCGTTCTCGCAGGTCGATCTGGCCCAGGACGCGGCGCAGCTCGGGGCCCGCCATGAACCGGCGCGACGAATCGCGCTGGGACTCGAAAGCCTCCTTGAGGGCGGCGTCCTGCTGCGGCGTGCGCCGGGCCTCGCCCACCAGGCCGACCTGCGCGGGAACCGAACCATCGCGCCAGGAGGAGTACATCCGGTTCACCAATTCCTGGATCCGTTTTCCCTCAGGCGTCAACGATGGGACGAACTCTCCGACCCATCGCCTGAACGGTTCCCAACAGCCAGCCAAACACACCAGCAACGTGATCAGGGGCGCGAGCATGATGGAGAGAACGACCGCGTCATCCCACACCATGAACGAGACCGACGCCATGAACAAGCACACGAACAGGATCGCAAGCAGCAAAAGCTGATGCGCGAAAGAAGCGAAGAACTCCTCGACACGTGTCGGGATACGACGGGAAGTCATCTCCTTGCCGGGATAGGCACCCTCCTTGATACTCATAGTTCGACCTCACCACCCTCATCGTCGACAGGAGCAGCTTGCGCTGATTCGAGGGATCGCAGGCCGGTGCCGAAGATCGAAATACCCACCGAGTTTCGTTCCGGCATGCACCAGAAGCGGACGCGCATCGAGTCGAACGTGATCCGGCCGGAGGCCTGGGGTCTGTCAGCGGAGACGTAGTTGATCGTCATGACGTTGCCCTCGCCACCATCATCGGGCAGCAGAACGGCGCGGATCTGCCACTTCGGCAGGCCGTCCTTGGTGGTGGCCTGCTTCCGCTCCGCCCCATCGCCTCCGAACTCGTACTTCGGCGAGACCGCGAACGCGATCATCTTCATGCTCGCCGGATCCAACGGCAAGGTTTCCGGTTGCTGCTGACGATTGAAAGAAAAAGCTTCTTTTTCCATATAATTCTCCTTATAAATAATTCTTCGCCTTTCGGCGTGCTTCTTGCGGGTAGCGCTTCAGAACGCCACTCAAGACCGCGCGGTTGATCGGCAGGCCCAAGTAGGCCGCCACAGCCTCGCGGGGGATCCGAATGCGACCTTCCGGTTTGAAGGCCGCGATCCGGCCTCGATCGATGCCGCGAAGAACCGTCGAGCGCGAAACACCCAGGAACTCAGCCAGACCATCGACCGAGACCATTGGCGGCAGCTCGGCCACCGCGAGGCCTGCCCAGCTCTGATCCGTTGTTTTCCTGTCCATCAGGTTCTCCTTTCCTGCGCGACGATTCCCAGTCAATCACGTCGTTTCAGAAGGTTCAGAAATGGATACGGCAACGATGCCGTGAGAAAATGGCGGGAAAAAACTACATTCAGAGAAAGGGTTACGATGTCCGTCTTCGGCAACCAGATCAATCTATATCGCGAGAAAAGGCACCTGACATTCGAACGGCTCGCGCAAGACATCAGCAAAGGACAGGAGAGGGATTACACGAAGTCCTTCGTGCAGCACGTCACCAACGGCACAAAGACAAACATCTCCCTGAGTGACATCCTGCTGTTCTCCAACGCATTGCAGGTTCCTCCCGTGCTGCTTCTCATTGACACAATGCAGCCATTGCACGCCTGCCACCTGCCGACCTTCAATGGCATGCTGAACTACAGGGCGTTCCGACGGCTGGAGGAAATATTCGGACGCCCATCCGTCTACTGCGATGAATACGATGACGCGGAACTCACAGTGAAGACCGTGGAAGCGCTTGAGGGCCTTTACACCGACCTCAACCGTCAATACGCCTCCAAGGACAAGCTCGACGAAGAGACCCTACGCCTCATCGAGCAGGGCACGCCGTACGGCGAGGGAGAGGTCATCCTGGGAAAAGGAGGAAACGAACTGTTCCTCAAACGCCTGGACTCTATCACCCAGGTAAGGCAGACATGGGAGCTCATCATCCTCGGCCGAAAAACCCTGGCAGAGTGCAGAGTCGATTTCCCCGATGACAGCAGCGACCCATTCGTGCAATCGCTCGCCTGCGCCCAGTTCGCAAAAAACGGCAGAGCGGCATATGGATATGTGCTCCGGACAACTTCCGGCGACTGTTTCACCGAGGATCCGAACATCGGCCCGGAAATCGAGCGTTTAACCCGAAAGACATATAACGAAATCATAAATGCGCGCAAAAACCGTCAAGTTCGTCCCTGAGCGTTCTGACACGCAGCTTCACCGCCTCCAGTTGCTTTTCCGCCTCATCCAGTTCCGCCCGAACCACTTCCTCGGTGCGTTCGGGCTTGACCAAGGCATGGAAAACGCTGTTGGCAACCTTCCGACTGCCTGTCTCGGTGGCACGCTGATACAGGTTCAGGGATATCTCGGCGTCGGCATGGCGGCCGAACAGCTGGGTCTCCTTGGGCGTCGCGCCGTTCTGCGCGGCGGCTGTGATCGCGGTGGCCCTCAACGTGTGGAAATGCAGGTCGGGACGGCCTGCGGCCCGTTTCGCGTCATCGAACTGTTTCCTCAGGGTATTGGGCGACATGATCCTCCCGCGACGGGGACGGATCACCATCGCCTCGGCACCTGGCTCGCAATGGGCATCCAGATGTTCCCTGATCAATGGTATGAAATCGTCCGGAATGGGCAGATCGGCGACGCTGCTTTCCGTCTTCGTGTCCTTCAGTATCAGCTCCCCGACGTCACCCTCGCCCCTTCCGACCGAGTGGCGGATGCGCAGCACCTTGCGCCTGAAATCGAACGACTTACGCTGCAACGCGCACACCTCGCTGATACGCAGACCAAACACAGCGGCAAGATACACCGAGATACGGCTATATTCGGGCATCGCCCGATAGATCGCCTCCAGCTCGTCAGGAGTGGCCGCCGGAATCTCCGACTGCTTCGACCTGCTCACATGGGGGCAGGGGCGTTTGCATGGCGATTCGGCAATCAGTCCCTCGTTCAGCGCCTTGCGCATGATGGCCTTGAGTACCTGGTACGCCCTGTGTGGCAGATACCTGCCCTTGATGGAGCCACCATCAAGCCATTTATTGATATCGCCCTCGCTGATCTCTCCGATCAGCATGTCGCCGAAATACTCATCGAGATGGCGGACGGCCTCCTTTTTCTTCCGCATCGTCGCACTGACCGGCCTCTCCCCCGACGCCGTGCGGTAATCCTCCAAGAACCGTTGCGAGTAATCGGCAAACGTGACGGACGCCCGCCTATTGGCCTCCTCCTCGGCCCGTTTCCGCTCCTGCGGACTAACCCAGTCGCACTCCCCGCTTTTATACGCCTCGACCAGCTTTTCCTCGCGTTCCAGCCACACCTGGGCCTGGCCCTTCGCATCGGCGGGAAACGACATTGCGACCCGCTTGGCAGGATCCTTCGGATTCACATACCGCGCCAGAAGAGACACAATTTCTCCACGCCGATTCTTCCTCTTGATGATCGAACCGAACGCACTGCGCATGGCTTTTCTCCTCGGCATAACCGCCCTGACCCTTCCGTCAGAGTGCGTAACCTAAAGCGTAACCTAACTACGCACTATACTGACTTATCGTGAGTCATTTGGCGAAACGCCCCTCTCAGCGAAAGACGCCAGAAAACGTTGGAATAAAGCCAGAAACGGCAAAACCAAAGGGTTTCCGGAAATCACCGGAAACCCTATCTGTGGAGCTAAGGGGATTCGAACCCCTGACCCTCTCCATGCCATGGAGATGCGCTACCAGCTGCGCCATAGCCCCAAATTCAATTATCGGCTGCTTTTTGAGCCGATTGATAATTTACCTCAAGTCGGTATGAAAACCAAACTGGGCGTGTCGTACAGCCTCCGTCACCCGCGTCATCCGTCTTACCCGCCCAAAGTCCCATCTGAGGACGGCTAAATGGGACTTTCATCGGATAAGGGGCGACATATGGGTGTGGGGAACGTGGCCGGTGGGCCGCTTATCCGGCGAAAGTCCCATATGCGGCTGTTCTGGTGGGACTCCCGCGGGATAAGCGGCCGGATACGAGTGGACTGCTTGGTGTCACGCCTGGTTGCCGGACTTGCCGGTGCCGGTGGAGCCGCCACCGGAGGAAGAACCCGATCCGGATCCCGACGACGACCCGCTCGACGAGGAGCCGGAGTCGGAACCGGAACCATTGGAACCGGAGTTGGAGCTTGCTCCGTCGGAGCCGGAGTGGCCCGATCCGTCGCCGGTTCCGTTGCTGCCTGAGCCCGATCCAGAGGAGTCGGAGCCTGAGGAGTTTCCGTTGCCGGTTCCGGTGGAGTCGGAGCCGTTGCTCCCGTTCGAGCCATTTGATCCGTTGGAGCTGGAAGACCCGTTCGACGAGGAGGAGTCAGAACCGTTACCCTGAGTGGAATCGGTCGATCCATTGCCACTGTTGGTCGAGCTGTTGCTGTCGCCGGTCGAGTCCTTGCCGGTCGAATCGGTGCCGTCCTTCGTTGTCGAATCCTTGGTGTCGCTGTTGCCGTCGGTCGTGTCGTCCTGCGGTGCCTGCTGCTTGGGTTCGGTCGGGGTGTTCGACTGGCGCACCCAGTCGCGGACCACAGTATCGGTTCCCTGACCTTGGGTGATGGCGAGGATGACGCCGGCGGTCGCGCCTACCGCCACCAGGGCGCTGACGACGGCGACGATGATGGCGGTGCGCTTGTTGCGCTTCGCCCGATCGGCCTCTGACCTGAAGGTAGCGGACCTGGAGGCCGTGAATCTGGCTGCGGCAGGCCGGGCGGACGTGCGCATGCCGCTTGGCGTGGCGGCGCGGGCCGAGGACGGTGGCGCCGGCACGGGGGGCATCCCGCTCGCAATCGTCGCATTGGCGTCCACCGGGGCGTTGCCGATCAGTTGCGTCTCATCGCCGTGCGACAGCCGCCGTGCGGCGTCCGAGGCGACGGTCCGCGGACCGTGACCGAGCTCGTGTGATGCGGGGGCCGGCAGCGCCACCGGATTGGCGATGATCGCTGTATGGTCCTGCGCATTGGCGTCGGTGGAAGCGGTTGTATCCGTATCAGCCGCCGTCTCCGTAGCGCCGTCGTCCCCGTCGCCCGTCGTCCCCGCGACATCCTGCAGTTTCCGGCCGGATTCGTGCAGTACGTTCTGATAGATCTGTGACGAGACCGCCGACACAATCGAACCGATCGCCACGCCGATCACCGAACCGGCGATGCCGATTTTCGCCGATAACAGGAACGAGGTGACCGCCGCCAACGCGCCTGCCGCGATAGACGACAGCGAAATTCCCTTGAAAAAGTTCTTCATGTTGAACGACGCTAGCGGTTCCTTCTCGAACTTGACTTATCTTGCGGCGAAAAATGCTGAAAAATTACACGGTTATAGCTGAATCTGCACAATCGTGCGACTGATTCGGGAGAACGGCCATGCCGGCCCGGTCGAATCAGCGGACGACGATATCAGTATGGCCGGAGCCGACCTCGAAATGATACCGTGCGATGCCCAGGCAGATATCGGCCTGAACGCCCTCCAAAGGCTGCGCGAGAACCGTCTTGCCGTCCTCCAGCAGGGTGAAGCGCACCGGCTGCTTGCCCAATGCGCTCGGAGCCAGCGCCACCGCGCGAAGCCCCGACAGGAACCAATCCGGAGCGCCGGAGAGGTCGCCGTTCTCCACGGCCCCGAGCTCTTCCAAAGGCTTGCTGCGATGTGCCCGGCCCGGTCTGTTGCCATACCCCAAGGCCAGGGCGGCGGGCATGCGCTCGCCCTCGCCTAGCCGCCAGCGTCCGTCATGGTCGTGCGTCTCGTGCAACACCACCCAACTTGAGCCCATCCCCAGCTGCGTCGCCGTCAGGGCAAGGCGCTCGCCGTAATAGCCGACCTTGCGGTCCAGCTGTGCCGGGTCCTCGTCGTCGGAGCCGATCAGGGCGATGCAATAGCGGACGTTCTTGAAGCGACCATAATGGGTCGGGCATCCCCCGAACGCATCCGTGTCGTCCTGCACCAGCTGGACGTCAAGCCCGCCGTCGGCGTTCGCCGCGTCCACGGCCTCATTCAGCGCGCGAAGCGTATCGTCATCGATGGGCCGGTCGCTGAAATCGCGGACCGCGTGGCGCCGCTCCATTGCCTCGACGATGTTCATACATATTCTCCTTATACAGGCTTGCGCTGCCGCTCGACGCCGTCCATAATGAAGACGATGACGGGTCGCGATGAGGACGGTGGCTTCACCCAACATATTCCATCCAATATCCTAGCCACGGCGCGGGCCTGCGTGCATCGTGTCGTCCGTCGTTTGCCCGGATTCCCGGGCCGGGGGCCGCGCGCGGCCATCCGCCCGCGACGCCGGGCGCGGGATATGCGGGACGCACGACTATGGAGGGCGGAACGATTATGATTCGGCGATATCGTGTTTCGAACGGGAATGCCGCGGGCGGAAGCGGCGGAAACGGCCGCGAGGATGGCCGAGAGGACGGTCGCGATGATGGCCGCAAGGCCAGTCGCGCGGTTGGCCGCGCGGTGGCCGCCGCGATGGTGGCGCTCCTGATCGTGTCCGCCGTTTTGGCGGGTTCATGGCTATGGTCGCGCCGCGACGGCATCATCAGCGGGGTGAAGGCGTTCGGCGTGAAGGCCTCGTCCATGTACTCGCACGCGCGAGAGCCCGACACGACGGTGATGCCGCCCGACGTGTCGCGGCGCAGGTATCCCGTGTTGACCAGCCCGGTGGATTTCAACGGCAACGGTGTGGACGACTATACGGACATCATGCGCGGGGCCCGCAAGGATGCGCTGGCGCACCCGGCATACGACGACGGCTACTACCAGGGCGGATACCCGCCCGCCGACCGCGGCGCCTGCGTCGATGTGGTGTGGCGCGCCTTCCGGAACGCGGGATACGACCTCAAGGCCATGGTCGATGCGGACATCGCCGCGGACCGCGCGTCCTATGCGTCGGTGGCCGCCAAACCCGACCCCAACATCGACTTTCGCCGTACCGGGGTGCTCGACGTGTTCTTCGGCAAATACGGGATCACCCTCACCAACGATGTCAACGATCATGCGCAATGGCAGCAGGGCGACATCGTCGTGTTCGACCGTGTCAAGCATATCGGCGTGATCTCCGACAAGCGGGACGCTGACGGGTTCTCCTACGTGCTGCACAATATGAATCAGCAGCGGCGTGAGAACGATTATCTTGCGTTCTCGCGCCGCATGGGCGTCACCGGCCACTACCGCTGGGACGCGTCTCGCGTGCCGAAATCCGTGTTGCGCGCGTGGAAGGGCTGAGACGCCGCGCGGCGCAGGTGAGATTATTCACAGTCGGCTGATTTCGCTATGAGGCCACAGGCGTTTGAAGTAGGCTGATATGTGGAATAACCAGTGTGACCATCACCAAACGAAAGGATCGTGCACTATGGCAACGCTCACCGCCGACATGAAGACGTTCATCGAAAACAACCTCGCGTGGATCACCACCGTCGACAAGGACGGCAACCTCGATCTCGGCCCGAAGATGTCGATGTTCGTGCTCGACGACAACCACCTCGCCTACCACGAGCGCACCGCCGGCCAGCACTACCGCAACCTGCAGGACGGCAGCCCGCTGGTCGTCGCCGTCGCCAACCTGGCCGAGAAGAAGGGCTACCGCTTCCGCGGCACCGTGACCCTGCACACCGACGACGACATCTATGACGCCCAGGTCAAGGTCGCCGAGGAGAAGGGCACCAAGAAGCCCGCCGCCATCCCGGTGCTTGAGATCACCGAGATCCAGGACCTGTCCTCCGGCGCCACCGCAGGCAAGACCATCGACAAGGACTGACCGTCGACAGGTGCCGGTCGTCGGCGAGACCGATGACCGGCATGTGACCAGAAAGGCGGGGGGGGGGGGGGGGCGGGCCGCCCCCC